>Ga0315286_10000127_pt1 | contig 53451 bp, 54 predicted proteins | sample YL17G10_0_MG_FD_205038 | JGI IMG/M metagenome (GOLD analysis project Ga0315286, IMG submission 205038) | Sediment microbial communities from Yellowstone Lake, YNP, Wyoming, USA - YL17G10_0 | ecosystem: Environmental > Aquatic > Freshwater > Lake > Sediment | place: USA: Wyoming | collected...
TGCAGGTAGCCAATTATAGGATTAATAACCTGCTCAGCAGAGGGATAATAACTGACTTCTATACTGCAATTGACACTTCAAAACTAGGGTTTAACGCATACTATGTTTTTTTGCAGCTTGAAAAAATAAATAAGGAGCGGGAAGATGAAATTATTGCCAAGCTAAAAGAGCTTGATTGTGTAGGCTGGCTCATAACAGGCGTCGGCAAGTGGGATATCTGTCTAATGCTGTTTGCAGACAGCGTAATGCGATTTGATAATTACCTAAGCAAGGTAATTAATCTTTGCCACCAAAACCTTTACAACTATGATTTTACCATTTTCTGTAATAGCGAGCAGAAAAGTTACACTTTTATAGAAACAAGAAAAGACTCGGGCGTAAGGTTTGAGGAAACAAAGGAGAGAGTGGTTCTTGATGAGACTGATATACAAATTCTTTCAAAACTCGCGCCTAATGCCAGAATAAGCCTTACAGAAATTCAAAAAAAAGCTAAAATACCTATTCACACCTCTGTTTATCGTATAAAATTAATGGAGAAGAACAAAATAATATTAGGCTACAAGCCAAAGCTTGACGTGCATAAGCTTGGCTATGAGTGGCACCTCCTGCTCTTAAAATTCCAGAACATAACTGAACAAAGAAAAAAAGATTTTATCTATTTCTGCGAAAACCATAAAAGCATATACTATATCACCAGGACAATAGGGCTTTACAATTTAATGCTTGACGTGCACGTTAAAACCAATGATGATTTCAGGGAATTGATACAAGAGCTAAGAGACAAATTCTCTGATGTTGTAAAGCTTTATGAATCAATTGTTGTTTTCAAAGAGCATAAGATAAGCTATTTTCCAGAGGAGATGATGAAGTGATTAGTGCTTCTTGTAACCAAATCTTTTATCGTATCTTTTGTGGTCTAGAATTTCTATGATGAAGGCTATGACAACAATTTCTGTCTTATCCTCACTAAGCGTATACAGCAGTCTCCAGAAACACGGCAGTTCCACTCTTAATAGGCTTTTTACTTTGTATTTAAGTAAATATTCCTCAGGGATTAGTTTTTTTGGTACGATATTGCCATAAAATATATTCATGCGTATGATATCAAGTTTTTTCTCAATTGCCTCTAAAAGCATCCTGTCCACTTTGCAAAGATGCGCATTTTCTTTTAGTTTGTCATAAACTTTTTGCGCGCCTTTTGAGAAAATAATTTCTACTTTTCTGTTCATCCACAAAGAGCTATTCGGGACATTTATATAATGCTATTATTAATTTTCGGAAAGATTCTAAGAAAACTGGATAATTAATGCCTGGTTCCTTCAGCAATAGCTTTCCTGAACTTAGGACTGTCATTAACAATCCACATCATGCCCTTCGCATTGAAAGCAATCTTATTGCTCCTATCAAGATAATCAACAATGCTTATCAAAGTGTTATGATTAACCTTCTTAGGAAGCATTCTTTTCAGCTCTGCGACTTTTATGATGCGGTCTGCATTATTATTAAGAACCTTCTCAACCATGAGAATAGTGCTAAGCCTGGGAGAATGAGAAGATTTAGGCTTGCTTGATTTATTTTTATTCTGAACCATATTAATCACAAAAAGTTACTAATTGATAACAAATAGATACTAATTAGTATTTAAAGGTTGTGGTTCTTGCCTTCAATAACCTTTTTATATCCCGCAGTTTACCTTTATATCATGAAATCCGAACTAACCTCATTAGACATGCATTACCTGGTCAGAGAATTCCAGGCTTTGATAGGCGCAAAAGTAGATATGATTTATGAGCAATCAGAGGACAAAAAAGAATTCTTGTTTGTTTTTCACAAGCCAAGCGCCGGTAAGCTAATGCTGAGAATTCATCTGCCTAATCTTGCTTACCTGACTGATTACAAGCAGACTTTTCCAGATACCCCGCCTGGTTTTTGCATGTTCCTGAGAAAGCATCTTGGAAATTCAAAGATTAAGGAAGTCAGGCAGAAAGGCTTTGACAGGATTCTTGAAATTGTGTTTGACACAAAAGAAGGCATTCGCTTCTTAATCTGCGAATTGTTCAGCAAAGGCAACATGGTATTAGTTGATGAAGATTACAAGATTAAAGGGCTTCTTGAAAGCCAGAACTGGGAAGCGAGGACTATAAGGGGCGGTGCAAAGTATGAGTATCCTCCTGAGCAGCTCAACTCAACCAGCATTAGCAGTGAGCAATTCCGCAAAGCAATATCTGAATCTAAAATGGACTCTATTGTCAAAAGCCTTGCAGTAGAGCTTGGGCTTGGAGGATTGTATGCAGAAGAGCTTTGCAAGAGAGCAGGAGTTGATAAGGATAAGAAACAGGTTAGTGAGAACAAGTTTGAAGCATTATTCTCAGAATTATATTCTCTTTTTAATGAGCAGATAAAGGCCAATAAAATAAATGATGAAATAGTCCCATTTTATTTGAGCGTAGATGCAACTGGGCGAATTGATTATCCTGGCTTTAGCAATGCACTGGATGAGAACTTAACTGCTAAGTCTATGATGATTGCAGAGAACAAGCAAGCCAAGGAAAAGCAGACAAAACAGGGCAAGATTAAAGTTGTTATTGAAAAACAAGAAGCAAGATTAAAAGAATCAGAACAAAGCATTGTTGACAACCAAAGAAAAGGAGAATTAATCTACGAGCATTACCAGGAAGTCAAGGAATTGCTTGGCAGCATTAATTTTGACAGGAAAAAGATGAGCTGGGAAGAACTAAAGAAAAAATATGCTAATCACAAGCTAATAAAAGGCATTGATGAGAACAAAGGACAGATAATCCTAGAACTCTAATACTACTTTTTATTCTCCTTCAAAATCAACCAAGTTGAACAGAGTATAGTCCGGGAGTTTTTCCCTACCTTTTAGTTCTGGCAGTTCTACAACAAAGCAGCACTCAACAACTTTGCCTCCTAGTCTTTCCACCAGCTTAATTGCAGCCTTTGCAGTACCCGCTGTGGCAATCAAATCGTCAACAATAAGCACTCTCTGGCCTTTCTTAATAGCATCCTCATGGATTTCAACAGTGCTGCTGCCGTATTCTAATTCATATTCTTCTTTTATTGTCTTGTAAGGTAATTTGCCTGGCTTCCTAATGGGCACAAAGCCTACTCCCAGCATGTAAGCCAGCACTGCTCCGAACACAAATCCTCTGCTCTCAATGCCAACAACAACATCAATCTTCATGTCCTTGTAGCGCTTGTAGAAAGCATCGCAAGTCTTTTTGAAAGCTTTAGGGTCCTGCAACAAGGTCGTTATATCCCTGAACATTATCCCCTGCTTTGGAAAATGAGGAATAGTCCTGATGGATTCCTTGATTAAGTCCTTTTTTCCCTTCATTTTTTTACCTGTTTGCTTTCAAACGCACTCGAAACGGTTCAATCTAAAGTAATAACAGAAAGAAACTTCTGATTTAATAATATTGTTGTTTTTGCCTTGCGCTGTTTGTGAAAATATTAATGTAACGATTTATCTCTTTATGAGATATGACCCCACCGAACTCCTTTTCAGCTTTTGAAATAACGCTCTTTCTGAGTTTGTGGGTGTTTGCGTTTTTTGCATAGGTAAGCCAGCCTTCTAGGAAGTCGTAAATAACATCATAATCCACTTCTTTATTGGCGTATTTTTCAGATAGATAAGAGAGTTTGCCCTTGAACTTCCTTATATTGCTCTTTTTTAGCAACTTGTGACGCTGGAAGATTCTTAATCCTAGAAAAGTTGTTCCTTTTTTTATGCTGAATATTCTGGATTTCTCTGGATGCAACTGTAAATCAAGGTGTTTTTGTAAAAACAGATTTATCTTTTCTTTATATGCCTCAAGCTGTTCTTTTGAATTGCTAAGTATTACAAAATCATCAACATACCTGATATAATATTTAACTTTAAGGTTGTACTTTACATATTTATCCAGCTCGTCAAGGTAAACGTTTGCAAAGAACTGGCTTGTCAGATTTCCAAGAGGCATTCCTTTACCTTTGTGTTTTGTTTTGTGATTTTCTAAGATTGTTCTTATCAGGAATAATGCCTTGTTATCCCAAACCTTTCTTTTTATTATTGAGAGCAGTATATCATGGCTTACTGTGTCAAAATAGTGCTTAATATCTGCTTTGAGGACAAAGCAGGCTCTGGAATTATTCTTTGTTGCTTTTCTCTTGAAATAGTCAAACCTTCGGATTGCCTTATGCGTTCCCTTGCCCAGCCTGTTGGCATATGAGTCATAAATGAAGCCCTTATCAAGGATTGGTTCGATAATGTTGCAGAGCGCATGATGAACTATCCTGTCCCTGAAGTCTGACTTACTGATTTTTCTTGTCTTAGGGTCTCGTATTGTAAATGTTTCAAGCGGCTTTGGCCTGTAAGAATGAAGCAGCAGCTCTGTTCTGAGCATCAGCAAGTTCTCCTTAAGGTTTTTCTCAAACTCAATAACATAAGGCTTTAGCGTCTTGTGCCTCCTCGCTTTCTTCCAAGCAAGCTCTAGGTTATCACATGAACAGAGCTTAGAATACAAATCATTATTAAATGCCTTACTTGTGCATGGGTTATTCGAAACGAACCGCGCATTATTGTTGAGGTTGTTGTTGCTGTTGGCATTGGAATTGTTGTTGTCGTTGTTGAGAACCGCCGAGCGCAACTCTGTTGTAGCCCCTTCACCTCTAACGTTCACTGCTGCTTCATTCCTGTCGCAGCTGTATTTCATAATCACACCAACTTTGTCGGAATGACCCTGATGAGAGGGCGTGTAGCCCAAGCACTTATTCATCACCTAGTAAAAGAACCGCATCTCCAGTAAAGGATGGTTCTTAAAACAAACACAAAAGCTTTACTTTTTTGTGTTTTAAAAGGCGATGGTAAGGCAATAAAAATCAGAAAACATTAACAATATAAATATATCGGAAAAAAATAATTTAATGCGACTATTTTTCGGCGCGGCGCCTTACGGCGCTAAATTATTGGGCTACTTTCCCGAAACGAAACGCGCAAGATCGCCGAGGCTGCCGCGGCTGCCGGCACTGGAAACGCTGTCGTCGCTGAAGAGAACCGCCGAGCGCAACTGGTCTTTAGACGTATTATCCAAAACGCAGAAGCCCATTCCTTTCTCTGCACCAGTCTTATCAAACCAAGCATCAACGTACTTAGCCAATAAGTCTTTGTTGCCGTTCATCGTAGCAAGCCAACCCTTATGAGCCTTAGCCTCTTTACGAGTCAAATTCTGGTTGTATTTGAAATTTGGATCTTTGCTGTCAAGTTCAACACCTTTAAAAGAATTATAGTCAACAGGCATAAAAGACTTATCCAAGTTTGGCTTAATGTTCTTAAGTTGCTCACAAACTGGCTTAACCTTAAACTTGGTGCTATGCGCCTTGTGAGCAATGCCTGTAACAGAATCAAGATAAGTTTTGAACAATTGAGCGTTCTCGTCATTAGCCTCGTAGTCAGCAATCCTAGCTTCAATATTCTGCTCAAAGCTAAAAGCATTTTCCTTTCCTACTGCTTCGATGCCTTTGGCATAAGTAGGAGCAGGAACAACCGAGAAGCTCTTTTTCTCAGCAGGAGCAGCACCAAACTCAACACGCTCAGAAAGCAATTTATCCTTGTAGACTTTATCTTTCCTTGCCTGCTTTGCCATAAAGAATGCATTAACATCCTCAGCACTTCCCGGAAGGCTATCCTCGGGAAAATTATACTGCTCAACCATTACTTTTGTGTCAATTGCCATTTTCAAAAACACCTCTCAGTCTTTTTTATGATGTTTAGAAGATGAAACCTTTTATTCATCCCCCAATAAGCACCATTATGTGAATACTCATATATAAATCTTTCGATTTTTTAACCACTTTACAGTAACTAATATATCTTGGCTGCGTAATGTGGGGCGGGGTATGAAAACGACAGGATGTTATGAAAGATATAATTCATCACTGGACATCTCGACGTAAGGTATTTAAAGGTTTTTATCGTTAAAAAACACAGATGAATAAGATTGGAATATTAAAACAGATAAAATGCCCTACTTCCTATGAAGATACTTTGAATGAATCTGAGATAATTGGAATCATGCTTGGTGATGGGCACATTACTCCTGATAATAGGTCTATAAGATTAAGAGTTCGTGAGCTAGATTTTGCTAAGAATTTCAAGACTTTAATTGAAAGCACTTACGGAATATTTGCGCCGTTGGATAACAAGTACTATTATAACTGCTATGCTCACAGCACCTTGTTGACTCAGAGAATAATAAATTTAACAAAACGAAATAAAGAGATTCCCGAGTTTGTTCTTAATGGAACTAATGAAATAAAAGCACGATTTCTTAGGGGATTCTTTGATTCTGAAGGAAGCTTTGACACAATTTATAATCGTAGGCAGATCGTTTTAACACAGAATAATCAAAAAATGCTTTTGCAAATCCAGAAATTGCTTTTTGATATCAACATTCAAAGCAAATATGTGACGAAAAGAACTGGCTCTGATAAACTTATCATTTCACTTCTTGAAAACCTTAAAAAATATGGTTGCTTAGTAGGATTTGCAATAGAGTATAAGAGAGAAAAATTAAGGGAAGCTATATCTTATTTGGAAAAGTGTAAACCTCATGACAAAGAAAAATATTGGGATGTTTTAAGGCATTGGCTAAATACTAAAAAGAGCTTAAGAGGCTCTGCAAAAGAAAGGTTAATTAATTGGGAAACATATCGTTCCTGGGTTTATGGCATGAAAATACCTTGCCAAATAAAAAAAGATATAGAATGGGGCTTAGTACCAGAAGATTATGATATTTTGAGAGAAAAATACTCTTTTCTTCCGAAAATAAAAACTACTTGATTTTCGGGATTGTGTTTACCAGCAAATCAGTTACTTTACTCACATTCTCTTTGAATACTTTTAGGATTTCTTCCCATGTTACGGGTGGCAAATCGTCAAAGATGCAATCATAGTCCGTTGACATGGCAACAGCCGCATAGGGTATGCCTGCCTCATTTGCAAGTGAACATTCTGGTGCAATGCTCATGTTAATCACATCAGCGCCCCATATCCTGAACATCTTGCTCTCTGCCTTGGTTGAGAATCTTGCTCCTTCAATAGTAATCACTGTGCCTTTTGAGTGATGCTTTAATTTTAGCTCTTTGCAACCATCAATTAATAGTTTTCTTAGCTTATCATTAAATGGCTCTGCCATGGTCGCATGCATTGGCTTATGAGGCTCGAACTGCTCATAAAAAGAAATATGCCTATGCTTTGTGAAGTCAATGAACTGGTCAAGAATAACCAGGTCTCCGCGACCAATCTCTTCCCTAAGCGAACCACAAGCAGTAGTTGCTAATATGTGAGTACAACCAGCTTCTTTCAGTGCAAGAATATTAGCCCTGTTATTGACATGAGTCGGAGGAATAGTATGCTCTCTGCCATGCCTTGCAATAAGAACAACATCAACCTTGCCTATCTTGCCAACCTTTAAAGGGCTGCTAGGCTTGCCGTGCGTTGTGTTTACCTCAACATCCTTTGCATTCTTCAGAATATCTGGATTGTCAAGTCCGCTGCCTCCGATAATGCCTATCTTTACCATTCTCTTGCTTCATGGATAATTGAATTATTCTTAAATCTTTTGCTAGAACAAACATTTATTAACCAATAGAATCTCCTCTTTATCATGAATGTTTTCATAGAAAGGTACAAGGAACTAGGTGAAGAATTTAACCTGGAAGAAATCAATCTTAAGCCTGCTCTTAGGATTAACACTCTTAAGATAAAAGATGCTGAGCTTATCAAAAGGATTAATGCCAAGCTTACCAAGATCGCTTTCCTGAAGCACGGCTATTATTATGAGTCAGATTATGCTGTTGGAGCAATGCCTGAATACTTGCAGGGCTATTATTATTTGCAAGAAACAGCCAGCCAGTTGCCTGCGGAAATACTTATGCCAGAAGAAAATGATTTGGTGCTGGACATGTGCGCTGCTCCTGGAAGCAAGACAACGCAATTAGCAATGATGATGAATAACACTGGCAAGATAATTGCTTTTGAACTTAATAATCCGAGGCTTCCGAGCCTGCAGAATAACCTTGAAAGGTGCGGAGTAACAAATACTATCGTATACAAGAAAGATGCGCGCTACGCAGATGACTTGAATCTGCAATTTGACAGAATACTTCTTGATGCTCCTTGCTCTGGGAATTTTGCAAATGATGAGAATTGGTTCGAGGAAAGAAAATTAGAAGACTTAAAACAGATGAGCAAGACTCAAAGGCAACTTTTGGAATCAGCACTTAATGTTCTCAAGCCAGGCGGGTTTCTTGTTTATTCAACCTGCTCTTTAGAGCCAGAAGAGAATGAGCTCAACATTGACTGGCTATTAAAGGCTCATAAGAATGTTTCTCTTGAAAAGATTAACCTTGAAATAGGAGATCCTGGTCTAACCAATGTTTTTGGACAAGAGATGAATAATGAGATTTCTAAATGCAGAAGACTGTGGCCTCATAAGACAGGAACACAAGGATTTTTCCTGGCGAAAATTCGAAAAATTTCCTAAACTTGATTCTTTTCTCCGCTTTTTCATAATAGCATTATTTTAAGCACCTAATTACTTATTCTCATCAAAAGAACACGAGGTGATTCAATATGGGATTAAGCAGTAAGAAAGAAGAGCAGCTCAGAAGAATGCCGCTCATCCAGAACAGGATAAAAGCGAGCAAGAACGGCAGGTACATCATACAGCAGACAGTAATAACCAGCATCAAGCCAATAGAGTACTATAATGCAATTTTGGCAAACACTGTCAAGGTCACAGATGAGCCTCTTGAAGACGATGAGCTCATGGTCGAGGACGGAGCTGAGCTTGCTAGGAAGATGAAGTGAATTTTCTTTCAGGAGGGCGAAAAGCCCTTCCTTTTTTGTTAAACTTTTTGTTAAACCAAAAGTTATATAAATAAGTTAATATTAATATGAGGTGCTGGCTTTGATAATCCGTTTCAACAGACATGCCATGAAGAGGCTGATATGGAGAAGCTGCCTTATTGGCATGGATCCGGAAGAAGCCTTTATAAGAATTAATGAAACAATTTCAGAAGGCAGAATATCAAGAACAAAACATTCCAAACGCAATAAGATTTATTATAGGTATTATCATGATAATTTTTCGTTTTTTGTTTTTGTGCATAAGCAAAAGAAATTTTGGATAATAAAAACAATAATTATCGAGAGAGGGAGAAAATGAAAGCCGAAAAATGCCATAAATGTGGTGCCGAAATGAAACTCGTGACCGAGAGGTTTGAGGGTGTGGTGTGTGAATCCTATCGGTGCCCTAAATGCAGGACCGCCATATTTACTGAAGAGCAGGCGCATGCTTTTGGTCGCATATATCAACAGAAGATTATAAAAGAGAAATACACGAAGCGACCAGTGAAAATTGGTCATAGCTATGGCGTGATTTTTCCCAAAGGCATCGTAAAGGTCTTTAACCTGGACTCTGAAAAAGTTGAACTGAGCATAAAGGCTGACCAAGCCAAGAACAAGATAGAGATAACTGTTCTTTGAGAATAAAAATTAAGAAATAGAAAAAATAAATACTTTAGCTGGCAGGCTTTGATGCACATTCACACTGTTTGATTCCTTTATTATTGATCCAAATCATAGTGCAAACACCATCTGGCAAATTAACAGAACCCGACCTGAACCCGCATTGTTCGCCTACCCTCATGTCTTTACACGGTTCCGCACTGATGGTCGGGCATTTAGTTCCTCCTCCACCTGCTGCTTGTCCAGCTTGATTGGCTGTGCATCCTGTTATTATCGCAGCAATAGCCATTACCATAACTATTCCAACTATCGCATATGTTAGTCCTTTTCGCATTTTGGATTTCACCTCGCATTTTATTAAATAATCTCTTTTTCTACTCTTAGATGAAGTCATATATATATCGAAAAATAGTGGGTTATGTATGTGACTAAGCGAGCATAGCGAGCGCATGTCTCATTTTTTGATTCGACAAAAATTAAATTTTTGGCGCACAAAAACAAGTTTTCGTTGAAACTTTAAGATAAAGTTAAGGGGACAGCTTTCCGGGTCTCCCACACGTAGCACTGGACAAGTTGACGTAAGGCTTTTAAAAAGAAACACTTTTCTTTATCAAATGATTTCTGAGAATTTCGCGAGGTGCTTAGCAAAAATATGCGGTGATGGAAATTTAAGTCAAAGATATTTACGTTATTGCAATACTTGCCCGGACCTGTTAGATGAATTCAAAGAAGATATGAGAGCAGAGTTTGGCGAGGTTCATTTTATTGAGGGTAAAGTCAATTCCGGGACTTCTTTTGTTCAAATTCAGAATAGGCATGTCCTTTCAGCTTTTTCTTCACAGATGAAATCCTTCAAGAGCCGAGACATTTTCATGCCCGTTTCAGTTAAGAATTCATATTCTGAAGTACAACTGGCGTTTATAAGGGCTTTTTATGATGATGAAGGGTGCGCAGCATTGAGGCTCAATAAGTCGACACAAGAATGGAAGAGGAATATAACGCTTTGCTCTAATTCAGTTCAAATACTCAAAGAAATAAAAGAAATTTTGCTTTCTTTAGAAATTTTCACCAATAAGATTTATCGAAATGAAAAGAAGAGCAACTATGATTCTTCTTTTATTCTAAGTATAACTGGAAAGAGGAACTTTTTACTTTTCAAAGAGAAGATTGGTTTTAAACATCCTAGGAAAGCTGCACTCTTGAAGTTAATAGTGAAAAGCTATGATGCCACTCCTAAAAGAAAGCCCTATCTTTATAAAAAATTAAAAAAGAAAAAAATGAACCTAGCGTTCCCATTTGAATAAAGTAGGACAGCTTTCCGGGTCTCCCACACGTAAGTGCAGTACGCCCCGGAACGTGTGCGTGCTTAACTCTCACATGGGCTTAGGTTCCAAGCCCAATCTGTGTTCGAAATGGGAACAGGTGTAACCACGCAGCTATGACCGTCCAGTATCCTAGAAAATATTGACCATTTAAAAAGGTTATTATTTTTGTAGTTCGGGGGATTGAACAAAGTGAATATCCCCCTTAAGTTTTTCCCTCAAGGCTTTAGTAAAGGCTTGTTTCACAAGCTTTAAAAACACTCTTTCTCCTCTTTCTATTAATAATTAAGCTTATTCAAATGTTGATAAAGGAGGTTTTAATATGAAGCTTTTATTCATAGGTAGCGGTTATGTAGGATTGGTAAGCGGCGTCGGCTTTGCTGACCTTGGTAATGATGTTGTTTGCCTGGATGTTGACGAGAAGAAAATTGAAACTCTCAATCAAGGAAAAGTCCACTTTTATGAGTTGGGCTTAAGGGACCTTGTTGAGAGCAATCTGAGGCTCGGAAGATTGAAGTTCACAACAGATTATGAGAAATCTGTCAAAGAAGCAGATGTAATCTTTATTTGTGTCGGAACTCCTCCTAAGGTTAATGGAGAGGCTGATCTTAGTTTCTTTTATGCGGCTTCTGAGAACATTGGCAAGTACATGGATTCTTACAAGGTAATTGTGAATAAGAGCACTGTTCCTGTTGGCACTGCTGACAAGGTTAAGAAGATTATTAGCGAAGAGTTAATGAAAAGAAACAAGCTTATTGAATTTGACGTTGTGAGCAATCCAGAGTTTCTTAGAGAAGGAGCTGCTATCAAGGATTTCCAGAATCCCGAGAGGATTATAATCGGAACCTCAAGTGAGAAAGCAAAGGAGATTATGGGGAAGCTTTACAAAGTTTTGACAAGGACTGACAAGCCCATCCTCTTCACAACTGAGAAGAATGCTGAATTAATTAAATATGCTAGCAATGCAATGCTTGCTACTAGGATTAGTTTCATGAATGAATTCAGCCAGTTGTGCGAGCACATTGGCGCAGACATAAAAGTAGTTGCCAAGGGCATTGGCTTGGACACGAGGATTGGGCCAAGATTCTTGCAAGCAGGCTGTGGTTATGGAGGAAGCTGCTTTCCAAAGGATGTTAAGGCTCTTAGCCAGATGCTTGAGCAATATGGCTTGACTTCTAACCTTATGAGGACTGTTGATTATATTAATGAAAGGCAGAAGAGGAGCATTGTGCCTAAGTTAAAGAAATTCTTGCCAGTGCTTGAAGGCAAGACCATTGCTATTTGGGGCATTGCTTTCAAGCCAAGAACAGACGATATCAGAGAAGCTCCAAGCTTGACTGTGATTGACCAGTTGCTGAAAGAAGATGCCGTTATTAGAGCTTATGATCCTGAGGGAATGGAGAATGCTAAGAATATTTTCAAGAAGGGAGTGTACTTTGCAGCCAATGGCTATGATGCAGTTGAAGGAGCAGATGCGCTCATCATCCTTACTGAGTGGGATGAGTTCAGGGAGCCTGACTTTGAAAAGATGAGAAAGCTCATGAAACAACGCATCATAATTGACGGAAGAAACATATACGAGCCCGAAGAAATACAAAAGCTGGGATTCAAATACAAAGGAGTTGGCCGTTAGACCGTTAATAGCTGTCCAGCTCAATCTGATTTTGAAATGGTTTTGAAATGGTTAATTATTTTGAAAAAGGACTAAGAGGAACGGTTGTTGTCTCAATCTTTACTATTTTAGCTTATTTGTCTGGATATTTGACAAGGCTTTTCCTTGCAAGAACCATAACTACTGAAGAATTCGGATTGTTCTATTCTGTGTTCACATTATTCATGTTCGTGTGCGTTTTCACAGATCTTGGTTATAGTACTGCACTGGTAAAATTTATTCCAGAGTTTCTTGTCAAGAAAAAAAAAGAGCTTGTACTAAAAACAATATTCTATGTTTTTATCATAACCTTTTTCTTAAGTATTATTGCAGGGGTCTTGTTGTTCTTGGCAAGGGGCTTGCTTTCTAGTTACTATTTTAAAACGCCTGCAGCTATGCCCTTACTATTTGTGTTTGTGTTTATTCTGGCATTTAACGCTGTTGTTGCCTTGTTTAGCTCAATATTCCAGGCATATCAGAACATGTTCAGGTATGGGCTGTTATCATTTCTGAATAAATTTCTTTTCTTGGCTTTATGCATTATTCTTTTTTATTTAGGAGCATTTAAAGGAGTTTTTTTACCAGGCATTGCCTACTTTTTAACAGTTGCTCTCTTGGTGATAATATTCGCAGTTCCTTTCTATCGCAAGATAAAACATTTTGAGCTAGAAAAGGCAGAGCCAAAAAATCAAAGGTTTGATAAAAAACTCTTTCTAAAAATGAGCCGTTTTGCCTTTCCGAACCTCCTTACAGCCATAGCTGGCACATTCATAGGTTACATTGATACATTAATCCTGACATATATGGTTCCCTTGGCAATGGTGGGTGTTTATAATGCAGTGCTTCCCACAGTTCTCATCCTGAGCCAATTTGGCGGAGTAATAGCTACTGTATTCTTTCCAATGCTTTCAGAGCTCTGGGCTAAGAAGGATTATTCTCGCATGCAACACGGGATATCTATGATTTACAGGTATTGCTTGCTTCTGACACTGCCGTTTTCATTTGCAGCACTCTTCTTTGCGGCTCCTATTCTCAGAATACTCTTTGGAACCAGTTTTGTTATTGGAGCAAATGCTCTTAGAATACTCTCTCTTGGGATGATATTCCTTACTTTGGCGCAGGTTAATTTTTCAGTTCTTAATGGCATTGGAAAGCCAAAAGAGGTTACCAAGATAGTTGTTTTTGCAGCAGTATTCAACACTGTGATCAACCTGATTTTAATTCCTGTAATGGGTATAAGCGGTGCTGCTTTGACTACAACTCTTAGTTACTTTATCATGCTTGCCTGGTCATATGTATCTATGAGAAAAAACATTCAGTTCAAAGCTGAGAAGAGCTGGAGCATTATTACCTTATCATTTATTTTTCTGGGATTATTGTACTTTTTCAAGCGCATCTTTTCATTAACCCAGCCAAGCATGAGCCTTTATCTGGAAGCAGCAATCTCATTAGCTGTTAGTTTCCTTGTTTATGCTGCACTGGCATTCTTGCTCAAATGCATAACTTTTGATGAGCTAAAGAGGATATTGAAGAATGCTATGCGCTTAAGAGGCTCTGTACCAGCCTCAGTACCTCCCAAAGACTAATTGAGGGTATTTTTTAATAGCCCTTATTGCTTCATAAAATGTTTTTCTTATCCCTACAGCTTTTGCATGCTGATAAACGCTTTCCAGCTTTGTTTTGTTGTCATTAATAAGCCTTTTTGGGTGGACTAGTGAATATAGGAAATAATTATAAAGAAGTTTTTTCTCAAATTTTATTTTAATCTTATCAAAGTCTTTATCTGGAAATGTGCTGCAGTTCACATAGAGCGCAGCATTTCCCTGCAAGCCCTTAATGTACTTAAGCTCGTCCTTGATTTTTCCTTCTTTTTTAGCCCATTCATAAAGCTGAGTCCCTGGATAAGGAGTGGCTGTGTTGAAAGCAGGGGTCATTCCTAATTTAAAGCAAAGCCTAATCGTTTCTTTTAAGGTATTCTCATCTTCGCCTACATAGCCAAAAATCATCTGAGGCATATAATTAAGCCCTATTGCATCACAGTTTTTTACAGCACGGATAATCAGTTCTGGAGAGCTGATCTTGTTCATGTTTTTCAATATTTTCGGAGAGCCAGACTCTATTCCAAACCCTATGTTATTGCAGCCCGCATCTTTCATCATGCTCAGAATCGGCTTGGTGGCAAAGTTCACTCTTCCCTCGCAAGCCCATTTAATATTTAGCTTTTTTATTTCGCGGCAGAGCTCAGTTATTCTTTTCTCATTTACTACCACTAGCTCATCATCAAAGAAAAAGGTATCTGTCTTGTATTTTTTCTTTAAGATTTTTATTTCTGAAATTACATTTTTTACACTTCTCAAGCGCACTCCCTTGAAATTCTTGCTGCAGAAATTGCAATTGAAAGGGCATCCCCTTGCGGTTATTAAATTCATTGTGTTAGTGGCATACTTAAGATATGTTTCCATGGGAAACAGGTCCCATGCAGGAAAAGGAAGGATGTCCAAGTCCTTAACATCTTCTTGTCTAGGATTAAGCACTATTCTCTTATTCTTAACATAGGCAATCCCCTTTACTGTTTCTGGTTTGTCTAAGTTCTCTAGCAAAGAAGGAAGAATGGTTTCTCCTTCTCCAAGTGCGCAATAATCAATGTCAAGGTTTTCAAGCACAAGATTATATGAGTGAATTGCAAGGGCTCCTCCCAGCACTATGATGCTTTTCCTGCTCGCCTTTCTTATTATGCTGACAATATCCTCAACATAATTATACTGGACAGACATTGCAGATACGCCTATGACATCAAATTTTTTCTCTTTGAAATACCTTGACAGCTCCTTGTTGGTTTTTGGCGTCGCATTCAGGTCAAGAACTTCAATAGCATACTTGTTTTTTATCAGAACAGCAGCAATATAAGCCAGGCCAATTGGATAATAAGGTCTTCTCTTTCTATTATAATAAGTTTGCTCAGGCTGCAGTAATAGTATTTTCATTTTTTCACCTTTTTTTAAGTTTTATTTTTTCATTATGCAATAAATAGATGGCTGGAAGAGGCGGTTCTCTGTGATGCCTTTTATAACAGGGACAGTGAATTTCATTCCTTTGGGCACTCTTTCTTTCAGGCTCTTGGTAACATGATATGGTATTCTCCTAAAGCTTATGCTGCTAAAGCCAATTTCTTTTGATATTTTTCTCAAGGAATATCTGGTTTGCAAGGAGCAATGGCCTATGAAGAGCTTGTGGATTTTATGAATATTATAAATGATGTCAACATATTTGTGCGGAGTAGAGAATGCATAAATGCCTCCTTTTTTCAGAATTCGCTTAACCTCCTTAAAGTGCAATTTTATGTCTGGAATGTGCTCAACTGTATCAAAACTTAATACGAAGCCAAAGTAATCTGCTTTGAAAGGAAGCTTGTTATGTGTTATTAGCTTGTAGGTTATGTTCTTATTTTTCTTTTTTGCAAAATCCAGAGCCACTTTGGTTATGTCGCAGCCATAAACCTCCCTATAGCCCAGGCTGTACAGGTAATCAAGAAAATAGCCTGTGGCTGAGCCAATCTCCAGGATTCTTTGGTTCTTCCTTATCCCGAGGCTTTCAAAGAACTCCCTGTTAGACTGAAAATTAGAGAATTCAAGCTCCCCTCTCCCAATGACATCCTTGAATATCCTATCCTGGATTTTAGCAAGATTTTCTGTTTGTTTCATTTAACTATTCGCATTTCAGATTATTTTCTTTTGATAAAGCAGCTTCTTTATCTCTTCTTTGGTGAGCAGAGGCGCATTTCTTGAATTGTACTCCTCGTGATTGGTTTTCTTTTTGCTTTTATCACTATTAATCTTTCCTTTTCCGTAGTCTGCAAGGAAAGAATTGTATAGAATAATCTTATCCTCTGTCTCAATAGCATAATCTGCTTCTTCCCGGGTCATAAGTGATTCATCAATTTTTTCCCCAGGCCTCACACCTATAATATCTATATTTATCTTTTTAGGGTCGTGATTATTTCTGGGGGCTAGTTCATCAATCATCACTTCTGCCAGGTCAATCAACCTTAAAGCCTTCATTTTCAGGATATGAGTTTCCCCATTGCCTGCAGTCTCAGCAGTTTTCAGGACGTGAGCTACAGCGTCTTCCATGCTCATGAAGAAACGGGTCATTTCATTTGAAGTTATTGTTACAGGGTCGCCTTTTGATATCTGGTTTTTGAAAATAGGTATGACTGAGCCAACAGAATTTAGCACATTGCCAAACCTTACGCAGCAGAATACGCACTCAGAAAAGCCAGAAGGAGCATTGGTTATTATTTTCTCACTCAACAGCTTAGTGGCTCCGAGAGTATTTATCGGGTTAACTGCCTTGTCAGTTGATATGCCCACAAATATCTTTACTCCTCGTTCAATGGCTGCTTCAACCAGGTGCTGGGTTCCGATAACGTTTGTGCTCACTGCTTCAGTCGGGTTGTATTCACAAAAAGGAACATGCTTAAGAGCAGCCGCGTGGAACACAATATCAACCCTTTCCATTGCTCTCATAACACGGGACTTATCCCTTATATCGCCGATGAGATTCCTTATTTTGTCAGATTTAATCTCCTGATTCAATCTGAAATGATCTGCCTCGCTATGGTCAAATACTCGGATTCTTTCAGGCTCGTATTTGAGAAGCTGCCTGACTATTTCTTTGCCAACAGAGCCGCAACCGCCTGTGACCAAGATGTCTTTTCCTTTGAATATGTTTTTCATTTTAATCCTCCAATTACTTTTGCTTGTTTTTAATTTTACTTTTTCATTGTCTTGGTTAAATAATCCTGAACTTCAGTAACTTGCTTGCAAACATAATCAATATCTTCTGTTTTCATGCTTGTATAAAATGGCAAGGCAATAGTTGTCTTTGCAATGCTCTCGCAAACAGGAAAGTCTCCTTGCTTAAAGCCAAATTCCTCCTTATAGAATTTCATAAGATGGATTGGCTGGAAATATGCAGAGCACTCCACTCCTCTTTTTTTAAGCTCTTGCATGAACACCTCCTTGTTTTCAGAGCTGTCTATCTGGATAACATAAACAAACCATGATACTTTCAAATCCTTTGTTGAATCAAAAGGTAGTTTTATTCCATTTATCTTGCCCAGTCTTTTGGCATATTCTGCTGCCACTTTTTCCCTCTTCTCTAGGATGGTACTGATTTTTTTTAGCTGGCTGATTCCAAGAGCACATTGAATGTCAGTAATCCTGTAATTATAGCCAAGCCTGATGTACTCATGCCATTCTTCACCATCTCCTCTGCCCTGATTCCTATAGCTCATGCATAAATCATAAACCTCTTTATTATTAGTAACAAGCACTCCGCCTTCTCCAGTTGTCATCTGCTTGTTTGGATAAAAAGCAAAAATTGCACAGTCGCCAAAAGTCCCAACATTTTTTCCTTTGTGAGTAGCTGCGAGTGCTTCTGCAGAATCCTCAATAACTTTGAGATTATGTTTTTTCGCAATCTTCAGAATAGCTTCCTTGTCAGAGGGCCTGCCAAATACATCAACAGGGATAATAGCCTTGGTCTTGCTGGTTATTTTTTCCTCTATTTTTTTTGGGTCAATGTTAAAAGTTTCTGGCTCAACATCAACAAAAACAGGAGTTGCACCTTCAAACAAAACACAATTTGCAGATGCTACAAAGCTGAAAGGAGTGACAATAATCTCATCACCAGGACCAATTTCAAGAGACTTTACAGCAAGATGGAGTGCGCTAGTGCCCGAGTTTACAGCAACTGCGTATTTAGTTCCAATATACTCTGCAAATTTTTTCTCAAATTCAGGAACTTTAGGTCCTAAGCTTAGCCATCTTGTCTTTAAAACATCAACAACTGCTTTAATATCATCCTGCTGAATAAAAGGGCTTGAGAGAGGAATTTCCCTTACTTTTCTCTCACTGAAATTTTTATTTTTTTTATTGTTCTTATTCGTCATTTTTCTTAATCTCCTTAACCACTTTTGCAGGAATCCCCAGAGCAATTACATTGTCAGGAATGTCCTTGTTCACAAAACTAAAAGCTCCAACAATTGAATTCTTGCCAATGGTTACTCCTGGCATCACAACACAATGAGAGCCAACGCAGGCATTTTCTTTTATAACAACCTTGCCGTTCTTGTTGTCAATTGTGCTAACACTATAAATCGAGCAATGGCTTGCAATCTGCACCTTATCTCCAATTTCAACTCCTTGGTTTGCATTAATATAAGTAAATGCTCCAATATCAGTATTCTTTCCGAGTTTGAGCCCTTTTACCCCTTGAACCATCCAGTTCCACTTAGTTAGTTTTCCCTCCTCAATAACAGGAGGCTTCCAGTTTGAAAATCTATCAGTCATTATAGCACCTCGTTCATTAGCTATGGTATGATTTGATTTTTAGTATGTAATACGTTTCTGTAAAAGCTCATTATTTATTTTGATTTCAGCAAGCAGCTTTGCAATTCTCTGGGCTGTTTTTCCATCACCATAAGGATTCTTTATGTTCATTATTTTCTTTCTGAAGTTAGCAGATAATGATTTTTTTAGAGCATTTTTTATTGCTTCTTTATCATGAGGAACATCAATAACATTGACTGTTTTTTCTCTGCCTTTTTGTCTAATGCCAATATTAATTACAGGAAGACTGAACGATGCTGCTTCTATTACTCCAGAGCTAGAGTTACCAACAAGCACATCTGCATTTTTTAATAAATCCAGATAAATATCATGTTCAAGACTCTTGTAAACCTTGATACATCCTCTTTTTTCATATTCTTCTATCTGTTTTATTATCTGCCTACCGCCAGCATCTGAATTAGGATAAATTACTATGATTTGACTGTCAGAATTGTCAAAATCTTTTACAGCTTCAAGAGTCTCTCTTATTTGCTTACTAGCAGATTCTGCCTGACTTGTTACTGAGTGCTGTGAAACCAACAAAATCTTCTTTTTACCGTCTAAGCCTAATTCTTTGCAAACCTCTTGCTTGCTCTTAAATTTGTGGTTAAGTATGCTGTCAATACCCGGTGCTCCTACAATATGCACTCTCCAAGGCTCTTCTCCCATCTTGATTATCCTTTCAGCACTTTTTTTTGTTGCAGCAAGATGTAGGTGAGCAAACTTAGTTATGCTATGTCTTGAACAATCATCTATGTTGCCGCTTATATCTCCTCCGTGCATATGAGCAATGGCAATGTTCATGTAGCCTGCTGTAATAGCTGCTGAAAGCATCTCAATCCTATCGCCCAACAGTACAACAATATCTGGTTTCATGTTCTGGTATGCCTTGGCTATCTCAACTATCCCTACGCCAACAGTCATTGCCATGTCAAACTCGCTATCACCCAGAGGATTAGTAGATAACTCTGCCTCGATCTTAAAACCATCCTTTTTTATCTCTTCGACTGTATAGCCAAATTCCTTTGACAAGTGCATACATGATACTATTATGGATACATCCATGTTCGCTTTCTGTTCAACTTCTTTTATCACAGGCCTTATTAACCCATAATCGGCCCGCGTTCCTGTCACAAAACAAATCTTTCTTTTACTCATTTTTTCACAGTTTTTTTAATTGTTGTAATCTTTCCATCGCTTGATTTATTCTAGATATTTCAAACTTATGAGTTCATCTTTTTTGATATTTCTAGTTACAGTTTTTCCAAGGATGTTATAGTACTCCCTTGGGGGAAGCCCGTTACCAGGTCTTTTTATCGCAAGCATACGTTCATCAATCACAGTGCCTTTCTTTATTTCTTGTGCAGCAACCAAGCTCTTCCTTGCCACTTTCATAGTAGCGTATTCTGAAGGCATTGGTTTCTTTATTCCATCCCCAAATATTTCTTTAGAAATTTGAAGTTTCTTCATAATTTCGCTAGCATTCGCATTCTGCTTCAGCATTTTCTCTACGTGCCTGACTTCTTTAACAAGAGCTGCTGCTTCATCAGGCTCAAGAGATGCTTTGTGGTCTGGCCCTTCCATTTTCTTGTCCAATGTAAGATGCTTCTCAACAACGTAGGCTCCCATTGCAGCTGCAGCCACAGAAACAATAATCCCTTCTGTGTGGTCTGAGTAGCCAACAGGATAATCAAATGCATCGCGCATAGTGATCATTGACCTTAGGTTTACCTCATTATAAGGAGTCGGGTAATTAGAAGTGCAGTGTAGCACAACCAGTTTTTGATTAATAGGTGCTATTGTCTGGACTGCTTCCCTTACTTCATCCAGGGTGGCCATGCCAGTTGATAGGAGAATGGGCAAATTCTTTTCAGCAATGTATTTTAGGATGGGTATATTTGTCAAATCTCCACTGCCCACCTTTATTGCAGGGCACAGCTTGGCTATAAGGTCAACATCCTCATTAGATGAATGAGGCGTTGATAGGAATATAATCTTTTTCTTGTCACAATATTTTTTCAGCTCTTCAAAGTCTTTGTAACTTAGCTCCAGGCGCTTGAGCATATCATACTGGGACTCTTTTTTGCCAATGTTCTTTTTCTGGTATTCTGCTTGCTCTGCATCAGGGGTCACAATTTTCTCTGACTTGAAAGTCTGGAACTTGACAGCGTCTGCTCCTGCTCTTTTTGCAGCATCAACCAGTTTCTTGGCGAGTTCCATGCTTCCATTATGATTAACCCCCGCATCCATTATTATGAAACAAGGATTACCTTCTCCTATTCTCTTTTTTCCAATATTAATTGCAGAACTTTTCATCATGTTTCACTTTTTTCTAATTTTTTTCATTACGAACTCAGCAATCTTAAAGTCATATTCATTGTCAATATCCACAGAATCCTGCTCGCTCATCACATAAGCTGCTGTTTTTCTTGGCTCAAAGGTCCTTTCCCTCAGCAACACTTCTGGTTTTATCAGGTAAATTGCCCCATTAAGGATGTAGGTCTTCTGATGCTTTTGATTTGCAGCAAATTCACATCCTTTCTTAAGATAATAATGGAACATCTTGTTTTTATCAATAAAATTAGAATAATAAGGGTTGACCTTGTTCTCAGCAACAGAGACACAGGCATCTGCTTTTTTTGCAATCAGAAGCTTTATTGCCTCATCAATATGCTTTGAAGTCCTTAGAGAAGCTGTAGGCTGGAGAAGGCAAATAAAATCAGGCGTATATTCTTGATTTTTTTTCAGAAAAGCAAGGCAATGCTCAACTACACTTAAGGTTGTTGCGCTGTCTGATGCAAGCTCTGCAGGCCTGATAAAAGGGGCATCTGCCCCACATTCCCTTGAGACTGTTGCTATTTTCTTATCCTCTGTTGAGACTATGACCCTTGTAACAAGCTTGGAGTTTTTTGCAGCTTCAATAGTCCATGCAATCAGTGGCTTTCCACAAAAATCCCTTATGTTCTTGCCAGGAAGGCGCTTTGAACCCCCTCTTGCAGGTATTATTGCCAAGATTTCTATTTTCTTTTCAGATTTTTTCTTAATTTTCATTCTCATGCTCCCATACTATGTGCCTTAGTTTCCATTGTCCATTCTCTTTTTTCCAGAGATGAGGAGACCTGAACTTGTCTGCTGTTTCAAAAAACTCTTTTTCGCTCATATCAATGTATTCAAGAAATTCCTTGAAATACCTATTTGGGAATTCCTGGTCAAATTTCTTTACCAAGGCAACTCCTTCTTCCCTTGTTATCTTATGGTTCCTTATCTCCTGGCTAGCATCATAGGTTGTTCTTCCAATGCCAAACTTGATAAGAGTGGTCCAGTAGTGGAATGGGTCTGTCTTATCATCAATACTGTTGTATTTTGAGTAAGTCCCTTCTGTTCTCTGATCATTTGGCTGGAGCCCTGTCTTTTCAACTGAAAAATAATAAGCTTCCTGTGGATCCCATTTAACATAATAGCCCATGTAATGCACTTGTATTCCTGCTTTCTCAATCTCATCAGGATCAAGCGGCAGATAGGGCAAGAGGTCGTTTAGGGTTACATTGTATTTCTCTATCAGTTCTTTTACAGAAACTCCTCCTAAGTACATATTCATATAATCATTGCCTGCATGATATCTAGCAGACCTCGCAGAAGTAAGGGTGTCTGCTATCGGGTTTCCATATTCAGCCTCGTTCTCTCCGTAAAATACGAGAGGAATGTTGTATTTTATTGCAAACCTTGCGCCAATATTCTTCTGTCCAAGAATGAAGGGTTGGAAAGGATGCAGGAGATTCTTGTATGCTAAGCTGGTGAGCAGCCTGTGAATCCTGCCATTAGGTGTAAAGAGGATGTTATCAAACCCTCCTTTGTGAACCCAATTAATAAAATTATTCCAACCATAAGGGGTGTATAAATGAGGAGCCCAGGTTACTGTCAATGGATGCATTTTAAACTTATATTTTAGGAGCCAAGAAGCCATTACACTATCTTTTCCTCCGCTTCCGGGTGCAATGCAATCATATGAGTCGTCCTTGCTCCTGTATTTGTCGCACAAAGCCCATAATTCATCTTCTCTTTTCTTCCAGTTTATCTCACGCTCCTTCATTTCAGAAACCTTACATGCATCGCATACTCCCTCTTCATCAAAATGAATTGTTTTCTTTTTGGTATGAATGTTATGCTTGAACTCAATCTCTGAATTAGGCCTCTGGTTTGACATAACGCATTTCTTGCAGAACTTAACCTCTTTAGGCAATCCATAATAAGCTTCTAATTCCTTACTCATAACTAAACACCCCTCGCATTTATTTTCTTATTTTTCATGATCTCGCCATAATCATAATGTGATTTACATCTTGCTGAAGCATTTAATAATTGATATGCCCATTTCTCCGCTTTTCTCCGGGTGAAACTGGGTCCCAATAATATTGTCCTTCATCAGCACAGTACAAAATTCCTGGCCTCCATAAGCTGTAGTTGCCAAAACATGCTTACTGTTTTTTGGAGCAACATAATATGAATGCACAAAATATGCTTCTGCACCATCTTTAATATCTTTGAGAATGGTTTTTTTCCATGATGCGCCTCTTGGTTTTTTTAGTGAATTCCATCCCATGTGAGGCACATGATAATTTTCTTGTTCGTCTTTAACTTGGCTTTTGGGCTTGAGCGGAATTACTTTTCCAGGTATTAATCCAAGGCCCTGATGATTACCAAACTCTGCGCTTTTACTCATAAGCAACTGCATTCCCAAGCATATTCCCAAGAGTGGCTTGCCTGATTTGACATATTCTTTTATAGGCTCTATCATGTTCTTTTGCTTTAAGTCAGCCATTGCAAACCCGAAAGCTCCATCTCCTGGCAGCACCAACAGTTCAGCATTTAATATGTCCTCTGGTGTGCTTATCATCTTAACAGGATTTCCAAGAATCTTGAACACAGAAATAATGCTCTTCATATTGCCAACATCATAATCAATAATCGATATTGTTTTCTTTTTAGTTTCATTTTTTTCATCTTTCGCTGCAATGCCTGAAATTTGAAAGTCTGTCCTGATTGGCATTTCTTTTTTTGCTAAGAATTCCTTTACATCAGTTATTGTTGTGTTGTTGTAATGCAGGAGGGTTGCAAATGCAACTCCATCGCATTCTGCTTGCTTAAAACAAGAATGTATGTCTTCTTTATCCCTTGCTCCTCCGCAGGCAATTACTGGGACTGAAACTTCTGCTGTTATTCTCTTAATCAATTCCTTGTCAAGCCCATTGTGCATGCCTTCCCTGTCAACTGATGTCACTAATAGCTCTCCTGCTCCCAGTTCAACTAGCTTTTTTGCCCATTCAACTGCATCCAAGCCTGTCCTTTCACGCCCATTATCAATGTAAGCCTCCCATTGGCCATCTCCTTTGTATTTGGCTTCAATAGAGCCAACTATGCATTGGGAGCCGAACATTCTTGCAGCATCTGTTATGAATTCAGGTCTCCGGGTTGCTGCTGTGTTTATAGCGACCTTGTCTCCTCCTGCACGCAGTATTTTCTTGATATCTTCAAGGGTCCTTATGCCCCCGCCAACAGTGATAGGAATGAATATTCCTTTTGAAACAGTCTCCTCTACAACATGCAAAAGATTGTTCCTCTCGTAAAGGCTTGCGACAATATCTATATAGAGTATTTCATCAGCACCCTGCTCATAGTATTTTTTTGCAAGGTCTGCTGGCTTTCCAATAACCCTTAATCCTTCAAGCTGAAGCCCCTTTACAACATTTGGTCCTTTTACGTCAAGCCTCGGGATTATTCTAAGCTTTTTCATTTTTTAAATCCTCGAGTATTTTTAGCATGTCATACTTCTCAAACTTATAAGCGACTGTTGTTATTGATTCTGACCAGTCATTAATCATTTTTGAGAAGGTCTTTCTTATTCCCTCAGTTACTGCTGCAAGATCTTCGTGGTCTTTGGCTAAGATTACAACTGTGAAGTCCCATTGGCCAGAGATTGAGAACAGCTCAGCCACCCGGTGATGGTTGCTAAGGTATTCTATGAACTGCTTAAGCTCCTTGTCATTATAGTTGTGCAGCTTTATCTTGATGTCAACTACGTACTGGAAACCTATTCTTCTTGGCCTTATCTGTATCTGCGGGAAAAAAAATCCCTGCTTAAGCATGCTGTCAATCCTTTTCTTCACAGAGTCGACAGACAAGCCCACTTTCTTTGAAATTTCAGTATATGACATCCTGCAGTCTTCCTGCAAGAGGTTCAGAATCTTGCAATTGGTTTTGTCGAGTTTCATAGGCCATAAGATGGAGAACTTATATTTAAATGTTTCTTAAAATAACATGATTTTTAAGATTTTATCTTAAAATTTAAGATAAAATACTTATTTTAGTTGTTTTTTACGTTATTTATTAAGATTTTAAGACGATAAGTTACTGGTAGGCTTAAGGCTTAACATATGTTGTTAGTTTCTTTAAGAGCACATCGAGCTCTTGCATGCTATATTCATTTTTCAGGAATTTATCTATGTCCTGCCTTGTCTTTTCATAGAGAGCCTTGTCCTTTTCAAGCAAGAGTATCTTTTTAAGAACATCATTCTCATTATAGCACACCAGGAATGGCAGGTTGGCTGCTATTCCAAAATATTTTCCTACGCCAAACTCTACCTTATCAAGAAAGAACACTACGCTGCCTTGGAATAACAGCTCCATTCCAAGAGTAGATGAGGCATTAACAGCATATTTAGGTGTAAAGCTCAGTTTTTTCTCTTTCAGATAGGTGATATCTTCGTCTATAATTTTTTCAGGATTAACTCTCTCATGCGGATGAGGCTTGAAAACCAGCTCGAACTTTTGCTTTAGCTCTGTATTTTTGATTAGCCTATTAAAATTATTAGTGAACTTATAAAATGATGAAAAAGTCTGTGAAATAAGCAGTATCTTATTTTCTATCTCTCTCTTTGCGATAGCTCCCTCGAGAAAACGCGGGTCTGGGAACACAACAAGCTTTTGCGCAGGATATTTAAATTGCTCAACAAGTATTTTTTTAGCTTCCTCATTATAAACAAACTTGATATCAAAAGATGGCCGTTTTGACTGGTCTGTGATGGGCAAAGCAGCGTATATCTCGCTGATTATTTCATTGGTCATAACAAATAATTTGGCCTTTCCCCTTAAGAAGCCAAGTTGCATTGCAGGCAGGTTCATCTCAGAGTCTGTGAAAATCATTTCAGGACTTTCCTGCAGCAGCCTGAGCAGTGCTGATTTGCTTTTTAGGAAAGGAGGGTAAAACATGTAGAAAAACGCATCAACCAGAGGCTTGATTGCTTCGCCATAATCCTCGCCTTGATAAAAATAGCTTATTTTTTTGGGTGTTTTTTTCCTTTTCTTAAAATAAGCCCTGAGATTGCTAAAATAATCCTTAAAGCTAAGGAAATCATTAAAGAAGATGTGCTGCTTATCTCTAAGCTGAGAAACATAATATGCTGCAGATGCACTAGTGGGAGCCAGATAATACGCTATTTCAAAATCAGAATTTCCACTAAGCTTCATTAACTTGGTAAAATTTGCCCAGAAAGGATTGTCCTCATCATTTTTAGTATAGTGCCTGTAATTGCTGAGAATTAGCTTCTTTTTGACTGCTCTTTTCTCCCTTGCTATTCGGCAAACAGAACTCCAAAGGCACTCTGCAAAGTAATGTGCCCATAAAGCAAAAGGATAAGCAGTTTTCATAAGCAGGTTCCTGTAAAGAAAATAAGACTGCCTCATGTTCTTGCTGATTCTTATCTTAACATTAGGATAGCTCTTGCATATATTCAGGACGCACGCTATGCGGCTGATATTGTTCTTTTGCTTACTATCAAATTCGATCACTATGTTCTTGTCCTTGTTTTTCTCGATTATTTTAGCCAGATTATCCTTTAAGAAGATTATTTGTGATGCTTGTATAAACGGATCCTTATCCCTGAAAAAAGCATTGTTAAGCATGAACTTGGCAAGAAACAAGTCCTCTTTTGGAAGCACTCCTCCGAGCACTTTTTCAAATGCTTCTTCATTCTCAAGAAAGCTTCCCATGACTTTTACACTGTAATTATTCTCCCACCAGCTAATATAATCAACAGTCTGGCCTGGGGTTATTATATTGTATCTTTCTAATTTTATAACATAATCTTTGTAAGTTGCATTTTTCATTCTTCTTTGCTCTTTAGCTTTCTCTCTTTTTTATTGCTCATTGCTATTTTTTTTATCAGGAATATGAACAAGCAATACAATATTGCCAAGCCGGTCAAATAATTATTTTTTATGAGCGGTGAGCAGACTAGAAAAATCAGGATAACTAACAAAAAATTGTTCTGCTGAAAAGATGCTTGAGCTTTAATATTGGTGTTTTTTAATAAAGTTTCTATAAAAGATGTAACGGCAATTGCTCCTGCGTATACCAAAACAATTACAAAAAATTGGCGGTTGGCTAGCAATATGGTGATTGCAAGTACCGGATAAATAATTTTAAGAAACCTGAGGAAAAAGATGGTTATCGGCCTGAGTGTCTTCTCGATAAGGTTATGGATGCATAAAAGAAGGATAATCAAGGCTGTCATGGCCAGATAAATGTGTTGCAATAGTATCGTTCCTATTAAGTTGTAGGTTATAATTATTAAAACAGCAGACAGAATGATTCTGAATAGTATCGCGGAATATATTACCTTTGATGGATAGCTGAGAGGCACCCTTAATGAAGGGTTCTTTTCAGTCTTTACGGCAATAAAATCATTGAAAATATACCCTGCCTCATAAAATATCATCAGGATAAGGTAATTGACTAAGAAGAGGTTTAAAAAGAAGAAGAAGTTTCCGCCCGGATTCAAGCATTGATTTACCACAGCGAAGAGCATTATTATAATCAGCGCATACCAATAGGCAATTTCTTTTAACAATTCAAACAGAAGCCCGAAAAAATTTTTGCTTTTAGTAAAATCTTTTAGGCGTATGTTAAGATAGTATGATAAGGGTACAAACAAGTATATCTTTCCGTTTTTTTTGAAATTACTTAATTCTTGTGACTCTTTCATCATTCACCCAGTATGCTTTTTCAAAATATTTAATTAGCTCTTTTTCCAATTTGGGCGTATCCGTGAAATAAACAGCATGCCTTAACTCCTCCAGATTTGGAATAGAGTCCTGCTTTCTTGTTTCATCAACAATATTTAATCCAATTATGCTATTACTGCTGTCCAATACAAATCTTGTTGAGCAGGCTAGTTCCATCCCAAACAAGTCTGCTATTTGCTTAGCAGGCACTTCGATACATGCAGTAATTATTTTCCCATTAATTTTGCGCTTCCCAATCTTTGTTGTTAGTACCTTATTTATGTTGGTCTTTACTATTTCGGTCGCATACTTCTCATTGGTGAACCTAATCAGCTCATCCATGTTTAATTTTTTAAGGAAAAGCATCAGAATAATATGTTTTCTCTTTGCTGCTTTGATAAAAGGTGTTTTTTCAGGAAAGAAGGATATTATTCTCTTGATTCTGTACTCTCTTTGTTTGTTCTTGAAACCATAGAATTCCTTTAGAAAAGTAAACGTATTGTTGATTCCCGAATTTACTAATGTACCATCCAGGTCAAAATAGCATAAAGGTTTTTTTTTTTCGAAATTATTTTCTCTGTTCATTTTTGGTTCTGCTCAGAACTTGTTTTATTTGGTCTTAATGCATAATATATGAAATGCTTTTTCTGGTTTTGTATAAACAAAAGGTTGGGTTATATCAGAAAGAAAAAGCCATAAATATCTAAATCGCGATGTTTGTGGGTTGTATTTCTCTCTTAAGCTTTTCAATCCATACATCCCGTTCACAAGATACCCTCTCTTTTTCATTTCTTTCACAAACCAGCCTGACTTGTGAAGTTGATGCGGATTATCATCATATTCATCTTGGGGCATAAATCCGTTGGGGGTCATAATTATAATTTTTTTCTTGGCAATCTTTTCCATCATTCTTATCAGCCTTATGCCATCTTCTTTTTTAAGATGTTCTATCAAGTCAGAGGCCAAGACAATATCAAAAGAATTTGGTCTGAATTTTTTATCTAAGTCCATTACGTTCATTACATAATATCTCTGATGAATTCCCTGTTTTTTGCTTTCTCTTATGCTGGGCCTGAAAGAATCAGCTCCCGTGCTTTTAAATTTATGAGAAAATGATTTAATGGGCGAGTTCGACCCACACCCCACATCTAGCAGGCTTTCGCAAGGGAGGATTGCTTTTTTTAATTCCTTCACATATGTTGGCATAATTTTAAGATAGATTTTATAGTAAATTATCTTTGCTATTCTTTTCAATACCATGGTGAATTAGTTTCTGATTTTATTTATAAACTTAGTGAATGTTATTCTCATTTTTTAGGCTCAGCAATGACTATAAGGTCTTTAGTTGTTTTTAAGTTATAATTCAATCCTTTTAATAATGCCTTTACCTTTTTGTCAGTTATCTCACCGTTATAGCTGTGGTTTGCCCAGACTATTATTTTTGGCTTAAACCTCATGATAGTACGCTTTAAGCCGCGTAAAGCTTGTATTTCAGCGCCTTCAATATTCATTTTTATAAGGTCTAATCTTTTAAGCTTTAGTTTTTTTATTATATCATCTCCTTTTTCAAGTTCGACGTCTACTAGGGAATTTTTTGAGATGGCAGAGCCTGATCCGCCAATGGATATGCGGCTTTTCTCGCGCCTATTCCATAGCCCTTTTTGCACAAGGACGATGTTTGGAGAAGCTCCGCCTTTTTCCGGAATTTTATTCAGCATTAAATTTTTTCTTAAAATCTTAAGATTAATCGGATCAATTTCAAAAGCAATGACTTTGCCAGCCGGGCCTATTTTCCTTGAGCAATATAGCGAGAAGATCCCGTAGAAAGAGCCCGCGTCTATGACCACATCTCCTTTTTTCGGGCTGCAGTATTTAAGGTATTCAAGCATGACTGCCTTGTTATCAATTGACATGAGAGTTTTGACTATTTTAAAGCGTTCACCCTTTATGTCTACGATTTTTGTCCCGATGCTACGCGAATAGAATTGTTTATAAAACATGGCGCGCAATATTTCTTTTAGTTTTGAATTCGGGATGTGCTTGCTAATTAAGTTTGATACGGTATAGATATTTATTTTTTTGTGCATTTCTTCTCTCCTTTTTTGCCAGGCTTGGGTTTATCCTCCCGTCATTTATTTTATTATTCATGTATTCATCATATCTTCTGCAGGCAATATATCTTGTTCATCCCTATAAAAGGCGTTTTTGTCCCAAGGTATATTTCTTTTCCTGAAAAAAGCGGCTGGACCCCGTTTGCCTTATATGAGACGAGCCTGAATTTCCTGTAAATCATTTCCTGGAAGAACAGGTGAAACACAGGTGTGCGGTGCTTGTCAGACCTTATTTTTCTCTCATTAAAATCGTAACTTAGGTTTTTTCCGAAATGGTTAAATCTCCCCCCAAATAAAAAGAGGATTTTGCTTGTCAGATTATCGGGATTAGGTGTTGTTATTATAGCGAAGCCTCCTTTCTTCAGAATTCTGTGTATCTCATCAATGAATCGCCACGGGTTTTCAAGATGCTCAATTACCTCGAGTGAGAATGCCATGTCAAATTCATTGCTGTCATAAGGAAGGCCTTGGTGAAAATCACCCTTCTTAAAATGAATATTTGCAGGCAAGTTATTATGCCGGTTAATGTCTGATCCTGAAAGGTTTCTATAACCACGTTTCTGTAATTCCAAGAGAAACGAGCCTTTGCCGCAGCCAATGTCCGCTATTTTTATGTTCTTTGGCAGGTTCAGCTTTTCGAATTCTTCTAGCACGATAGCCCTAGAATAATAATTAATGCCAGAGACCTTTTCACCCTCATATCTTAACTTGCTCATTTATTTCCTCCTTGCTAAAGCCCCATTTATTTTTCTTTGCTTAAAAGGTCATACATTAAGAGATATGTTTTCAATGTTTTGTTTGCGTGGTAATTTTTCTTGTAGTTCTTCATTGCATTTTTTCCCAGCTGCAAAAGTTTGTCTTGGTTTTTTACAAGAAATATTGCTTCTTTTGCAAACTCATCTATGCTCATGGAACGCTCTAAATACCCCGAATATCCGTCCTTCACTACATCTCGAACCCCTCCAACATTGAATCCGGCTATTGGAAGCCCTGACCCTTGGGCTTCTATCAAAGCGTTGGGTGTCCCCTCGAATTTTGTATTCTTATTCGGGTGGATGAACAAGTCGCTTGCAGCATAATACTCGAATATCTTCTTCCTAGCTACCCAGCTGATGACTTTCGCATTATAAATCTTTTCTCGTTTTATGATTTTTTCAATGGCTAGCCTTGCCTTTCCATCACCCAGCATTATGAAAAGAATGTCCTTATTGTCTTTTAGGTATTTTTTCATGGAATTCATAAGGAGCACTACGCCCTTGCCTTTCATTAGCCTGCCTGCGTAGATGATTATTTTCTTATCTAGGGGAAGGTTTAGTTTTCTTCTTAGCAGTGCCTTGCCCTGTTTTACAGCAATTATCTCAACAGGATTAGGCGCATAAATTACCTTGTCCGCAGGCACCTTGTAAGAATTGATAAGCCTCTGCTCCTCATCTCTGTTCTCAGCAATCACCAGATTAGCCATCCTGAAATTCAGCCGGTTCATTATTCCATATTTGTATATTGAATATGGCAGAGCCTTGAGGCTAAAGCCTCCTCCTCTGTGATGAAGGGCAAAATTCTGATGCTTTTTATGGAGCAGTCTTGATATAGAGTCGCTCATTATTAAATAGTAAGAGTTGATATGCCATATGATTCCTTTTTCCTGCTCTGCTCTTTTTTTCATTTCTTTCAGCATGCTTCTTGATGTTTCCAAAGGAAGGAACAAAGGCAAATCTCTCGGGAACACAATTATAGGAAAGCCCTTTCGGTGGATTATCCTAATTGTTTTTTTTATTTTTGAGCTAAGCACCCATAACTCAAACTCATATTTGCCAGAGTGAGTTTGCATAAAGTCAATATATCTTGTGCTGAAATGGTCGAGTTCCCTGATGTTGTTTATGTCTTGCTTTATTTTTGGGAAGAAAGACTCAAAGCTATGAGGAAGTACAAAGATGATTTTTTTCTTGTCTTTTTCAGCTTGCCTGCTCATATTGTTTCACCAGCCTACTAGCAATAGAATCCCAGCTAAGCTCTTTTTTCATTTTAAGATAGCCTGCTTGCCCGAGTTTTTTCCTTTTTCTCTTGTCATTCAGAAGGCAAACTATGCTCTTGGCAAGAAGCTCTGGGTTTTCAGGTTCGATCAGGATGCCAGTCCTGTTGTTATCAATGACCTCAGGAAGTGAGCCTACATTAGTGCAGATTACAGCTTTCTTGAATGCATACGCAATTGGTATGACACCTGACTGTGATGCTTCTCTGTAAGGAAGAACGATGATTGATGCCCGCTGGAAATATTCAGGCACCTCATTTTCAGGTATATACCTGTTTATAATCTCAATACTTGGCTTAAGTTCCTTGGTTATCAGCTCTTGATATGGGTTTAAGTCTCCTTCTCCGGCAATGATGAGCTTAAAGCAGACCTGTTTTCTCACTTTTTCAAGGGCTTTAAGCAAGATGTCTAATCCTTTATAATGCAATATCCTGCCGAAAAAAAGCAAGGTACCCTGCTCTTCCTTGACATTTTTCTTTTTCCATCTAAGGAAAAAACTATAGTCCCCATGCGGAAATATTATTATTTTTTGTTCAGGCATGCTATCACTAAGCTCTTTCTTTAGTTTTTCTCCATGCACAATTATTTTTTGTGCTTTCCTGTTAAGGGCCTTGTTGACAAGGATAGTGATTTTGCCTCTTATATTCTCCCCTTTGTGCGGGATTACATCATGCTGGGTTACAAATAATTTCTTGTTCTTAAAGTGGGGTAAGAAAAGCAGATACCACGGGTGGTTGTCAAGGAAATGTATAATGTCAGGGTTAGCTTCTTTCATTTTTCTTATTATTCTGCTTATGTGTATGGGATTTACAGTTAGCATTGCTGTTTTCATTACATTGGGAGGAGCCTTAACTCTTATGAGATTGACTTTTTTATCAAATAATGAAGTATCTGAGTAATCTGGAATAAGCACAAACACATTAATATTTTTTGACAAGGCATTTGCAAGCTGCGAAGCATATTGGAGCATTCCGCTTCTGCCATATAATGAACATAACAGGACCTTGAGTTTTTTATGTTTAGCCATGATAAAGCTCCTCGTATCTTAGAATTACTTTGTCCCATTCAAAAGCCCCAATTTTTTTGGCTACCTCTTTTGAAATTTTTTCTCTTTTATCTTTGTTATGCAAAAGCTCCTTTATCCTTGCTGCAAACTCCTTATAGTCATCCTTGCTGCACAAGAAGCCGCTTTTGCCATTATCAATTAGGTCTGGTATGCATGGGATGTTGCTTGCAACGCAAGGTATCCCATAGCTCATGGCTTCCATTACCACGCCTGGCAAGCCTTCTCCTTCTGCAGGCAGCACAAGCATGTCGCTGGCCTGGTAAAGCCTAGGTGTATCAGTTCTCCATCCCAGGAATATGACTTTGTTCTCTAGTTTTAGTTGCTTAACCTTTTGCTCATATTCTTTTCTTTTTGGCCCGTCTCCAGCAAGCAGGAAAACAACATCCTCTTTTCTTAGCTTATCAGCCATCTTAATTATCTTGTCTATTCCTTTCCTCGGGACGAGTAATCCAACGAACAACACTATTTTTGTACTCGGATTTATGCTGGCTTCCTTTTTTATGTCATCTGTGTTTTTTTGCTTCTCCTTATTGTTAATTTTTTTGGGTTTTATTCCAGTAGGTATTACTCGTATCTTGTTCTTAGGCATTCCTGCTTTTAGGGCAAACGGGATAAGGTTCTCACCATACAGGGTAATTTTATCAGGCGTCCCAAACAAAAGCCAGCCAAACATTTTATTATAAATCTTAAATATCTTGTCCGAGAACTTGCCCATGCTAAAGCTGTAGCCAGGCACAGTGTCCATTGTTAGTATAAGCTTCTTCTTTGGGAAAAAAAGTTTTTTCATCAGGATTATCTTGAGGCTGGTCAGGTAATATGGGACCCACATATGAATGATATCATTTTTTTTCATTGCCTTTATTGCATTTATCCAGAACATGGGAGTTATTGGCAGTGGCTGCTCAGAGCTGATAAACGGGGGGTTAATAATGGAATAGGTGTAAACTTTGCTGTTATCTGCTAGCTTGCTATGATGTAAAGAAGAATCTCTTCTTTTAAAGAGCTTTTTAGGAATCAGAAGGCTTGTCTTATAACCATAATCTGTTAATCTGCTGATTATTTCAGCAATAGGCCTTTTTAGCAATACAGGAGGATTGACATAGCAGATTCTTGGATTTTTCATAGAGAGTGTGCTCATCATTTCTTCTTTTTGTTCTTGTCTTCCAAGGCAACCTTTCTCACGAGAGCTGTTATTTCCCTTTTCACACCTTCTAATTGCACATACAGCCTGAAGATTAGATAGAAAAGAACCACAACGCTAATAACAATGATTAAGTCCATTCCTCTCTGTATCCCGAGGATGTTTGAGAATAAGCCTAATATGTTTGGGACAATGGATATTATTATTACAACAAACCATATGAGAACCCAGAAAACAAACTCGTTTTTGGTAAGCTTATTGTCCTTAAATCTGAGATAGGCTCTGCTAAAAGCAAACAATGCAAAGACAATCCCTAATATTTGTATTATTTCCATTATTACCCCCTCTTCAAGGGTTTACTCTAACTCTCTTTATATTTTTTATGAATTGGGCTTCTGAAGTTTCAGCTAAAGCAAGCACGGCTTATTTATCATAAAAGCTTGTGCGAAAACTATTTAAACCGTTCCTTTTATCTCCTCTTGATTCACGTTATTACATCAAGTTGAGACGAGGTGGTTTTTTGGCAGAGCATTCTCACAATAATGAAGAGCACAGGCACGAAGAGCATAAGCATAGCGATGCTTCAAAAGAGAGTAGTGAGGAAGAGGTAAGCTTTGATTTCTCAAAAGTAAAGAAGTTCTTCTCACCTGCCAGCTTAAAAAAGAATACTGCCCTTTTAACTACCATCCTAATCATTATACCTGTGCTTTTGACTGTATACATCAGGCTTCAGCCCCAGTATCTCCATGTTACAGATAGCTGGGCAGCTAATTCTGTTAACAATTATTACAGGAGCCAGATTTCACAGCAAATAAACTCTCAGTATCCTAACCTGCCTCAGGCTAATAAGGACACTCTGATTAATCAGCAGCTTGAAGAGTTTTTAAAAAGCAATAATGATAATATCCAGCAGCAGGTAAAGTCAACAGGAGCTTATTTCAAGTCAGGCTTTCAGTACCAGGAGAACAATGTGACTTACACCTTCCTGGGAGACCTTGACTCATACTTCTTCCTTAGATATGCCAGGAATCTTCTCAATAAAGGAATGTACTGTGATGAAATCCGTGATGGCCAATGCTGGGATAATCACATGTTTGCTCCAGTTGGCATGCAAACAACTCCTTCAATGCATCCCTATGGAATGTTTTACCTTTACAAATTCCTGCACCTAATAAACCCAACAATAAATCTTATGCAGGCAGCATTTCTTTTACCGACTTTCCTTGCTGTGCTTGCTGCAATAGCAGCTTTTTTTGTAGGCAAGAGGATAATGAACACAACCGGAGGATTCTTTGCAGCCATGTTCCTGGCTCTCAGCCCAATGTTCTTGTCAAGAACACTTGGCTCTGACACAGACATATGGAATATCATGTTCCCACTAATTATATTGTGGGTATTTCTCGAGGCTTTTGAGGCCAAATCCCTTGTCAAGAAATCAATACTCGCAGCAGCTGTTGGATTATTAAATGGGATTTCAAGCTTTGCATGGGGGGGCTGGTGGTACATTTTTGACATAATAATTGCTGCCTTGATTATTTACCTGATTTTTGCTTTTGCAAAGAATTATTTCAAGCACAAATCATTCAAAAAAGTCATAGGTGAAGAGCTTAAACCTGCTATTATCATATTAGTGATATTAATTATATCGTCCTTGATATTTGTCTCACTTTTCAATTCTTTTGGTACTTTCAAGCTTGCTTTAAGCGACCCAATAACCAGGCCTACCATTGCCAAAGAAGCTGCCCATGCTGATTACTGGCCTAATATCCAGACAACAGTTGCAGAGATGAACGAAGCAGGCATAGATACTATAATCTCACAGACAGCCTTTGGAAAGAATATCCTGTTTGGGCTGGCTTTGCTCGGCATAATATTCACCCTGGTCAGCAAGAAGCCTTCTCTTAAGGAATACTTTATTATTCTAGGCTCAGCATTCTTGTACTTGATTATGGTTTCAAAGGCAGGCGTAAGCCTATCTGCTCGCTCAATTTACCTTTATCTGTTCGTATTAATGATTCCTGTGGCAATAGCAGTGTTAATGCTCTTGTTTGAAAAGAGGGATTCTGGGAGCAAGGATTCTGGGGAATCTGAGGGAGTTGACATAAAGCCAGCACTCATGCTGCTCATATGGTTTGTTGGAATGATTTTTGCAGGCACCAAGGGAGTCAGGTTCATATTACTGCTTATTCCTGCTTTTGCTGTTGCTATAGGAGTAGCAATGGGCTATATTTACCAGTACTTGTCAAGCATGATCAGCAAGGAATTCAAGATTCCTCCCTTAATCACTAAAATAGCTATCTTTATTTTGCTTTGCCTGATTTTAATCATGCCTTTAAGGGCAGGAATAGCTACAGGAGAAAGCTTTGTGCCTTCAATGACAAAAGGATGGTGGGACAGCCTTACCCAGATAAGGGTTGAATCATCTCCTGATGCAATAATAAATTCCTGGTGGGACTTTGGACACTGGTTCAAGTACGTTGCTGACAGAAGAGTAACTGTTGATGGCTCAGGCCAGGACTACCAACTAGCCCACTGGATGGGAACCATACTTGTAACAGACGATGAGCACCAGGCGATAAATACTATAAGGATGCTTGACTGTGGAAGCAGGGAAACATATCTCACACTTTTAAACGCTACTAATAATGATGTGCTCTTGGCTGTTAATCTTACCAAGACAATAATAATGCAGGATGAGAGCGATGCAAGGGAAACTCTTGAGAAAGCAGGCATAGGTCCTGAAGCAATAGAGACAACTATTAATTATTCATTCTGCACTCCACCAGAGCACTTCCTTATAACGAGTGCAGACATGGTTGGAAAGTCAGGAGTATGGGCTCACTTTGGCTACTGGGACTTTAACAAGGCATACATGATAAGAGAGGTCAGATCCAAAGGCCCTGATGAGGGAATCCAACTTCTGAGAGAAAAGTTCAATTATTCTGAGGACCAGGCATCAATACTTTATTATGAGCTTCAGTCATTGGATTCAGACAGGGCAATGAATGACTGGATTTCCCCATGGCCTAATTATCTCATAGGAACCTGGATTGGCTGCCAGAAAGTAAATGCAACGCAGCAGGTAGAAAATAATGCTAATGACACCAATTCCACTAACTCTACCAATGCTGTCAGGGTTAAGGAGTTCCTTGCTTGCTCTATCAATAGAGTAATATCTGACACTACAAATGGAAGAACAGTTTTAGAGCTCGCTGCAATTGATTTAGAGGATTATTATAATTCAAGCCTTGTGTTAGGAGCATATGATTCAACTGGCTATAGAAGAGGAGGAGGAAGCGCAATACCTGCTGAGTTCGTGCTCTTCTTTAATGACACAATCAAGACAGTAAAAATGGAGAATGTCACATTCCCATATGCTGTGCTAGTAGACATGGTTAATAACCAGCTATTAATCACAGACCCGTTGCTGGCAGAGTCCTTGTTTACCAAGCTATTCTATCTTGACGGCAGATACACTACCCACTTTGAGAAGTTCAGCGACATATCAGACATAACAGGCTCAAGGATAATTGTGTGGAAGGTCAAGTGGGATTAAGTCAGAATCAAATTAAACTGATTATCGATTAGCCATGCATAGTAGGGGGACTAATGACTTTTGAAAATTTTATTAAAGAAGAAAAAGGCCGCCTTGCCAACTATGCTATCCTGCTCGCTGTTATTTTCTTTTTATTATTTATTAATTATTTGTTCATTAAGCCTCTAATTTCACTTCCAGCTCCGTTATATGGAGGAGATTATTATTTCCAGTTAAGTCAGACCAACCACGTTAAGTATGGAGGCAGCCCTCTGGAATCTTCAAACATTGTAGGAGCCCTGCCATCATATTTTGTGGTATACTCTGCATTCACCGGTTGGATTGCCAGAATTTTTTCCATCAACGCAATACAGGCAGAATTCGGATTTTCATACATCATAATAATACTCTCAGCAATAGTAATTTTCTTTTTATCATTAAAGCTTTTTAAGAATCATCTAATCTCAATTATTGCTGTTCTCTCCCTTGTTACTGTTACTGCCTTCCCCATCGTAAAATACACTGTTATGGTTGAAGCACTTTTGATACCTCTATTATTCCTGTGCATTTACAATTTCATCACCAAGAAATCTTTAATCAATTCCATCATCCTGGGAATTGCCTACGGCTTGGTAGGCCTTGGGCACGCAGTAGCTTTTATGGCGTCATCTGTTCTCATGGTGTTTGTTTTCATTTACTTTGAAATATTGGTTAATCCTGACCTAAAAATAAGGAAAATAAAGGAAACTAAAAAGATTGATTTTAGAAAATTGCTCAGAGCCATTTTGCCTTATGTTATTGTGCTTGCCATTGCCTTGCCAATTATTATGCTTTGGTGGTTTAAGCCCATCTTTGTTTATCACGGCCAGACCTCTCTTCATCAGATAGATGCTAACAACACTGACTGGTCCCAGAGTAGTATACAATTCAACTTTTTATTCGATACCCTAAAGACGACTTTCTTTAATTTCGCCAACATCTACACGATTATTTTCTCCCTGCTGAATATTGCCGGGCTTTTGGCATTGTTCTTCCTAAAAACCAAGAATCATCAGCTCAGGTTTGTAAAATTCATAATAGTTTCTGCATTCATACTTGTTTTTCATTACTTCATAACCCAGAATTTGTTAGGCTTTAACCTTGTATCAGAATATATATTCTATCTTATCCTTGAGCCGGCCAAAGTATTGCTGCTTTGCCTTGGAGCATACTTTATCTATAACCTGCTGAAGAAATTTGTTTTTAAAACAGATAATGATGCTAATACTTCTCATAATGCCCTGGTTAATTACACTTTTTTTGGCATAATCATCATTTTGATGCTGGCTTGGCAAGTCAATTCTTATAATCACAGGGCTGATAACAAATGGTATAGCGCTGGCTTTAGTGATTTGCCTCCTAATATGAAAGAGCTGAGCAATTATCTTGTAGCTAACACTAATGTATATGATACTATTCTTACCAGCAAAGAGCTCGGCTTTGCCTTGAATTCATTGTCAGGAAGAAAATTGGTTATCACGAGAAGAGCTCACACTGACCCGTTCATTGACCTGGACTCGAGGGAAATAGACGCTGCTATTGTGCTTTATGGCAACAGCTCTGCTCCAAGAAAGGAACTTATACAGAAGTACAATATAAAATACCTTTACTGGGATAATTATTGGATACAATCAGAATTCCAGATTAATGAGCAAGGCCAGATAACTGGCTGGTTTGACCCGCTGGTGATGTTTGACTCTCCTGAAAAGCAAGAGACACTAAAAGCATACAATGTATCCTTTTTCACCCAGAACACCTGGATTGACCCTGCTGTCAAGGGAGAGCACATAAAAAAATTCGACTTGCTATTCATCTCACCCCAGAACTATAACTCTTTTGAGCATCCATGGGATAATGAGCTTGATAGCTATCTGCAGGAAGTCTGGAATTATACGCAAAGCGGAGTTGTTGTAAGCAGGCTTTACAAGATCGTCAATATATAGGTGCTAATCTTTTGGTCAAAAAAAAAGAAAAACAGGCAGCCAATTCAAATCAGGAAAAGCAGGGTAGATTATCCTCAATTGCCCTTATGGTTGTCTGCACTATTTTTACTTCTCTTGGCCAGTTGTTCTTAAAATTAGGCGCTAACAAACTGCAGTTCTCGCTTCAAGGTATTTTCTTTAACCTTCCGTTGATTGCAGGAATAATTTTTTATGCGATTGGCGCAGTATTATTGATTTATTCCCTGAAAAAAGCTAATCTTTCATTCATCTACCCTTTTGTCAGCCTGAGCTTTATCTGGGTTTCTCTCCTTTCATATTTTTTTCTCAATGAAAGCCTGTCTTTTATCCAGCTTTTGGGGATACCCTGCATAATTCTTGGCGTTTCATTAATAGGAGGTGGGCGCTAATGTCGCTGCCTCCCTTGCTTACTCTTGTCCTGCTTGTATTAGGAACTATTATCGGAGCTTATGGCTCAATATACCTGAAGCTGGGAGCAAAGGAATTTAACCTTAACCTGATTAAGCAGGTAAAGAACAAGAACATCATTCTCGGCTTGTTTTTGTTTGCTTTCAGCACAATGCTTTATGTGTTCTTGCTTAAGACTGAAAAGCTGTCTATTCTTTATCCCTTGACTTCGTTGGGATATATCTGGGTAGCATTATTCTCTGTTACAAGGCTAAAAGAAAAGATGAGCCTGCCTAAATGGCTGGGCATAGCCTGCATTATTGCAGGAATATTTCTTATAAGCTATTTCCACTGAGAATAGCAAAACATAAAATTTCTAATATTTTAGAAGATTGTCTTCTTTTATGCTTTCCTTGTTAGCCTTATACCAGGCGTATAGCTCACGCAGGGATTCTTCTATGGGTGTAAACTTGAAGCTGGGCATTTCTTTCATCAGCCTAGAATTGTCGCACGTGTACTCACTATTCATTCCTTTTTTATTTATTTTTATCTTAGAATCATTTCCAGAAATCTCTTTTATCTTCTTGGCTATGCTTAGCAGATCAATATGCTTTCCACTTCCAATATTGTAGAACTTATGCTTGGGCTCATTATCTATGAGGTGCTCTATTATCCTGCACAAATCATCAACATAAACATAGTCCAATAACATGTTCTGGTTTATTTCTACTGGAAGCCCATACAATATCCTACACATTATGTTTGATATGAACCTGGTCTCATAATCCTCGTATTTTCCAAACACTCCAAAAGACCTTAGGCACACTATGTTATCAGCCTTTTCTATATGTTTTGAACAGACAAACTTGGCAAAGCCATAATCATCTCCTGGCATATGCTTTCCAAATTCCTCTTCTTTTACCTTTTTTATATTCTGGCTTTTGTCATACTCTGCTCCACTTCCAAAGAAAATCATTTTGCCATAATTCTTGGAGTTTGAGGATATGTTGAAAAACATCTTAAGATTTTTTTTCAGCGCATCCTGGCATTCTGCTGGTGTCAGTTTCCTGTTTCCGCCAAAATGGGCAGTATGGATTACAACATCAATCTTGTTCTTGGCAAAGAAATCCTTGACAGCGCTCTCGTCGAGAAGCTCAAGTTCCTTGTGCTTGGGAGCTAGAATTTTATATTTTTTGTTCTTCGATAAATGTTCAATCAGGTTTTTCCCTATAAAACCGCTTCCGCCAGTTATCAGGATATTCTTTTTTTTGCTTTCCATTCCTAATCTTTCCGCATTTCAAATCTTTTCCTTTGAAAACATCTTATCAATCTCAGCTTGTTCTTTATCAGAAAGCATCGGGCTTATTTCCTCTAGCTCCCTGTCAAATATTAATTTTGGGAATATGTGGGTCACATAATCCATTTCAATTTCTAATATAAGCGGGCCTTGCTTACTGAAAATCTCTTTTAGCATCTTGTCTGGTTTTTTTGTTAATCTGCTAAGCTTGAAGCTGGGAATGCCATAGGCACTGCCTACTTTAGTGAAATCACATGCGCAATAGCCTGATTTTAGATCAGTACCGCAATATCTTCCTTCAAAATAAAGTTCCTGAAACTGCTTTATCATCCCCAAGCTGTGGTTGTTTAAGATTACAATTATTATTGGAATATGGTCCTGAGAAACCCTATTTAGCTCCTGTATATTTATCTGCATTCCTCCGTCTCCGCAAAATACTACACACCTTTTTTTGGTTTCTGTTGAAATGCCTATTGCTGCCGGGAGCGAATAGCCAAGGGGCGCCATGCCTCCGCTGTTTATGAAGCGTTGGCCCCAGCTAATGCTCAAGGTTTGCGCAGCAAGCATCTGATTTTGGCCAACATCAACGCAGATTACATCTTGTTTCTTGAGTAATTTTGAGATTTGAAGCATGATTCTATAATGCCAATCTATTTTTCCTGCTCTTTTCAGCTCAGAAAGAATGCTATACTCTTGTTTTAGCTTATTGACAAGATCAATATAGTGGTCTCTTTTGAAGATAATCTTTTTTGTGTCAGTATATCCTGTTTTGATATACCTTAGCGCGGATTCCAAAAATAATGTGACGTCAGAATTTATTACTTTTATAGGCTTTAGCTCGCTGAATTTAATCTCATTCACATCAATATCAACCCAGATTATCTTCTTTTTTAAAAAAGGAGTCAATATGTTTCCTGTCTGCCTTTTGTCGAGCCTTGAGCCCAAGACTATAAGCAAATCTGACCTTGAGAGCAGGATGTTGCCATACCTGTTGCCATAGGCGCCGATAAATCCTCCGAACAATTCGTGGTTGTGCGGAAAACTGTCTTTTCCCATTAGCGAGACAACCACAGGAATATTTAATTTTTCAGAGAACTCTTTTAATTTTTCATGGCTTTTGGAAGAGCTGCATCCCCCTCCTGCGAGTATCAGAGGGAATTTTGACTTTTTTATTAAATCCAATACTTCTTTTATTTCTGTTTGGGGTATCTTATTATCCTGTTTTTGGGTTATAATTTCAAAGCTGTGCTTATTTATCTCTATCTCCTCGCGCTGAACATTCATCGGGATATCCAACAACACCGGTCCTTTTCTGCCACTTAGCGCAAGGCTCACTGCTTTTTTCAATTCTTTTTCAACATCTTTTCCACTAGATATTATTGCTGCGTACTTGGTGATTGGCTTGACAATGTTTACTATGTCTGTTTCCTGAAAACCTTTCTGCCTGATGTTTGCCTCGTACTTGAAGTCATAGGTATTTACTTGTCCCGTAATAAACAAAACTGGTGATGAGTCAAAATAAGCATCAGCAATTCCTGTAATTAGGTTGGTGGCTCCAGGCCCACTAGTGGCTAGGGCTGCTTGCAGAGAATTTGTGAGCTTAGCAACAGCGCTTGCTGAGAATGCAGCTGCCTGCTCATGATAGCAATGCACGTATCTTATCTTGCTCTTGAATATTGAGTCAACAACATGGGTTATTGAGCCTCCAATATAGCCGTATATATTTTTTATTCCAATGTTTTCTAAGTATTTGACAATGTAATCTGACGCTTTCATATTAAATCCTTCAAATACCTCAAATCATGATTTATTCTCATAAGAATTAATTTGTTTTATGCACAGCTCATAAGCATTTTTTTTATTGCTGTTCTTGTACCATTCAACAACATACTCTATGGCTTCATCCAGCTTTAGCTTTGGCCTCCAGCCCAGCTCTTTCTGAATTTTGGTTATGTCAAGGCTTAATAATTTTGCTTCATGCTTGTGGTCTTTTGCAGAGCCATCAACCCAGCTTCCGCTTCCCCATTTCTTGACAAGCATATTAGCAACCTGCTTGACAGGAACAATAGATTCCATGTGTGGGCCGAAATTCCATCCTTCATCATATTTTTTCTCTTGCCAAAGCTTCTCTGCGAGCATAAGATAGCCGCCTAGTGGCTCAAGAACATGCTGCCAAGGCCTTGTTGCATCAGGATTTCTTATCAGAATGGGTTTGTTGCTTTGCAATGCTTTTATGCAGTCAGGTATGAGCCTATCCTGAGACCAGTCTCCTCCGCCAATAACATTGCCTGCTCTTACACTTGCAACAACCTTTGATTGCAATTTGAAAAACGCGTCCCTGTAAGAGCTTACCACTAGCTCAGAGCATGCCTTGCTGCAGCTGTAAGGGTCAACTCCGCCGAGCTCATCTCCTTCCTTATAGCCGCAGGTTAAATTCTTGTTCCTGTAGCACTTATCAGATGTTATCATCACGCCAATCCGCACAGAATCAGACAGGCGTATGCACTCAAGCACATTAACCGTTCCCATAATATTAGTCTGCAAAGTCCTTACTGGATCATCATATGAGAGCCTTACGAGTGGCTGTGCAGCTAGGTGAAACACTATCTGTGGCTTGTATTTGTCAAAAGCAGATTTTAAGCTCTTTAAGTCACTTATGTCTCCTCTTATATCTATAATCCTTGAGCTCATGCCTGTGTCATTGAACATCTTGTCATTAGGGTATTCTTTTAATGAGTAGCCTATTACTTTTGCTCCTAATTTGTGCAGCCATATGGTAAGCCATGCTCCTTTGAATCCAGTATGGCCTGTCACTAATACTGTTTTTCCTTTCCAGAAAGCTGTGCTTTCTTCCTTGTTCTTGTTTTTATCAGATTTCATTTTTTCAGCGCAATAAATTTCTTAAAAGTATCTTTTACATGCTTTAGCATTTCTGGTGTCAGGCTTGGCTGGACTCCTATCCAAAAGCTATTGTTCATTACCTTGTCTGTGTTTTCCAGCTTGCCAATAGCCCCATACTTGATATCATAATTCTTGAAATATGGTTGCTTGGTTAGGTTTCCTCCGAATAAAGGGCGGCTTCCTACTTTATTCATGTCAAGGAAGTCTACAAGCTCTTTTCTTGAGAATCCTGCATTTTCCTTTACAGTGATTGGATAGCCAAACCATGACGGCATTGCTTCTTTTTCTGATTCTGGAAGAATAAGCACGTCTGAGAAATTCTTTGAAAAGAATGAGTGAAGTTCTTTAAAGTTTTTTTCGCGAGCCTTTTGAAAATCAGGCAGTTTTTTTAACTGCGCCAAGCCTATAGATGCCTGTAAGTCAGTCATCTTCATGTTATAGCCAATATGAGAATACACATATTTGTGGTCATAGCCCGAGGGTAGGTCTCCGTGCTTTTGCGTAAACCTTTTTCCACAGGTATTCTCATGTCCTGGCATGCACCAGCAATCCCTTCCCCAGTCCCGTATTGAGGCAGCAGCTTTTGCCAGTTCGCTGTTGTTGGTGAAAACAGCGCCTCCTTCTCCTGTTGTGATGTGGTGAGCAGGGTAAAAGCTCAGGCTTGCTATGTCCCCGAAAGTCCCAACTTTCTTGTTATCATATTTTGAGCCCAATGCGTCGCAGCAATCCTCTACAAGCCAGAGATTATGCTTTTCGCACAATTCCTTGATTTTTTTCAGGTTAAATGGGTTGCCGAGAGTGTGCGCCAAGAATATTGCCTTGGTCTTTTTGCCTATTGCCTTCTCAATTTCTTCTGGAATAGCATTGTATTTTCCAAGGCTCACATCCACAAAAACAGGGACTGCATTTATCTGGATTATTGGGTTGAGTGTTGTTGGGAAGCCTGCAGCCACTCCAATTACTTCATCTCCTGGCTTTATCCTTCTCTCTTTTAGCAAATGTGATGTGAGCGATGAAAGGGCTATGAGGTTTGCTGAAGAGCCAGAGTTAGTAAGATGAACATGCTCTACTCCTAAAAACTCTCCTAATTTTGCTGAGAACTCACTTGTGAACCTTCCTTCTGTCCACCAGGCATCAAGAACAGCATCCACTCCATTTATGAGCTCTTCTGAGTCAAAAAGCTTGCCAGAATTAGGTATAATGGTTTGCCCTGGAATAAATTGCCTGTTAAATGCAAGCCGATAATACTGTTTTACAAGCTCAAAAATCTTTTTTTTAACATCTTCTTTTTTTAATGAGCCAGCCATCTTTCCCCTCTTCTCTTAATCCCAGACTTTCCAGCAAGGATTGGTTTTCCATATCTCATTAAGCTCTTCAAAGTCTCTTTGGGTGTCCATTGAAATCCAGAATCCTTCATGCACATAAATAGCAACTTTTCCATCTGCCGCTATCTTTGGAAGAAGCTCTTCTAGCATGATTTCTTGCCCTGTAAAATAAGAAAGCGCTTCATTGCTGAAAACCATGAACCCGCAATTAACCAGGTCTTGCATTCTAGGCTTTTCTTTAAAAGCAGTTACCTTGCCACTATGATGCTCTACAATCCCAAACCTGTGATGCGGCCTGAACCCGCTTATGGTCACAAGCGCGCCGCTCTTTTTATGAAACTCAAGCAGCTTGTCTATCGGTATGTCTGCAACTCCATCTCCATAGGTCAGCATGAAATAAGGAGAATCTTTTAAAAGATGCTTTACCTGAGCTAGCCTCTTGCTGGTTGTGGAATCTTGCCCAGTATCTACCATATGGACTGTCCAGTCTTCCTGGTGGTCCTCATGGATTTTTAATTCTCCTGTCTTGAGATAAACTGTTATATCCTTGGTTATTGGGATGTAATGTACAAAGAAATCCTTTATCATATCTCCTTTGTAGCCGAGAGGAAGAACAAATTCCTTGAAGCCGTAATGGTCATAAATCTTCATTATATGCCAAAGGATTGGGTTATTGCCTATAAGTGCCATTGGCTTTGGTATGAATTCTGTCTGCTCCCTGAACCTGGTCCCCCTGCCTCCGCAAAGGATAACCACTCTTATTGGGCCGTCTGCTTTTTCTGATTTTTGAGACTTAGAAATCTTGCTTTTTTCAGTTCTGACTATTTTAACCCCCTCCACATTACCTTATTAAGCCAACTACTGTTAAGATTAAGCACTGTGAGAGGATTGGCTTTTAAAAAGTTTGTGCAAAAAGAAACATTAGGGCGCCTTTATCTGACTCCACTTATTTATGTGTGAAAAACCTTATATTTTAAGGCCCTGTACACATTATAAAAGCCATAGGCTACAAGCTCAAAAAAAGGAGGGTGGTGGGCATCATCAGGATAAGCGCACGAGATTACTATCTGGTCAATCACTCCTTTCTTGGCAATTATGCCAATTATGCTTTCTATAGTATAATGCGAAATGCTGCTGAACCTGTCAAGGTCAACTTTTTTCATGAACTCCAAGTTATAAATCCTGAACTCTGAATTGAACTCATCAAGGTTAAGGCCATAGGCCCAGCGGTTCATAGAGCTCAGGGCATAGTTTCCAAAATACCTCCATTTAGGCATTACTTTTTTCACATTCTTGTGCTTTAGCCTGGTTCCTATTGTCAGTGCTGCTTTTGTCTTGGCATTATGGCTAATAATCTCTGGTATAGCCTCAACAGGGTATTGGTCGTCTGCGTGGATAATTACCAGTTTGTCATAGCCATTGTAAATGCCAAACCAGATGGCTACTTTCTGAGAGCCTCCATAGCCAAGATTTTTTATGTTGCGTATTAGGTGATAATTTTTTAGATTGTATCTGGCAATGTTATTTTTAACAACATCAAGGGTTCCATCATTGCTGTGATTATCAACCACCAGAACATCAAAATCAAAATTCAGGTTTTTTAGCTTTAGCATGACGCGAGCTATGGTTTTTGCAGCATGAAATGCAGGAATAAACACAAGATACCTTTCTTTTGCCATTACTTTATCCCCCTGTTAATTATTTTAAGCAAATTTTTTCAGTTTATAATTCTTTTTATTTTTTTTCCTGCAGCCAAGAAATAGTTTGCGCTAATCCATTTTCAAAGCTGTAATTTACCTTGTAGCCAAGGGTTTTCTTGGCTTTTGTGCAATCTGCACACGCCCTTGCCATCTCTCCTTCTCTTGCAGGAGCGTAGATTGGCTTTATATCCTTGCCAAAGCCCTTATTCACTAGCTTCAGGATCGTGTTAACACTTGTTTCTTTTTCAGTGCCTATATTGAATATTTCTCCAAATCCCTTTTCTGTTTTGCACGCCAGCAAATTAGCTTGAACAACATTCTTTACAAAAACATAATCCCTGGTCTGCTCTCCGTCGCCAAAAATAGTTGGCTGCACATTGTCAAGCAGCTTTTGGGCAAAGATTGAGATTACTCCTGCATAAGGTGATTTTGGGTCTTGCCTAGGGCCAAAAACATTGAAGTACCTGAGGCAAATTGTTTTTAAGCCATGGCTTTTATAGTATTCCTTGCACAGCTTTTCTCCCTCAAGCTTGTTCTCTGCATAAGGTGACATTGGCGTTGGCTTAAGGCTCTCGTCCTGAGGCACTTTGTCTGTGCTTCCATAAACAGCGCATGATGACGAAAAAACTACTCGCTTGACATTATTAAGCTTTGCTGCTTCAAGAACATTCCTTGTGCCGCCGACATTAACTTCATGGTATTCTTCTGGTTTTTTGACAGACTCTGTAACAGAGATGAGCGCTGCTAGGTGGAGCACAAAATCAGCTCCTTTGAACTCTTTTTTCAGAAGTTCAAGATTTCTTACATCTCCTTTTACAAACCTGATTTTTTTCAAAGAAGGCTTTATCTTGTCCTTGCTTGTATTATAGAGATTGTCAATGACAACAACCTCTTGGGCTTGCCTGACTAATTCCTCAACAATGTGGCTGCCTATAAAGCCTGCTCCCCCGGTAATAATGTATTTCATATTGCATCACTTTTTTAATTTTCGTATACTCGCATTTATATTATGCCTATTATTTATTTAAGCTCTGCATCTATAATCTTTATGTATTCATCTTCTGACTTTGCTCCAACAACAACTAAGCCATTAATAATAAACGTGGGCGTGCCAGGAACTCCTATTTCCGCCCCTGACTTTAGGTCTGCATCAACTTTTTCCTTGTACCTCTGGGTTTCAAAGCAAATATTAAACCTTTCAGTATCAAGAAGATCAATCTCCTTTGCATATTGCTCAAGGTAAGGTGCGCCTAATTGGGTGTTATGCGCGAACAAGTAATCATGGTATTCCCAGAACTTGCCTTGTTCATTAGCGCACTCAGCAGCGAGCGAAGCATTATAGGCATCAGGATGAATACTTGTTAATGGATGATTCTTGAAAAAGTACAGAATCTTGTCACCATACTTCTTAAGCATTGCCTTCATTCTCTCCTCTCCAATCTTGCAGTTAGGGCACTCATAATCAGAAAACACATAAATTATAACACTAGCATTTGAATTGCCAATATAAGGGTCATCGCCGATAGGAACCTTGACTCTCTGGCCGGGATTCAAGTCTTTATTAAACAAGCCAAAGCCTTGGGTGAAAATACCGACTCCGATAAGTATTAAGACTACAAAAATAGCCAAAGCCACAATATTCTCAGTTCTCTCAGAAGGCTGTTCCTTCTTCGAGGCTTGAGGCTGCTCTTGAGCAATAGCTTCCTTATGACTGGCAGTTTTCATTTCTGATAATAAGAAGAATGCTTTTTTTAAAAAGTTTTGCTAAATTAATGGTTAATAATGATGGTCCTTCTTTGTAATGCCTGTGTAGATGAGCGCTGTAATCAGCACAACCACAAAGACTACCATGAAGGCGCTGAGCAGGAGGGTAAGGTTCTCTGTAGCATTCTCGCTTGCAGTCACAAAGCCAGTGGGGGAGTTGGAACCCAGATTAAGCACAAAATAAGCGCTGATAACTGATATGAACATTATGAGCATCCAGATGAAGAAAATGTCCTTCTGAGACCTGTGATGAATCTGCAGCTTATGGTCCCTGAAGAATTTCTTCTCATCCACGATTCTTTCCATAAGCTTAACTCTTGATTTTGCTATTTTTAAATGTTGCTCTTTCGCACAACTAGAAATAATTTCAGAAACCTTTATAAATAAGTCCAGGTTTTTCTGCCTAAAGCCCGAGTGAATAGCGTTTTTAGGGTTGAAACTTGTATTAACAGGTTTTATCGAGCTATTTCTCTCGGATTAATTTCAAATTAAAAAGAAAAAAGGCTCGCCGCCGATTGAGGCGCTATAAGTTAAGTTTAAGTTAAAAGTTTAAAATTTAAAAAAATAAGGGTTCCTCAATCGCCGGAATGGCTGACTAAAAAATGGCTGACGAAAGAAGTGGAAAACAGCAGGATTATTCTGCACCAACAGATGCAGGAAGCGATTTCAAGCACCTAGTCAGGATTATAAACACTGACTTGAAAGGCAACAAGCAGATTCTTTATGCTCTTCCATACATAAAGGGCGTTGGCTTGATGTTTGCCAATGCTATTTGCAGGAAGGCTAAGATTGATATTTACAAGAAAGCAGGCTACTTGACAGAGCAAGAGGTCAAGGCTATTGAGGATGTTATTACTCATCCTGCAAAGCACGGCATCCCTTTGTGGATGTTTGACAGGAGAAAGGATTATGACACTGGAGCTGATTTGCACATCATTGGTGGAGCATTAGAATTTGCCCAGGAAATGGATATTAAGAGAATGAAGAAGACTAAGTCTTACAAGGGGCTTAGGCATCAGTGGGGCCAGCCAGTAAGAGGACAGAGAACCAAGTCAAATTTCAGAAAGAACAAGGGCAAGGTTTCTCTTGGCGTTGTTAAGAAGAAGATAAAGTCAGGAAAGGTATAAGAAAATAATTTTCAAGGTGTTTAATTAATATGGGACAACAAAAATCTTTGATTTTTGAGTCCCAAAAATTGGCAAAAATAAATTACAGGTGAAATTTTTGGGAGACCCGAAAAAAACAAGGAGAAAGTATGACAAGCCAAGCCATCCCTGGCAGGGCGGCAGGATTGAGGAAGAAAAAGCTCTCTTAGAAGAGTACGGCTTGCAGAGCAAGAAGGAAATCTGGCGAATGAAAAGCATCTTAAAGAGGTTCAAGGACCAGGTTAAGAACCTTGCCAGCAGAATTGATGAGCAGGGAAGGCTTGAGGAAAAACAATTAGTGAGCAGGCTTGTTTCTCTTGGCTTGATGAAGCAATCTGACCCTCTTGACGTGATTCTGGGGCTTTCTAACAAGGATGTTTTTGAGAGGAGGCTTCAAACTTTATTGGTCAGAAAGGGCCTTGCAAGGAGTATGAGCCAGGCAAGGCAATTCATAACTCACAGCCATATTATTGTTGGTAATAAGAAAATAACTTTCCCGAGCTACATGGTTGGCGTAAAGGAAGAAGGATTGATTGAATTTGTTTCTACTTCAACTCTTAGAAAGGAAGACCATCCTGAGAGGATCATAATTGAGACTCCTAAGGAGAAAGCTGAGAAAAAGAAAAAGGAGCAGAAAGAAGAGGCTCCGTTGGCATTTTCAGAGGAGGAAATCATTGCTCTTGAAGAGAAAGGAGCTTTGATTAAAAAAGCAGAAGAAGCTGCTGCAAAAGAAGCTGAATATGCTAAGGAAGTCAAACAAGCCAAACCTGTAGCCAAGCATGAAAAAAAAGAGAAAGAAAAAAAGCACGAATAAACAGAGCAAAGGTTAACATAAAATGATAAAGGATAATATCCGCTGGGGAATCGCGCACATTTACTCGTCCTATAACAATACTATAATTCATATTACTGACATTACTAATACAGAAACCTTGTCATTTAGCTCAGGAGGCCAGATGGTTAAGTCTCACAGGCTTGAGAGCAGCCCAACAGCAGCCATGATGGCTGCAAAAAAAGCAGCAGAGATAGCTATTGACAAAGGCATTGGCGGCGTTCATATAAAAATCAAGGCGCCTGGAGGCCATAATGGCCCAATGACTCCTGGTCCAGGAGCACAGGCAGCTATCAGAGCCTTGTCAAGGATTGGGCTAAGGATTGGATTTATCGAAGATGTTACTCCGGTTCCTCACGGCGGGTGCAGGAAGAAAGGAGGAAAAAGAGGAAGGAGAGTATAGGTGAATAAAATGAAAATCAACATTATAACTGATAAAAAAAGCAAGAAACAAGAGGACAAAATTGTTTTTGAGCTCAGCGATGTTGATATTAGCTATGCTAACACCCTGAGAAGGCTTTTTATGAACGAAGCGCCTGTCATCGCAATAGAAGATGTGGAGTTCAGGAAAAATGATTCCGGGCTTTATGATGAAATGATTGCTCACAGGCTAGGGCTTATCCCTTTTAAGACAGACTTGAAATCATACAACCTTATGTCTGAGTGCAAGTGCAAAGGAGAAGGCTGCGGCAGGTGCCAGCTCAAGATGACTCTCAAAGCAAAGGGCCCTGGAACTGTTTATTCAGGAGATATCAAGACCAAGGACCCGAAGGTCAAGCCTGTGTTTACAAAAATACCAATTACCAAATTGCTTGAGGGCCAAGAGCTTGAACTAGAAGCTGTTGCAATAATGGGGCTTGGAAAAACTCATGCAAAATGGAGCCCTTGCCTAACTTTTTACAAGGAAAGAGTTGATATCAAGATTGAGAAGCAGCCTAACAACAAGGAAGAGATTGTAGAGCAATGCCCTGTTGACATTTTTGAAATAAAAAATGACAAGCTAGTGCTTGTTGAGGATAATATTAATGATTGCATACTATGCGATGCCTGCGTTGACCTGAGCAGCAAGAAGATAAAAGTTGAGCCCAAGAAAACATATGTAATGACAATTGAGTCATGGGGCCAGCTCGAGCCTAATGAGATTATTGAAGAAGCAATTGATGCTCATGACAAGCAACTTGATGAGTTTGTTGAGCTGCTCAGCAAAATCAAGTAAGTCCATAAGGCACATTCCTCAACTAATTAATGCGGGGGTGCCGGAGCGGCCAAACGGGCTACCTTGAGGCGACGAAAGGTAGAACCTCTGAGGTTTACTGCCTTCGTCAGCAAACGGGTAGTGGCTTAGTGCCTACGCGTGTTCGAACCACGTCCCCCGCATTTGCGAAGCAAATGTGGGTCCAGAAATTCAGTAGGAATTTCTGTCACCCGCAGTTTATGATTAAGACTTTCACAAAAAAATGAAAAAATTACATAAGAACGAACAATTGATGGAATTATTGCAGCTCTTAAAGAAGACTGCTATAGAGAATGATGCTGCTATCTGGAAGAGGGTTGCGTCTGACCTAGAGGCACCTACGCGCAGGCGAAGAGTGGTTAATGTTTACAAGCTCGAAAAATACACAAAAGACAATGAAACTGTTGTTGTGCCTGGAAAAGTGCTTGGCACAGGAGAGCTTAACAAGAAGATAACAGTTGCTGCTTACACTTTTTCAGAGCAGGCTGTTCAGAAGATTAATGCAAAAGGAAAATGCCTAAGCATAAAAGAGCTTGTTGAAAAGAACCCTAAAGGGAACAAAGTAAGGATTATGGGCTGAGAAAAAATGATTATTGATGCTACTAACATGATTGTTGGAAGAATGGCTAGCTTTGCAGCCAAGAAAGCTTTGCTTGGAGAGAAAGTTGATATTATCAACTGCGAAAAAGGGCAGATAACCGGCAGGAAGGAGGATGTGCTCCACAAATACTGGTACAGGGCAAGGGACATGGGAGGGCCAAGAAAAGGACCTTTCATAATAAGACTGCCTGACAGGTTTGTAAGAAGGATTGTCAAGGGAATGCTGCCTATGAACAAGCCAAGAGGAAGAGAAGCTCATAAGAAAGTTATGTGCTACATCGGGGTGCCTGAGCAGTTCAAAGACAAGCCAACTGTAAAAGTGCCTGGAGCAGATGTGAGCAAGCTAAACATGCTAAAGAGAGTTAGTGTTGGAGACATCTGCAAGCACATGGGTGGAAAATGGAACGAATTCAAGCCTTTGGAAAAG
>Ga0315286_10000128_pt1 | contig 53176 bp, 40 predicted proteins | sample YL17G10_0_MG_FD_205038 | JGI IMG/M metagenome (GOLD analysis project Ga0315286, IMG submission 205038) | Sediment microbial communities from Yellowstone Lake, YNP, Wyoming, USA - YL17G10_0 | ecosystem: Environmental > Aquatic > Freshwater > Lake > Sediment | place: USA: Wyoming | collected...
CCACACGGGGCCGGTCTTGATGCCGCCGCCGGCAACGGTCTCATCCACACGCCAGTAGTAGGTGGTCAGGCTCTCCAGGGCTCCCGGCGTGAAGGTCGCGTCGGTTAACTCGCCTTTGTCCGCACTCGCCGCCCCTTGAGTGACCGCGTCGGAGCTGCTGCCGAAGTACAGGTGATGCTTGATGGCGGCCTGGCCCGGCAGCCACGTCAAAACCGGGGTCGGCGAGGCGTCCACGGCCCCATCCACCGGGTCGGGATAATAGGCCGTCAGCGCCTGCGCCACGAAACTCCAGACGTCACCCGTGGTGACGGTGCCGGCAGCGTCCACCTCATCCACACGCCAGTAATAGGTCGTACCCGGCTGGAACCCCTGGATATAGTAGAGCATGGCAACGAGCTGCCGGGACCCGACCAGGTTGGCCTCCGTCAACGACGGAGTCGTGCCGAGGTAGACGTTGTGGAACAGTGCCGTGTCACCTTTGGTCCACTGCAGCAGCGGCATGTTGACGCCCACGGCCCCGTCGGCAGGGATAGGCTTTTCGGCCTTCAGGAACGTGGGGGGAGTCCCGTTGAACATCTCCTTGATTTGGGAGGCCGATAGCTCGCGGCTGTAGATTCGCACGTCGTCCACCTGTCCCTGGAACCAGCCCATGCCGTGACCGGAGTTGGAGCCTACGTGAATCCGGTCGCCGGTGGCCCAGAGCGTGCCGGCGGTGTCGATGGAGACGCCGTCCTCCATGCCGTTGACGTAGAGACGCATCGGGCCGCTGTTTTGGGCCACGATGGCGACATGGTACCACGTGTCGGGGACGATGGTCGTTGTCCCGGGCACGTGCCGCTCCGCGCCTACCCAAAGGTAATGATGAAAAGCGCCGTTCTCGATTCGCAGTTGGTGGGACCAGGAGGTGGTCGGTCCCGAGCCATCGGTTCGGGTGACGACCGCCGCGGCGCTCGTGCGGGCCGGCTTGACCCATAGGGTAATCGTGTAGATCGCGGGATTGGTGGGCGACGGGATATTCACGTAGTCGTCCACCCCGTCGAACGAGATCGCCTGGCCGATCTGCCCCTTTTGGTAGCTCGGTTGTCCCCCGACGAAGGTGCCGTTCGCCGTACCGGCCAGATCGTTCAGGTTCCCATCGAAGGGCCAATATCCTGTGAGAGGCCCGGCAGTTGCGATCCCTGATCCGAGCCACAGAACTCCAGCCAGCAGCATTCCAAAAGTAAGCTTCTTACCCATGATGGTCCTCCTGTTCGTTTATTTGTTCTCGTTCACACCCGTTTGGCGCGGGTGCGCTTGAGGAGACGTCGATGAACATGGTGCCATGAAGAAGATTGCCGCGACTTGCCACCACCTCCTTTCGACGCAAGATTTCGCATGAGGTGAAAGTGGCGGGCACAATCCGCCCTGCGCCTCTGCTGCTGCCGCGTCGAGACAAACCACCACCTGGGAAAAGCATCCGGCGGTGCACACCCTACCCTGCTATCGTCAATCGGTCCGAGCAGCCGGTGACTTGGGCCAAAACCCCCGATTCCTCCAAAACGCCACCGTCCATTCTCGGACTGTCCATCTTTCGTCCGGTGCTACATATCCACAACTCGCCCTATAACATTGTAGACTTCCCGGTGATTCCAAGTCAAGAGACATTTCGATCCGTCCGAGTATAAAATAGGTAAGCTGCGAATGAATTCCATTTGATTTGGGAAGTCCTGATACTGTAGAATGGCACCGATCTTTGTGAGCGTAGGTTCCTCATCAAGGAACGAGGCGGCGTACGCAAGAGCGGATAGAAGGTGGGATTCTGGAGGTTGGGAGAATGGGCGCACACTTTGCTGACGAAAGCGAGCAAATCATGAGACAAGCACGGCTGGTTGTGGTCATCGCACTGGGGATGGGCTGCTGGGGATTCGGCGCCGAGGCCGTGGCGGCGAACTCTCCATTGGCAATCACGTCCCCTGCGGCACCGGACGGGGCGCAGAATTCCCAGTCGATTGCCGGGCATTACGTGCCGGGGGAGGTCATCGTCAAGCTCAAGGATGGGCAAGCCGGCGACATTCAGGTTCTCTCGCAGGGTGCCGGGCCGGCGCGAAAATACCAGGCAACGCTCTCGCGCCTGCGGATGAAGCATGACCTGGGTGATGGAAAGCCCGTATTCAGCCAGGTGCAAAGGCCGTATTACGTGCTCACGACCGGGCGAGACGTCCCGGCGGTCTGCGCCGAGTTGAGCCGGGACCCGGAGGTCGAGTACGCGCAGCCGAATTACATCTACCGGATCTGCCGCGAGCCGAACGACCCGGATTTTGCCGATCAATACGCTCACCAGTTGGTTCAGATGGCGGACGCCTGGGAAATCTCGACCGGCAGCCGCGACATCGTGATCGCCGTGCTGGGCACCGGCGTCGATGTGAATCATCCCGACCTCAAAGCGAATATCTGGGTGAACAAGGCCGAGATCCCCGGCAACGGAAAAGACGATGACAACAATGGCTACGTCGACGATATCTACGGCTGGAACTTCGCCAACTCCAACAATGTTGTCACGCCGAAGGCGAATCTTTACGATAACACAGTCAATCACGAGACCAACGTGGCGGGGGTCATCGGGGCGGTTGGGAACAACGGCAAAGGTGTCTGCGGCGTCAACTGGCGGTGCAGCATCATGGTCTTGCGGGTGAGTCTCGACTTCACCTCGGCGGAGATCGCGGCCAGCTTGGACTATGCGGCGGCCAACGGCGCCCGGGTGGTGAACATGAGCTTCGGCGGCGACACCTTCGGCCCGGAGGGGGATAGGGTCATCAAGGCCGCGGTCGATCATGCGTTCGCCAAAGGCGTTCTTCTGGTCGCCAGCGCCGGCAACTCCGACTCGAGTCGGCCGATCTACCCAGCCGCTTACTATAACGTCATGGCGGTCGCCTCCACGAACGCCGAAGATACGAAGACCGGCCACAGCACGTTCGGCGCCTGGGTGGACATCGCCGCGCCCGGCACGGACATCGTCACCACCGATCTCGGCGGCACGTACATTGCCACGGCGGGTACATCGTTTTCCTCGCCCTACGTGGCGGCCGTGGCGGCCCTGTTGTTCGCCCATCGGCCCAAGCTGACTCACACCGAAGCCAGGGCTATTCTGGAGAACACGACCGATCCTTTGAACTACGGCGACCTCGATCCCAACCTGTGCTACATCGGCACGGGGCGGGTGAACGCCTACAAGACCCTGCTGGGGGCGGACCGGGCCTATCCGTTGGGCGAGATCGTCTCGCCGGGGGCGAGGCAGACGTATGCCGCCGATGGCAATGCGATCCAGTTGTGCCTGTTCGTGCACGGCGACGCCTACAAGGTGGACTACTGCGGTTACCAGCAGAGCGACTGGAAGGCCGTTGCCCAAGGCGCCGCGCCGACGGACCCCAACGGCTTTGCGTACGTTTCGCTGCCGAACCCCGGCGTGGGCACCTACCAGTTGCGCCTTCGCGTCAGCAGAGGCGAGTACACCCACACGGATCGCAAGGTGTTTGGCGTCGGCAAGGCGGCCAGTCTGCCTCACTGGCCCAAGCCGGATAGTACGGTGGACAGCTATGAGTTCTTCTGGGGAAGCCCACTCTGTCTGGACATCAATGGGGACGGCCGCAACGAGATTATCCAGACATCGGTCGATCTTCTGGACCTCTTCGTCGGCGGGGGAAGGATCAATATCTGGGACGCAAACGGCAAATCCCTTCCCCATTGGCCGGCGAAGATGGAATACGTCTGGCCGACCAGTGTTGCCGTGGGGGACATCGACGGTGACGGGGACTACGAGGTCGTGGCCGCGTGCGAGCTCGATGGCGAGGTGTACGCCTACCATGTCGAAAGCGGTCAAAGCGTGAAAGGCGACTGGCCGGCGATCGTGGGTGGATGGTTGGGTTGGATCCCCTCCGGTCCCGTTCTGGCCGATCTCGACGGCGACGGCGACAGCGAGATCCTCATCGCCTTGGACATGGAATCGGCGGACACCGACGGTCTGATGGCGATCCAGGGCGATGGCAGCTTCCTGTGGCAGCGGCGTTACACCTCGGCAGGGCCGATCAGTGCCGCCGACCTCAACAAGGATGGCCAGGTGGAGATTGCCCTGAGCGGATACGGTCCCGGCCTGAGCCGTTTCTATACCTTCATTCTCGACCACCAGGGACAGCTCGTCGCCAAGTGGCTGGGCGGCAGTTACAAGGGGACCGTCATCGCCGATCTTGACGCCGACGGAAAATCCGAGGTCGTGTTCTGCACCGACAAGGAGGTCATGGCCGTCCGCGCCAATGGCAGCACAGTCTGGAAGACCAAGGCCTCTGACCCGCTGGGCGTGGATGGAGGGATCTGCGTTGGCGACCTGAACGGCGACGGCCTCAGCGAGGTTTACGTCAACACGGTTGTCGAGGCGGACGAATTCACGTTCAGCCGCGTGTACGCGTTCGATCACAAGGGCCGTCTGCTGACGGATGCCGGCTACCCCAAGACCATCATGGGCGATCCGACGCGGTGCGTTCCGCTGATCGCCGACATCGATGGGGACGGGCGGAAAGAACTGATCGTCGGTTCGGGGGGCGAGCCCCTCATGGCCTGGGAGTCTGACGGCTCGGTGACGCCGGGATTCCCCTTGCTGGCCCTGACGCCCGCCGCCCAGTGCACGCCGGCACTGGCGGACCTCGACCGGGACGGCGATCTGGAGATCATGGTCCCGGACGACTACCGGTTCCACGTCCTGGATCTGTCGGTTCCGTACGTCGCCGAGAAGACCGATTGGGGCATGGTCAGGCACGACCCCCAAAACTCGGGTTGGGCCGTGAGGGCACCCCAAGTCAGCCTGGTCTCGGTGCCGACCCAGGGCAAGACGGGAGAGCGGATGGAAATCAAACTTTCCGCTACGAATCCGGCCAACCTGCCTCTTCGCTGGGTCGTCTCGAATCTGCCTCAGGGGGCCCGTTATGACGCCAATAGCCTCACGGTTTCCTGGACGCCGTCGGTCGATCAGGCGCTTCAGAGCTACGCCTTCGTGTTCACCGTGACGGACGGTGTCCGCCAGGACAGCCGCACGGCGTCCGTGACGGTGGCCTCAGACGCCATCTTCTACACCAACATGGATACCGACCCGAACTGGACGCTCGATCAGGGCTGGAGCTGGGGCAGTCCTATCAACAGGACCGGTATCCGAAAAGAGGATCCGAACACCGGTCATACGGGCACAAACGTCCTCGGCTATGCCATCAAAGGCAACTATACGAACAACATTGAAGAAACGCGCTATGCCACGACACCGGCGATCGACTGCCGGGGCCACAAGGGCATTCGTCTGTGTTTCTGGCGCTGGCTCCGCATCGAATCGCCGGCCGACTATGCCTGCGTGCAAGTCTCCAAGGACGGCGTGACCTGGACCGATCTGTGGGTGGCGGGTTCCCCCGCCGTTCTGGATGACGACTGGAAGTACGTCGAGCATGCGGTTCCCGCCGGCATTGGGGATAACCAGCCGACCGTCTACTTCCGCTGGGGGCTCGGCCCGACCAACAAGTCGATGATCTACGGCGGCTGGAACATCGACGACCTCCAGGTCACAGGCGATCGGATCTGAGATTGAAGATTCGGGATCTGCGATTGAAGATTCAAATGCTCGCCTCACTGGCATGAGAAGGGGGCGCATAGACAGGGCGGCAGCGGTAGGGTGTGCTCCGCACACCGCAACCGTGATGATGGAAACACCTGCTGTTCCCGCGAGGGGCCGGGTGCCATGCCTACGCTCGCGTAGGCATGTTTTGGGCACCGGATCAGGCATGTCCACGCGAGCGTGGATATGGTGCCCGATGGCGAGGTTCCGATCTTGAGGATAGGCATCCCAAGATCGGGTGGCAGTTGAGCTGGGTGGCACGGCCAAACTCGTTTGACCGTGCTTGCCTCGATCAGCTTCCATGCGCAGGAAGACACGATCAAAGCGAGTTTGAGCGTTCCACCCACCGAAGCGGTGCCTGCGTTGCCACAATCCTGTCCCACACCGCCGGAACGCTGCCGGGACGGATTTCCCTTGCCTTTGGTCCCGCTTTGTTTAGCATACGACCCGTCGGAAACACCCTTGGTTGTCTTGGAGGTACGTGCAATGACGCGGTCGAAGTGTGCTTTCCTTTATGTTCTGACGATCCTGATCGCCCTGGCCCCGGTGGCCTGGGGGCAGGGGCTGCCAAAGGCGTCGCCCAAGTCCGTCGGCCTGTCCCAGGAGCGGCTCGACCGCATCACCGTGCTGATGCAGAAACACGTGGATGAGAGCCTGCTGGCCGGGGCGGTGGCGCTCGTGGCGCGCGAAGGCAAGGTGGCCTACCTCAAGAGCGTCGGCATGCAGGATAAAGAGAAGGGCGTCGAGATGAAGCCGGATGCCATCTTCCGGATCGCCTCGATGAGCAAGCCCATCACGAGCGTGGCCGTCATGATGCTGTATGAGGAAGGGCGGTTCCGGCTCAGCGACCCGGTCTCGAAATACCTTCCGGAATTCAAGGCCCCGAAAGTCCTGGTCGCCCAACCGCCGGCCGATGGCGGCAAATCGGCCGAGCAGCTCGTGCCTGCCAAGCGGGAAATCACGATCCGTCACCTTCTGACCCACACCGCGGGCCTGACCTATCACTGGGATGCCCGCGTCGGCGCCAAGTACCAGGAGGCCGGGATCACGCACGGCCTGATCCAGACCGACGACCTGCTGGCCGACGGCATCAGGAAGCTCGCCCAACTGCCGCTGGTGCACCAGCCGGGCGAGGCGTACAACTACAGCCTCTCGATCGACGTGCTCGGACGGCTGGTCGAGGTCGTCTCCGGCATGTCCTTCGACGAGTTCCTGCGAAAGCGGGTTTTCGAGCCGCTGCGAATGAACGACACCTGCTTCTACCTCCCCGACGGCAAAGTGCCCCGCCTCGCGGCGGTCTACGGCCCCGACCCGAACGGCGCCTTGAAGCGGCTGGGCAACGGCGTCCTCGGCGAGGGGGCCATGCGGATCACCGTGACCTACCCCTACGAGGGGCCCAAGCGATACTACTCCGGCGGCGGCGGGCTATGCTCGACGATCTCGGACTACACGAGGTTCTGCCAGATGATGCTCAACGGCGGCGAGTTGGACGGCGTCCGGCTGCTGAGCCGCAAAACCGTGGAGCTGATGACCGCCGACCACGTCGGCGAGCTGAATGCGAGTTCCGGCTTCGGTCTGGGTTTCGGCGTCACGCGCAGCCTGCGCGAGGCCGGCGAGCTGACCAGCGCCGGCGCCTACCGCTGGGGCGGCTTCTGGTACACGACCTTCTTCATCGACCCGGCCGAGAAGCTGATTGGCGTCTGCATGGTCCAGTTGTACCCCTCCGGCAAGGCGACGTTAAACGACAAATTCGAGGCCCTCGCCCACCAGGCCATCGCCAACTGAGGACCGGGTCGCGAATTAACATGGTAAGTGCAACAGGAATATGAGACCGACATCGCGAACTGAATCGATGGTTGGGATTCGCGCGAAAACATCCCGCGACCGTCCCTTCGACAGGCTCAGGACAGGCTTGACAACGCCTTGCTCATAGAGGTCCCCGGAATACCAGCCTTGGGACTTCTGCGTTCCAGCGGCATTAGGATCAGACGGCTTATTCTGTTGGGGTGTGTTCTGTGACGGGGATTTATCTTCCTTGGGTGTTTCTTGTTGCGGTGTATTTGTAGTGCTGCTTGTGCCTTCAGCCTTCTTCTTAGCTTCATACTTACGCAAAAGCTCTACGATTTCGGTGTAGCCTTTGTTTTCAGCGTACCATAAGGGACTCTGGTCATCCCCGTCTTTTGCGTTCACATCAGCTCCCTTGGCAAGGAGCAGTTCAACAATGTCCCTGTGTCCTTTTTCGGCTGCACTATGAAGAGGCGTCCAGTCCCAATTGTCTTAGCATTGACGTTGGCGCCTTTGGCAATAAGAAGTTCAGCAATGTCCTTGAAACCGATATCAGCCGCCCTACTTAGAGGAGTGGTCCCATTCGGGGTCCGTTTGTTGACATCGGCACCGCTTTCAATCAGGCTCTTGGCCTTGGCCTGATCTTTTATATAAAGGGCAAAATGTAAAGGAGAAATATCCCCACCCTTGGATATGAGCAGTTCCACGATCTCCCTATGGTCCGCCCTCATGGCATCTTCTGCGGCTGTCTTATTGTAGTAGCCACCAGCATTCACATCAGCACCGCTTGCCAGGAGCAGTTCGACTATTTCTTTATGGCCGTTAGCAGATGCGATGTGCAACGCCGTCTTACGCTGTGCGTCCCTCATATTGACATCAGCGCCTTCTTCAAGAAATCCTCTAACCTTGGCCAAGTCTCCTATACGAGCGGCTACATATATGGATGAGACTTCAGCACCTTTGGCAATGAGCAGTTCAATGATGTCTTTTTGGTTCTGGTCCAAGGCAACATCAAGAGCTGTATCTCCTTCAGAGTTCTTTGCGTTTACATCCGCGCCGTGAGTAACGAGGAGTTCGACAATGTCCTTGTGACCATTTTGAACAGCATAGTGCAAGGCCCTTCTATCAGGCAACTCGTCCTTAGCGCCTATTCGGGCACCTTTGGTAAGAAGCAATTCAACCACTTCTCTGTATCCATTCTGAGCTGCACGCTGAATAGCTGTACTTTTGAGTCCACCATCCCAAGCGTTAACATCCGCGCCCTTCTCAAGAAGAAAGCTAACCATATTGACATCACCAATAGCTGCTGCTTCTTGGAGCGACAATGGTGGCTCAGTAGATTCAGTTAGCGCATAAATGCACTGGCCGTCGGTGCCTCTTTCTTTGTAACGATAAGCACACTCAAACACTAAGAAATTCGGCCAAGCCACTGGCAAAGACAATTTCGTAGGCTTAATGATGCCATACAAATGTAATAAGGCAAGGGGCTCAAGGCAGTCAAATTTCGTATAGATGTGCTTCTTACTTGGCACAAAGAAACCCTTATGCAACTTCTCGTCTATAATATTGTCTCCGATACGCCGGGCCATTTGCAGGAACTCCAGCTTATTTGTTTTGGCATACAAATCCAGAAAGCCCAGAAGGCCGTATACATCGGAGCATTTTGTATCTATCGAAAGCTGCGGCGTATCTGCCGGCGTTTCTCCAATATCCCCAAAAGAGTTACCCATAGCGATGTCTCTCGCCATTTCCCATATGAAACTATTAGCAGTCGTACGATAAGCTACGGCGTAGGCCCAGAAGATAGTTAAATCGACGAAATACGGCTTGACAACATCGCCTTTTGTACCAAAGTCGATAGTCTCCTTAAAAACATAGCCTTCGATACTTATACCATCAGTAAGCATGGGAACAAACGAGTTATCTTTCTTACGATAGGCTGCCTTGCCCCAGGCGATCAGTTCCTCCAGTACCCATTGCCTTAATTCTCTGCCGTTTTCACCGATCATCTCGCCAGCTAAGAGTATACCTATCCATGGTTGAGCGAGTACATTCTCTGTATAAGTTATGTATCTGGTCTCGAAAGGATTGTAAGGAAAGACGGTTGTCCGAGGATCGATGAAATGCTTATTCATATCCTCGCCCAATCTGACCCAACTATTGTTGTACAAAATTGCACTGATTCCTGTGTTTGGATGTCTGGTATCCACATATCGCTGGGCTAATCTTTTGCTCCAAACAAGGGGCTGATCCAGACTGGAGAGCTTGTGCAGCGTAATACCAGCATGAATGAGAGGGCTACCGGTGTGGATAAACGCACGTGCAAATGGCGACTTGCTTTCGAATATTGCCGGTCCACCTTTATATTCATGATTCCACGGCTCTTCGAGGGAGTCCAAGAGTGCAGGACCACGGTTCATATCCAGGTTTGACCAATCAATAATGTGCGCAGACCAAAAGGCCTCGATGAATTTCTTGGTTGCTTCTGGATTAACCTTCCACATCAATTCATAATAAGGGTATGCACCTTTTATGGAATGTAAGGTTTCTCGCTGTCCTTCGCCGATTATGCCACATACCCTGTCAGCCAAAGCATCATATGCGGCTACCCCCCCCCAATAGAACAAACCATTTGGGGCTCGCAGGTTATCAAATGCATATCTAGTTGCCTGCATAGCAGCGTCGCGGTATTTGGCATCGCCGGTGACTGCGGATAGCCCGTCCAAGGTCCGCATCAGGGTCTGTTGACTGGCGAAATTAGAAAGGACCCACTTGTAACCGTCAGGATTTATCCACTTCACCGGCTCGTGGGTATTGACGTTTAGGCCGTCGACAAATAACGGCGTTTGTTTGGGCCCATAGGTATCTCTTCCGTAGAGAAGCACATTATCGGCAAACTCGCGCACAGCCGCAAGATAGCGGTCTGCCTGTTTGTCTTCAGTAATGACAGGCTTAACTTCCACAACATTGCTATCAGTTGCTGCTTTATCCTGGCCGTAAGCCGGGGTATCACCAAAAAGGCTATAGCCAAAGCCTAAACCGACTATCAGAACAGCAGCGACCTTAACCGCGTTAACGCCTGCGTTAGCACCGATACGAACAATAGCAGCCTCTGCGTATTTGCGCCCCATAGCTCTTAAGAAGCTCTGCATTCTTGCCTTGAGTTCCGCGGCGATCCCACTCATTTCGGCCTCACCAAATCTGTCCGGCCCACAAAGGGCTCCGACCCATTCGTCGCAGGTTCGTCAGGCCTGTTGCTCTGGGAAATACTATGGCGCGTGCGTGCAGAGCACGCAAGAGAAAAGCGGCGGCGGGGCCGCAGGGGAGGAGGGTAACAGGCGTGAAGGGTGCAAGGGTGCGGCTGGAAGGCGTTCGTGGTTCAAGAGGAAGTAGGCGCGGATCATGTCATTGCGAGCGCAGCGAAGTAATCTCCCATGCCGAGCGTTGAGATTGCTTCGTCGTTGGCCTCCTCGCAATGACATTTTTGGGCAATCTGCGGCTTAGCTCCTGTAAGTCCGTGCCTGCACAGGGGTTATCGCCGTCCATTCCCGGCCAAGAAAAAAGTGGCTGCGCAGGCGGAATTTTACTTGATGCCGAATCGGGTTATGTGTAAGATAACCACAGAACTGAATAGTAAATCATAAATCGCAAATAGTAAATTTGGAGGGCTTGTCATGGCCAGTGAAGCGCAGGTCGTTGCCAATCGTTGGAACGCCCAGAAGTCCACGGGGCCGCGCACGCCGGGGGGCAAGACCGTTGTCTCGCAGAACGCGGTCAAGCATGGGTTGCTGGCTGAGCACGCCGTCGTCAGGGGAGAAGACCCAGGGCAGTTCGAGGTCTTCCGGGACCAGATGCTGGGGGAACTGGCCCCGGCCGGGCAGATGGAGTCCGTGCTTGCCGAGCGGGTCGTCAGTCTCTCGTGGCGGTTGCAGCGGGCGGAACGGCTCCAGAGTGCCGCCTTCGATGCGCTGGACGAGAAGCACGAGAAGCAGACGCCGGTACTGCCGGTACTATCCCCCGAGCTGCAGGAGTGGGTGCGATCCAAGACGCGGGAGCTTGATCAGGGCGATTCCGACCCTGCCGACGAGGACCTGGCCCTTGGCCGGGCGGTCGTGAAGGATTTCGCCCATGCGAGGGTCCTCGACCGGCTGCTGATGTATGAACGCCGCATCGAGCACAGCCTCTACAGGACGATGGCCGAGCTTCGAAGACAGCGGCTGTTGCGAGAGCTGGAACCGCCGGCGGAGGGACCGATACAGGAACGTGCCTCGGCGGGTTGCAGTGGGCCGGTAAGGGCATCGGAAGGGATCGGGGTTCAGGGATCAGGGGTCAGCGACCCGACCCCTGACACCCGACCCCTGACCCCCGGAGCGCCTTGCGGCGTGACCACAAACGTGCCGGCAGAGGACCCATCGTGCGAAACAAACCCAATCTGCCCCGAGCCAAGTGAAGGCCAAGTCCCTTGCGGCACAGAGGTTATGAACGATCCGGCTCAAAACGGGACCGGAAGAACAAACCCAATTTCCCAGGGCGATGGACCTGCCGGTTGGTTGTCCCCTCCGCCACCCGATGCCGACGGCACCCCGTGCGGGGAATTATCCGGCAATGGTCTGTCTCGACCCCCGACTATCGTGTATAGTTGAAATGGTACTATGCTGGAACTCCAAGAGAACATAGCAAAGGCCCAAGCCGCGACAGTCGGACTTCACCGCGACCTTATCGACAAGGCTGCAGGGGAGTACTTTGTCGCCCTGGATTCGGTCTCCAATCCGGCGGCGGGGGATTTCCAGGCCGCCGAGGCCCGGGCCAACGTGGCCCTGAAGCAGGACCTGCTTTCGGACAGTGCCATCGCACTGATCGGCGAGGGGGCCAAACTCGATGAAAGTACCGTTGCACGGGTCGCCTTGGGCTTCGATGCGATCTCGCGGCCTTTGCGGATTCCGGAGCCGGTCGCCATGCGGGAGACGAAGACCATCACGCTGGCTTTGGCGGCGGCGGTTGGGGCCGTGGCAGGCATGCTGGGCTTGGCGCCGTTGATGCGTCTGACGTTGGAGAATCGCGATCTCGGGCTGATGCTGGGCGGCCCGCTGGGGGCGTGGCTGGCGGTGCTGGTCGCGCAGCGGCTCGCCCGCATCCGATTGCTCACGAGAATTCTGCCTTGGATATTCACCCGGCCGAAGGCCTTGCGGGGCGCCGTACGGAGCGAGCATGAAAAGGCCGTGCGAACGTGCATCGAGCAGTATGTGGACTGGGCGGTGCCGATGCTGGCGGTCTTGTGCGTTTACCGGTCGGGTGTGCCCCAGTCCGGGGGCGACCAGGACAAGGCCCTGCGGAAGATTGGCAAACTGGTCTACGCCCTTCATCAGGCATCGGCCGAGTCACTGCCGGTCGTGGCGCACGAGCTTATTCAGGAGGCGAAGAACAGCGGCTTCGAGGGTATCGAGGGATTGCCGGAGTTCTTGGACAATAGTCACACGGAAAGAGAGATCGTGACCTGGAAGCCGGACCTGCAAAACCGATATGAAGCCTTTGGGCATATTGCCGAGGGCGACCGGGTCACGGTCGAGCGCCCGGCCGTCGTCTTCGGCGGCAAGGTCGTGCAGCGCGGACTCGTCAGAAAGGTCCGCGACAGGATATAACATGGATGCGTGGATTGGTTGCGGTTGCGACGCTCGTTTGTAGCGACGCCGCAAGGCGTTTCTTCGTAGATCGTGCGTCCCCGCACGACTTCTTTAGGCGAGCGGGGACGCTCGCCCTACGAGGAGACGAGCCGCGCAACCCTTGGACGACAGACGAGTAACATGGAACCTCGGAACATACTGGCTATCGACTTCGGGACGACGAACACGTACTTCAGCAAGTGTCCGGCGGACCAGATTTCGCCCGTCGGGGTCGATTTCGGCACGGGGCGGGACGGCCTGCCCACGGCCATTCTCTATCGCGGCGACCGCGAGCCGCTCGTCGGGGAGCCGGCGCTCCACGAGTACGGCGAGGCCTCCCCCGAGGAGCGAACGGGCTATCGGCTTCGCACCCAGTTCAAGCCGGATATCGTCGAGAGTGAAGAGGCGGCCCGCGCGGCGGCGGATTTCCTGCGGTCCGTGATCCGCCAGGCCCAGCGGCAGCACATCGCCCTGGACCCGGCGAAGCACGACGTCATCTTCGGCGTGCCGAGCGAGTCGGACACGAAATTCCGCTCCACATTGTCGCAAATCGCCGCCACCGCCGGCTACGGCGACGTACGGCTCGTGGACGAGCCCAAAGGTGCTTTGCTTCATCACCTCTGGCACAAGGACTTCTCGCCGGAAGAGGCCCAGCGGGGCATCCTCGTCATCGACTTCGGCGGCGGGACCTGCGACTTCGCGTTCCTCCAGAGCCTCCAGGTCAGCCATTCCTGGGGTGATATGGAGCTGGGCGGGCGGCTGTTCGACGACCTGTTCTTCCAGTGGTTCGTCGAGCAGAACCCCGGTGCGCTCAAGGACATGGAGAAGGCGGGAGACACGTACTACGTGCATTCGTACCTGTGCCGGGAGGTCAAGGAGTTCTTCTCGCTGACCATGGCGCGGGACCGCTTCGAGAAAATCAACAAATCCGTCGGCCGCTGCGGCAGTCTGCGGGGCATGGACTGGCCGGGCTTCCTCGAACGCGCCCAGCACTATGTCCCCAGTCCGACGTTTGTCCGGCATCTGGAGGAGATGGGGGTCCGGACGCCCAAATTGCGGATTGTGGATGTCGGATTGCGGATTGATCCCGCAGCCACGAATCCGACATCCGCAATCCGCCATCCACAATCCGCCATCGACCTGATCGACTGGTTCCGGACGACCCTTTCGCACGGGTTGACGGCAGAAGCCATCGACGCCCACGCGATCAGCCGAGTGATCCTCGCGGGCGGCAGCAGCCAGTGGCCTTTTGTCGCCGACGTGGTGACCGAAACGCTCGGAGTCGAGCGCTCCCGCCTGATGCGAAGCGACCGGCCCTACGCCGTGATTGCACAAGGCTTGTCCATCTTGACTGCCCTGCAGGGGAGGTTCGACGAGACCCGAGAACAGCTTCGCGGCGAGCTGCCCCGGTTCTGCCGGACGCAGGTGCGGCCCCTGGTCGAAAAGGTGACGGAGAACTACGTGGCTGGGGTCGCGGCCGACGTGACATCGGAATTGTTCGATAAGATCATCCGCCCGATCCTGGAGGAATTCCGGCACAAGGGCGGTTCCGTCAAGAATCTGCGGGACTCCATCTCCGGACAGGTCAAGGCGAACGAGGCCAAGCTTACGGAGATCATCGAGGGCCGGATGCGCACGCTTCGCCTGGGCCTGCCCGGCCAGCTCAATGAGCTGCTGCGCAACTGGTTCGGGTCCTACGGCCTGAGCGTCGGCGAGAACCCGTTGGAGGAGGCGCAACGGATGTCAGGGGGAGGAGAGCTGGTCCAGCCGGGCACGCCGGACCTTTACGGCAGCATTATGGAGACGGTCAGTTGGTTCGTCATCGCGATGGCTGCCACCGTGGGCGCGGCCATCCTGGGCGGCGGGGGCATCCACCTTCTAGCCGCCGGTCCGGCCGGTCTGGTGGCGGGCGCCGTCATCAGCGCGGTCGTGGCGTTCCTGGCTGTCCGGTACGGCACGGCCCGCGCCAGACAGCTTGCCGATACCTGGAACGCGCCGCCCTGGGTCCTCCGGACGGTCCTGATGCCGTCGAGAATCACAGGGATGCGGAGGGATTTCCAGCAGCGCCTTCAGGAAACCCTACATCACGAGACCGCCACCCTGCAAGACGAGCTCGAATCCCGAATCCGCGAAGTGACCCAGAAACAAATCGAGGGTCTCTCCGAGATCACGCAACTGTAACGCCAGTTGGCAAAGGTGTGTCCGATGCGCTTCACTGCGTTTCGCGGGCGACGAGGATCGCGACATGATCGACGAACGACTTGGTGGGCTCAAACCAAGGACGAACCCTTTCCGCGTCGAAGACCACGAGGTCTTCATAGTCGCCTTTGTGGCGGCTATCGAACAGCAGGTCATAGTGGTTGCCCATTTCCTTGGAGATGTGCCCTGGCTTGATGTAGTCGCGATGCAGTAACGCGCGCACGTGGCTGTGCTTGCTCGTCGATACGTTTCGCGTCAGCAGCAATGCCGAGACGGCATAGAAGCACGCGTAGTAGAGGCGGTTCACACAGGCGTTGGCGTGGTCGGTTTCCAGAAGGACCCTGGCCTCCTCAACGGTCTCCCTGGCTCGTTGCAGTCGATAGCCAACCAGCGTTTGTCTTTCCGGCGTCACAACAGCACTCCCTCTCGGCTCACATTTTCGTGGAACGGCATGGCCCTGTAAAGCTGGGACTCCCAGAGGTCGCGGTTATGGATGGTCAGGGTCAGCACCGCCCCGTCCTCTTCCAAGGGGGAGATGCGTGAGATCAACTGCTGGTGCATCACCACGTCCGCGCCGTGATCGACGAGGACGAGGAGATCGTAATCCGAATCGTCCTTTGCATCGCCTCTCGCCCGCGACCCGTAGAGGATGACGTCGGCGTCGGGAACGACGGTGCGAATCGCCTGCTTGCACCGCTGCAACAGGTCGGTATCCGCCGTCTTCGCTTGCCAAGATTCATAGGGTATCATGTTGCTTCATCCCCAAAGGCTCTGCCGACAGTTCCTTCAATTCGGACATCCATGATACCAGATACGGTGGCCTCTGTAAACGGTCGCATGGCGGCCGGCTTGCCCGTATTCTCGGCAAGTTGTCCCGGCGGATTGCGGATTCAGGCGTGCTGTGCCCGAATCCGCAATCCGCGCTTCACACGAGGTGCAGAGAACGATTACACGGCGTCCATCTGATCGATGTAAGTTCTCATCCGGGCCAGCCGGGCCTTGAAAGCGTTGTACAGGCCGTCGGAGCTTTCTCGCAGGGTGCGTTTGGAGTTCGTGTGCGGGTTGAGCGATGTCGCGTAATCGACCTGCTTGACGATGTCTCTGGGGATCGAGTCGGCGCCGGAAAGGGCGCCGCAGATTCCACCCGCCACGGCGGTCAGGCAGTCGGTGTCCCGGCCCATGTTGATGCCCGCTTTCATGGCCTCCCAGGTGTTGCCTTTGGTCATTCGCAGGACGCAGATCGCCTTGGTGACGATCTCGTTGGCGTAGCTCTGGGCGTAGACGATGCCCGTACCGCTGTAGATTGAGTCGAACTTGCGCCGCATGTCGCGGACGTCGGCACAGTCGGCGGTGAGCTTCAGGGCCCGCTCGATCTCGCCGCGAATCCCCGCCGGCCGGAAGAAGCGCGTGTCCACCTTGTCGCAGTTGTCGAAGACCGCTCCGATCACGCTGTCGACCGTGGCGCCGGGCTTCGTGGCGGCGGCGATCGCGACGACCGTGACCTCTGCCCACAGGATGCCCCGGCTGTTGGCGGTGTTGTAGAGTTGGCCGACCTCGCGGATATCGTCGATGGCCCCGCGAATGTCCCCCGCGTTGATCAGGCCGATAGGATGACAGGATCGCGAGAGCGAGACGAGGCCGGAGTAGTCGCAATACTTGCCGATATCGGAGGCCGCGATGTGGGTCTTGGCCATCGCCAGCAGGGGCCCCTCGAAGGGTTCCGAGACCAGCCCGGCGGCGTTGGGATTCATGTGGTCCACCCAGGCCCGCCGCAGGTCCTCGGCGTTGATCCGGTCCTGCTTCTCCATGATGGCGGTGATCATGAGCTTCTGCCGCTCGACGCCGTCCTCGGTGGTGCCGGGCTCACGCACCCAGTCTCTCTTTCCATAGGCCGTATAGGAAAGAGGCTTGTCGAGCAGGCCGTATTCGCGTTCGATCCTTTCATAAGGCCAACCCTCGACCGGCGCTCCCATCGCCGAGCCGATGTGGCAGGCGGCAACGCAGCCGAAGAACTTGTCCCGCAGGCTGACTCCGTTGGTATTTGCCCTTTCTCTGGTTTGCTCCGCCGCACGGCCCGCTCCGGCCGAAACAGCCGCGGCCGCCAGTGCGCCACCGAGAAAGGAACGACGTGCCATCATATCAGGATGCTCTTTCATGAATTACCTCCTTTGAGCGGCCAGAACTCGGATTCGGTTCGAGCCTTTGTCAGACACTCTTCGATCTTGGCCACGATTTCCGGATGACCACCGGCGACATTCTTCGTTTCGCCGAGGTCGGTTTGCAGATCGTACAGCTCCAATGGTTTGCCGACCGGGCGGACGGCTTTCCAGCGATCCATTCGCACAGCCTGGATCGAGCCGCCTTCGTGAAATTCCCAATAGAGGAACTCGTGCTTCCTCTGCCACGCGGACTGGCCCAGGAGCGTCGGGAGCAGGGAGATCCCGTCCGTGCCGGCGAGTGGCACGGCCCCGGCAATCTCCAGACAGGTGGGCAAGAAGTCCCAAAACGCCGAGGCGTGGTCGGTCACGACGCCGGCTTTGATCCGGCCGGGCCAGCGGGCGATCAGCGGGACGCGGATGCCGCCCTCGTACAGGTCCCGCTTGATGCCACGAAGCGGGCCATTGCTGTCGAAGAACTCCGGGTTGGCGCCGCCCTCGCGATGCGGACCGTTGTCGCTGGCGAAAAAGACCAGCGTATTGTCCTCGATACCGAGGTCCTTGAGCTTCTGCATAAGCCGGCCCACGCCGCGGTCCAGACGCGCGATCATGGCGGCACGGCCTTTGTCCGGCTCAGGCCAATTCCTGTCGGCGTAGATTCCGTAGTCCGGCACCTCCATGCCGTTTTTGCCCCCCTCGTTGTTGGCGTGCGGGATCGTCACGGCCAAATACAAGAAGAACGGCCCGGCTTTGTTCTTTTGGACAAACTTCAGGGCTTCCTCGACAATCAGGTCATGGGAGTACTCGACCTTCTTCGTCGCGACACCCGCCCCATCCAGCCGGCCGCCGGGGACCTCGTTCTTCAGCGGGACCCGCTCATCGTTTCGAAACAGGAATTCCGGGTAGTAATTGTGGGCGTGGCGCTGACACAGGTAGCCGAAGAAATAGTCGAAGCCCTGTTTGTTCGGCGTTCCCGTGCTGTCGGGCCCGCCGAGGCCCCATTTTCCGATCAGGGCCGTCCGGTAGCCCGCTTCCTTGAGCATCTTGGGCAGTGTCCCCGTGCCTGCGGGCAGCGGCAATTGCCCCATCGGCTGGACCTCCCGGTTGCCGCGCACATACGTATGCCCCGTGTGCAGGCCGGTCATCAGGGAGCATCGGGAAGGGGCGCATACGGTCGTGCCGGCGTAATGATCCGTGAAACGCATCCCCTGGGTGGCCAGGCGGTCGATGTTCGGCGTCTGAATCTGCTTTTGGCCATAGCAGCCGAGGTCGCCATAGCCCAGGTCATCCGCCAAGATGAAGATGATGTTCGGTTTGCCCGCGGGTTCTTTTGCCTCTGCCCGGCTCACCAGTTGCATATGTTGGGCGAACGTTGCCGCGGCCAAACCTGCACCGGCCGATTTGAAAAAGGCCCGTCGGCTCAGACTCCGAGACATCCGCACTGACCTCCATCGAAAGATAGATGCGTATCGACAACCGGGGTATTCTACCCTTGCCCGCCCGTCTGTACATCAGGATTCAACGGCGACGCCGAGCCAGACGTGGAACCGCCGGCGGAAGAAAGGACTCGTGAACATCAGGAGCAGGTAGGGCAGGTTGACCGCGTAGAGGCACAGGCCCAGCACCACGCCCGGCACGACAATCTCTATGATGAGGGGCAGCAGACTGGGGATGGAATGGAGGTTCGCCAGCGTCATGGCTCCCACGAAGGCCGCCGCCCCGGCGGTCGCACCTACAGCGCTCCATACGGCCAGCCACAGCATGAATCGGACAGGGCGATAGCGTCGGCGGGCCAGCCGGCGCGTCAAAGCCAAAGACGCCAGCAGCACAACACTCACGATCGCGGTGAAGACCATGAACATGCCGGTCTGGCCCGGGAACGCGCCCCAGTAGGAAACGATGGCCGCCAGGTCGGCCAGCAGCAGAATCCCGAGACCCGCCGCAAGTCGCGTAAGCCCGCGACACCCGCCGAGCCTGTCGGCATTGAGCCACAGCAGGGCCATGCCAACGGCCAGGAATTCGACGACGAAGCTGAACTGCGTTTCATTCGCGGAGGACATCCCGGTGAGCTTCGTGACCCGCCGCCACAGGAGGCCGAGGACCAGCATGGGGATGAAGATCAGCAGGGCATGGCGGTGGCGATTCGCTCTGGGCAGGACGATTGCCAGCGCCAGGAGCAGCCACGGCCCCAAGCCGGGTAGATGCCGGTACCACGGCCAGTGGTAGAAAACGGGAGCGCCTTCGAACGGGCCGGCCCCGCCGATCTTGGCCGAGGCTACAATTCGCCAGTCGCCAAACGCCGTTACCGGTACTCGCCACGAGTACGAGCCGGCGCCGCCTCAGCCGTACTCGAATTGCCCGGAGGCGATCTTCTGCTGCCCCTTGTAGACAGTGAACCCCGGCGGTTCGCCGGGAGGTCCCGCATTGGACAGCAGCCCGCCCGCGCCGGGCCTGGGGCCGTAGGTCAGGACGAGCAGGCGACCCTTGTGCTCGACCTCGACCGCCGGCCCCACAAATCCGGCCCTCTCGGGGACCCCTGGAATGCCCAGCACCGGCGCCCGCGGGGATGACTCCTGGCCGGCCGAGGGTGGCTGGGGTATATCCTGTCCCGACGCCAACGCCCTCATCGCGAGCACGAATCCCAGCGCAAACCAAGTCGTCGCTCCAGACAAGAGCTTCGTGTGTGTGTATCTCATTTCAAGCCATCCTGCAATCAATCACTGCCGGTAGACCGTCACCTCCCGGTTGCCGATCACTGTGCCGTACAACTCATGCGTATCGTACGTGACGTTGATCGTCAAGGTTTCTTCGTTGCCATCGAGTTTGAAGTCTTGTGGTACCCGCCACGAGTACCCGCGAGTACCGTCTGAGCCAAAAGGCATTACGCCCTGGGCGACGATCTCGCCGTTGGCACATGTGATTGTGACTTTCGGGTCGAGTTGCTGTCCCTGCTTGAGGTAGCGGAACATAACGTCGAGCGTGGGGTCTATCAGAACGGCCTTTATGCTCAGTTCTTCCCCCCGCTTGACGCGGTGGTCTCTGGCCGGCAAGGCGAACAGGACTTGCGGCTTGCTTGAGAACTCCAGCACACAGGGCTTGTCCTCGCGAATGGCAATGCCGTAGGTGTTCTGGCGATCCACCTTGTCCATCGGCTTGCCGTCAGAATGGTAGTTGTTGAGGATCACGGCGCTCAAACCGTCCATCTGCACCGTCAAATGGTCAAGCCGGTAGTCTCCGACGGGGAGCTTGCAAGAGCGTGCCGGCTCCAGTGGACGGCCGTCTGACACCCATCTTCCCACGGGCACGGTCGTGGTCGCCGTGCGAAGCGACCCGGATATCAATATCGTGCCGATCTTCCTGTCGCCGGGACCCGCTTCCAGAGTCCCCAGCGGCCCGGCGCAGGGATGGACGGTCAACTTGTCGCCCGCCGGCGTGGCGGAGAAACGATAGAACGTGCCGTTGATCTTCTGAGTATACGCCAGCGGGTTGCCGCCCCCCCACCCAAAGCGTTCGCCATCTCCGGCGGGCACGACGTGCAGAATCACTCGCGGATTGTTGAACCAGCCTGCAAGTGCATAATGGACGTGACCGAGCAGGACGTCATACTTGCGGTCACCGAGCTGGATTTGGCCTTTGCGTGCCTTCATAGCGACAAAGCTAAGCAACTTGGCGTTGGGCGAGCCCATCAGACGCGGCATGAATTCCAGAGGGCGCTGGCCCTGCGAGTCGAACGGCAGCCCAATGGCCACCGTCTCAAAGCAGACCTGTTGCATATCCTTGAAGCCGAGAATCGGCCGTTCCGGCGGGTCCTTTTGAACCGCCAGGGGCTTGTCGTTCGTCAGGTCACCATCGTGATTCAGGTCGAGGTAGAGCCGGTCATACCCGCGTCCCGTTCCGCCGGACTCGTCGATGGCAAACCGATACGCAGTGGAGACGCTCTGTTTGTCGGGCGGGTACGGCAGACTCAGGGTGCCATAAAGAGGATGCTCCGACTTGAATCTCGGATACGCGACGACATTGGGGTCCGGCGCCTCTGCGCAGCGGACCCAGTGCCCGTACCGCAAGCCCATCACCGGCTGGGCACCGAGATCAAATACCGAGACCTCATCGAGTGTGAAGGTCCGGTCCAGTTCGTTGGCCGGCGGTTGACCCTGGCCGGTCGATGGGGGGTCTTTCATCTGCCCGCCCGCTGTCGTCCTATCCGTGCAGATGAACACCGCTGCTGTGGCGCAGAACAGGAGAACAGTTCTTGCGGAAGGAGCAATCCTCCCATTGTTTCGCGTGGCCATTACAGTTCCCTCCACTGCAAATCGACCGGTGTCTGATCGCCGCTAACGCACATTTCAGCGTACCACAACGACCGTCGGCAATCAAATACTATCGAGGATTTCCTATTTTCTTGACGGGGTCGCGGCAGAAACGTTACAATTGGGCCGGATAAACAATTTAGAGGGGTCAAGTATGCGAACCGTACGACACAATTGCACGCGGGTACGTGCAGCAGGGGTGGCTTGCCTGTCTCTTTTCCTGTTGTCCGCGATCTGGACCTGCGACGCAAGAGCACAGGCTGGACCCACAGATGCGAATCCCAAGTTGAATCGCGGCCTGAAGATTCTGTATGCCGGCCGGCCGGGCTCCGGCCGCGAGAAGGACTTCGTCAGGTTCCTCAAGAAGTACTTCGACGTGGTCCAGACCGGCAATCTGCAGACGTTCAAGGAAGCGGACACGCAGGGCTTCGATGTGACGCTCCTCGACTGGGATTGGAACGACCTCAAAGGTCCGCGTCCGGCTGTCTCCCCGAGCTTTGCCCGACCGATGATCACCCTCGGTGTCCCCGGCGGCCTGATCTGTTCCCAGTGGCGGCTCAAAACGGGGTATTTGTGAAACTGCATGGCAAATGCGGCTCATGCTGAGTCGCTCAATGGTGAAGTGTACCGCACACCGCTGGCCGTCCAACCCGAGTTCGAGTTGCGCACCACGCCGGACAATTATCGCTCCAGCTTCTTCGGCCCCGGCAAGTTGCCCGACAAGATTAAGGTCTGGAAGGTCCAGAATACGCAGAAGGGCAACGTCGTTGCCCGCGGTTACGGCTTTGAAGACTCCCCCGATGCCGAGATCATCGCCGTCGGGTTCAATCACGGCAAAGCCTATGGCGATGTCGGCATCGGCCGACAAGCCAACGTTTTGCAGTGGGGCTACTCTGATCCGCCTTCCCAGATGACCGAGGCCGGCCGGCGGCTCTTCCTCAACTGCATTCACTACATCCGGCGTTTCGACGGCAAGACGCCCTTGGTGCGCCGGCAGATCAGCGGACGGCTCAATGCCCTTCAATCGGTGGCTATCCTCAAGATCATAACCGAGAAAAAGAGATTCTTCACCGGCGCGTTTCCTGACGAACTGTGGGAGAAGTATCAATCCGATCTTGACGGTCTGCTCGCCCTCTACGGAAAGAACCTGGAGTTGGTCTATTGGGATCGTGTCTACCGCATCGATAACGACCTCAAGTCGCTGGGCATCGAGTCCAATCGCAAGGTCGAGACCCTGGAACGTCTATTTGAGCTTCTGAAGGACCCGACCCACGCCCAGGCCGCTCGGCGGCTGCTGGAGCGCTACACGGACGGCCACACGACGTTCGACTTCAAGAACGGCCGAGACCGCATCTACTTCACCGATGTCGGCGGGTATAAGTTCAAGGTCGTGCCGGAAGGGTATCTCGCCGCCAAGTGATTCGCCAACCACGGGGACGACGAGAAAGCGTCGGGTGGCATGGACAGACTTGTTTGTCCGTGCGGGTTTCGATGCGCTCTGCCCTTGCACGAGGACACGCTCAAACGAGTTTGAGCGTGCCACCCGGAACCGGCCTTCCAGGCCGAACACATACTTCGGCCTTGCCGATGCCGCCGCGCACCCGGCGGATGATGTCAGTGCCCAACGGAGATTCCAGGGCGAAACGCTGGGACGACGGAGTGCGGAATACAATAGCTGCGCAGGACAAGAATCAAAAACGCCGCTGAGACAAGCAGCATTACAATGGCGTACCACTTGCGCTGGTCGCGAATCACGCCGATCAGACTCAAGACGAGGGCCACGGGCGGGCAAAGCAGCAGGAGGGATTTTACAAAAATCCCGAGCGGAGTGCCTCACCCCGGGTGCAGAATGAGTATGGCGATTCCCAATATCCCCAAAACCTTCGCGGCCGTCTTGCCGTAATGCATCAGCGGTCCTTTCGACGAATCCGGCCATTCATGCGAGCCCGTTCCAAAGCAGCATCAAGAGAAAGAATCCGACGGAGATGATCGCTACGAGCACAGCCAGCCACCGACGCTGGTCGCGCAGGATTCCCAGCATCGCGAAGACCCCAGCCAGCAAGAAGGAGGTCATGATCAGGAGCCCTCCAAGGGCCCCAACCGGACTGTGTCAGCCAGGCGCAAGGTAGTTCACTGCAACAATGGTCGCACTGCCGATCATGAGCATCGCCGTGGCTATCTTGCCGAATCTCATAGCCAACCTCCCGCAATAGGCACGCGTCGAACCGATTATTTCAGGTGGCGAGTATAACCCACCCGGCGGGTGACGCCGATCTTGTCGAAGTAGTCCAGCAGCGGAATCGCGTACTTGCGGCTGGTGTCGAGGAGGTACTTGAATTTGACGCTCTCCAGGCCACCGTTCTGCTGGATGTAGGAGACCAGCTTCTCGCGTGCGGCCGCCACCGCCTCAGCGTGGAAAAACAGGTCCTGATCGACCCGGACGAGCCGCTGCTGCTCCGTGAGGATCCGCAGCGCCCTTTGTACCTGCGGCGGCGCTACCTGCATCTGGTCCGCGATCTCCTGCGGGCCGGGCGGATCGAACGGATGACTTCGGAACAACGACTCCACATTTTGGAGCAGTTGCTGCTCGGCATCCTTGAACTGCTCGCGGTGCTCCGGCAGGGCCAGAAAGCCCTTTCGCTCGGCGAGCTTGCCTTCCGCCCGCATCCGCTCGACCAAAGCCTCGAATACGTCCTTTCGGACCGCGGATTCCGTCAGGAGTTGCTCGCGGCCGATGCCGGGGCTCTCGGGCCTCTTGCGGTGAAACTCACGAACCACATCGAGCAAATGCTGCTTGACTCGCTCGGCGGTCTCTACATGAATGTACGCCTTGCCGCTGATCGCCAGAATACGGCCCGCGCCGGCCAGCTCCGCCAGAAGGCCGGCCAGCTCTTTGGGCGGTATCTTGCTGCGAAGCGAGACCTGCCTTTCATCTGCGGCGAACGAATCGGCGTTCTTCACGCAATACTCGACGAAGTCCTTCGGTTTTGCGGCGGCTTTGGCGCGTTCGGCGATGTCCTTGAGGACATCCGGATGGGTCCGTTTGAGGCGTTTTTCGATGGCTTCGATGATGATGCCGCCGCCGAGCGTATGCGTTGGCGAGAGGGATCGAATAATGAAATGGTCGCGCGGCCCAGCGATGATGGGATCGCTCAGGAAGACCTGGATCAGGCATTGCCGGCCGGGCTTGAGGCCGCCTTCCTGGAACAGGTAGACGCTGGCCGGCGTTTCCGAAGTGCCCGTGTGGAACTTGACCTGGGCCGCGTTCTTGAGGTCGGCCTTCTCTTGGTCCAGCAGCTTCAGCTCGCACAGATACCACTGGTGCGGAGCGAAGTAGTCGCTGATCGTGATGACGTTGCCCCGCTCGACGGCTTTGTGGTCCCACTGGGGGATGTTCAGGGCGGCACATTGGCCCGCCATCGCCCGCGAGCTGTCCCGGCCGTAGACCTGCACGGACCGCAGACGGCCCTTCGTCCCCTGCGGCAGCAGGACGAGTTCATCACCGACCCCCACGGACCCGCACGCCGGAATCCCGGCCACGATGGTCCCGTAGCCTTTGGCGGAGAATGCCCGCTCCACCGGTACGCGAAAGATGCCCTGGGCCGTCTTCGGGGTGATCGAGGCCACCAAAGCCTTGAGGGCCTCGTAGAATTCTTCGAAGCCCTGGCCCGTGATGTTGGAGATCGGGAGGATCGGGGCGTCCTGGAGAAACGTGCCGGTCAGGAAGCCCCGGATTTCCTGGGTCGCCGTCTGCGCCCGTTCCGGCGGGACAGCGTCCACCTTGGTCATCGCCACGATCCCATGCTCTACACCCAAGAGGGTGAGGATGTCCATGTGCTCGCGGGTTTGCGGCATCACGCCGTCGTCCGCCGCCACCACGAGGATGCACCCATCGATCCCGGTGGCCCCGGCCACCATCGTCTTGACGAAATTCTCGTGGCCGGGGACATCGACGATGCCCACTTCGATATCGGCGATGACGCACGGGGCGAAGCCCAGCTCGATCGACATGCCGCGTTCCTTCTCGATCTTGAGCCGGTCCGTGTCGCAGCCGGTCAGGAGCTTGACCAACGCGGTCTTGCCGTGGTCGATATGCCCGGCTGTGCCGAGCGTCACATTGTGCTGTTGGATGTTCATAGGTCGTATCGGTCCTGTCGGTCCTATGGATTCCATGGACTTTGCGGACGTCATGGACTCCTGGGATCTACTCTCCGATGGCGAGGCTCGCCGTGACGGCCTCGATGATGACCTTGTCGTCGCCATCCCGCAGCGTACGGGGGTCGAGCAGGACTTGGTCGTTCTGAATTCGCGCGAAGACCGGGGGCTCGTACAGCCGCAGCCGCTTGGCCAGCGCGTCTACGCTGGTCTGCTGCGGCGTGAGCGCCACGAGCGTTGTCGCGAGGTTCTGCGTAGGCAGCGAGCCACTGCCCATCTCGGAGAAGCCGCTTGTCGTGGTCAGCGTCGCGGCAGGGTTCCCGGCACGGATCTGTGATACCAATCGCTCCGCGTGGTCCCGAATCTCATCGGCGCTTCGCCGGAGCATCTGGAGCGTGGGCACCTCGCGAAGTGCGACGCTCTCATCCAGGAAGAGCTTCAACGTTGCCTCCAGGACGGCAAGCGTGAGCTTTCCCACCCTAACAATCCGGGCGAACTGGTTCTTTCGCACGGCGTCGATCAGGGTCTTCATGCCCAGGATGATGCCGCCTTGCGAGGCGCCGATCAGCTTGTCGGCACTGCACGTTACGATATCCGCGCCCTGGCGAATCGAGTCCGCCAGCATCGGCTCAGGCTCGAACCCGAACTGCGAGAAATCGATCAGGGCGCCGGCGCCCACGTCGTCGATCATCACGCGGTTGTGCTTGTGCGCGATCGCCACAAGCTCGTCGAGCGGGACCTCGGAAGAAAACCCTTGAATCTTGTAGTTGCTCGGATGCACGCGGAGGATCGCGGCGGTGTTCTCGGTAATGGCGTTTTCATAGTCGCGCGGGTGGGTTTTATTGGTCGTACCGACCTCGACCAGCCTGGCCCCGCTGAAGGCCATCACCTCCGGCAGGCGGAACGAGCCGCCGATCTCGACGAGCTGGCCCCGCGAGACGATCACCTCTTTGCCTTTGGCCACGGTGTTGAGCACAATCGCGGTCGCGGCGGCGTTGTTGTTCGCGACCGTTGCCGCCTCGGCTCCTGTCAGCCGCCGGAGCAGCCATTCGATCCGCTCATCGCGCCGGGACCGCTTGCCGGTCTCCCGGTCCACCTGGATCAGCGAGTAGCTCTGGAGAGTCTCCTGGATCTGCTCCAACGCCTTGGCCGGCAGGACCGCCCGGCCCAGCCCGGTGTGCAGGATAATCCCCGTGGCATTGACCGCCCGGCGGTAATACGGCTTCATCACGGCCTCAAGCTGCTGCCTGGCCGCCGCCACCGTGCGAAGGCGAATCGTCGCCTCGTCCACGTCCGCTGTCGGCTGGTCCAGAAGCTGTCGCCGGATTTCCTCGACCGCCGCGCGGACCGCATCCGCCACCGGCCTTCGCCCGAACTTGGCCGCCAGGATTTCCAGCTCCGGCTCCTTCAGAATCGCATCGACCGAAGGAACCCGCCGCATCAGTTGTTGAGTCTGTGCATCCATAGTGCCTATTCCTGCAAGTGACTACATGCTCCCGCACCGCCTTCATCGGGTAACCTGTATTCTACTTGCCGGATGCGGGCAAACAAGTCGATTTTGTCCATTTGCTCATTGACATCCGGGCAGCGGCGCGGTACTATCGACGAAACTTTAAGGGCTTGCCTTATGAACAGATCAGATCAACTGCGTGCGGCTGGCATCATCGCGCTGGTTCTGCTTGCGGCCTTCTTGTTCATCAAGAAACCGATTTCCGGGTCCAAGCAGGGAGCCCTTGCACCGGGCATGGGGCAACCGGCATCGCTGAGCCGGACCGATACCGAAGGCAATGCCTGGACTCTCGACCAAACCAGTCCGGCGAGCCTTGTCTCGACCGAACCCAACGGTCCGAAAGCGGGGCCGCCCATCCTGGTCAAGGCCGATGTCATGCGAGTGGGCCAGGAGGTCTCCATCGGGCTGATCCTGGAAGGTCAGAGCGGCGAGCAGTATCGGCCCTCTGTCAAGAAAAACGGAAGCACACTGTCAGCTCCGACGCTGCGGATCGTCAATGAAGCGGGCCAAGTGATTGCTCAGGACAGTTTCCAGTATGGCTGAGGTGGCACCTGCCGGTACTCGTGGCGAGTACCAAACGATTTCACGGGTAAGTTCCAGGTCCAGGTGGGCATCGACCTCGGTCCGATCGAGGTCAAGCACGACCAGCCCTGGCACTCCCTGTAGCGGCCTACCCGGTCGCCCCGGAGGGTCCACACCGGCATGAGAAGGCTGCGTTGGGCCATTCTGTTTGCGCTCATAGCTCTAGGCGGAGGGACGCTCTGGCTGCTCCTGGGCCACGAGTCCATCGAGGAGGGTCGGTGCAGACTGGTCCGCCGGAAGGCTGATCCATCCAGTCAACTGATGGGACTTGCCTTTCAGATGCTGCAACCTCAAACCACCAAGCCGGATCGTGTGCGAAACCTCCCCGCCGGTTTTGATCGACCCTGCTACTACGAGATCAAGAGCAGCGATAAGCGGATCCCACTGGTTGTGAACCTGTCCGAGAGGCCCGCTCTATGCCTGGACACGAATGGCGACGGTGTTCTCTCGCAAGAACGGTGCTTTGCAGCAACGCGTGTTCGTGAGACGAAGGTCAGCAGCAGCTCATTGCGGTTTGGACCGATTTCGCTCGTCTCCGAGGACGGCTCAAGCCAAACCGATGGCACGTTCTACGTGAACACCTACCGCACCGACGCGCCGGGGCCGCTGACCGCTTTCCCCGCCTTCTTCCGCACGGGCAAGCTCCGCTTGGCCGGCCAGACGTATCAAGTGGCCGTGGTCGATGGCGACTGTGACGGTCGGTTCCACTCCATCCTGTCCTTGCCTCTCGACCAGGCATGGCGGATACCCGAGTCCGACGTGTTCGCCATCGACCTGAATCACAATGGACAGTTCGAAATCTCGCTGTCCGGACGCTCTGAAGTCATGCCGCTGGGGCATCTGATCCAAGTCGCAGACACCTATTATGCGATCGACATCGCGTCCGATGGAAGGAGCCTCGCACTCGCCAAGACCGAGCTGGAATTCGGGACTCTCTCGATAGAACCCAATGACACAATGGCGGAACTAAGGCTATGGTCCGACGCCTCGGATCAGTACCTTCGAGGCCGGCAGTGGCGATTGCCTGCGGGCAAGTACAAGGGGATCTATGCCGCCTTTGAGAAGAAAGATGCATCGGGAGACGTATGGTCGTTTTCGTCTAATCTCTCTTCGGCCTTCACCTGTCTGGGGCCGCTTGAGTTCTTCACGATCCAGCCGGGGGAGACGACATCGGTCAAGATCGGGCCGCCGTTTGCCGTCAAGACGGACGTTCAGCGGGCTGGCCCAGAGAATGTTAGCATCGGTGGCGTGCTTGCTGGCTGCGCGGGAGAAGAATACCAAATGGGCTGCCGACGAAACGACAGGGCCTTGCCCAGTCCTGCATTCAAAATCGTGGATGAGAAAGGGACTGTGCTCGTGGCGGGCAAATTCGAGTATGGCTGAGGTGGCACCTGCCGGTACTCGTGGCGAGTGCCATCGGATTTCAAGGGCAAGTTCCAGGTGCAGATCGATCTTGACCTGGGGCCCTTTGAGGTCAGGCACGAAAGGACGTGGCACTCCATCGAGTAGGGACTTCGCAAATCCAGCGTGTACCGGCGGGCTCAGAGACGACTCTGACCCGCCTTTTTTATTGGCCCGGCGTGGAGATGAATTATGAAAAGCGTTGCGGGAATCGGCTTGGCGGATGTGCAAGCGGTGTACGGCGGGCCGGAAGGCCGGCTGTGGGAGTTAATCATGGGCGAGCAGATCCACATCGGGGGCTTCACTTCCTCCATGGACTTGGCCCAGCAAGCCGGCATCGGGGCCGGGACCAAGGGCGTGGATTTGTGCTGCTGCAACGGGGCGGGGATGCGATTCCTCGTTCGCTTCCGGAATGTTGCGGGTATGACCGGCGTGGACGCCACGGAGACGGTCGTCGAGCAGGGCAGGCAGCGCTGCAAGCAAGCCGGGCTGGCCGACAAGATTCAGTTCACCCTGGCTGACGTTTGCAGCAGCGGTCTCAAGAGCGGCAGCGCGGATTTTGTCTGGGGCGAGGATGCGTGGTGCTATGTCGTGGATAAGAGCAAGCTGATCGCCGAGGCGGCGCGGATTGTCAAGCGGGGTGGGACGATTGCGTTCACCGACTGGGTCGAGGGGGACAAGGGCTTGTCGGCAGCGGAGGCCGAGCGATATCTGCGATTCATGAAGTTCCCGAACGTCCAGACCATCGGCGGCTATCGCGACCTGCTGAAGGCCAACGGCTGTGACGTGGTCGTTGCCAAGGACACCGGCCGATTCCCGCCCTACGTGGACCTGTATCTGAACATGCTCGGCATGCAATTGACATACGACGCTCTGCAGATTATCGGTTTTGACCAGAATCTGATGAACGCGATGGCGGCGGAAATGGCCTTCATGCAGCAATTGGCCCACGCGGGCAAAATCGCCCAGGGCCTGTTCGTCGCGCGAAAGAGATGACGATTGACTCAAATTGGCGGTGCCACCCGGCAAGACAGGAAGCCTTGGCCAGACAGTGCAAAGCACGGGCTCATTCAAGCCAATGGATAATGGATTCCCGCCTTCGCGGGAATGACATGCAGTAGTAGTGAGAGAACGGGATGGGAAAGTGTGACGATTCTGGCGACGTGAAGATCAACCCGGCCGATCCGTGCAATCCGCCGCAGCCCTCGTGTGGGTCAATAGGCTCGGGTGGCAGCGTCAAGGCCGCAGGCCTTGGCGATGGCTCCATCGGATGCGTGGAAGACCATCGCCAAGCTTCGCTTGACGCTGCCACCCAACCACTGGCTTGGTTCGACAACATGATTCCGAATTGCCTGCAGTATGCTTCGGATGCCAAGGCCAAGGGCAGGCCCATCGTCGGCATTATGTGCGAGTACACGCCTCGAGAGCTGATCCTGGCGGCGGATGCGGTGCCGGTCTGCCTCTGCGGCGGCTCGGCGGAAATGATCGGTCCGGCCGAAGAGCACCTGCCGGCAAATCTCTGCCCGCTTATCAAGTCCACCTACGGCTACCACGTCCAGAAGGCCAATCCCTTTCTCGAAATGGCGGACATGGTCGTCGCCGAGACCACCTGCGACGGCAAGAAGAAGATGTACGAGCTGATGGCGGAGACCCGCCCGATGCATGTTTTGGAATTGCCGCAGAAGCCGGACGATGCCGACGCGATGGCCCATTGGGTCATCGAGCTTCGCAAGCTCAAGACCCGGCTCAGAGAGGCTTTTCACGTCACGATCACCGATGAGAACGTCAGGCAGGCGATCCAGACGATGAATCGCGAGCGTGGCCTGCGAAGGCGGCTGGCGGAACTGATGAAATCCGAGAATCCGCCGTTGACCGGCCTGCAATTGCTCCAGTTCAAGAGCAACATCTCCGGCATCTGCGCCGACTTTGCCCAGTACACCCGGGCGCTGGAGCTGTACGGGTCAAAGGGACCGTCCTGCGGCTCGAACGCGAAGGTGCGGGTGCTGATGACGGGTGTGCCGGTGGTGCACGGCGCCGAGCGGGTGGTCGAGATCATCGAATCGCACGGCGGCCGGATCGTGTGCATGGACAATTGCACGGGGCTTAAGCCGATCCTGGAAGACGTGGATGAGACGACTGCCGACCCCATCGTCGCACTGGCCGAGAAGTACTTCCGCCTGCCGTGCTCGGTAATGACGAAGAACAGCCGGCGGCTGGATGTTCTGCGGGACTTGGCGCGGGAATATCGTGCCCAGTGTGTAATCGACCTGATCTGGCAAGCGTGCATCACGTATGATGTCGAGTCGTATTTCGTGAAAAGACTGGCGGAGCAGGATCTATGCGTCCCGTACCTGCGGATCGAGACGGACTACTCGCCCAGTGATTCTGCGAGAATCGCCCTGCGAGTCGAAGCCTTGTTCGAGACCGTTCGTCAAAGGGCGGGCGAGTAAGCATGGCAGACCGGATGAAGACGATCGTCTATACATGCCCTTATGTGCCGGCGGAGTGGATCGCGGCTCATGGCCTCAGGCCGCAACGGTTGATCCCCCTTCCGGTCGAGGGGGCATCGACGATTCCCCGGATCGAAGGGCTTTGTCCGTATGCTCGCGCCTTTATCAACGATGTGGCTGCGTGCGATGATGTTGGTGGCATTGTCGTCACAACGATGTGCGATCAGATGCGGCGGGCTTTCGATCTGCTGGTTCGGCGGGTCGATGTGCCGGCCTTTTTGCTGAACGTGCCGAGCACGTGGCAAACCGTGGCCGCCCAGAGGTTGTATCTGGATGAGCTGAAGCGCCTCGGCCGGTTCCTTGTTCGTCTCGGTGGCCATGAGCCCGGCAAGGAGGATCTTGCACGCGTAATGCTTGATCCGGCACATGGAAATGGTGTGCACGGCACACCCTACGGCGTACCGCTCGCCATTGTTGGTGGTCCCTTGATGCAGCGGGACCGGGCCCTGTTCGATGTGATAGCGGATTGCGGCGGGCGCATCGTGCTCGACGCCACGGAGACGGGGCAGCGGGGCTTGTGCGGCCCGTTCGACCGCCGGCGGCTTGCCGACGATCCGCTGATGGAGCTTGCTCAGACCTACTTCCGCATCCCGGATGCCTCCCGGCGGCCGAACAGCGAGCTGTACCGATGGCTCAGGGATGAGCTGGCGCAAGCCGGTGCTCGCGGCATCATCTTCCATCATTACGTGTGGTGTGATAAATGGCGTGCTGAGTTTACGCGATTGAAAGAATGGACCAACCTGCCGGCGCTTCGGCTCGACAGCGAAGGCGACGTGGAAATGGGGATGGCTCGATTGCGCAACCGGGTTCGTGCGTTTGTGGAGACACTTGGGTGAGCGAAGCGCCCCGACAGATCACGTTGCAGGAGTGGGATCGCGCATACGGCCGCTTGCAGGCGGCGGGCGCGCCACAGCCAGGGTATGGCGGGCCGCTCGGCCGGCATGTGGCGGACGGCGACACTCGCCTGCTGAAGCTGCGATATGACAATTCGCTCGCGGCCCTGCGATTGTGGAACTTTCTGCTGACGGAGGAAGACCGGCTCCGTGCCTCTCGCGACGCCGGCAGGAAGCTGGTCGGCACGATGAAGGACCTGGGCACGGTCCCCGTGATGGCCTACAGCCTCGACAATCTCGTCGCCTTCTACCCGGACGGAGCCTGGTGGATTCCGTGCGTGATGGAGGTGAATTCGGGATTGCTGCAGATCGCCGATTCCCTCGGGATCGACGAGTCGTTTTGTCCGGTACGCGCCATGCTCGGCGCCTTTGTGACCGGGGCGCACTTCCCTATTCCCGACCTGTTGACGTGCAGCGTCGGGGCGACGTGTGACGATTTCTCCGCCATCGCGCAGCGGCTCAACGGCTTGGGTCATCCCATTCTATGGTGGGAAATCCCTCATCGCCGAGCGCCGGACCCCGATGAAGAAGCCGTGCGGCTGCCCGGCGGCTTCTGGACCTCGAAGGGCCAGATTGAGTTTGTCAAATCGGAGCTGGAGCGCATCAAGGCCGCCTTGGAGGACTTGGCTGGGCGGCCTCTCGATGACGAGGCACTCACGAGAGGAATCGCGAAGGCCAATCATGTCCGTCGGCTGCTCGCCCGGCTTCGGCATCTGGCGTTCACGGCTACGCCGTGCCCGATGCCGGCTCTGGAGATGCTCATCGCGGAGATGCTGGCGATCCACTTCTGCTCGGACCAGGATGAGACCATCGCCGTCCTGCAGGAATTGCTCGGTGAGGTCAGCGTTCGAGTCGTGGCAAAGACCGGCCATTTGCCGGCGGGCGCCGCCCGGATCTTCTGGGTCAATCCGGTGGCGGACCTGCAGGCGATGAACCTCCTCGAAGACTGCGGCGGGCGGATCTGCGGCACCGAGTATCTCTTTGCCCATGCCTTGGACCCGATTCCGGTGACCGTGCCGCCGATGGAGGCGCTGGCGCAAATCGCGCTGGCCGATCCCATGGTCGGCTCGGCAACCGACCGGGCGACGCGGATCGTGGCCGACATTCAACGTTTTGGCGCCGAGGCGGTGATCGTCTCCCGCATCCCCGGCGCGAGCCACTGCGCCCTCGAAGGCGAGATCATCGTAGAGGTCGTCCGCGGGGAATGCGGGCTTCCCGTGCTGGAGATCGAGGTGCCGCCACTGACGGACGCCATGCAGCCGACCCTGTGCACCCGGCTGGAGGCGCTGGTGGAGACCGTCAAAGATCGGAGAAGCAGATGATATATGCAGGAATCGATGCCGGCTCGCGGGCGATCAAGGTGGTCCTGGTCGGCGACAACGGCGAGGAGATGATCGCCAAAGGGCAAATCGACCAGGGCATCGAGCAGGATAAGCTCGCCTGTGGGCTTTTCGAGACCGTCCTCGCCGGCGCCGGTGTCAATCGATCGGACGTGCATCGAATTATCGCCACGGGTTACGGCCGAAACGCCGTTCCCATCGCCGATACGACGATCACCGAGATCACGTGTCACGCCGTGGGTGTGCGTCATCTCGTCCCCGAAGTGCAGACCATCATTGATATTGGCGGCCAGGACAGTAAGCTGGTGCGCTTGGACAAGAACGGCAAGGTCCGCGACTTTGCCATGAACGACCGCTGTGCCGCCGGCACGGGGCGGTTCCTGGAGGTCGTGGCGGATCGGCTTGGCCTTTCGCTGAACGACCTCGGAACGATGGCGGCCCGGAGCCAAAGCCCTGCGGCGATCAGCAGCATGTGCGTCGTATTTGCCGAGACCGAGATCATCGGCCTGCTCGCCGGCGGCCGGGCTTGCGAGGACATCGTCGCGGGCGTCCAAACGGCGATTGCCTCGCGGATCGTCGCCATGGCCGGCCGGAAGGTGGAATCGCCGATCGTCTTTACCGGCGGCGTGGCCCGAATCTCGGGCATGGAGACGGCGTTACGGACAGCTCTCGGCCGCTCGGTCGCCGTATCGCCCGAGCCCCAGATGACCGGTGCGCTTGGCGCCGCACTGTTGGCGCGGCGCCAGCATGAGTCGTATTGACGGGTGGTGTTATCATGCTCAACGGAACAAGGTGGAGTGAAGCGTCCGCCGGGTGGCACGGCCAAACTTGTTTGACCGTGCTTGCCTGGAGGCGCTTCGCTGCGCATGAAGACACGCTCAAAGCGAGTTTGAGCGTGCCACCTATTTCAAGGGAGTCTCGACCAGTGATTCACATAAGGATTCAATGATGATCAATATAGAACGACGAAAGCGGGTCATGCAACGCTCGATTCGGCTGGGGCATTGCATCTGCGACCCCAAGCAGCCGTGCCCTTGCCCGCTGTTCAAAGAGAAGAACGTGTGCACCTGTGCCGGCGAGCGGCTGGAGAGTCCGACCGGCAGCGTGCGACTGACGAAGCTCGTGGAGAAGGCGGGCTGTGCCTCGAAGATCGACCAGGCGTTTCTCAAGAAGGTGCTGGCGGACCTGCCTGTCATCGACGATCCCCGCGTTCTGGTGGGCGTGCCAGCGGGGGACGACGCCGGCATCTACGACATGGGCAACGGCCAGGCCCTCGTCCAGACAGTGGACGTGTTCACGCCCTCGGTGGACGACCCGTACACTTTTGGCCAGGTCGCGGCCGCCAATTCGGTCAGCGATGTCTACGCGATGGGCGGCACGCCGCTGACCGCGCTTTCCATCGTGGGTTTTCCCGCGAGAATGATCCCGGATGAGGCCCTGTTCCAGATTCTTGCCGGCGGCATCGACAAGATGAAAGAGGCCGGCTGCGCCATCGTCGGCGGCCACAGCATCAACGACGCCGAGATCAAGGCGGGCTTCGCCGTCACGGGGCTGATCGACAAGGACCGCGTCGTCACCAACGCGGCGGCTCGGCCGGGCGACGTGCTGATCCTCACCAAGCCGCTGGGTACCGGGATCATAGCCTTCGCGGCCCAGATCGACCGGGCCAGGCCGGAGAGTGTCAAGGCGACCGCGGCGTCGATGGCGGCATTGAACAAGACAGCCTCCGAGCTGATGGTCCAGTTCAGCGCCCACGCCTGCACCGATGTCACAGGCTTCAGTCTCATGGGCCACCTGGCGGAAATGGCCCGCTCCAGCGGCGTGGACGTCCAGGTCATCTGGGACGATCTGCCGCTGTTCGAAGGGGTGCTGGAATGCGCGGCCGCCGGAATCCTGCCCGGCGCCATCGAGCGAAACAAGGAATCGTGCAGCGACCGCGTGGTCGCGCCGTCGGTGCTTCCCCAGGAAATGGTGGACATCTGCTATGACGCCCAGACTTCCGGCGGCCTGCTGATCGCGATAGAGCAGGGCAAGGCAGCCGATCTTCTTAAAGCCCTCCATGATCGCGGCATCTCCGCGGCGGCAATCGTCGGCAAGATCCTGGCCAAAGGGTCCGGTGCGATCTACCTCGAAACCACCGGCAAGCGTACGATCCCCTCGTCGCCCATCAAGGCACCGGAGCCGTCACAATCATCAATCGTAAATCATCAATCATCAATTCCAGAGGTTCCCTGTTGTGCGGACGCGGTCAGCAGCGCAGCCCCCGCGCCCTCTGGGGCGGTCGGGCCACGGGGTGGCTCGGAAATGGATCAGGTCAAGGCAAGCTTCAAGCAGTTTCTCAGTGCGGCCAACTCGCCGCACCGTCTGGACGCGTACACGAAGCAGGCGATGGCCATCGCCCTATCGGTGGCACTGCGCTGCGAGCCTTGCCTGAAAATGCACCTGAAGAACGCCGGGAGCAAGGGTTTCAGCCAGGACGAGATCGACGAAGCCGCCTGGATGGGCATCAGCTTCGCCGGCTCCCCGGCGATGGTCTTTTACGAGCTGATCAAGAGCCAGCAATGATACAAGTCGCCACGAGTGGCGCGCCTGCTATTGCTATCTGACGAATATCCTGCTACGATGGTTGGTGCTAAGGCACAAATGGACCGGATGCGGAGGTGACTGGTGCCTGGTGGTGCCCCTGGTCTTCAAAACCAGTGTAGGGCCGAGAAGGTCCTGGGTGGGTTCGATTCCCATTCGCCTCCGCCATTTTTAGGATTGTAGATTCGGGGTGGCAGTGTCAAGGGGGTGCCGTGTCCATGCTTGTGTGGACATGCTCGTTCGACGCGGAAACATGCTTACGCCAGCGTAAGCATGGCACCCTGTTGGCGATGGCCTCACGATAAGGGGTGTGCTGCTATGGAAAAAGGAAGAATCGTCTTATCGCTCGTGCTGATCACAGCGGGGGCGGGCCTGTTGGCGTATGGCCTGTTCTATACCTCGATCACCGTAGCTTCCAAGTCGCCCAGTGAGCCGGAAATCCCCGGTTTGGATGACGAGCCGAGCGTGGTGCAGGTCACGGCCCAATCTGAGGTCGTTTCGGAGCCTGCGGTTGTGCAGGAAGTGGCGCGGGGTGGGGTCACACGCGACGAGTCCGGCCAGATCAAGAAAACCTACGAGGGGAAACAGGCCCCCAAAGCCTGCCCCACCTGAGTGCAGTGAAATGCTGCCGTGGTGTCCACGGTCGTAGGGTTGGGGCTGTAATCCCAGTAGGAAAGAAATTAGATTATCCGCAGGTTGCCCAGAAATGTCATTGCGAGCGAAGCGAAGCAATCTCCCATCCCGAGGATTGGGATTGCTTCGTCGCTGCGCTCCTCGCAATGACATGATCTGCGGATATGTTATTCCTGGTGGCTGATTTCTTCACAGATTCTGAGGGAGCATGGCTGAAAGAACCAAATTCGCAGGCATTTTCGCAAGATTGCAACCGTACCGCCTGTGGGTTCAATCCGCGTTCCTGTTCGTCTGGCTGGACGTCTTCGGGTTGCGCTATCACGGCGTCTGTGCACCGGTTTTTCACTGCTATGCCTGCCCGCTGGCGACCTTCGCCTGCCCCATCGGCGTCCTGGCCAATTTCAGCGCGTTGCACCTGATCCCGTTCATGACCATCGGTCTGCTCGTCGTATTCAGCGCCCTGGTGGGCAGCCTGTTCTGCGGCTGGGCCTGTCCCTTCGGCTGGCTCCAGGACCTCGCCGCAAAGATTCCGATCCGCAAGTTCGAGCTGCCTCGCTGGACGGGGCATTTCCGCTTCGTCGTGCTGGCGGTTACCGTCCTGGCGATCCCGTACCTCTTCAGCGAGAGCCACCCGCTGTTCATCTGCCGCATTTGTCCGGCGGGCGGCCTCGAAGCGGCGATTCCGGGCGTCGTCAAACAGGCCTGGACCGGCCAGCAAGTCGTCTGGCCAAATGCGATCAAGCTAAGCATCATCGGCGTCTTCTTGGCAAGCATCCTGTTCTTCAAGAGACCCTGGTGCCGGGTCTTCTGCCCGCTCGGCGTGATCTTCTCGGCGTTCAACCGGGTCTCCGCCTTCTTCCTGCGACTCGACCGCCAAGCGTGCACCGACTGCAAACGTTGCCACAAGCTCTGCCAGTACAACATTGAGCCGGAAAAGAGCCCGAACGACCTCCGCTGCATCCGCTGCCTCGAATGTACCCGCTGTGCCTTCGGCGCCCTGACACCCCACACGATCCTCGAACGTCCGCGAGAGGTACCCGCCGGCCCCGAGACAGCAGGAGATCGGTAGTACTGCGGCCACCCTAATGTGGTGGGTGAAGGTGTTCGGAGTTCCGCCTTCAGGCGGGGCCGCAAACGGTCCAGGACCGCGTAAACGCGGGACTCCGAACGGATATTCCTATACGCCGACCACCAAGTTGGCATAGCCGGAGTACTACTAAATCCGTGAAGGTCCTGAGATTCTCGCTTGCGCGCTTGACCTGCCCGACCGGACAAGCTACAATCGTGGGTGACAGTTGGAGCGAATCGCATGTTGGCAGTGCAAGAGACAGACGATTGGGGGAAAGCACCTGTGACCCAGGCGGTCGCGCCGCGGCCGGCGGCAGGTACGGGCGGACCGAAGCTGCTGGACTGCCTGCGGGTGCAGGACATCGACTTCTCCCGCAAGGAGATCCTCGTGCGTGACGGCAAGGGTGCGAAGCCCTGTGGACGGGCTTTGAAAAGGAGCTTCTTATGCCGATCCGCATAACATGCCGGGATAAATGGCTGGGTCCGCGGCAAGTCATTGAACGAACAGGCTTTATCGTGCCTTTGGTAGAAAATCCAACGGCGTCTTATACGGGCAGGAACAAGGAACCCCGCATCTTCGGCGGGTCCGTCTAATTATTGTTAGGCCGCCACGCACACCAATATGGACGCGCACATTTGGGCAGCAATCATCACCGGCAGTTGCACCATCACTGCCACAGTGCTGACCCTCGTTTGGGCCAGCCGGAAGCGACGTCGACATGCTGATTCACTCGTCCGCGAGAGCGGTAGCCCACAGAAGGTGATTGAGCCACCGCGGGTTGAGCTGCTGCGCATACTCATTGCAGGCAGTTCACGGTACCGTGGTTCGGATGCCACGCTTGAGCTGTTCAGACAAACGTGTCAAGAGGTCGGTCGCGAACTCGCCGCACGCGGACTGCACCTCGTCGTTGGGTCTTGGGCACCGGACACCGCAGACGTGTTAGTCTTGGATTCATTCATCGCGAGCCGTGGTTGCCGGGTCACAATCGCTGGCATCGAGGAAAAACCGCAGTCTTGGTGGTTGGCAAAGGTGGGGTCAGCCGCCAAAGCAACGTTCTTTCAGGTTCCTGGGTCATGGGATAGCACCGGCAGGTCCGTGCAGGCTCAACACTCCGACGCGGTTTTCATTATCGGCGGGGCACAAGGCGTAGTTGACTTGAGCAAGAACTCCGACTTTGCGAAGCACCGAATCGTCGCGACACCGCAACTCGGTGCCGCCGCCAAGAGTATCTGGGACAGGCGTGTCAGGGCACGAGCTATGGCAGTGAGCCCCGACTGCGTTCGCCGGCTTGAATCTGGGACTGCCTCTGAGGTGGCAAATGCAGGTCTTGATCTACTGTCCCTACTTTGAGCATGACGGCATGTTGGCCTAACAAAATCACTGGAGCGAACGCGGGCGGGCGACGTCTGTTGGCAATGCGGACGCGCTGGGCCGCCCGCGTCGCTCAGTTCTGTCGTTAGGCGGCGTAACCGATATCGAGCACGCACCATGCACTACGAACGCGAAGACCTCGGATTCTCCTTCGACCTGCCTGATGGCTGGCGGCGGGGCCGACACCCGAGGCGGCAGAATATCCATAGACCACGCCAATGTGCGCCGCTTACCGAGATGCTTGTCGTTCAAGCAGGTCGGCAAAGGCCAGCAATTCCGTTTGAACCTGCGCAAAGCAGTCCGGCGCTTGGATGACGAGGTCTTTCAACTTGGCGGGGTCCAGATGGAACGTATAGATGTTCCTCGCGACGTGGCGGAAAGACCGGTACGCATCCAATTTCGCAAGAGTTGATTCGGAAATCACTGCGGGCCGAACACCCGAAATCTCCTCGGCCATCTGTTGCAGCAGAATCTGGTGCCAGTTCTCTCCGATGGGTCTGGCGTCGTCCACAGTGACCGCAATCCGTTCGAACAGCCGTTCCAAGCCGCCATAGAACCCGTGCAGATTCAGGGCCACGCCATCGAGATAATAGTCATCGGAGGAGCGCCGGGCGCGCTCCCATCCTTCCTCCACGCGCTGCAGGACCCGCGCCACGTCCTTCAACTCGCTGCGTATGCGAACCGCCAACTGGCTCAGCGGGTCATTCACAGTTCTACGCCCTCTCGCTTAATCGCCTCCTTGAGATCCTCGCTGCACTGCTCGGCATCAACGAGATCTACGGGAATGTCCGCGTGGAGGCCCGTTACCGCCGCGACCGCCGCGTAGAACTGCTCCGGCGGCACGCCCCAGACCGCCAGGTCGACGTCGGACCACCGCGTAAACGACGAGCGCTCCACGGCGGACCCGAACAGAACGACCCGCCGGGCGCCGAACTGGCCGCGAAGCCGCTGCGCAGCTTCCCGGGCGAGTTGCTGTGCCTGCTGCCAACGTTCCTGGGCTTGGGGATCGACGGATGCCTGCCGTCGGCGTACCGCCGCTCCCATATCATAGGCAAGCCATTCATCCCCTGTGATGTCCAAGGCGGTTTTGGCCATTAGTCTATCCTGCACGAAGCGCCCGTTGTCGTTCGTCAATTACGATCTCTATTGTACCGGTTCCCGCAAGCCCGTCAATCGTCGAGAGCCTGTAGTTGCAAAGGATTGCGCCCGGCGGTATAGTCATCGGCCATGTTCGTAGTGACGCCGGGAGGCGTTGCTTTGAATGCCCTTACGGGCACACTACAAGCTGGGTGGGCACAGCCCACCCTACGGGAGGACTGCTATGAATCGTCGTGAGTTTTTGCGAGGTGCTGTGGCGGGAGCTGCTTTGACTACGGCTATGGGGAGCTTTGTGCCGTTGTATGCCCAGTCCAAGCCGAGACGGGTCGGGTTGATCGGGCCGGGGTGGTATGGCAAGAGCGCGCACTTTCGACTGCTTCAAATCGAGCCGGTCGAGGTGGTTGCCCTGTGCGACGTGGATAAGCAGATGGTGGCCGAGGCTGCTGAGATGGTGGCCGCCCGGCAGAAGTCCAAGAAGACGCCTCGCACCTTCAGCGACTACCGCGAGATGCTCAAGCAGGAGCAGTTCGATATCGTGCACGTCGCGACGCCGGACCACTGGCACGCACTGGCGATGATCGCGGCCGTCAAGGCGGGGGCCGATGTCTACGTGGAGAAGCCGATCAGCGTGGATGTGGTCGAGGGCCAGGCGATGCTGGCGGCGGCCCGCAAGTACAAGCGGGTGGTGCAGGTCAACATGCAGCGTCGCAGCACGCCGCACCTGGTCGAGGCCAAAGAGCGGGTCATCAAAGAGGGCAGGCTCGGCAAGATCGCCTATGCCGAGGTCTGCTGCTATTATCATATGCGGGCCGGGGGTAACCCGCCGGATACGACCCCGCCGGAATACCTCGATTACGAGATGTGGACCGGTCCGGCCCCGATGCGGCCGTATTGCTCGATCAACCACCCGCGCGGCTGGCGGGCCTTCACGGAGTACGGCAACGGCATCGTCGGCGATATGTGCGTGCACATGCTCGACATGGTCCGTTGGATGCTCGATTTGGGCTGGCCGAAGCGTATCAGCTCCTCCGGCGGCATCCTCGTCCAGAAGAACAGCAAGGCCAACATCACCGATACGCAGGTCGCCACATTCGACTTCGACGACATCCCCGTCGTGTGGACCCACCGCACGTGGGGTACGTCGCCCGATCCGGAGTATCCCTGGGCCGCCTTCATCTACGGCGAGAAGGGCACCCTCAAGGCCGATGTCCACAAGTACGAGTTCATCCCGCAGGGCAAGGGCGAGAAGCTCCAGGGCAAGGCCCTCTTCGAGTATGACAAATACCCGGAGGACCAGACGGAGAAGGACCTGGAGCGGCACGTGGCCTCCGCCATGCGCCGGCACTGGCGCAACTTCCTGGACATGGTGGACACGCGGGGCCGGCCGGTCTCCGACATCGAGCAGGGCTACATCACCGCTGCCTCGTGCATTCTGGCCAACATGTCCTGCAAGCTCGGGCGGCAGCTCGTCTGGGACCCGGACAAGGGCCAGGTCATCGGCGACGAGGTGGCCAACAAGCTGCTCGCCCGGCCCTACCGAAGCCCCTGGGTCCATCCCGATCCGAGGCAGGTCTGACACAGTGTTGATTGATGATTTCTTCGGGGTGGCACGGCCAAGCTTGCTTGACCGTGCTTGCTTCGATGCATTTCCGTGCGCGGGAAGACGCGCTCGAAGCAAGTTTGCGCGTGCCACCCTCATCAATGCGCAATCGCACGGTCCGATAAGAGCATCGTACGCAATCCTGAGAATTTTGCACCGGAGGGGACAGAAAAGGCTTCCCCTATCATCCACAATCGTGTAAGCTGGCCTCGTGCTCGGTATGTCACCTAATCGGGAGCCCGTAGGGTGGGCTGTGCCCACCGCCTCTGGCGCCTCAAGGGAATGGTGGGCACAGCCCACCCTACGGCTTCGGATGGTCTTGGAACCTAAGACTCGGAACTTCCGATTATGCCTCTGTTGACGTTGTACTTTCAGCTCCACCAGCCGTTTCGGCTGCACCCCGACGGCACGACGCTTCTCTGGGATGAGAAGAACCGGGAGATCTTCACCCAGCGAGCCGAGAAGTGCTATATTCCGACGATCCGGATGTTCTCGGACCTGGTGCAGGCCCACTATGACTTCAAGATCAGCCTCGGCATGTCCGGGACCTTTCTGGAGCAGGCCGAGTCCTACAAGCCCGAGGTCATCGACGTCTTGAAAGGACTGCTCCGCGTCGGCCAGAACACCCGGCAGGTCGAGTTTCTGGAGCAGCCGTACTACTATTCCGCCGCCTCCTTCTTTGCCGACCCACGCAAGACCGAGTTCAAGGTGCAGGTCGCGCTCCATCGGCAGCGAATGCACGATCTCTTCGGGGTGAAGCCCTGCGCGTTTCTGAACACTGCCTTGTCCTACAGCAACGACGTGGCGAACATTGTGGCGGACATGGGCTTCAAGGCCATCCTGTGCGAGCCGGACGAGAAGACGCTCAACATCAGAGATCAACAGCCCATCCTGGCCAACCGCGTCTATCACGCCGTAGGCAGGAAAGGGCGGCCTCGCAAGCTGGCTGTTCTGCCCCGGCACAAGATCCTCAGCCGGCGGATGGCATCGATCTGCGGTACCCTCTCGACGATTGCGGATTCGGCTCATGATGCTAATCAGCAATCGAGCGTCGCCTCGGCCCGGCAGTACGCGGAGCTGATCCATGAGGCGGGAGGGGAGGTTGTATCGCTTGTTTGTGATTTCCCCCTCGTCGAGAGCGGTTCGCCGGCGTACGAGAAAATGGCCAAGTTCTGGACGTCGCTGGTCGAGGAGATCACCCGGCGCGACGACATCGTCCCCACGAACCCAACCGAGGTCGCCGAGTGGTTTCAGATCACCGAGTGCCCGATGGTCGATTGCCCGTACCCAACGAACTCGTTCTTGTCGAAGCTGGCCTCGGACACCCCGACCACCCGCGCCCAGCGAGTTCTCCTGCGAAACATCGAGAGCCTGGAAGTCGAGGCCAAGCAGGCGGGCGGCGATCTCGTTCGCAACTTCCGCTACCTGACCGCCTCCGACCACCTGCGATACCTCCAGGAGAGTGGCACCGGCGAGGACTTGGTCGGCGATCCCACCAACCCGTATGACTCGGTGGCGACCGCCGCGTATGCCCTGACACACGCGACCAATGAGTTGTTCCACGCCGCCAAGAACTTCAACATTCTCAAGCAGACGGCGAGGACGCCCGTGGTTGTGGTGACGCCGGAGACCGGCCGGCTGCCGTCCGAGGGGATGGGCCAGTTCGCCAAATACGTCTCTGGAAAGAGTGGGGGACTTGGCGAAGTCATCTCCGCCCTGTGCAAAGGGCTCTCCCAGCGGAACATCCCAGTGCATCTTCTGACGCTGAACCTGAGCAGGAGGTTTCGCGAGGAGGCCGGGCTCAGCGAGGCGGAGTGGATTCAAACGCGGCATTACCTGAATCCGGAAAACATCCACCTGGTCAGTTCGGCGATCTTCGAGGGCTATCGCAGCGCCTATGACGGCTCCCCGCCGGCCAACGCCGCCGAGTTCCAGCGGCAGGTCGTCAATACGTATATCAAGGATATCCGAAGCGCGTACGAGGGCCGGGCCATCCTCCATACCAACGACTGGATGGCCGGGGGCGTCATCACGCCGTACGCAAGGTTGCGCGGCGTGCCCGTTCTGCACACCGTTCACAACACCCACACGGGACACGTTCCCCTGGACATGTTCTACGGCGTGAACCTGAAATCCCTGTGGGACATGCTGTATCTTTCAGATACCGGGGCCAAAGCCCTGGACTGCCAGGCGACGGCGATTCGCCACGCCACGAAGGTCAGCTACGTCGGCGAGAAATTCCTCAAGGAGATCGTCGGCGACTACTTCCTCCATGAAATGGTGATCCCCTGGAGCGTGCGGTTCGAGACCAAGGCCCGGTACTACGGCCACGATACCTTGGTCATTCCCAACGGAATCTCGCCCGACGTCTTCCCGGAGAATCAGGAGGAACATCCCGAGGTCGATCAGCCGGGGCTGGCGAGGCGGTACGGACCTTACGACAGCCTCATCGAAGCCAAGAAAGCCAATCTCATCAAGTTCCAGAAGAAGACGGGCCTTCGGGTCGATCCCGACGCGATCCTGCTCTACTGGCCCTCCCGGCTGGATCCTCTCCAGAAAGGGGTCGATCTGTTTGAAGAGATCGCCCAGAAGTTCGTCAATGAGAACCCCGGCGTGCAGATCGCCGTCGTGGGCGATCCCGTCGGCGGGGACAACTACCACGCCGATGTGATGGGCAGGATCGCCTTCGCCTCGGGCGGGAGAATCTGCTATCACCGGTTCAATCAGGACCTGAGCACCCTTGGCTACGCCGCCGCCGGCGATGTCTTCGGAGCGTCCCTGTACGAACCGTTCGGGCAGATCGACGTCGTCGGCAACATCTACGGTGCGACGGCCACGAACCGGGACACCGGCGGCTACAGCGACAAGATCGTGCCGCTGAACCTGCGGGCGTGGGGCGCCCCGATCGACCAGGGCAATGGTGTGCTGTTCCGCGACTACAATGCCGCCGGGCTGTGGTGGGGACTCACCACGGCGGTCCAGAACCACCGGTATTTCCGCGAGCATCCCCGGGAGTGGGAAAAGCAGATGCGCAGGATCATGAAGGAGGCCCGGAGCACTTGGAGCATGGACAACATGGTTGCCAAGTACATCACCGCATACGAAGACCTCAACGGCGGAAAACCGCTCGTCTAAAGGGCTGATGGCGGGTATGAGTGATGTCACGCGCATCTTGAACGCCATCGAACGGGGAGAGGCCCAGGCTACGGACGAGCTTCTGCCCTTGGTCTATGAGGAACTGCGTCTGCTCGCGGCACAGAAGTTGTCCCATGAGCCTCCCGGACAGACTCTCCAGGCGACGGCCCTGGTTCACGAAGCATATCTGCGGCTGGTGGGAGACGAACCCCGAAGCTGGGAGAACCGTGGTCATTTCTTTGCCGCGGCAGCAGAGGCGATGCGTCGGATTCTGATTGAACATGCACGGCAGAGGAGGACCCACAAGCGGGGAGGGGACCAGGAACGTGTCGATCTCAGCGAATTGATCCTGAGTGATGAGAATGGCAGGGCTCTCGACGAAATCATAGCGTTGGACGAAGCTCTGGAGAAGCTGGAAAGAAAGGACAAGCCCAAAGCTGATCTCGTCAAGCTCCGGTTCTATGCAGGTCTGACCATTGAGCAAAGCGCGAAAAGCCTGCACATTTCACTGACTACAGCAAAGACGCACTGGGCGTACGCTCGAGCGTGGCTTCTTCGAGAAGTCAGTTAGAGTTGCACCGTCGAACTTCCTGAGATTCCGCCAGATTTTCCCGGCCACTGGGAGGCTGGATCACGCATTGTATCATAGAAGCCCTTCCGTAAGGAGTTGAACCGTGGTGACTGAAGGCGCCAATGAAGAAGACATCTTCCGACATGCCCTGCAGTTTGAAAGTCGCGATGAGCAAAGGAGTTACGTGAAGAGGGCCTGCGGCGAGGACGTGGCCTCGTGTGCTGCCGTGGAAGCGTTGCTTCAGCAACATCACGCGAGCAGCATTCTCGACGCTCCTGCACTGGAGTCGTTGTTTCCCCACGAGGCAACACCCCTGACAGAAAGCCCCGGTACGATCATCGGGCGGTACAAGCTGCTGGAGAAGATCGGCGAAGGCGGGATGGCGGTGGTGTACATGGCCGAGCAGCAGGAGCCGATCCGCCGCAAGGTGGCCCTCAAGATCATCAAGCTGGGCATGGATACCCGGCAGGTGATCGCCCGATTCGAGGCGGAGCGGCAGGCATTGGCCATGATGGACCATCCCAGTATCGCCAAGGTCCTCGACGCCGGGGCCACGGAGACCGGCCGGCCCTACTTCGTCATGGAACTGGTTGCGGGCGTCTCGATTACCGAGTACTGCGATAAGAACAGCCTGAGCACCAAGGACCGGCTGGGTCTGTTCCTACAAGTCTGCCATGCCGTGCAGCACGCCCACCAAAAGGGCATTATTCACCGTGATTTGAAACCCTCCAACGTCATGGTCACGCACCACGACGGCAAACCCGTTCCCAAGGTCATTGATTTTGGGATTGCCAAGGCCACCAACCAGAAGCTGACCGAAAAGACGCTCTTTACCCGCTATGCCCACATCATCGGGACCCCTGCCTATATGAGCCCGGAACAGGCGGAATTGAGCGACTTAGACATCGACACCCGCACCGACATCTACTCGCTGGGCGTCCTGCTCTACGAGCTTCTCACCGGAACCACGCCTTTCAGCGAAGAGGAGTTGCGCAAGGCGGGTTACGTCGAGATGCAGCGCGTCATCCGGGAACAAGAGCCCGCCAAGCCGTCCACAAAGCTTACGACACTGGGTGAGAGTCTGAACGAAGTAGCCAAGCTGCGCGGCTGCACTCCCGACCTGCTTAGGAAGGCTGTTCGGGGTGATTTGGACTGGATTGTCATGAAGTCCCTGGAGAAAGACCGCGCCCGGCGGTACGAGGCGGCAGAGGGCCTCGCCGTGGACATCCAGCGACACCTTGAGCACAGGCCGGTTCTGGCCCACGCGCCCAGCACAACATATCGCCTTCAGAAACTCCTCCACCGACACCGCTCCCAGGCAATAGCTGCTTTGGCGATAGCAGTCGTAGCCGGCACTGTTGTCGTGACGCTCTCCGTCTGGAACCGCTATCAGACCCGGCTCGCCGAGGCCGAAGGCACCAGGCAAGTGAGCACGCTGTCTGAAGCCCGCAGGCTCATCGGGACGGGCGACTACCCGGCGGCTCGCAAGACCCTCAGACCTATCCTGGAGAGCGAGCACGTAGGGCTTGAGGCCAGGACCCTTTTCGCTGGCCTCATCGTCGATGGTCAGGAGCCGGACGAGACGGTGAAAGGGACCGAGGCCGTCATGAAGGGGCATTATCGGGAGCGGGTGCAGTACTATACCAGGAAGATCAAGGCCGAACCCGACGATGCAGAAGGTTTTCTCCAACGCGCACAACAATACTATTACCTGCACGTTGAGGAGAAAGCCAATGCCGACGTGAGACAGTACTCGGGAATCGTGAGCCACGGGACGTTCTTCAGTTTCCGGTTCTCCGCTCCCACAAATCTGGGTCCGGCGATCAACAGTTCAAGACAAGAGTTTCCAATAGGGCTCACGCTTGATGGTCTATCACTGTGGTTCGAGCGTACGAGCACTAGCGCCGCAGAACCTGGCGTGACCCTTGTAGCAACGCGTGCAAGGAAAGACGATCCCTGGGGCACTCCGGTGAGTCTCGGAGTGGGGGGGGACCCTCGCCTCTTATTGAAGACTATCGAAGTCATTCCGGGCCATACGACGGGTGACGGCATCGAGACGTACTTCTTGAATTACCCCAATTACGCCCCCGCTGGTGGGTACGGCAGCTATGACCTCTGGATGATGAAGCGGGAGGCGATAGGCGCCGATTGGAGTTCCCCGGTGAATCTCGGACCCGTGGTCAACAGTCCGGATGGGGAGTTACCCCCGACGATCTCGCCGGACGGGTTGGAGCTGTACTTCGGTAGCAGTGCCACTCCACCTCGCCCTGGGGGGTATGGGAGTATCGACCTGTGGGTAACCAAGCGTGCAACGAGAAACGACGCTTGGGGCACGCCGACTAATCTCGGCCCAGCGGTCAATAGTGCTTATAGGGAGAATCTTCCGATCCTTCTAGGCGATGGGCTGCTGCTCTTTTTTTTCTCTGACCGGCCGGGTGGGTATGGCAACACGGACCTGTACGTAACGATGCGGACGAGCCTCTCAGACTCGTGGGGCCCCCCCGTGAATCTCGGGCCCTTCGTCAATAGTGCAGGTTCCGAGTTGTATGCGTACATGTCGGCCGACGGCTCTACCCTCTTCTTCGACTCCGACCGGCCAGGCGGGTATGGCGGGCACGACATCTGGCAGGTGCGCATTCTTGGCGGGTGGAGTGACTCTGACCCAAACAACGATACAGGGCCGCGCGGGAAGCCAACCAAGAGCGGCGGGGAAAGGAGGTAGTGCATAGAGGGAAACAGCGAGTGCACCGGTGCTAGCCGGCGCAGACAAAGAAGTAGCCGGTGAGTCCTTCGCTGCCAAGCAGAACACTCACCGGCTTGGCCTGACCCGGGCGATGGGTTTGCGCGGCCGGGAAAGGGTCTCATGATTCTATCGCAAACCACGAAAACGAACAAGAATGGAGGTACGAACTATGAACACAAGTGGAAAGACAAAAAGCGTTCTCGTCTTGTTGCTGACGGCAGGCAGTGTTGTTATGGTTGCCGGCAGGGTGGTGAACGCCAATTTTACGTTGGGGACACCGACCAGAGTCGGACCGGTCATAGACAATGGGGATACCATCGACTGCCTCTCCTACGATGGGCTGGAGATGTACATCGCTTCGAGCCGGCTCGGAGGGTTGGGCGGGGCAGACATGTGGGTGCTTAAACGCGCGTCGAAAGACGATGCTTGGGGTCCCGCAGAGAATCTTGGCCCCTCGGTCAACAGTCCCAAAGACGACGGCTCGTCGTCCATCTCTGCTGACGGACTTACGCTGTATTTCGACTCGGACCGGCCCGGCGGCTACGGAGATTATGACGTGTACATGACGACGCGGTCGACGAAGAACGATCCCTGGGGACTGCCTGTGAACCTCGGACCAAAGGTAAACACACCGGTGAGCGACGCGTTCGCCTGGATATCGCCGGACGACCGCGAGCTCTACCTAGGGTCGAATCGCTCCGGCGGGTACGGTGGTATCGATATCTATATGACAAGACGTGCGACCCAGAACGACCCATGGGGCGAGCCTGTGAATCTGGGCCCAGTAGTGAATAGCGCGTACGGCGAGCAATGGTGTTCTCTCTCACCAGATAAGCGATTACTTCTCTTCTGCGACTTTTCCAGCAAGCACCGACCAGGCGGGTACGGGAGCGCAGATATGTGGATGACAAGACGAGCGAGCCTTTCTGACCCCTGGCAGGCGCCGGTAAATCTTGGGCCCCAGGTCAATGGGGCTTCAAATGATGTCTATCCGCGAGTTTCGCCGGATGGCCGCACGTTGTACTTTTTATCCGACCGCAGTGGTAGTTATGAGAGCTGGCAGGCACCGATTGTTCCGGTCGTTGACTTCAACGGTGACGGCAAGGTGGACCTGGTTGATCTGGTGATGCTGATCGACAACTGGGGCTCGAGCAAGACGCTCTGTGACATCGGGCCCATGCCCTGGGGCGACGGCAAGGTGGACATCGAGGATTTGAAGGTCTTCATGACCTATTACGAGAAAGAGAACCCGCCCGTGAAGCCGTAGGGGTAGCCCCCTGTGGCTACCCCAAGATCGGGCAGGCACGGGGGCCTGCCCCTACAGGACCGTGGGCCGGCGGCCAACGAAGCCGCCGGCCCTTTCGTTTTGTCATACCTGCACATCATGGTATTGCCTGTCGGCAGGACCCGGCGCCCCTCCGTAGGAATTCTGAGGCGATTCGCTGCGGGCGCCTCTTGCCGACGGCGGGGGCGGAGGATAATCTTGACCAGGGCCGAGGCCCGAGGGGCGAGGGGAAGACCCCCCCGTTCCCCGACGCCCAGGCCTCGACCCGCGTGCCGGCGTTGCCAGGCGTAGGATGTGCAGTCAGACCAGCGACAGCATTGAACGGACGAGGTACTTCATGGGACAGAGCAAACGTGTTCTTGCAGCGATCTTCATAGCCGGCGTCATGGCTTGCGGACTGGGAGAGGCACTCGCTGCCAATCTGCAATCCGCAATCCCAAATCCGCAATCGTTGGAGCGGGACTACAACGTCCAGCCGGTGCCCTTCAACAGGGTCCAGGTCAAGGACGGCTTCTGGACGCCGCGACTGGAGATCAACCGCACGGTGACCATTCCGTACTGCTTCGAGAAGTGCGAGGAAACCGACCGGATCAGCAACTTCGAGAAGGCGGCAGGCCTCAAGCACGGCAAGCACGAAGGCATCTACTTCAACGATTCCGACGTCTACAAGGTCATGGAGGGAGCGGCCTATTCGTTGCAGGTCCACCCGGAGGCGATGATGCGGCTGTACCTGGACAAGCTGATCACCGTCATGGCCGGGGCCCAGTGGGAGGATGGATATCTCTACACGTTCTACTCCGTGCCGGAGAGACAGCCCGAGAAGCGGTGGACCAACGAGAAGGACATGCACGAGCAATACTGCATCGGGCACATGCTGGAGGCGGCCGTCGCCCACTATCAGGTCACCGGCAACAAGTCGTTCCTGGACGTTGCCACGCGCTGCGCGGACTACGTCTGCCAGACGTTTGGCCCGGGCAAGCGGACCGACCCGCCCGGCCACCAGGAGATCGAGATTGGTCTGTGCAGGCTCTACCGCGTCACTGGCAACGGCAAGTACCTGGATACGGCGAAATTCCTCCTGGACGAGCGCGGCCACACGGGCAATCGCGGCCCCAAAGGCGACGGCAAGCTCTATGGCGAGTACGCCCAGGACCACATCCCGGTGGTCGAGCAGACCCGGGCCGTGGGGCATTCCGTGCGGGCCATGTATATGTACACGGGCATGGCGGATGTCGCGGCCTTGACGGGCAACATGGCATACATCAAGGCCATCGACACGATCTGGAACGACGTCGTGAGCACCAAGCTCTATGTCACGGGCGGTATCGGGGCCGCCGCCGGCTCCGAGGGCTTCGGCGGGCACTACGAGCTGCCCAACCTGACCGCCTACTGCGAGACCTGCGCCTCGTTCGCCAACGTTTTCTGGAATCACCGCATGTTCCTGATGTCCGGCGACGCCAAGTATATCGATATCCTGGAGCGCACGCTCTACAACGCGGCCTTGTCGGGCATTTCGATGAAGGGGGACCGGTTCTTCTATCCGAACCCGCTCGAATCCGACGGCTCGCACGAGCGAAGCCCCTGGTTTGGCTGTGCGTGCTGCCCCTCGAACGTCGCCCGGTTCATCCCGTCCGTGCCGGGGTATGCTTATGCCTGCAAGGGCGACGATGTTTATGTGAACCTGTTCATAGGCGGTGAAGCCACGGTCCAGACGGCCGCCAACAAGATCACGCTGAAGCAGCAGACGGAATACCCCTGGAAAGGCGACGTGAAGATCACGGTCGAGCCCGAAAAGAGCGGGACGTTCGCCGTCTGTGTGCGCATCCCCGGCTGGGCCCGGAACGAGGCGGTGCCGAGCAACCTGTATACGTTCGAGGATACTGTGGCGGATGAGCCCGTGCTCAAAGTCAATGGCGAGCGGGTGACGCCGAGCTTGGAGAAGGGTTTCGCCCGGATCGAGCGGCAGTGGCAGCAGGGCGATACGATCGATCTGAACCTGCCGCTGCCGGTCCGGTGGATCGTCGCTCACCCCCAGGTCCAGGCGGACCGGGGCAAGGTCGCCCTGCAACGCGGGCCGCTCGTGTTCTGCCTCGAGGGACCGGACAACGACGGCAAGGTGGCGAATCTCGTCATCACGGACGATGCCCCGGTCAAGGCCGAGCACAGGCTGGACCTGCTCAACGGTGTCATGGTGCTGACCGGAACGGCCCAGGTCGCCAAGCGCACGACCGAGGGCGGCGTGGTAGCCGCCGGGACGCGGTCGTTCACCGCCATCCCGTACTATGCCTGGGCGCATCGCGGCCGCTCGCCGATGACGGTCTGGGCGGCCCGGGAGCTACAGGCGGCCCGGCCGGAGCCGGCGGATACCCTGACCTACAAGAGCAAGACCACCGCTTCCTTCGTGCACAAGTCGCTCGAGGCGATCAAGGACCAGAATCTACCGGAGAATTCGGCGGATGAGTCTTCACTGCACTTGGATTTCTGGCCCCACAAGGGCACGACCGAATGGGTCCAATTCGAGTGGGCCGCCAAGCACGACATCTCCGGCGTCAAAGTCTACTGGTTCGACGATACCGACCGGGGCGAATGTCATCTGCCCAAGTTCTGGCAGGTGCTCTATCGTACGGCGGAGGGCAAGTTCTCCCCGGTGAAGAATGCCGCGGCCTATGGGGTCGAGAAGGATACCTTCAATAAGGTCAATTTCGAGCCGGTCAAGACGGACGCGATCAAGGTCGAAATCACGCTGCAGGACCGCTGGTCCGCTGGCATCCAGGAAATTGTGATCGAGTAATTCGGACGTAGGGTGGGCTATGCCCACCAGCCCTCTGGTTTTGTGCGAGGAGGTTCACGGTTTCACCGCTCGGTCGTAGATGCGCACCTCGTCGATCAGGCCCTTCCAGAAGCTGCCGGGGCCGAGACCGCTACCGGCTCCGATATACAAGCCACCGGTGGAAGCTGCCAAGC
>Ga0315286_10000129_pt1 | contig 53091 bp, 41 predicted proteins | sample YL17G10_0_MG_FD_205038 | JGI IMG/M metagenome (GOLD analysis project Ga0315286, IMG submission 205038) | Sediment microbial communities from Yellowstone Lake, YNP, Wyoming, USA - YL17G10_0 | ecosystem: Environmental > Aquatic > Freshwater > Lake > Sediment | place: USA: Wyoming | collected...
TTTTGCCGTGACCTTTGCGTCATCCTCGAACGTCTCATAGAAGTCCCCCATTCGAAACAACAGGATCGTTTCGGGGTATTTCGATTTGACGTGGCGGTATTGCGACATGAGCGGCGTTGACATGCTTCAATGCAACGAAACAAGTGCAACAGAAATGAGCGTCGGCATGAGGTCTCTATCCCTTCACACAGATCACTTGTTTGAGGACTCCAACGGGCTCGACCAGATCTCGTTGATTCTCCAGAACCGTGTCTATGTCCTTGTAGGCTTTCGGAATTTCGTCAATGACGCCGGCGTCCTTTCGACACTCCACCCCTCTCGTTTGTTCTTCCATATCTTTCTTTGTGAACGTCGCCTTCGCCTTTGTGCGGGACATGAGTCTTCCTGCACCATGGCTCGCAGAATTGAACGATTCCGGATTCCCGAGGCCTCGAACAATATAGGATTTCGTTCCCATTGATCCGGGGATGATCCCTTCGTCCCCTCGTTCTGCCCGAATTGCCCCTTTCCGAGTTACCCACACCTCCGCGCCAAAATGAACCTCCTTCGCCACATAATTGTGATGGCAATTGACAATTCTGAGCGGTTCAAAAGGAGTGTCGTCGTTGAGAACATGTGCGACATCTCTGAGAATGAGCTTCAGCATAGTATCTCGATTCTTCCGTGCGTAGGCCTGCGCCCACAAGACATCATGGAAGTACTGTCCGCATTCCCTGGTTCCGTATCGCAAGTACGAGAAATCTCTGTGTGGCAATTTGATATCATGCAGCCTCATGAGTTCCTCGGCAATGTCGATATGAACATCGGCCAGGGTCTTCCCGATATTTCTGCTTCCACTGTGCAGAAGAATCCACATGGCTTCCGATTCATCACGGCAAATCTCAATGAAGTGGTTGCCGCCCCCAAGGGTCCCCTGCTGAAGTCTTGCCTTCTTGTAGAGATCCTGAACATACGGCGTCAGATTTGCGAAGTCTGTCCACCCCTCCCACTCATCCGCCTCCGGAAGCACTTGCTTGTGTTCATGAAATCCGACAGGAATAGATCGCTCGATTGCAGCCCGGAGTATCGCACAGCGCCCTTCGAGCACAGAAGAGTGAAAGGGCGTTTGCACGGCGGCCATGCCACAACCTATATCAACACCGACCGCAGCAGGTATGATGACATCTTTCGAGACATAGACGGTACCGATCGTCGATCCGCGGCCCACGTGGACGTCCGGCATGACTGCAACGTGTTTGAAGACAAACGGAAGGGAAGCGAGCTGTAAAAGCTGCCGTTCTGCCTCCTCTTCGATTTCATCAGTCCATATTTTGACCGGAACCTGAGTTCCACGCAGAATCTTCTTTATTGGCATGTCCATCAATCACGAATACGGATTCCGCTTGACCGCCTCTGTGCCCGTAAAGATAAACAATCTTGGAGTTGGAGACAAACAAGAAAGGCCCTCCGCGGAAATCACGAAGAGCCTCTGTTACGGACTCGCAACATGGATTGATCCTAATACAGGAACATAGGCTTGCCGAGGAGGTGACTGACGTTTGGTCGATAGTTGTTGGAATCATACAACTCAGCGACGTCAACACGCTTGACTCCTTGTCCAAGCGCCGTAATCGGGACTGTGGCATACTTGCCATCCCTCAATGCAACCAGCCGGCCGTAATCCTTCTTGATGGCCAAATCAGCCGCTATATTGGCATAGCTTGTCGCCACCATTCGATCAAGCGCGTCGGGTTCGCCGCTTCGCATCAGATAAGCCAGTTGCTGATACACAGTGTGAATACCGAGGATCTTGCGCAATGCCTGCTCCGTAATGGCCCCGATTCCCCCGAGTTTCTTGTGGCCGTAGGAATCTTCCTCGCCGTACTCAACCACTTGCCCCCCGATCAGGTGAGCTCCTTCCGAGATTGTTACGATGGCGTAGTTGCTCGGATTGTTTTTCTTGTCGTCCCAAAGGAGCTTGGCAAGTCTCTCCACATCAAACGGAACTTCCGATATCACAGCCCGATCCGCGCCCGCCAGGTAGGCAGAAATGAGCGATGTCTCTCCGGAGTTTCTTCCGAAGAGTTCGATAACGGCGATTCGCTCGTGAGATCCGGCAACCGTTCTCAGCGACGTAATGAGGTCCACACTGCGCGTGACGGCTGTCGAAAACCCGATGCAATAGTCTGTACCAAAGACATCATTGTCCATCGTTTTGGGAATCGCGATGACCGGAACACCTTCTTTGTGAAGCCGAGATGCATAGCTTTGCGTGTCGTCGCCACCGATGCTGATGATGACATCGATTTTGAGATGTTCGATGACCTTGAGAACGTGCGGTGTGCAGTCAATCTTTGCGTCCTTGTCGAGCTTTTCGTAGTCAGAAGACCACAGGAACGGCGGCAAATCATCTCTCTTGACTTTCGCGGGATTCGTTCGAGAGGTATGAAGAAACGTTCCACCCGATCGGTCGACCGTTCGGGTGTTTGCCTTGTTCAATTTGACGAACCGTTTCCCTTCATTGTCGTTTGCATTGAAATCGAAATTCAGCAGGCCTCCCCATCCTTTTCGAAGACCGATGACCTCCGCCCCCTGGTCTTCAGCCCGATACACGACAGACTTGATGCACGGATTAAGGCCCGGGACATCGCCACCGCCGGTTAAAATGCCAATTCTCATCGTATTCTCTTCCTTTGTTGAGTGTTATCTGCTTCGTTTGAGAAGGTGATTCAGATTCCACCGTTTCAAGACATCCATCATTGCATAGTCTGTGAGGTCATACTGAATCGGCGTAACTGATATGTAGTTGTTCCGAATGGCGGCTTGATCAAATTCCACGTCGGTGTCTGCCTCGTCGAGTCCGCCGGTCAGCCAGAAATACTCTTTGTTGCCCGGATCCCTTCGCGTGTCGAACGTATCGTTCCAGAGCGATTTGCCTTGACGGGTGACAAGGATTCCACGGATTTCCTCTTTCTTCAACGGTGGTACGTTGACATTCAGGAGTGTGCGTTCCGGTAGTCCCTTTTTAGCGACGAGCAGAGCCAGACTCCGGGCAATCTTTGCAGAATAGCGAAAATCGACTTTCCCGTACGTGGTTACAGACATTGCGATGGAAGGGATCCCAAGAATCGTTCCTTCTGTCGCAGCAGACACCGTGCCAGAGTAGATAATACTGATGGCGGTATTCGATCCGTGATTAATGCCGGACACGAGCAAGTCGGGATTGCGTTTGAGCAGTGCGCGGACCGCGAGCTTCACACAGTCGGCGGGCGTCCCTTGCACCGCATAGCCGAAGAACTTGCCGTCCTTCCGAAATTCCTTCACACGAAGAGGATAGCTCATGGTAATCGCATGCCCAACGGCACTTTGCTGCTTGTCGGGAGCAACCACGGTTACTTTACCGATCATCTTGAGCTCCTGAACGAGAGCATAGATTCCGGGGGCGTCTATGCCGTCATCGTTACAGACGAGGATGTCGAGTTTCTTTTTGCGTGTTTTCCTTTTCACCGGCACAAAGATAGATAAAAAAAGATGCCCAAACAACGAAGCCTTGAACGAAGTTCAAGGCCCGGCCCGACAGCGACGTGGAGCAAGGACACGTGACTAGTAGCTCTCGGTTTTCGACGGAAACTTTCCGTCCTTCACATCCTTCACGTAATTGCCGACTGCATCTTCGACAGTCTTGGAAAGATGTGCGTACTTTCGTACAAACCTCGGGTTGAAGTCTTCATACAATCCGAGCATATCGGACACAACGAGAACTTGTCCGTCGCAATACATGCCCGCACCGATGCCGATCGTCGGGATAGCCAAAGACCTGGTTACTTTGCCCGCGAGTGCCGATGGGATTTTTTCGAGGACGAGAGCAAAAATACCGGCCTCCTGAAGTGTCTTGGCATCCTTCAGCAGTTGTTTTGCTTCGGCCGCCGTCGCGCCTCGGGGTTGATAGCCGCCGAACTGGTGGATCGATTGAGGCGTGAGCCCTAGATGACCCATGACCGGAATTCCGGCTTGTGTCACTTTGTATACCATATCGGCAATCCGTTCACCCCCTTCAAACTTCACGCCTCCGGCTCCAGTCTCCTTCATCACCCGTCCTGCATTCCGGAAACCTTCATCACCGTGCACTTGATAGCTCATGAACGGCATATCCACGATGATCATCGCGCGATCCACACCCCGGACAACAGCTTTGGCGTGGTACATCATCTCGTCCAACGTCACTGGGATTGTGGTTTCATGTCCCTGGAAAACCATTCCGAGAGAATCCCCAACGAGTATCAGATCGACTCCCGCCCGATCCAACAATCGAGCCGTGAGGAAATCATACCCTGTCAGGCAAGCGATACTCTCACCGCGCTTTTTCATTTCGGCGATTGTCCGTGTGGTCACACGTTTCGGACCGGAAGTGTTTGTCGATGGCTTCATGCGGGAATCCCTGAGGTTATGCGATCGGATGCAGGACTTCGCAGGGCAATACCCCACGCTTCCTCAAATCCGGCGCGGATCCTTTCTGCGATCTCGTCAAATGTAACTTCTCGGCCGAGGGCAGAGCTGAGGTCGATCGTCTTCGCTTCAATTTCCCCGGCGAGGATCTTGCGTTGTTCTTCGCTCTTCATTGTCAAATACCCGACCAGGCGTTTGTGATCCGGACCAATGAGCACCGAGCCGTGCTGCAACACCACATCTTCTCCGTGCTTCCCACTGTGTCGCCGTTGCGCGCTGCCCACAAGTTTTTTGCCGTCAATTTGGATTTCGTACCTCGCAGAGCTTGCGAAACAAACTACTGACGAAGGAGATTTGTAGAGCGTCGGAAAATGCGGCTGAGATCGTTCGAGCGAGACAACGGTGCCGAGCATTCTTAGGCCACAGACAAGCGCCTCGCTGATATCGTTGTACACGCCCAGAACGTTCTTCCCGTTGCAGGGCATTGATACACTGTATGTCAGTTCCTCCGAGTGGAGGATCGCGCGCCCGCCAGTCGACCTGCGGACGATGTCTACTCCGTCCTTGGCGGCCCGTTCATGGTCGATTTCGTCCTCCGACTGATTCCAACCCAGCGAGATCGCAGGGGGACTCCAGCCGTAGACCCGTATGGTCGGCACTCCCTCGCCTTCCGCGAGGGAATGGACGAGATGCTCATCGAATTCCATATTGAATATTCCGGGATGGAATCCAGTGTTGAGGAAACGCCACTCCATGGTCGGCTTGTTTGCTGTGGCAGTCTAGCGGTGAGTGGATCCGGGCAAGATTCCCCGCTTGCTCGTTGCGATGAAATCCAGCACTTTTTGGACCTCCGGTAGAATTTCGACTTCTTCTTTCACGCGAGCGACGCCCTGGGAGACATTAAGATTGGACTGAAAGATCAGCCGGTATGTTTGAGCCAGCAATTCAATCGCCCGCGGTGAGAACCCCCTTCGTCGCAATCCTATGATATTGAGACCTTCAAATCGAAGCGGGTCGTGTCCGCAAAGGATAAATGGAGGAACGTCCTTCACCACGCGAAAGCCTCCGCCGATCATTACATGGTCACCGATATGCACGAACTGATGCACAGGTGTCAATCCTCCGATGATCACATAGTCCCCAAGATGAACGTGTCCTCCAAGCGGCGCCGCATTCGCCATGATCACATTGTTGCCGACACGGCAGTCGTGCGCAACATGCGTATAGGCCATGAAGAGGCAATTGTTTCCAATGATCGTTTTCCCGGTCTCGACCGTGGCTCGGTTCAGCGTGACGCATTCGCGGATAACATTGTTGTCCCCCACTTCCAGCAGCGTCGGCTCGCCATTGTACTTAAGATCCTGCGGAGACCCGCCCACGATCGCACCGGTGTAGATCTTGCAGTTCTTTCCGAGACGTGTTCCATTCCCGACATGCGCATGGGTACCGATCCACGTCCCTTCACCAATCGTCACATCATCTTCGATGACAGAAAACGGACCGACCACAACATTGTCGCCGAGCTGGGCTTTCTTGCTTACTATGGCATGTGAATCGACGGTAATGCTCATACAAGTAGATTTCGATTGTTGGTGGAACGACTTGAGACTTTCATCACTGATTCGTGGGTTGGATGGCTTGGCCTCGGTCAACAATTGCCGCCGTGAATTCGCCTTCAGCCACCACACTGTTATCGACGGAAGCTTTTCCGCGGATTTGTATTACTTTGGATCTCCGACTGACCATTTCGATCTCGAGGACGAGTTGATCTCCCGGCACCACAGGTTTCCGAAACTTGACATTGTTCATCGTCATGAAGTAGACGAGCTTGGTTCCCGGATTCTCGATGCCGTTCAGCAGGAGGACTCCGCCTGCTTGCGCCATCGCCTCGACAATCATGACGCCCGGCATGACCGGTTGACCCGGGAAATGACCCTGGAAGAAAGGCTCGTTGACTGTCACACTCTTGATCGCCACGACCCGTTTGTCCAGGTCAAAGTCCGTGATCTTGTCGATCATCAGGAAAGGATACCGGTGAGGAAGGATCCGTTTGATAGCGTTGATATCGAAAACAACGCCTTGTTTCTTTTCATGCTGATACTTGCGGACGAGTTTTTTCTGCTGATACAGCTTCCGTACTTTCTTGGCGAATTCCACGTTGCTCGCATGCCCGGGACGTGCAGCCAGTATCTGAGCCTTCAAGGGGACGCCGATCAAGGCCAGGTCGCCGATCAGGTCAAGGAGCTTATGCCGCGCCGGCTCGTTGCGGTAATGAAGCATCTTGTCGTTGAGGACGCCGGATGATCCGAGGATGACGGAGTGGTCAATCCCCAGTTTGTGCGTTAGTTTCTTCAGTTCGGCCGGCGAGAGTTCCCGGTCGTTGATAACGATCGCATTGTCGAGGTTCCCCCCCTTGATTAGCCCCTGGTCGTGGAGGAGCTCGACTTCATGGAGGAAACAGAATGTCCTTGCCGACGAATACTCGGTGACAAATTCCTTTTCCAGATTGAAGAGACCGGTATGCTGCGTGCCGAGAGCGGGATTGTTGTAATCGATGACAACGGACATGCGAAATTCGTCAGCCGGGAGTGCAACGATGTCGACTCCCTTCGCTTCATTGTGATAATGGATCACCTGGTCGACCACCAAATAGTCCTTCGGCTGTTCCTGCTCTTGAATGCCCGCATCCAGGAGCATATCGACAAACGGCTTGGAACTGCCGTCGGCAATCGGCGGCTCGATGTTGCTTAATTCAATGATGATATTGTCGATTTCAAGACCGACGATAGCGGCGAGAACGTGCTCGGTGGTGTGCACACGCGCTTCGCCAATGCCCAGCGTTGTTCCCCGCGCAATATCCACAACATGGTCGACATCAGCCGGAATCTCGGGATGGCCTCCCAGGTCAATCCTGCGGAAACGAATGCCATAACTCTCCGAAGCGGGCTTGAATGTCATCGTCGTCTGGACGCCGGTATGGAGCCCCACGCCTGACATAGAGACCGGCTTCTTGATGGTGCGTTGCTGAACGAGCATAGATGTTTCCTGTACCTGTGTGGGGAAGGAGGAGCGTGGTTGCTATCAGGATTTATTTTGGGTGATGGATTTGCGCAATGCTTCAAATTCGCGTTGAAGCTGGCTGACGTCGCGGCTGAGTTCGGGCAAATTACGCACTACGGCTTCGACACGATGGGCCCGATGCTGTTCTTTCGCAGGGTACCCGAACATAACAGTTCCCGGCTCGTCGATGGTCTTCGTGATTCCCGATTGGGCAAGAATTGTAACGCCGTCGGCAATTTCGAGGTGTCCGGCAATTCCGACTTGGCCCGCAAGGACGCAGTTCTTGCCGATTTTCACACTCCCGGATATTCCCGTCTGTGCCGCAATGACGGTGTTCTCGCCAATCGTGCAGTTGTGGCCAATTTGAACGAGGTTGTCGATTTTGACTCCCCGATCGATTCTGGTCTCACCGATCGTCGCGCGGTCAATCGTCGTATTCGAGCCAATTTCCACATCGTCTTCAATATGAACGATTCCGAGTTGCGGGATCTTCTCGTACGCGCCGTTTTTTGTCTTCGCAAATCCGAATCCATCGCTGCCGATCACGGATCCGGAGTGAAGAACCACACGATCGCCAATCCTGCATTCATGATAGACTGTCACGTTGGGATAGAACAGGCAGTCGCTACCAATGTGAGCGTTCACACCGACGACACAGCCATGCGACAGCTTCGTTCTATCACCGATCGAAGCACCCTCACCGACAACGACGTAAGCACCGAGTGTCACAGAATTGCCCACTGTTGCTGTAGCCGCGACGAAGGCGGTCGGATGAATTCCGGACGGGAAGGGATCAATGGAGGGTGTGAGTTTCTTGAGAACCAAGAGAAACGCAATATACGGGTCTGCAACCTTGATATAGGTCAGATTGGGCCGTCGTGGGAGCTTCGAACTGTCCGAGGACTTGGAAACAAACACGGCCGAGGCGTTCGTTGTATCGAGAAACCGCTCGTACTTTGGATTGGCAAGGAATGATATGGCGTGCTGGTCGGCTTCCTCAATTTTCGCCACCCGGTCAATTCTGACTGTGCCGTCTCCGATGAGGTCGCCGTCGAGCCAGGCTGCAATTTCTTGTAAAGTCATTCAGCACACTATTTGACGTTCGTGCGGGTTGTAACCTTGAGCTTCGCGAGCACCTTTTCGGTGAGATCGTATTTGATGTTGGTGTACATGAGTAAGATCTCGCCGCTCTTGTCGAACACATAGTCATAGCCCTCCTCGAGGGCGACTTCCTGGATGGCCTTGAACACGCGGTCTTGTACCGGCTTCATCAATTCGTTTTGTTTGGCGAACAGTTCCCCGTTTTGGCCGAATTTCTGATTGCGGAATTCCGCCATTTTCTGATCGAGCTCTCGGAGCTCGCGTTCTGTGTCAGCACGACGCTGGTCGGTCATGATCAGCTTCTTCTTGTCGTACTCCTCGAATTTCTTCTTCCAGTCGGCCTGCATTTTGTTGAGATCATCTTGCCAGCCGGCCGTCAGCGCATCGAGCTGCTTCTGAGCATCCTGTGCGTCAGGGAGTTGTTTCATGACCGCTTCCGTGCTGACGTGCCCCAGTTTCATTTGAGCGTGAACCGAGACTACTCCCGCCATCAGCACCATCATGCCGAACACGACCAATCGTTTCATGGCTCCCTCATCAAACCTTGAAGAAAACTTTGTTCCTTCGGTGGCATGGGCCTCCGAATCATTCATCTGGGAGAATCCTTCGGCAGACCATTGCTCCTGCCTATGCCCGTCGGATTCAATCCCCACACCATCCGTTACTTGGTTGTCTTTGTCGCCGATCCGCGTTTCAATCGGTCGATGACCAAGTACGTGAGATCGTACTTCACGTCAGCATAGAGTAGAATGGTTTCATTCAGTTTATCAAAGACGAACGTGAAGCCTCCCTCCTTGGCAACTGCCTCGATCGACTTCAGCACACGCTCGCGGATCGGAGCAAACTTTTTGTCGCGCAATTGTGCAGCATCCTGCTGCCGCTTCGATTGCAGTTCCCGGATCTTCTGCTGCTGTTCACCGAGTTTCTTTTGCTCTTCTTCTTTTTTCTGGGGATTGAAGAGTGACTCTTTTTTCTGATATTCCTGGAGGTTTTGTTCCAGATCTTTGCCCATTTTTTCCAGTTCGTCTGTCCACTCTTTCACCGCGTTGTCCACGTCTTTCCGGGCATCCTGTGCCTCCTTCAATTCCTTCAGAATCGTTTCGGAATCAACGTAGGCCAGTTTCTGGGTTTGTGCAAACGAAAATGCCGCCGCGACGCACAGAGCGACGCAGACAAGAATGATTTTTTTCACAATTACCTCTCTTTGGTGTATGGTATGATGTACTGCATGAACCTGATTGTAGGAACTTACTGACATTTTAGTGCCGCTTCCAATTAGTGATATTGTGTTTTTGAAATCGTTCTGCCTTTTGTCCGAAGGTCCGAAGGTCCTGCCGAAGGCATCACTTCGTGAGAAGGACCCCCGCCTGCCGCTCTAGAAATACACAAGGCGGGCAGGCATTTGGGGGAAGCAGGCACTATTGCTGTTTTGAAAACGCTTGACGATAAATCACAAGTCTTCTTGTTAGAAGTAGCACTAGAAACCGCGGCCAAATTGGAAGTGAAATTTCCAGCCCGGCGGACTACTTCCCGGTTTTGAACCGTCGAATCCGTATGCATAATCGAATCCCACCAGTCCGATTGGATTGATCAAGAGACGAACCCCCACTCCGACAGATCTTCTCAAATCAAGGAGGTCCTGGGTCGTATGGTCCAGCCAGACGTTTCCTGCTTCGGCAAAGATCGATGTGTAGATGGGGATGGGATTCATCGCGAGCGCAATACGAAACTCAACCGTATGTCTGACCATAGCCTTGCCGCCAATGATTGCTCCGGTGGAAGCCGACGTCGGACCGACCGTACGGTCATCATACCCGCGCAACGGTGTTACCGACACGTAACCAAGTCCCGTGCCTCCCATGAAGAAATAATCCTGGAACGGAAGAAGGAAATTCTTGTCGCCGAAGCCGAAAATATACCCCATCACATTCGTACTGGCGATCGTGAACCTCGGATTGTTGAACAGGGGGATGTACCAATCCGCCGTAAAGACATGTTTGTGGAAGCTCGCTGTTCCGGGGAGCAGCGGTCCACCGTTGATTTCTGTCGAGAGAGAGAAATTGGATCCCTGCGACGGAAAGATCGGGTTGTTGACGCTATTGCGGGAGATAACCTGTGTAATCCCGAATTGCGTCATGATCCCTTTGTAGATATATTCACTCTCGGTGTTCGACTCGTTTCGTTGGTATCGAATGCTCCAATCACCCCGGAAAAAGTCATCGGGCCATTTAAAACGACGGCCGACACGCACCGATGCGCCCGTATAGCGGATGTCTGCATAGTACCGCTGATGGGTGTCAAAAACGTTGAAGCCGAACAAGGTCGGCGTATCCAACATCCACGGTTCCTGGAATCCGATCGAAAACGTCTGGTAGTAGCTGGAGACGCCAAATTGCCAGTCGAAGGTCAGGCCTTGTCCTCCCCCGCCACGCAGCGGCTCGCGCAACGAAAAATTGTTGAACGTCAGTCCGATACCGCCGTTGAAGCCAAATGCACCGCTATATCCCACCGACATGTTGAAGGTATCGCTGGATTTCTCATCCACCGAGTATTCCAGGTCAACTGTCTTGTCGTCGACGAGGCGGGTATCCGGCTTTATTTTTTCCGGATTGAAGTAATTCAACTGGGACAACTGCCGAATACTGCGGATCATTGCCTGCCGACTGAAGGTATCGCCCGGCCGCGTATAAAGTTCGCGCCGTATGACTTTTTCGTATGTCTTGGAATTACCGGTGATGAAGACTCTTCCGATCTTGAAGAGATTGCGCTCACGAACATGCATCGTGATATCGACACTGTCCTCGCCGACACGCGTCTCCTCCGGATCGATCTGGAACATTAGGTATCCGTTGTCATAATAGAGAGACGAGACATCGGTTTCTTCCTGATTCCGCCGGAGGTTCTGTTCGAATTTCTCCTTGTTATAGAGGTCCCCCGTTTTGAATCCCAGACGTGCGTTGAGCACTTCGGCAGGATATACAGTGTTTCCCTCCCACGTGATCGTGCGGATCTTGTACTGGGGGCCCTCGTTGAGATAGATGTCAATGGTCAGGTACCGTTTCGTCTCGTCGTAATTGAGCGAGTCCGCCAGAATTTCCATGTCGCGGTAACCACTCTTTTTGTAGAACGCCACCAACAGATCTTTGTCCTCTCTGTACTTCTTCTTGTCAAACCTATTGAGGGACCAGAACTTCCACCAGGCGCGCTCGCCTGTTTCCTTGAATTCCCCCTTCAAGTCGGACTGGTCGAACGTCTTGTTCCCGTGAAATCTGATCTTGTCAACCTTGACTTTCGGTCCCTCGTCGATGGTTATTTTGAGGTTGACCCGATGGCTAACCGTATCGTTGGCAGGGACGAATTCCGCATTCACCGTGGCGCTCAGGTATCCATCCGTGTCGTACTGCGTCTTGAGGAGACGCTTCACGGTCATGAGGTCCTGTCCACTCACAATCTGCCCCTTCATGAGACCTATTTTTTTGGTGATGTCGTCCTCACTGAGTTCATCGTTACCCGACAATTCGATTTTTTCCAACCGGGGGTTCTCTTTAACGCGGATGAGGAGGTAGACGCCATCCTGAATCTTTTTCTCGATGAGAATTTGAACATCATCGAACAGACGAAGGTTGTACAACCTCTGGATTGCCTGGCGGGACTGTTCGCCCGGGAAGCTGATCTCATCCCCCACTTTGAGTCCCGTGTTGGCAACAATAGCCGTTGGCTCCGCCGAACGCTGACCTTCGACGGTGACCCCGAGAATCTTGTAGACTTCAGGACGAGCCTGGGCATTGAGGCTTTGAACGAAGGAACAGCAAAGCAGGACTAGAAATGCGAGTTTAAATTTTTGCGACACTTTTGAGGAACCTTTCCACATAGACTGACCCTGCGCGCTGGGGTTTCTGGACCTGTTCACTCACCATTCCAAAACGGCGCTCGCGTTTATGGAAATCCGCAATGGCGGAATAGAGATGTTTCCGACGAAACGAAGGCCAACATTCATCGGAAATGACGATTTCGCTGTACGCAAGCTGCCAGAGAAGAAAATTACTGATCCTGACTTCTCCGCTTGTCCGGACAAGAAGATCGGGATCGGGAACATCTTTCGTGGAGAGATAGCCGGAAATGAGGTGTTCGGTGATGTCGTCCTGTGCCAACAACCCCTTGCGCGCGTCTTCCACCATACGTCGGACGGCATTTGTCACATCCCAACGCCCACTGTAGCTCAACGCAAGGATAAGTGTCAGGCCTTTGTTATGACGCATCATGTCGATAGCCTCGAGCAACTCGTCCTGCACATCCTGCGGCAATGCGGCGATGTCGCCGATGGCCCTCAGTCGTACTTCGTTTTGGTGGAGGCGATCCCGTTCGTCCCGGAGTGCCTTGAGAAGAAGCCTCATGAGCATCGAGACCTCATCCTTCGGTCTTTTCCAATTCTCCGTGGAAAATGCATACAGGGTAAGATACTTGACACCCAGTTGGCCGCACGCTTCGACGATATCGCGAACAGAGTTTACACCTTCACGATGCCCCGCGATTCGGGGTAGTCCGCGCCGTTTGGCCCATCGACCATTCCCGTCCATAATCATCGCGATATGCGACGGGATTTCGCCATGTTCCAACAACCGTTCCTGGATCTTTTTGTCGAGACCGGTCGCCTTTTCGAGAGCCACTTGTTCTCCAATTCGGTGGTTTTGTTGAAAATCTGAAATAGAATGTAACCTTTTTTGAAAATAAAGTCAAAGACTACTTCAAACCACGGATTTCAGAATAGAATAAGCTATCCGAAGTGGAGGTTTCTTGACTGCCCCTTCAAAATTGGTTATATTGACGAAGGAACTTAAGATTTGGATTGATGGTTTAGAATACTAGTTGAGACGACAGCAACTAACCGTTCGTTCCATAAGGCGAAGGAAAAGCATGGAAGGCAATTTTTCAAATAGAGTGCAGGATGTCATTCGGCTGAGTCGTGAAGAGGCCTTGAGGCTCGGACACGACTATATCGGCACAGAGCATCTTCTGTTGGGGATCATAAGAGAAGGGGAAGGGATCGCTGTCAAGATTCTGCGAAATCTGGGCGTGGACCTCTATCGGCTCAAGAAGTCAATCGAAGACACCGTTCGCACATCTGGCGGCACACTGACAATCGGCAACATTCCACTGACCAAGCAGGCGGAAAAAGTACTCAAGATTACTTATCTCGAGGCCAAACTCTACAAATCCGACGTGATCGGCACGGAGCACCTCCTTCTTTCGCTCCTTCGGGACGACGATAACATTGCTGCCCAGATTCTGCACCAGTACAACGTCCACTATGACGTGGTGCGGAATGAGCTTGACAACATCATTTCAGGAAAGCCTTCGAGTCCCCCGTCATCGGGCGGACATCAGACCAGCGCCACCGAGAAAAAGCAGGAAAAGTCCAAGACTCCTGTCCTGGACAATTTCGGCAGGGATTTGACGAAGTTGGCCGCTGAAGACAAGCTCGATCCCATTGTTGGCCGAGAAAAAGAAATTGAACGTGTCGCACAGGTCCTCAGCCGCCGGAAGAAGAACAATCCGGTCCTGATTGGTGAACCCGGAGTCGGAAAATCGGCAATCGCTGAGGGATTGGCTCTTCGGATCATACAGAAGAAGGTTTCACGCGTGCTCCACGACAAGCGGGTCGTGACACTCGATTTAGCCGCGTTGGTTGCGGGGACAAAATATCGCGGACAGTTCGAAGAGCGAATGAAAGCGGTGATGAACGAGCTGGAAAAGGCCAAAGACGTCATTCTCTTCATCGATGAATTGCATACCATCGTGGGTGCCGGCGGGGCAAGCGGTTCACTCGACGCTTCGAATATGTTTAAGCCGGCTCTTGCCCGCGGCGATCTGCAATGCATCGGCGCGACCACACTTGATGAGTATCGACAATACATCGAGAAAGACGGGGCTCTCGACCGTCGGTTCCAGAAGATCATGGTGGATCCCACAACCGTCGATGAGACCATTCAGATCTTGATGAACATCAAGCAGAAATACGAGGAACATCATGGCGTCCGATACACAGACAAAGCCATCGATGCTGCCGTTCGCCTGAGTGATCGATACATCACCGACCGCTACCTTCCCGACAAGGCCATCGACGTGATGGACGAGGCGGGTTCGCGCGTTCACCTTGCAAATATCAAGGTTCCGAAGGAAGTTCTGCATCTCGAGGAAGAAATCGAAAAAATCCGGCAGTCAAAGAACCAGGTCGTAAAGAACCAGAACTTTGAAGAAGCGGCTCGTCTCCGTGATCTCGAAAAGAAACTGCTCAATGACCTCGAAATTGCCAAGCGTGAATGGGAATTGAAGGCGCATGACACCATCTATGAAGTGAACGATGAAGATTGTGCCGCTGTCGTGTCGATGATGACGAGTATTCCTGTTCAAAAGGTCGCCCAGGGCGAATCCGACAAACTCTTGAAGATGGAAGATGCGTTGAAGGCGAGCGTCGTGGGTCAGGATGAGGCAATTCAGAAGTTGACGAAGGCCATTCGGCGGGCACGAGCGGGTCTCAAGGACCCGAAGCGTCCCATCGGTTCGTTCATTTTCCTGGGCCCGACCGGCGTCGGCAAGACAGAACTCGCGAAATCGCTTGCCCGCTATCTCTTCGATTCCGATGACGCCTTGATTCGGATCGATATGAGCGAATACATGGAAAAATTCTCCGTGTCCCGTCTCGTCGGTGCACCTCCCGGATATGTCGGATATGAAGAAGGGGGTCAATTGACCGAAAAAGTGCGCCGGAAGCCGTATTCTGTCGTGCTTCTGGACGAAATCGAGAAAGCCCACCCGGATGTCTTCAATATCCTTCTCCAGGTTCTGGATGACGGAATCCTGACAGACAGCCTGGGTCGGCGAGTCGATTTCAAGAATGTCATTCTCATTATGACGTCCAATATCGGTTCCCGCGACATCAAGGTAAACGGCGGGCTCGGATTCGGCATGCAGACGTCGAAGGACAAGTACTCGCAGATGAAGTCGGGCATTGAGGAAGCATTGAAGCGCGTGTTCAATCCGGAATTCCTGAACCGTGTGGACGACTCGATCATCTTCCACAACCTTGACCGCGAGGATATGTACAAGATCATCGACATCGCGGCGAAAGAGCTCATTGCGCGGATGGGTACGCTCGGCATCACGATCGAGCTGACCAAAGAAGCGAAAGAGTTCATTTCGGACAAGGGTTTTGATCCGGCGTTTGGTGCACGACCACTGCGAAGGACAATCCAGAAATACGTCGAAGATAAACTTGCCGAAGATGTCCTGAAGGGGACGTTCGTTCAAGGAACAAAAGTCCAGGTCAAGCTGAACGATGCAAAGGAGGAACTGGAGTTCGTTAACACACCGAAGAATCAAGGAGGCGACGAAGTGAAGGAAGAAGACAAGAAGGTCGCTGACCTGACGTAGTTTTGGATTTGGATCAACGAACAACAGAATCCCCCGTCTTCCGGGGGATTTTTTTTGACGGTCGCCGATCTGCGGCGAAGCCGCGGCAGACGAATCAACAGAGAGTAATCAAGAACGCTGTCAGAGAGCGAAATGACCATTCCGGAGTTGCATCAATTTATTCTTTTCTTCAAACCGTACGGAGTGCTTTCCCAGTTCACGCCGGAGGGGAAATGGAAGTCACTGAGAGACTTCGGCCCATTTCCCAACAATGTGTATCCGGTTGGACGGCTCGACGCTGACAGCGAAGGGCTGCTCCTTCTGACTGACGACAATGACGTCAAACACCGGCTTACAGACCCTCGGTTTGACCATCCCCGAACCTACCTCGTCCAGGTCGAAAAGATCCCGGACACCGATGCAATCAACCATCTCCGAGACGGAGTCATCATCGGGGGGATTCGAACGAAGCCCGCCGAAGTACGGTTGCTCGAAAACGAACCGCTCCTCCCAGCCCGCTCCGTTCCGATCAGATTTCGGAAGACCGTTCCGACCGCCTGGATCGAAATCACCTTGCGAGAAGGTCGCAACAGACAAGTGCGAAAAATGACTGCCGCCATGGGACATCCGACACTGCGAATTGTCCGGACTGCGATCGGGCCCCTGGGTCTCGGTGGATTGGAGCCGGGAGATCATCGGAACGCAGACGAATTGGAGATCAGAGCACTGAGGGCGACCTTACGCAACGGTACAACCTTCTCCTTGCGCAGCTTGTAGATATCCTAGAGACGCGGCTGAGAAGTGCCGCCACCAAGTCACGAAGGCACCAACTTGTGTGAAAGCACTGCTTTTTCAATCCTTTTTCTTTGAGACTTGGTGCTTTTTCCCAAAGGGACCCCTTCGGGGGTGGCAAATAATGGGTTTTCGTCTGTGCTTCTAGTTTGTATCTCTGTATGCCTCGTTTTGCGTCGGAGTGCGTTACAAGACACCGGGGGGATTGTCGGAACTGAGTATTGTTGACCCGAAAACAATCCGCTTAGGAGTACCAGTAGTAAAGCCAATATGCCACCGGAATAACGATTCCCGCTGTTACAAACCAAATTCCCCTTCCAAGAATTCCGGTTTTTCCCTTCAGCACGAACATGCCGGTGATGGCCACCAGGATGAGGCAGACCGCGAACAGGTCTGCGATCAGTGTCCATATTCCTTTCGGGGTGTTGAGATGGAGTTGATTCATCTCGTAGAGTACGGGGCGCGAATGAACCGCATCCACGATGACGTTCCCGGTCGGCAAATCGATTGAATAGGTCCGCTCCTCCAGAAACAACTGCAGTGTCTCTTCATTCGGACGAAAGGAATTCTTCAATTCCTCCGCCTGGATGTTGAGCTTGGCCATAACATCAACGACGATCTCTTCTTTGGTCGTCCCCCTTGCAGGTTCGATGGTGAGAATTTGTTTCCGGAGGGTGTAGTTTGGATTCCAGTCCCCCCGGTGATTGACCGCAATGCCGGAAATGCTGTAGATCACCGTCAAGCCGACGAGAGCATATCCCACATCGCGATGGAGAATGTTGTTCCATCGTCTCCAGTTCATTTCACCACTGCGCCTTCACCCTTGATCATGAGAACCGTCTTGGGACCCTTCACAGTGGATGGATCGAATTCTCTCCCCTCTTCCTTTGCCGTTTCTTTGCCCTGTGCAATCAGTTGTTCGACGGAGTACTTTTTCACTGAGACAATGCCTTCCGCGAGAGTGTTTTTCCCCTTCACTTGCAGCGGGAAGGTGATGACGCCATCCTCAACCTTGAACCGCAGGGCTCCGAACTCCTTGTCGCTCCCGATCTTGATCCAGCATCCCCGCTCTCTGCACACATCCACAATGGGGCCTTCTACCAGCACCCGTTTGCCGTCATATGATTCCGGATTGGCCATAATGTCGGAAATCTTCGTTTTTTCTTTGAGCGTTATTTTCTTTCCATACTTCTTTTCGGCTCCGAAGGCCAGCACAAAAGCAAGGGACAAAAGGACCACCAGCGACATGGTTGATTTCATGTAGTTCTCCATAGGTTTTGAGTACGGTTCTACTGTTTGCAACTGTTCCAATATTCGAAAAAATGTCACATCGAGCAAGGGAAGAAATTGTATTCAAAAATGGGAATCTTCTTTCTCATATTTGCGAACTCTGCCAGTCATGTCATTCGAAACACTTTTCGCGCTCAAAGTGATGAGTACTTCCACGTTCATGCACGCAATTTTATTTCTAAACAGTGGCACATTAGGAATTTTTCATTACATTTATTTAAGGTTGTTGCAGTCAACTGTTCATCCCAAGTAGCTAGCAAGGAGATCACTATGCCAGACACAATTACGATTGTTGATAATCGGACGGGAAAAAAGTTCGAGCTTCCGATCACGCATGATACCATCAAGGCAATCGATCTTCGTCAGATAAAAGTGAAGGACGACGACTTCGGTATGATGACGTACGATCCAGCCTTCATGAACACGGCGTCGTGTATCAGCAGGATCACCTATATCGACGGCGACAAGGGTATTCTGCGGTATCGCGGCTATCCGATCGAGCAAATTGCGGAGAGCGCGCAATCGTTTCTCGAAGTTGCCTACCTCGTCCTCAAAGGCGAACTGCCGAATGCCAAACAACTCGAAGTATGGCGCAACAAGATCAAGATGCATACGCTCGTGCACGAGAATGTAAAGACTTTGATGGAAGGCTTCCGGTACGATGCGCACCCGATGGGAATTTTTATCAGCACCGTCGCTGCCCTCTCCACGTTCTATCCGGAGGCTAAGAAGGTCCGCGACGCTGCCAACCGCGAGGCCCAGATTATCCGCCTCATTGGCAAGGTTCCGACCATCGCGGCGTTCGCGTATCGACACTCCAAGGGCATGCCCTACGTGTACCCCGACAACGATCTCACCTACGCTGGCAATTTCCTGAAAATGATGTTCAAGGCCGGTGAATCACCGTACAAGGTAAATCCCGTACTCGAGCATGCATTGACAATTCTCTTCATCCTGCACGCCGATCACGAACAGAACTGCAGCACCTCGGCCATGAGAGTCATTGGCAGTTCCGAATGTGATCCATACTCCGCCACGGCAGGTGCGGCGGCAGCGCTGTGGGGTCCATTGCACGGCGGCGCCAACGAAGCCGTGATCCACATGCTCGACGAAATTGCCGACATCAAAAACGTCCCGGGCTTTGTAAAAGAAGTCAAAGAAGGCAAGGGAAAACTGATGGGCTTTGGCCATCGCGTTTACAAGAACTACGATCCGCGAGCGAAAGTCATCAAGAAAATGGCCTACGACGTATTCGAAGTAACCGGCCGAAATCCAAAACTGGACATCGCCCTCGAACTCGAGCGCATAGCGCTCGAAGATGAGTACTTCGTGAAGCGCAAACTCTATCCAAACGTGGACTTCTATTCAGGCCTGATTTACCAGGCAATGGGATTCCCGCTTGACTTCTTCCCGGTGTTGTTTGCGATCCCGCGCACCGTGGGATGGCTTGCACAATGGCAGGAACTGTTGGACGATTCCGAACAGAAGATTTCCCGTCCACGACAGGTCTTTCTTGGTCCCGACGCCCGCAACTGGGTACCGACGATCGACAGGAAGTAGTCATAGAACCAAGTGCTGGTTTGAAATTCCCCCTTTTTTCAGTATGATAAGAGGGGGAATTCTATTTACAGCCAAACCATGGCGAAACGGCACATCAGCATTGTTCCATTAGCACGCGATCATCATGAGGCCCTTCTGCTCGCAGTCCGCCTGCAACAAGGGAAACAAGCGCTTCTGAAGCTCTGGTCGCACGATCCAGAGTTCCAGGCCCGTCATGTCGTATCCTTCTACGACCAGCATCTCACGAAGCATTTCAACGCGGAAGAACAGGCCCTCTTCCCACTCGCAGCCGCACACATTCTTCAGGCGCGTGACATGGTACGGAAACTCATCGAAGATCACAAAACCATTGCTCAAATGGTCGGCCGATTCCGTTCCGGCACACCAGGTTCCCTCGAACAAGAGCTCGTCTCGTTTGGCAAACTGCTGGAAGACCACGTCCGCTTCGAGGATCGAGTCCTCTTCCCTTTGATTGAACAGGCTCCCAACCATGTCCTTAACGAGTTGCAGCAAGCAATGGCAAGGTACTATCCCGGAGAGGTTACCAGATGAAACGACTCTCTCTGCTGATCCTTTCAGCTTCCGGCGGTGCCGGACACATTCGAGCCGCCGAGGCCCTGCATCGTACAGCCCGGCAATCGAATCTGCCGTTGACGACGGAACATTACGACTGCCTCGACTTTACTTCGAAATCATTCAAGCGCTTGTATGCCGATACCTATCTACACCTCGTCAACCGGACGCCCGAGCTCTGGGGATATCTCTACCAGAAAGCTGAATCCAAGCCCTATCGGAAAAAGGGGTTGCTCGAACTCTTCGATCACTTCAATTACAAGCGCTATCTCCAGTTTCTCAGCCGATTCCGCCCCGATGCCATTGTGTGCACGCACTTTCTCCCATACATTTCGGTATCGAACGAGCTCTAGAACAATATGTCGAAACGAAAGACAGACTGCTTTTCCCCCGTGCTCAGTATCGACGCAGCTGAAAGCGTACTGGACGAGATTCTGAAACGAATGAAACATTTTTTCAATTGCGATATCAGGTCGCGTCCGCATGCACCAAGCATTGGTGTGCAATTCTAACTAAGGATTCCCCCGAATCGGGTCGAGTCTTTGTCACAACTTGATGTCGCAATGATCCGACTTCCCCAGAGTGCCAATACGATGGGATTCTGATCCTTGAGCCGACAGATGTCTTGAAACATGAATTTGGAGATTCCATTCCCTGTAGAAATCTAAAGCAACCAATTTCGACTGTCGAAAGACAAATCCACATCATTATGGAGGACATTCATATGCTCGAACAACGAAGATTTAGGCAGGTGAAAATTGAGAAGGAGATTGACGTCCTGATAAGAGAAAGGCTTGAACTGAAATCCGTTGGACTAGATTTTCAATCAGCAATGAGAAAATCCTTCTTCATTTTTCTGTCCCTATTGGTCAGTATAGGCATACTGCATTTCGAAAAGAGAATCATCGAGGATGCACAGGTGAGGGCATGGATCCTCGCGTTTCTATCACAAGCCGAGGTGATTCTTGCACTGTTTACCATCTCCCAATTGACTGTTCAAAGCACGACATCGACCTACGCTAAGATGCTCGAGCATTCGGTCAACAAACTGAGCAACAAACCCATTGTCTATTTCGAATCAGTGGCAATGCACAGATTGGTGAATTCCCTGGACACCGCGCACTTTTGGTCCATGGCTGGGCTGGTGTCGTTGCTGGGAATGTTCTTCTGTGCCTGTATGTTTTTGACATGGACTGCCATTTCCTCCTGGTGGTACAGAACGTTGGTGATACTTGAACTGATATTCGTCATTGCTTGTATCGCAAAGTGGTTAAGAGAATTGGGCAAGGGTGAAAGACTTCTAGATGCTGAATTAGCCGAATACCGAAAGCTATCAGCAATTTCTCACTAATGGATTCTTTGCAGAAATTCGTATTGGGATTCGACGGCAAATTCGGATTCCTTCAAGGACTCGAAGAAAGAAGGACGCGATGGTTCTTTCGCACATTTCCGATTGCTGCCTGGTTGGCCGGAAGCGAAGTGATATTGGATATTGGATGTGGTTCATTTGATCTCACGAATGAGATGTCTAAGAGTGGTGCCTTCATAGCCTCTGTCGACTGGCAGGATTTACGCCGACTGAGATATCGGAAGATGTCGAATGCCTTCTTCTGCCTAGCCAAGGGAGAGGCATTGCCTTTCAGGAACAATGCATTTGATGCAGTCACGCTGTTTTGGATGCTGCACCATTCTGAGAATCCCCATCTCGTACTATCTGAAGCAATCAGAGTCCTAAGACCCAACGGAACAGTTATAATATTGGAAGACGTATTGAAAACACCGTCTTTCTTGAATAGGAAAGTCGTCACTTTCTACGATCGATTGATCAATCTTGATCTCAGTGGACCTGCAAACAAAAATGATTCTAAGGAAGGTTGGTTAAGGTCATTCGATCAATTTCCGATTCTTCAATTGCGTGACGTTGTCGAGTCCCCAGCCGTGCCTTTTCTGACTAGCTTCACTTTCTGCGCAATTCGACTCAAAAAGAACCCCAGAAATTGAATTCTCTACTCTGGATGAGGAATCCAAGAATGAACATACGAATAGATCACCTAATGAGAAACTATATGGAATGCGGAAGCCCTGGGGGGGACTCACCTCGTCGGAAGCCCTCGCCAAGAAATTACCGATGATCATCATGGATCCGATTCCCGGGCAAGAAGCGAGGAACGCCGACCTCATTGTCGAACACGGCGCAGGATGGAAAGCCATCGATCTGGCCAACCTTCGCTTCAAACTTTCCAACGTGCTTCGCGACACGTCGATTCTGCACGAGGCCCAGAGAGCGGCCTCGAAACTTGCCCGCCCGAACGCAGCTCGATCGATTTTGAACGATGTCTGCAGTCATCTCCGTCTCATGGAAGGAAAATCCAGATGAAGATCAATCTCAACGGCGTCGCCATCAACTATGTGGAGCGGGGATCGCCTCAGGGAGTTCCGGTCGTCTTTATCCACGGTTTCCCGTTCAGCCATGAAATGTGGGAACCGCAGATGCGTGCCTTGCCGAACACATTTCGCGCCATTGCCTATGACATCCGTGGTCACGGCCAGAGCGATGTGGCAGACGGACAGTACACGATCGAATTCTTCGTCGACGACCTGATAGCCCTTCTGGATCATCTCGTGATCGAAAAAGCGATCATCTGCGGACTTTCCATGGGCGGCTACATCGCCTTGCGGGCATATGAACGACACCCGGAGCGAATCTCGGGCTTGGTGTTGTGCGACACGAAGTGCGAGGCAGACACCAATGACGGCAAAGTCCGGCGCTCGGCCACGTTGAAGTCCGTCAAGACGGGGGACGTACCTCAGTTTGCGGATGGATTTGTCAGGAGTATTTTCGCGCCTAAGACGTTTGAATCGAATCCGGACGCGATCGAGAAGATTCGCGCCATCATCAACAGCAATCCTCCTCTCGGAGTGGCCGGAACCGTCCTGGCACTTGCGTGCCGAACGGACACATCAGCGGTGCTTCCAACAATCTGCGTGCCGACACTGATCCTGTGCGGCGAGGTCGACGCGCTAACGCCCCCCAAGGACTCTGAGTTCATGCACAAGCAGATCAAAGGATCCACTCTTCATCTAATATCCTCGGCCGGTCATATGAGCAATCTCGAGAATCCAGTCGAATTCAACGAGAGACTGACCGCGTTTCTCAAGACATTCCACTAACGACCCGATGGAAACTATCAGCCGCCAGTGAGTCGCCGGCTTCCGTTTTTTGAGAGGCTCGGTCAAAACTGGACGGTCTTTCGATCTCACCAGTACACGCAGCGGCGAGTGCGTAATTATCCCGCTGAAGGAAGCCTCCCTGGTCATGAATTCTCTCGAGCGTATCCAAACCGAAGTGATCGCATGCCGCAAATGTCCGCGGCTTGTACGATGGCGGGAACGAGTCGCGCGGGAGAAGACGCGCCGATTCGAGGATTGGGACTATTGGGGGAAGCCGAATCCGAGTTTCGGCGATCCACATGCCCAGTTGCTTCTTGTCGGATTGGCGCCAGCAGCACACGGCGGCAATCGAACCGGACGCATGTTCACCGGTGACAGGAGCGGTGATTGGCTTTATCGCGCACTTCACAAGGCGGGATTCGCCTCCAAGCCGACGTCCGTTTCTCGCAACGACGGTCAGAAGCTGAGAAATTGTCATATCACGGCGACCTGCCGTTGCGCTCCCCCACTGAACAAGCTCCTGCCGGCGGAGATTCGAAATTGCCGGCCATTCCTTCTTGCAGAGCTCCGGGCGCTCAAAAACATCAAAGTGGTCATTGGTCTCGGAAAGGTGGGATTTGAGGCTGTTGCGAAGTGCTACGCCGAACTCGGTCACTCATCCTTGACAACCAGGCCGAAATTTGGCCACGGCGCCGAGTACCGGCTCAACGACGCCGTGACGCTGCTCGGGTCATTTCACCCCAGCCAGCAAAACACATTCACCGGCCGCTTGACCGAGCCGATGTTTGACGCAATCTTCCAGAGGGCGAAAACGATAATCGGAAGACCATGACCCCAATGATCGTTACGTGAAAACAATGAAAAACGTCCTTGTCACAGGCGGTACGGGATTTATCGGTTCAAACCTGGCAGTTGCCTTGCTGCAGGAAGGGTGCTACGTTCGAATCCTTCGACGGCCGGATTCTGACCTGCGCGCGATTGGCAATGCCGGGGTTGAACACAGCATCGGCGACATCCGGGACCTCGAATCGCTCCGCTCCGCACTCAGGGGATGCGATACCGTTTTCCACACGGCGGCAATGGTGTCATACTGGCGCAAAGAGCGGGAGTTGATGTACGACGTCAACATCCGGGGAACGCGCAATGTTGTCCAGGCTTGTCTGGAAGCCAACGTTCAAAGACTCGTCCACACCAGCAGTGTCGCGGCAATCGGGTACCCTGAAAACGGAGGATTGTCTGATGAGAACAATATCTTCAATTGGGGACCGTATGACGTCGGGTACCGGATTGCGAAACATGAAGCCGAAGCAGAGATTCTCCGAGGTGTGAAGCTCGGCCTCCCGGCGGTGATGGTCAATCCTGCCGTGGTGATCGGTCCGCGCGACATTCATTTCCACGGTGGTCAGATTGTTCGCGATGTCTACAGGAAGAGAATCTTCTACTATGCCGAAGGTGGAATGAATATCGTCTATGTCGACGACGTTGTGCGGGGGCATATCGCAGCCGCACGGCGCGGGAGAGATGGAGAACGGTACATTCTTTCCGGTGAGAATCTGACTCACAAGCAAATTTTCGGCATCACAGCAGAGGTCGTTGGAGGCTTCTCGCCCAGATTGAAGCTTCGAACCCCCATCGTCAAAGCGATTGCCGCACTGGCAGAGACCATCGGCAACGCAACCAATGCGAAACCGTGGGTGACGAAAGAGCTTGTGGCCGGGCTCGGTGTATCGAACTTCTATTCTTGTGAAAAAGCAAAACGTGAGTTGGGATATACCGTTACGCCCTTCAGGGAGGGGGTTGAGAAAACCTTCGCGTGGTACAAGGAAAACGGGATGCTGGGATGATGGAAACCGCCGGTCATTAGAGAGGTGAAGGAAAGTAGCGTACAAACGGACGTTTGAAAGAACGCCTGAGTCGGTTGGTTGTGGAAACGCACAAACAAAAAACCCCGCCCCGATTTTTGTCGGGACGGGGTTTGATTTATGCCGAAATAATGGATCTACTGCATGATTCCGGTGTCCAGGATCAGGCTGTAGGTTCCGTACACAGGATGAATCACCGTCACAACCACTTTTGATGCTGCGGGCGGATTACTGTCAGTCGCCTTATCCGAATTTGCGACGAACACCGTGAAGGTGGTCAGCCCTGCCCCAGAACTTTGCGTGTCGGGCATATTGATGCTGGCATCGCCAGACACCGTTCCCCTGAAAGCTGAAACATTTATTGAAGTGCCTGCGGACATCGGATGATTATGTAGATCTTGCACAGTGAACACCCACGGACCTTCCGAGCCCCCTTTGGCAATATTGAAACCTGCAAAGCCGCTTACCCGGCCGATTATCGGTGGTCCCGTCCAGAGAATTCCCACGGAATCCTTAACGGTCCTACCATTCGGTCCGGCAGTGGTTGCGAGAACCCATGAGAAACCGACACCCCGGGAAGTGATATTTGCACCTTCAGGCCGTGGATTGGCAGAGAAAAGGGTCTTCGTGATGAATCCGTCTGTGCTCGTCGTCGATCCCGTGGTTTGGACGATTCCATGTGGAGCACTGAAGTACGCCACGGTGCCGGGTTGCACAGGATTGCTGTGCTTGTCCCCCATCTGAATTGTGATCTTGTCGGTGAGTCCATTAAATCTCAGGCCGGGGAAGTTCAACCTCTCTGCACCGATAGTGAAGTGTGCAGAATCTGGCAAGCCAGAATTGATACTGAGTCGCACCGGCAATGAAGTAATCGTCTTGCCGCTAACGGTGACGCTCGCCTTCACTTGTATGACGCCTGCAATTGTGCCCGACCTTACGAGCGTCGTAACCCGACCTGCGGCATCGGTCTGGATGCTATCGATCGCTAGTGTCGCACCAAGCGTGGGGGACGAAATGGTGAAATGCGTCATCGAACCGTGCGCCTGATCGACATTCTGGCCCATGGAGTCTTTTGCCTGGAAGACGATTGTGGCTGTCTCACTGCTCCCGGTTCCCTGAACCGATATGTCAGTTGCGCTTGTGCTCGATAGGAGAATGCTTGACACATATCCTGTCCCACCGGGTCCGACGCCAACAGCCACGCCATCCGCCAATTGTGTTCCTGTCCAAGAATACGTCGCGGCTCCATTGTCTCCGGTAACGCTGATCGTCAGCGTTATGACGCCTGATGAGCCCCCCTTGGTCTTGTCGAATGCCTGGACAGACAATTTGGTCGCACTCGTATCCTTTGTGTCGGGCATCGTCTTGTTGATGTCCCCCTTCAGCTCGAGATCACCGGATCCGGGGCCATCCTTCGTCACGGTGATGACGGTACCGCTGCTTAACGGATTGCCGTTGGCATCTGCGACTTTGAACGTGAAGTAATACTGTCCGCTATCGGCGATTTGGAATCCCGATGTCGGTCCTGTGATGATCGGGCTGCCGGAGAAGAGGAATGCTGCTGTCTTTGTCAGCTTCGCACTCACTCCGCCTGTTTCCATCGACACCACACCATACCCAATCGTCGGATTGCTCGGCACAGGGGATCCTCCCGATATACCCACACTCACTGTCCCTGAACTATTCGTCACTGCCGATGCATCAACAACTCCGCCATCGGTTGAGAAATAGACCGCGGTGCCGGCAGGTACCGGATTACCATAAATATCACCAAGCTGCACACCAACCGTACCCAACCTACCTGTCTTTACCAGTCCCGGCATGTTTTGCTTGGAGAGATTCATCGAAATATGAGCAGCATCCGGCAATCCACCCGAAATCACCAACCCTGCCGGCGAAGACTTAATCGCGCTGCCCGATATCGTCGCAACAACCTGTACCACTCCAGCCTTCGTGCCGGAATTAAGCGTCGTTGTCACCTTCCCGGCAGCATCCGTTACCGCACTGTCTGGCGAGAGGAATTCTCCACCATTAGGGAAGGACTGGAGCGTGAACTTAACCGTCACCGCTCTGGCCAACGTAATCGGATTACCGATCGAGTCTCTCACCACCCACGAGATCGGCAAAGTCTCGTTGTTGCCCGTGCCCTTCACCGAAACTGTCGTTGCGGTTGTGGTCTGTAGCTGAATGCTCGACGGGAATCCCGTTGAGGTACCCCCAACGGTAACACCCGCCGCCAATTGTGTTCCTGTCCAAGAATACGTCGCGGCTCCATTGTCTCCGGTAACGCTGATCGTCAGCGTTATGACGCCTGATGAGCCCTCCTTGGTCTTGTCGAATATCTGGACAGACAATTTGGTCGCACTCGTATCCCTTGTGTCGGGCATCGTCTTGTTGATGTCCCCCTTCAGCTCGAGATCACCGGAACCGGGGCCATCCTTCGTCACGGTAATGACGGTACCGCTGCTTAACGGATTGCCGTTGGCATCTGCAACTTTGAACGTGAAGTTATACTGTCCGCTATCGGCGATTTGAAATCCCGATGCCGGTGCCGTTATTTTCGGCGCACCAGAGAAGAGGAATGGAACCTGCTTGCTGATCGAAGCGCCCCCTTTGCCCACCGTCTGGACGGTCACGAGTCCGCGACCAGGGCCGCCGTTGTTGGGAATGGGCGAGCCACCTTGGAGGGTTGCTTTGGCCTGGCCATCTTGATCGGTAACTCCTTGCGCCGTGATAAGACCGCCGGTCGTGCTGAAATAGATCTTTGTTCCTGCCTGAACCGGATTGCCGGCCGAGTCGCCGACCTGCACACCAACAGTCCCAAGTGCCCCCGTCTTGACAAGTCCGGGCATGTTCACCTTGGAAATTGTCGGGGAGAAGGCATTGATGTCTGGGAAGCCGCCGGAAATTGTCACAACGACCGGAGCAGCTCGAGCCAGGACCGCACCTAAGCTTGATTTCGCCGTCGCGGTTACCTGGAATACTCCGGATCTGACTCCGGCATTAAATGTCGTTCCCACCAGCCCCTGGAGATCTGTGGAGTCGGCGGCCGGGAAGAGGAATTCTCCAGCTCCGAGCACGGGCGAATACGAGAACTCGACATACACCTTCTTTGAGGGATTAAAGGGATCCGCGACCGGATTACCGGAGGAATCCCTGGCAATAAACGTGAGATGTGCCGCCTCATTGCTGCCGGTTCCTTTCACTGAAAGGCTTCCGGAGGCCGGGCTGATGCTCGACAATGTGAGATTGGAAATCAATCCTGACCCGCCTGTATAACCTCCTCCTCCTCCTCCTCCTCCCGTTGAGAATGAACGTCCGGAAAAGGACGAGGTCGTGCTGCCGTTGCCGGTAGCATCATCCGACGTGACGGCGATGAGAACATCTACCTGTCCGCTGGCGCCTCCCCTCATCTTGTCTCTCAATCGCACGGAGAACTGCGTAATGCCAGGGCCGTTGAACGGTGCATCGGGGATTGTGACGGAGGCGTCGCCAAGGACTTCGAGGTCACCCGAGCCCGGTCCAGATACAGTTACCGCCACTGTCGATCTTCCGATAAGTGGGTTTCCGTTTCCGTCAGAAACGGTATAATTGAAATCGTAGAAGCTGCTGTCACCGATAATGAACCCGTTCGCCGGATGTGTGATCTGCGTGAAGCCGGAGAAGACAATGTTCCCTCGTTTGGAAATGATCTTTCCGCTATCGCCGATAGTCTTCGCCGTTACCTGGACGATTCCCCCTGGCGGACGCGGATTGGCAGATATCAGATCAACCTTTGCACCGCCATCTTTATCTGTGACAGCGGAGGGCTGAATCAAGCCCCCCGTGGTGGTGAAATAGACGGCCGTCCCTGCCTGAACCGGGTTTCCGTCCTTGTCGCCGACGATCACGCCGATGGAGGTGCGAAGATTGTCGTACAAAATGCCGGCGATATTGTACTTCGAAGCGTTCATTGAGAAGTGTGCCGAATCCGGCAAGCCGCCGGAGATGGTGAGCCGCACCGGGCTTGACTTTACGGTGGTGATGGTATCCGGTTTTGATATCGCTTGCACCTGCAAAACGCCGGCTTTTGAACCGCTCGTAACTCGAGTGGTGACTTTTCCAACATTGTCTGTGATACCTGCCGTCGGAAAGAGATACTCTCCTCCGCCCGGACCGCCGAGGAGTGTGAATGTCACGAGAGCTTTGCTGGTCGGATCGCCGACCGAATCGCGTGCTTCAAACGTCAGGAGGGCTGTCTCCTGCAAGCCTGTGCCGCGGACGGAAAGGTTTGTCGTTTCCCCGCTTGAGGCAAGGATCAGGGATGCAACTTTGCGGAGTGAACTTGCGGCGCGACTGGTACTGTCCCATTGCAGGATAAGCGGTGTCAACAAGGTGTCATTTTTTCCATACTCTAAGGAAATACCGACAGTGTCGTTGCCCCACGAATCGAGCTGGGCATAGATACTACCCGAATAGCGCGAAGTCAAATTGTACGTCAGTCGGAAGGATCCATCGGACTTCGTTGTGTCGAGCGGCACCCCCCTCACATCCGCAACCTTGGCTCCCTCGATCGGTTTGGCGTCCCTGCTGGACAAGACAACGCCGCGAAGGCTGGAAGGCAATGCAGTGCCTCCTCCTCCAGTCGGTTCCGTCGGTTGCTCACACGATGAAAAAAGAAGTGCCATGCTGACTGAAGACCAAAGAAACAGTAGCCGTGTTCTCATAGATCCCCCTCTGGAGTGCGGATTGCAGAATTGCATCATGGAGTTCAAGTGAGCGTCCATCGGCGATACGTCACGTCGCATCGCATACAAAACGCCGGAAGCCATCGTTCCCCGATGACGCAGAATGTTTCAGCTCTTCATTAGTCCTTGAAGATCTGTTTCTTCCTCTTCTCAACTTCCTCTCTGGTCTTGTCGATTCTCTCTTGAAGGATCTTGTCGTTCCCGACAGTTTGATTCGCGGCCCGTTCTTCGATCGTCGGCTCAATTTTTGCCTCAAGAAAAACGATCAGTTCTTTTTTGGTGGTGGACGCTTGATCATATCCAAAGATATAGCGCAGGCCAAAAAACCACCATGGCAGATCTTTCAAAAGCGGAACACCCTCCCTCGACGTAAGCTGGTTGGACGTGATTAGTCCCGTGACATAGGTTTTCTCACCGTCTAACATCAACAATTTACCAGTAACTTCCGATTTATCTATGAGCGTCGCCACACTTGTGATGTTCGGCACACTCTTGGTAATAGTGTAGGAAAGGTCAATGAAATCCATGTCACGATGGCGCCATATTTTTGGACTGACATTGAGCATTGTTCCCGCGTGATAGAAAGTCTCAATAGGGTTGCCCTGGAAATCTCTTGTTCTGACGGAAAAATCCTGACCTACCTGAGTTGATCCGATTCCCCCCGACCGAACGCGGACGACCGGGCGCGAAATGACCTCGCCGTACCCCTCGTTCTCAAAAAACGCAATTGCTGCGCTCACATCCACGGACAATCCCTTGCTCGTCGGATTCAAAGTGGCCGAAAGAACTTTCTTGCTGACACTCGCAGCCCCGGTAAACTCGACACCGAGGTTTACATTGCTACCGCGGAAAATCGAAAAGCTGACGCCGCTCTCCCGGAGCTTGGATTGGTTGATTTCGAGCATCACGGCAGAGATCGTAATTTCCCTTGTGGCCGCATATATTTTGGCCGAATCGACCATCCACCCACCCTGGGCGGCACCCTGGTCACCAGTAATCTGTTGCTGGCTCTGGCCCGCCGGGCCAAGATCTCTCCTTCCTTCTTTGGCAGAGAAGATCAAGTAATACTCGGCGTTTTCTTCGCAAAAGTTCTCGTGTTGGCGGGCGATCGCATCGAGGGCATCCTTCCAGTGCATTCCCTGGATGCCAATGCCGATCGCCTTGGTTTCATCTCTGAAAAGGGGGGACGTGTCGACGATCATCTTGCCTTTGAACTTTTTCGAGAGCACGTTTAGTTCCTGGATCGCCTTGACGTATGGATAGTCATTCTTGAAGGAAACCACCTCATCTGGCCTCACTTGCTGGCCACGGGCGAGCCGTTCAAAGAGTTTTTTTTGCGGATCCTGAGCGTAGAGCGTCGACCCAGCGACCAGCAGCCAGCATACGATCTGAAGATGAGAGAGCTTCATATTCCCAGCCTTTTCTTTTTGTCAAAAATGATTTTCTTCTCGACCTTCTTGACCAATCCGCCTTCGTCCACATGGAACTCCACGGCACCAATCACTGGATCGATGCGGGTGACGGAGCCTCGCCAGACTTTATCGCCGAGATGGAGAACTATGAGTTCGTCTCCGTAGAGCGCAAACGCCTTTCCAGGGAGGACCGCTTTGATCTCAAGCCTATCGGAGTTGATTTCGTTTGGCGGAGCTTCGGTGGACACGAGCGCAACGATAAGAGGCTTGAACGGATCGAAGGGAGCCTGAACGGATGTGAGCGATTTGGCGGCCAGCGAGGTTGCAAGCACTTCGATGCTGCTGTAGTATGCCTCGATTTCCATGATGAAATCGAGGGTCGAATTCGTTTCGTGCGTCAGATCGTCCACCAATTCAGTCTGAGTCATGGTGATGGATTTGATCTTGTACAACCGCCGGCCGTTTTCGAGGTAATAGACAAACTTGTAGAGACTTTCAAACCGGCCATTTCCTTCATCGAGACGGTACTTGTTGTAGCCGTAGTAACTGGCCTGCACGCTCCCCTCATACTTCATGTCGAACTTGAGGAAACCAGACTCGTCAATAGCCTTGCTCATGTAGGCATAGGTTTGATGAGAATAGTCAGAAGTGGGGATCTCCTTGCTGCGGGAGTCGTACTTCCGCTTGATCTCGCGGAAGCGCGCATCGAGTTCCTCGACTCTTTGGAGAAGTCCGGCCATGTCGATGATCTCTTTCTCGACCCTCTCCACCTCTTTGGCAATCTTCTTCAGTTCGCGCGGTTGCCACCATTTCGAATACACAAGGCCGATGGCGCTGATCAGGAGCAACACGGACGCGAGTACGATCGTATTTCGTATTTTATAGGACACGGTTGTGCTCGGCTCTAAGTTGTTATTTGCCTGGCGCCCCTACAACGCCGGCGTCGCTCTTGTCCACCTGCTCAACTGCAATATCAAACTCGTACACGATCTTCTTGCGGATATCCCTCACCCGAACAGCGCGCAGCGTGGCACGCTCGAAAATGCTCGCAAGTCGGGGAATTCGCGTTCGATAGATCGAGCGTCCGCTGATGATGAGAATATTCGGATTGGCCTCGTCCTTCCGGATGTTGTAGATCCACAGCGAATTGAGGTCTTCGACACTGTTGGCGATGTAATGGAGGATCCTGCTCCACCGGTCGCTCCCGGGGGAGGCCGAATCATACACGGCTGTCGCCAATTCGTATTTTTGAATCTCAGAGGTGAGCGTGGCTTCACGCTGTCTGAAGACATCCAGGTCCGTCAGGCGCGCCTGCTTCTGGGCAAGTTCCTTGCGCGACCGCTTGATCTCCTCCCCTTGCTTCAGAATCGATGTGTAGAAATACACAATCGAGACAATAATTCCTAATGCAACCAGCCATCCGTGCCACGCAAGCTTGAACGCCTTTTGCCCCTCGACAATGAAACCCGGAATGAGATTGGTGTGATAGAATCCCTCTGCCTTCGGATCCAACGCCTGCCATGCGATGGAGATGGGAATGGCATATTCCGACACCTGCTCACCCACTTGTCCGTCAAAAGAACTGAGATCAAGTTCGGGGGCTTTCAGATATTCGACCGTTGCCCGGGAAAATTGCGGCGCAATCGCTTCGAGAAGGTTCACTTTGTGGCTTTCGCCCGTCAGGATGATCCGGTCGATACGGGCAAGAGCAATATTGTCCTGTTCGAGCAGGATGCGGCTGTAGAGAGTGTTTTCGATGTTCGCCGATCCATACCCTTCGCTGATGACGGGAGCAAAGTGGAAGAAATTTGGGCCTTGCATGAAGATCAGTCGGCTGAAATCGTGTCCGACGTACACGACGACCGTGAATTCTTCCTCAAGGATCTCGTAGCTCGCGCGTGTCAGCCCGATCAGTGCTGTGTCGGCGCTGTCGATGACCTTGAGGTTGGGTGCCCGACCGCCGAGGAAGGGTCGGATCTGCGAAAGAAGATCGAAGATGTGGAGACCGTCTTCGCGAATGATGGACAAGATTCCGCCGTTCGCCATCGGCACCAAATCCAACGAGTCAAAGGGAATGCTCACGGAACGCATTGCGCCAATTTCGTGGATCAGCTTCTTCTTCAGCTTCGACCCTCTCAGACCGAAGTCGTTCTCAAACTCCTGGTATGTGACCGCCGGTTCGTTGAGAGCGTACGAGAGAGAATATTTGGTCGACGGGAGCTCGGAGAGCAAGCTGAGAAGAACGGTGCCATTGCCTTCCGTCCCCTCTTCATATTCTACCGTCGCCGGAGCCGGTGCCACCATTGCATCGGACGCTGGAACTTCCCCAAACCCACCATCATCTGCCCCTCCGCCGGCTGCCGCCGCTTGTTTCTCCTCAAACTTTGTTACCAGGGTCACGGTCTTGAAATCCCGCAACGTGATCCGATTGCCTCTCCCTGACAACTGGACATACTTGAGATCCAACCCGTCAACAAACAAGGCTACGGCTGTTCTTCCTTGTCCCGGCCTGTACATGTGATAGAGTGTCCTTTTCTGAGAGCTCGATGAAAGAAAAACCGGCCGTCAAAACCGGTGAACCTCCTGGAGGTTATGCTGAAGGCTGCAGTTGCAACAGTTGCTGCATTCTGCGTTTGTTGTTACAATAGTCGATTGCGTTCTCCAACGAAATCCGCTTCTGGACGTAGAGGCGTTTCAGGTCCTGTTCCATTGTGCACATGCCTTCATCGGATCCTTCAGCGATCATCTGGTAAATCTCACCCGTATTGCCGTTCTTGATCGCCGCTCTGACGGAAGGAGTCGCCATCATGATCTCCTTGCTGAGTATCCGTTTTCCGTCGAGACTCGGAACCAGCCTTTGCGAAATAACACAGCGAAGCGTATCACCAAGCCGGTTTCGAATGCGTTCCTGCTCTATCGGAGGAATTTCGCCGATAATTCTGTCGATACTCTCGACTGCGGAGGCTGTGTGAAGTGTCGAAAATACTTTGTGGCCTGAGTCGGTAATTTCGAGAGCCACCAAGATGGTCTCGGGATCGCGCAATTCGCCGACCATGATGATATCGGGGTCCTGTCTGAGTGCCTGGACGGCACCATCTTTGAATCCATGGACATCGCGCCCCACCTCGCGGTGGCGGATAATGCACTTGTCCGACTTGTGCACATACTCGATCGGCGACGCAATAATAACGATATGGCCTTCGACGGTGTGGTTGTTGGCATCGATAATCGCATCGAGCGTCGAACTCTTACCCGAGCCGGTGATTCCGGTGACGAGGCACAAGCCTTCTTTGGTGTGGGCAAGGCTGAGTGCCTTGGTGACATTGGGATGGAGCTCGAGTTGCTTGTACGGGCGAATCGTGTTGCTGATCGCACGCATATTTAATGCAAGCTGGTCCAGGTCGTAATACGCATCGGCACGGAATCGGCGAAACTCGCCGGTCTCAAACGTGATCATATAAGAAAAATCGAGATTGCGATTTTCGTAGAGATGGGATCGCTGACGTTCGCCGATGACGCCCTGAATCAGAATGTTCATCTCGTCCGTTGTGTATTTTCCAAGACTTGGATCCGGTCTCTTTGAACCGAAAATCCGATACCAAATGCTTCCCTGCGAACCGTAGCCCCCCATATCGATATCAGATGCATTGTTGGTGAACATCTTCGTCAGTAAATGATTCATCAGAGACAGCAGTTTCATCTTCGACGACTCATCCGTCCGTGACAACGTATCACCGATCATCATTTGACGTTCCAAGCCCTGTACGGACTCAGGGAGCGTCGCTGCCATTTCTTTCAGTATCCTCTGGGCCGCGACGACAACAGGGGGCAATTCAACCGTCGTGACGACGGGAGATCTGGCGGGAGGTGCTTGCGGCTGCATAGCCATACGTTCCAATCAGTAATTGTCGATATTTATGCCTTTTTGATGCTTCAAATTGACCACCGTGCTGCGGTACAATTTACGATGATAATAATGAAGTTCAGATGAAAAAGCAAATCTATTAAAGCATTTCTTCCAACGTATCCCGCATGAGCCTTATTTATCACACTCCGCATATTGCGTACAGAAAGCTACGTCGGGCAATGAGGAGAGGTTTGGAGGTGGAAAATGAATGGCGATCGACTACCGCTCCCCCGGTTCTCCAGTCGATCGAAGTCGGTGAAATGCGCGTTTACCGTGCTCGCCAGACCGTCAAATCGCTGGCGCTGCGTCGATGACTGTCGAAAATCACGCAGAAAAGGCCTAATCTTCTTCAACGGTGCTGGCTATGACCTCTTCGAGTGCCGTTGTCCCTTCTTTCATTCGTTCCATGCCCGACCGGCGTAGAGTCCACATACCATCTTTTGAGGCCTGCTCGCGGATGGCATTTTCGTCGATTTTTTCACCGGCGTTGAGCACGATATCCTTGATTGCCTTCGAGAAGTAGAGAGCTTCGTGGATAGCTGCCCGTCCCTTCCAGCCGCCGGCACACTTGTCACACCCAGCGGGCTTGTAGAAAGTGTGCTTGGCGAGGTCTTCTTCGCCAAATCCAAACTTCAATAAGTCCCTCTTTTCTGTGGGATCAATCGGGGTTTTACAGATCTTACAGAGGGTGCGAACGAGCCGCTGAGCCACAATAATGTTGATCGCGTAGGCGATGAGGAAAGGCTCGATTCCCATCTTGTACAAACGGGCTACTGCACTGGGCGCGTCGTTCGTGTGCAGGGTTGAGAAAACCAAGTGACCGGTATTCGCCAGTTTAATAGCTGTTTCGGCGGTGATCTTGTCGCGCATTTCTCCAACGAGAACGATATCCGGGTCGTGACGCAGAATGCCGCGCATGGATTGCTCAAAGGACATCTTGGGACCGATTTTCAGCTGTCGGGCTCCCTTGATGATATACTCAACGGGTTCCTCGATCGTCAGGACGTTGACCGTGGGATCGATTACCTGATACAAGGCGGCGATCAAAGTTGTCGACTTGCCGGAACCCGTTGGTCCTGTCAAAATGATGATGCCTTGCGGCTTTGCAATCGCCTTGTAGAAGAATCCCCTCGCCGGACCCTGGAGCCCGAGTTTCTCAAGGTCCGTGATGACCTTTCGATCGTCGAGCACGCGGATGACGACGCTCTCAAACTTGTGTTTGAATTCCGTCGTGACGATTGGCATGATCGAGACACGGAAACGGAGTTGATGGCCGTCAATGACGCGCTGGATGAATCCGTCTTGCGACATTTCGCGCTCGAACCGGTCGACGTTTTTGGTCCTGTCCTTGATTACCGCCATTACCGCTTCCGGTATCGTATTTTCCTGACAATGCCAGACCTGGAGATCACCGTCGACCCGGAACAGGAAATTCGTTTTGTTTCCTTCGGCCGCCACGACATGGATGTCGCTGACGCCACGACGAACCGCTTCGACGATACAGCCCTCAAACAGATTGACCAGGGCACTTTTGTTGATTTCCGATTCAAGAGCGTCTTCGTCAAACAGTTCATCTTCTTTGCTCGGCGTTTCTTCGCCGATGTCGACCTTGTCATCCTGGAGAAGTTTCAGGAATTCATTCTGCCTGGGGGCGACATTGTCCAACAGGTTCTGCAAGTCCTTCAGGCGCACATAACAGATTTCGTATTTCTTGACGTTGAAGCTGCGCGCGACGACTGGAAGATTGCGGTCGGTCGGATCGGCCGCGATGATGATCAGCTTGTCCGTTTGACGCTCATCGAACTTGAACGGGAGCATCTTGGCCTGCGACATCATTTCCCTCTGTGCCATCGGCAACGCGTCGACAAGTTTCTTGATGAATGCAATCCGTGTGTCATCGATCTTTTCGTCATTGATGTAGACTTCGCGGAAGGCGTACAGGTTTGCGACTTCCCGGAACACCGAATCGTGATCGGCGCCGAATTCGGTGACAAGGATCTGACCGAGATTCTTCCGGTTCTTTTTGTTCTCCTCCGAGTCCTTCATCTTCAGAGATTTTTCGAGGGTTTCGAAATCGATAATCCCCTTCTTGAGAAGGGTATAGCCGATTTTGTCAGTTATGTCCAGTTCAGGCATTGCTTGCTCCTTACATTAGACTCTCAGAAAATCTGTTGCCGTCAGGCCGCTTCGTTTCCAGCACCCAGCTCAGTGCCTTATCGCGGAGTTGAGACCATGACCCAGTTTGGGAGTATGTGTCCCCGTGGCGGCGGTGCTTTCTTTGCTTTCTTTTGCCCTGTTGTATCAATCTTGATGAACGCCGTCTCAGATGACACCAGCGTCAATGCCATAAGAACGACCATGATGATCATCGAGACAGTGAGCTGAATGACTTCGATGGCATTCTTCAATCGATAGGACGTTTCCTTTTCGTAGTACTCTGCAAGCTGCAACGCGGTATTCTTCACAGTACCGGTTTCTGCTCCCGAGTTGAAGCGCGAGATGGCGGTTTTCGTGAACACACCGGTCGCTTCGAATGCTTCCGTGAGTCCTTTGCCCCGCTCCAACATGAGGGGAATGGCGATGGTTTTGATTTGGGATTCCATGTACTTGTTTCCGCACGCTTCGGCCGACAACTTGATGATCTCAATGTTTTCGCCCGATCCGCTGTAGAGTGCATAGAACACACGGCAGAAGATCTCGATGGCCGTCTTGTGCATGAGGTTGCCTACGACCGGAATTCGAATGAGATATTTGTCGGCAAGGTACCTCCCCCGCTCCGTCGTGATGAATCTCCCCCCAGCAATGAGGGGAACGACGACTGCAATGACCACAAGGACGATGTTTGCTGTCAGCCAGCGGCTGAAATCAAGCGTAGCGGCAGTCATGGGAGGCAGGTCGATGCCGAATTTTTCAAACATCTCCGCTGTCTTCGGGAAGATGTAACCGACATAGAACAACACGGCAAGTCCCAGGATAAAGAGCGTTACCACGGGCATGATGAGCGCGCTCTTAAGGCTCCGCTTGAATTCCGCGTTACGCTCAAGAAACTTCGCCGTGCTTTCGTAGATTTCCACCATGTTGCCACTTTTTGAAGCAAGTCCCAGCATATTTGCGGCAAACCTACCGAACACCACCGATTGTTTGAGAAACACTTTCTCGCTGTCTTTTCCCTGCTTCAGTTCCGTGTTAATCTCCTTGACCGCTTCGCGAAGCGTTGCGTTGGGAATGTCGTTGAGAAGCAGCGTCATCACCTCGTTGAACGGGAGTTTCTGGCGCATCAAGTCGGTGCTTACGCGCACGAACGTGATAACATCAATCATCGGGGCCGGCTTTTGCCTGTTCCCAAACAATTTCTTGCGGACATACTGAACCCTGAAGCCCATTTTCTCAAGGGCCACACTCACTTCATTCTTCGTGAACGCCTTCTGTTCGCCGTCGAACGGTTTCTCCGACCCCTTCTGCACACGATACAGAAACGTTGCACGTTCCAGCACTCCGGTCACTTTGAACTTCTTTTCGCGGCCCATCATTGCGGCTTTCTGCTTTGCTAGCCTCTTCGAGTCGGCCGAGATGACGCCAGAGACGAGTTTCCCTGCAGTTGTTACGCCTTCGATTCGAAATTCAGACATTGCTAATCACCCCTAGAGTGGTGGTAGGTTCAATATTTGGTTCACACGTCACACACAATAGTACGTTTTTTCGAAGACTCTGTCAAGAACTTGGGACGTTGATATTGGAGAGAATGGATCAAAAGCCACGCCGTATCGAGTAACTACGGAGAACCGAGTTCGCGAGTTGGCAGTAGATCGACCCATGGTGCGAGGACGACTGTGAGAGTGGGCCCTGCAGGGCTCGAACCTGCGACCCGCAGATTATGAGTCTGCTGCTCTAACCAACTGAGCTAAGGGCCCAAAAAAAGGTAGAATCTTGAATGATGAATTTAGAATGAAAAAAGAACTTGATCGTCGAGACAACTGCTGAAACCGAATCGCCCACTGTCAAAATCCGATTGAAAAACGAGCCGGTTTTCGACAAATCTCTCAATACAATTCTTCTCGCCTTGCTGACTGAAAGATACAGGTATGTGGGCGAAAAAACAACTGGCAGAGCGATACTTGCCTCCGCTCCTTTCGCTGTGTTGACAATCGATTGCTGACTTGGTAACTTGATGCCAGAATGCTTGTGCCGGCGGATCTAGAAAGTCTTGTTAGCAGTGTGCGAGAAACCTCTGGATTCTGCGTTGTTTGAGTGCGCTGTGTTTCATCTATTGTCGGAGCGAAGCGATGACGGAGGTTTTGTTGATTCGCAGCCTGATTGGTGTAGATTCAGGTATGCGAAGAATGCATGTTGTTGTCATGATGATTGGCCGCAGCTAATCTTGAGTGAGACGAATGGTTGAGCACGTGATGATAAATTCTCGAATCCTCATTTTCGTTTCAAGTCTCGTTACTTGCACATATCCATTACACGCTCAATGGCTGCAAACCGATTTCCCGTATGGCGGTTCTGTGAATTCCTTTACCGTCGGTGGCATCAATCTCTTCGCCGGAACTTCTGGAGGCGTCTTCGTTTCCAGCGACAGCGGCACATCCTGGAGTGCAGCAAGTACGGGTTTGACGATCAGGTATGTCAATGCCCTTCTTGCCTCCGATACGAATCTCTTTGCAGGAACAGACGGCGGCGTTTTTCTTTCCACTAACAACGCTTCAAGCTGGATTGCAGTCGGCTTGGTAGGTTACTATGTCAATGCCCTTACCATGTCGGGCACCCATCTCTTTGCAGGGACCTCATCTGGCGGCGGCGCCCGCCTTTCCACGGACAACGGCAAGACCTGGATTGCTGTCAACACCGGCTTGACTAGCACGTCCGTCCGTGCTTTTGCTTCCCACCGCGGCCCGAAGGGATCCGACACAAGTCTATTCGCTGGGACGATTGACGGCGTCTTTCTCTCCAACGACAACGGCTCAAGCTGGACGGCTGCAAAAGCCGGCATGCCAAGCACAGTTGTCTGGACACTCGCAGCCAACGATACTTGTCTTTTCGCAGGTACTAATTCCGGCGTTTTCCTTTCCACCAACAAAGGGACAGGTTGGGCTTCGATGAATGCCGGCTTGGCCAACACTTCTGTCTACGCTCTCATCATATCTGGAACGAATTTGTTTGCGGGCACAGGCAGTGGCGTCTTCGTTTCCACCAACAACGGGACAAGCTGGGCTCCAGCAAATACCGGCATGACTGGCTTTTCTGTCAATGCCCTCACCGTCTTCCCCGGCTCCGGTGGTTCCGGAACGTATCTCTTCGCAGGGACCAATGGCGGGGTGTGGCGGCGACCCCTGTCACAAATGGTCACATCAGTGGATAGGTTCTCGACTGACGTGCCAACCAATTTTGGACTCGAGCAAAACTATCCCAACCCGTTCAACCCAACGACAACCATCTCATTCTCTCTTCCATCGAAATCCTATGTCTCGCTGAAGGTGATAGATATTCTCGGCAGAGAAGTTGTGACGCTTGTATCTGAGGAAATGTCGGGTGGAACATACTCAAGTCAATGGAACACTGTAAACATGCCGAGCGGTGTTTACTTTTATCGATTACGAGCCGGAGAATTTGTGAAAACGGAGAAGATGATTTTGATGCGATAGTTTCTCCGATCAGGGAGCATTTCGAACTTGCCGACTCGTTGTGAACCTGTTACCATTTGACCGCTGTTGTTAACAGCGGTCATGCATTCACCAAACCCGTGGAGGTTCACAATGAGCCTACCACCAGTAAAGGTCGTTCTCTTCAACCGAATTCGCAAAAGCGACGACAACGACGGCGGTTACACGCTCGTAAAACGTCACACTTCTTGATGGTTCAATAGTCGAGAAGATCCTGAGACTGAGGTAAAAACAACAATTGACTCTTGAGACCTTGCTTTCGTGTTGGGAATCTCGTGCCTTTGTGCCACGAACATAAGACTGGCTGATTGTGTGGAATGTGACGTCGCGTGAGCTACGCAGGCGAGCCTCTGGCGAGATCCCGAATTGTGTATCGTGTCAAAAGCAGCCTAAGACCACTATCAACATGGCTGCGAACGCCGATCATATCGTTTGTTCTCGTGGCAGTGCACTGCTCCCCGCATGCGCCACAGGACCGTAAGTGCCGGGCCGGCGTTCACCCTGAGCTATTCGCTTGTTTGTGTGACTTTTTCAGCAATCCCAGGCCTGCGAAGGGGCACTTGGATCAGGTTCCTGCCTCAACAGAAACGCCTCACGCTCAGAGAGGCATTTCTGTTTTTGATGCAGGAGAGCGAGCCCAATACGGAGGTGCGGTGCACCGATAGCTCTCAGGGACAGATCCGAGCAGGCTGAGCCTTTCATACCGTTGCCCTGTGGCATTTTTCCGGATTAGGAAGTACACTGGTGAGGTCAGGTCGTCCAGGAATCAGTCGTCCGTCACGGACACTCGCTGATGCGGCACCAACAATCAAAGATTCAGTACGATGAAAAAAATTCTCCTCGCCAGTTGCCTCGCTCTTGGTCAATTCTTCATCCTCAAGGCCCAGACAGATCGCAAGGTCATTCTCGTGATCATCGACGGCGCGCGCTACTCTGAAACTCTGGGAGACGCGCTTGGCAGGTATATTCCTCGCATGCATGCGCTTGCACAGCAAGGCGTGGTCGTCGACACAATGGTGAATGACAGCATTACGGTTACCAAGCGGGCCATGCCGGCGATCTGGTGCGGATCCTGGTCAGTACCAAAGGATACGCTGGTCAACGGTCTCACCAACCAGTATGCGACAGTCCCCACTGTTTGGGAATACTTCCGCAAGTCGCGCGGTGTGGATTCAACGCACGCACTCTATATCATGAAGTGGCTGAGCACTCCGTGGATTCAAAGCTACTATCCCCAGTATGGCCCGGCGTACTGGCCGTGGTATGTTTTGCAGGGCACAACGGACCTGGACGTCTGGCAGAATGCCAAATCGAAACTTCAGACGTATCATCCGGAACTTGCGGTGATCTACCTGCCGGATGTTGATTCGTCGCCGGCGAGAGGCTGGTCTGCATACACTCAAGCGATCTTGACCGCCGACAGTATCGTCGGGATGCTCTGGGACTATCTGCAAGGCGATCCGGTCTATCAAAACAAGACCACACTGCTCGTCACAAACGATCATGGCCGCCATCTCGACGGCATTCAGAACGGATTCGTGAGCCACGGCGATGGTTGTTGGGGGTGCAGACATATCATGTTCCTTGGCGTGGGGGCAGGGATGCCGAAGGGGGTTCACACTTCCATTCGCCGAACAATCCCCGATATCACTCCGACCATAGGTTCACTTCTCCAATTTCCGACTCCATTTGCTTCAGGAAAATCCATGACCGAGATTCTGGCGACAACCGGGGTAGAAGCGCGGTTAGAGCCATTCTCAACAACGATACATCTCGAGCAGAATTATCCGAATCCCTTCAATCCGACAACTGTGATGAGCTATGAGTTGCCAGTCGCGAGTTCGGTGAAACTGGCAGTCTATGATATGCTCGGCCGCGAAATGGCGGTGCTGGTGAACGAAGAAAAATCGGCGGGTAGACACACAGTGACGTGGGATGCTCGGACGATGGCAAGTGGGCTGTATTTCTACCGGCTTCAGGCACGGAATTCTGTCCAAACGAAGAAACTTGTTTTCCTGAAGTAAAACCTCCATTCTCTGCGGGATGCCTTTGGCCGTCGCGCCTCTCCTGTGTCCGCGAGGCATGTTCCTATTCTCTTCACAGTGATGTGTTCCGATCAATTCTTGACGGCTTCTTGGACATCGTCCGTGAAGCTTGCGGCTTCAGTGGATTGGAAGGGAAAGTTTACTATATTTTGCGAACGTAAAATGGTTCACCACCTCACCAGCAGTGGAGCATCATGGACTTTTCTTCAATCCTCCGCGGCATTGCGGGCCTTCTAGCGGTCACCGCCCTCGCCTATCTCTTTTCATCGAACAAGAAGAAGATCAATTGGCGACTCGTGGGCATCGGAATCTTCTTGCAGTTCGGATTCGCGTTTCTTGTCGTCCGGACGGATGTCGGCCGCGAGATTTTCAATCAGATCAGCAAGTTCTTTGTCTATTTGTTCGGGTTCGCCGCTGACGGTGCTCAATTTGTTTTCGGAACACTTGCCGCGAGTCCCGGCACGAATGGAAGCCTCGGCTTCTTCTTCGCTTTCCAAGTCCTGCCGACCATCATCTTCTTTGCTTCCTTCATGACGATCCTGTATTACCTCGGCATCATGCAGCGGATCGTGCAGGGCTTTGCCTGGGTGATGCTGCGGTTGATGAAGACAAGCGGGGCAGAATCGCTGGATGTCGCAGCAAACACATTCATCGGACAAACAGAAGCTCCCTTGGTAATCCGGCCTTATCTTCCGACACTGACGAACTCAGAACTCTTCACGATCATGACGAGTGGAATGGCTCACATTGCCGGCGGCGTCCTGGCCGCATATATGCAAATGCTCGGCCTGGCCTACGCCAAATTCAAAGGTCTCCCTGTCGATTCATCGCAGATCTATTTCGCCGGCCACCTGCTTGCAGCCAGTATCATGGCGGCACCGGCTACCATGGTCGTCGCGAAAATGCTGATACCGGAGACTGGCGAACCCGTTACGATGGGAACAGTCAAGGTCAAGATCGAGAAGACGCATTCGAATGTCATCGAGGCCGCAGCCGGCGGTGCGGCAGATGGCGTCAGGCTCGCCATCAATGTCGCTGCGATGTTGATCGCGTTTATCGCCCTGATCGCACTGATCAATTCGCTCCTCGGTTATGTCGGAAGCGTGAGCGGACTCAACGCAGTCTGTCAGGCGAATTTCAATCGTCCCCTCTCCCTTGAACTTCTCTTCGGTCTCGTTTTTCAGTTTGTCGCCTTCGCCATCGGCGTTCCCTGGGCAGATGCGCTCAACGTCGGGAGCCTTATGGGAATCAAGCTCGTCTTAAACGAATTCGTGGCGTATCTGAGAATGGCGGACATGATCGGAGCCGGACAACTTTCGGGAAAAGCCATCATCATCGCCACCTATGCACTGTGCGGTTTTGCCAATTTTTCGTCCGTCGCCATTCAAATCGGGGGCATCAGTCCCCTGGCAGAAAATCGACGCGGCGACATCGCCAGGCTCGGTCTCAAAGCAGTCCTCGGCGGCACGATCGCGACATGGATGACAGCTTCCATTGCAGGTCTCATCGCAAACTAACGCTCTGACATATTCGCAAGGATCGCAGAATGAATGACACACGCAAGAAATACAACTGGTTCGTGCTGGGCGATTTGAATGGATTCTTCGGACTGATGTTCGACAACCTCACAGTCCTCTCGTTTCTTGCCGGCATCCTCATATTTGTTTTCAAATTTCCGGCGGACATCATCTACACGCACATGTTCCCCGGGACCGCGTTTGGCGTTCTCTTCGGCGATCTCGTCTACACCTGGATGGCCTTTCGCCTTTCGAAGAAGACCGGGAATCCCAACGTCACCGCCATGCCGCTGGGACTTGACACTCCCTCAACGATCGGTATCGCACTCGTCGTTCTTGGGCCGGCATTTGTGGGACTGAAGGCCGAAGGAATGTCCGAACGTGATGCCGCCATGATGACATGGTACCTTGGCATGGCAACCATGGTGTTCATGGGAATCATCAAAGTCATCTTTTCATTCCTGGGCCGCTGGGTTCAGAAGATCGTCCCGCAGGCGGGATTGCTCGGTTCACTCGCCGGAATCGGTCTGGCTCTCATCGGCATGACGCCGCTCATCGATATCTTCGGCATGCCGCTCGTTGGGATGATTGCCTTCGGACTGATTCTCTATACCCTCGTCGCCGGCATCCGGCTTCCGTGGAACATCCCGGGAGTCTTTGCTTCGGTCGCCATCGGCACGGCACTCTATTATTTGCTCGGCCCTACGGGCCTCGTCGGCGGTACGTATGCCGGCCTTCCTCCTGCTGAGCTTCACTTCGGATTGCCGATGCCCACGATGGATTTTGTGAAGGGGATCAGTCACGCGCTCAAATACCTCCCCATCGCGATTCCCTTCGCAATCCTGACGGTGGTGGGCGGAATCAATGTTACGGAGAGCGCTCGTGTTGCCGGTGACGATTTCAACACGCGGAACATACTCCTCACGGAAGCTGTTGCGACATTGATTGCCGGCGTGTGCGGCGGTGTCGCACAGTCAACGCCGTATATCGGACAGCCGGCGTACAAGCATATGGGATCGAGGGCCGGCTATACACTGCTGACCGGTGTCTTCATCGGACTCGGCGGGATCCTTGGCTATGTTTCCTTCATCGTCGAACTCATTCCGCGTGCAGTCCTTGCCCCGATCCTGGTGTTTGTCGCGCTCGATATTATCGTTCAATCCTTCCAAGCATGCCCGGCTCGCCATGCGCCGGCGGTGGCGTTTGCATTTTTCCCCACCATTGCTCGCCTGCTCGCCATCAAGCTCGGCAATCCGGAAGCTGTCGTTCCGGAGACATTTCACAAGCTCCTGACGCTGCCGGGCAAGGCGCTTCCTGAGTTCCTTGTGATTGTTGCGCTGGGAAACGGCTTCATCGTCACAGGGATGCTGTGGGGTGCGTTCCTCGCCGAGTTGATTGATCGGCGACTGAGGATTTCGGCGGTCTACCTGTTCATTCTCGCGGCCTTCGCGTTCTTCGGCATCATTCACTCAGCGATGCCGGATGGGGTCATGTACCTTCCATGGAACCTTGAAGGAGTGCTGAAACAGATACCGTATCAGTTTACGCTCGCGTATGGAGTGCTGGCGCTGTTCTTCATCGCGATGTCGTGGACGAAAGAAAGCCGGGAGCCCTCTACGGGGTCTGCCCACTGAAAGGAATTTTGGCGTGGCTTCTTGTGTGCCTTTTTCATATTTTTCATACAATCCGTCCATCTTCGCCGGCAGAGCGACGTTCCTCTTGAATTGCGGCACTTGACGAGACATTGAAGACGTATGGCAAAAGTACTAGTCGTTGATGACGAACCTTCGATCCGTGAGTTCATTGTCGTGACACTCCGGAATCACGGGTTTCAAACACTGAGCGCCATGAACGGCGCCGAGGGTTTGAAACTCGCCAAGGCGCAATACCCCGACCTGATCCTCTGTGATGTGAGGATGGATTTGATGGGGGGGTATGAGATGCTGTCGCTGATACGGGAAGATCCCCTCACGCAGTCCATTCCATTCATCCTTATCACAGCAATGCAGGGCCGCACGGGCATGCGACAGGGAATGGAGCTTGGAGCCGACGACTACATTACGAAACCCTTTACCGCCCCTGAACTACTGGCCGCGGTGAACGGCAGGCTCCAGAAGTACTACACGGTTCTCGAGCGGGCTGAACAAAGGCTGACTGAGCTTCGTTCACAGTTGAGCACATCCCTTCCTCATGAATTGCGGACCCCGTTGAACGGAATCATGGGCTATGCCGATATTATGCGCAAGCAGTTTGCAGAATTGGAGCCGCTGGAAGTGGCGCAGATGTCGGAACGGATCTATAAAAACGCCACACGTCTGCATCGCCTCATCGAAAACTTTCTGATCTACGCTCAGCTCGAGATTCTCCAGACCGACAGGGAAAAGATCATCGGGTTGACAAGGCATCGGGTCGAAGACGTCGCAAAGGTAATCGATACGATCGCCAGAAAGAAGACGTATGAAGCGGCACGTTCGAACGACCTTGATCTCCGATTGACCAATGCCAATCTGGCCATTTCAGCCGATTATTTCGCCAAGATCTTCGAAGAACTGTTCGACAATGCGCTCCATTTCTCAAAGAAGGGGACTCCCATTCGCGTCCATAGCAAGACGAACGGCACTAATTTCGTCATTGCCGTCAGCGACGAGGGGCGTGGAATGAACCCGGAACAGATTCGTGATATTGGGGCGTATCGTCAGTTCGATAGAAAAATCTACGAGCAGCAGGGGTCTGGTTTGGGTCTGGTTGTGTCGAAGAGTCTCGTCGAAGTACACGGCGGTACATTTTTGATTGAAAGTGAATACGGCAAATATACCACGATCACCGTCACTTTCCCATTGGCACCGACTAACGCCGAACCATCATAATACGTTTTGCAGAAGATCAGCAGCACGGGACCATACTCCCAGCGCCTGACCAAATCGCGTTTTTCCAGAGAATTCCCCTGAATATCAGGCATTGTTCACTCCACGCTCCTGCTCGCTTCATCGAATGCAGCAGCCCGCATCCATTAGGCCTTGACTTGCCCCCGTATTTTCCGTATTTTTGAACAGCACCTTGGTCTCGCGTTCCCCATCAAATCCAGTCTTTCCGCGCTGAATCAAGCCTAATCAGTATCGGTTTCGTGCACTTACTTAAGGGTAGAAGCGATGGCTCGAACAAAATTCATGATGCATGATTGCGCGTACTGCCACAAGCAGACGAAGATGGAACGGATTGGCGAAATGCCGTCCAGCGCAGCGGTTGGCGAACCCCAGAAGATGTGGTATCGCTGTACCCGCTGCAAGCACAGCGCGCTTATTACTGTTGCTCCCCAATTCAAGGACAAAGGGGATGGAGGCTCAACAATCGACCGGAATGACTGCGTGGAGTACGCGAAAGAGAAAGTCTTCACAATAGGCCAGGCTATCTATCACCTGGAATGGGATGACATGGGGACGGTCATGAAGAAGGACAAGATGTCAAACGGCATTCACTCGATTCTTGTCTCTTTTCAGAAAAACGGTGAACGGAAACTCATGGAAAACGTCGCTCCCGAACCCACAGAGAATTTAAAGCAGGAACTCTTACCACAGATGTAGAATTTTCAGGTACGACACTGTTTCGATGAGACGGTGGCAACAGCAAGAATCCAGAGGAGGTGAATTTCTTGGTCGGTATCTTAATTGGCGAGAACGAGCCTATCGATCGCGCCATACGACGTTTCAAAAAGAAGTATGAACGGTCGGGCATTCTGAAAGAAGTCAAGAAACGTGGTTTCTTCACGAAACCGTCCGTCAAAAAGCGAATGAAGCTTGCCAAAGCCATCCGGCGCACACAGCGTGCGGCGATGGAAGAAGCATAGCAACCGTTCACCTCTGACAAGAAATCACAAGACCCTTCTGGCGTGCCAGAAGGGTCTTGTTGTTACTCAGGCGATCTTCGGGCTCCAGCGAGTTTCTTGCGGTCGCTACTGTAGAGGCTGATTGCCAATACCTTTCTTCGTCATCAGAGCCTCAATCTCATTGATCTCTTTCGGCGCATCCTTCGAGAGATTCTTGTTTCCATCCTGAGTGATCAGGACCGTGTCCTCGATCCGAACGCCGATATTCCAGAGTTTCTTGTCGACATCCTGAGTTCCCTCGGCAATATAGATTCCCGGCTCTACCGTCCACACCGCACCTGCCTCGAGGATCTGATCGCCCACATCGTGAACGTTGAGTCCGACACCATGGCTCAGTCCGTGATTGAAAAACGTCCGCACTTCTTGACTCCCCTTGTTCTTGACGAGGCCGAGACCGATCAAACCATCTTCGATTATGCCCGTGGCCCGGTCGCTGACTTCTTTCAAGGAGACTCCGGGCTTCATCATTTGGATGGCAGCCTTCTGGGCGTCAAGCACGATCTGGTAAATCTGCTTCTGTTCGGCGGAGAACTTGCCGCGCACGGGAAAGGTCCGTGTAATGTCGCTCGCATAGTAGTGGTACTCTGCCGCACAATCAGCCACAACGATTTCCCCTTTCTTCATTTGCCGGCGATTTGCATCGTAATGCAGCACCACGGAATTTTCGCCTGAGCCGACGATGCTGGGATAAGCGGCATACTCTGCACCCATTTTCGCGTACACGTATTCATAGACTGCCTGCAATTCGAACTCGTACATATCCGGCTCACACGACATCATGGCCTGCCTGTGGGCTAACGCGCTGATTTCCGTCGCCTTCGTAATCATCGCGATCTCTTCAGGAGATTTCACCATGCGCATCTTTCTGACCAAGGGAGTTGGATCCTTTACTTGGATGGTCGAGTCACGTTTCTGCAACGTGTCCAGCAAGGATTTCACAGGTTTCAGAAGAGCCGCCTGGGCTCTCGACAAGTCGGGCGGAATGGGAGGAATGAAAACGAGCTTCGGATCTGCCGCCAACACCAGATCCAAAATGTTCTTCAGACGCAGATTCGAGTACGCATGCCGCAGACCAAGAAGCTTCACAGCCCCTTCCGGCCCGTATCGCCGGCCGGTCCATCGCTCGAACATTGGATTGCGCGGTTGGAGATACAGAACTTCGTTGGCAGTAACTTGAGCAGTGTCTCCGTCCAGACGAAAAGTTGTTCCGTCCGGCAGCAGGACAAGGACGGCATTGGCTTCGCGGAATCCGGTCAGATAGTAGAAATTGTCGTCCTGCCGGTAACGATACTCGACGTCGGCATTCCGCATTCGCTGCGGTGCCGAATAGAAAATTGCGATCGCGTCCTTCCCCATCTTCGCTCGAAGTGAATCCCGCATGGCTTTGTGAAACGATGGAGGCGGCCAATCAACGTCATAGTCGACGTTTTTCAGATCCTGCGCACTGACGAGACAAAGCAGAAATGGGATCAGACTCAGCGCGCCGATGGAACGGAATAACTGCTTCATCAGATATCTCCTATACTGTGGATTCGAGAGGTTCAGTTGTTCTCAATCGTAGGCATCTCTCAGACAGGAGTACCAGACTGAGAGACAGGAAGGAATCCATACGGAAAGGTCGGACACCAAGTCCGACCCTCCTGAGCCACACGTGTTTTCAAAGGGTCCGTCACTTGAGAAGGATCATCTTCTGCGTGCTGACGCGGCTTCCGCTTTCCAGGCGCGAATAGTACACACCGGAGGCAACGGACCTGCCCGATTCATCCCTACCGGTCCAACGTGCCTCGTAGGTTCCCGCAAGCTGATCCTGATTTACGAGTGTCGCAATCTCTTTTCCAGAGACGTCAAAGATCCGCAAACGGACGGCAGAACGCTCGGAAATAGCGTATCGAATAGTCGTGCTGGGATTGAACGGATTCGGATAATTCGGCAGCAGGGCGAACTGCAGCGGCTGACTACCGGCCACCTGCTCAACAAGTGTTGGCTTGAGGGTCGCGCTGAACATGCCGCCTCCGTGGGTGGCTACAACGACAAGGCCGTCCAAGGTCCGGACGTCAATCATATCGACGGGGAGATTTCCGATGATTGTCGCTCCCTCCTTTGTCCAGGCTGTTGAAGTGCCGTTGAGCGTCGTTGTCGAATACAATCCCACGCTTGTTCCCACAAAATAGGTTGTCGTTCCGCCGAATGGCAGAATCGCCGCCCAACGCGTCGAGGGACCCCCGCCGGCACCGGTTGTCGGATTCTCTTCAAGATTGCCTCCGATGGGCGTCCAGCTCGCACCGGCATCCGTCGTATAGAAGAGGCTTTGGACGGAGTAGTTCGTGAAGACTGCAATGGCTTTGTCCCCGTTCGTCGGATCGATAGCAATGCAGTTCACATATCCGATCGTCGGAAAACCTTTGAGTGTGTAGATATCTGTGGGAGTAGGTTGACCGACATCAGCATTGTCCAGCCTGTAGATTCTTCCTCCAGCCGTACCATAGTACACACGGTTGGCCGGGGTTTTTGACACTGCAACAGCAGTGATGGTGACATTTGTATTCTTCGTAGTGGACAAGCTGTCCCAATTGAGATTTGTGGTGGAATTATTGTTGTTCAGCGGAATTCCGGCCAGATTATTGTTTCTCCATAACATATTACCCGCAGGGAGGAACATCCTGAACTGGTTGTTCGGATCGAGGGCAAATGGATTGACAAATATGAATCCACTCGCACCCGTCGGTACGATTCTTGTCCAGCTGCCGCCATAATCCCCCGCGTCGTTCATCACTACACGGTACAGATTGCCACTCTGAGAGGAAATGTATGATGACGATCCGCCGTCAGCGATTGCGCAAAACGAGCCATCGCCTGTCAGTTCCCTCACCCAAGTTGTTGTTTGGTTGGTGCTGTTGGTGAACCACGTTCCGTTGTCCTGCATTCCACCCATAACATTGGTGTTGCCGCTCCGACCATGATCGATGGCAACAGTATAGAACTGGGTGTTAAAGAAACCGTTGTTGAGTGGATTCCACACCACTGGCTCGGCAGTGACATCGAGCGTAAAGTAGATTCCGCCGTCATTTCCATTCAGCATCATGTTGGGATTCGTTGGATGAAAGCTGATGGAGTGTATGTCGCAATGGTGGTTCGTCCACTGAGTATAGGTGGAAGGAGATGCATACCCACCGATCCGTTTCCAATTCGTATTCGTTGCCCAACCGTCCGTTGAGCGATAGAGATTCGTTCCGCCGATGAAAACCATATTTTCATTGTCCGGCTTGACGGCAACCACCAGATCGTACGAACCCTGCGAATCAAACTTTGCGTTGCCCGAAAGGCCGGTTTCGTTGGGAATATTTGCCGATCGATCCACCCACGTCCCTCCTGCCCCTGATCCATTTCCGGAAACGAAAGTGTACTTCCAAAGACTGTGTCCCGTCGCATTTGTTCCGGGAGTTTCCGCCAGCGCATAGACGACATTGGGATTGGAAGGAGCATACGAAAGAACAATTCGCTTATAGTCGCCGGTCGACCAGCCAGCGGGTGTAATATTTGTCCAGGTATTTCCATCCGGCGACCTCCAAATGCCGCGATTGATCGCCGCCACCCCAGTCTGCAATTGAACATCCGCAGAACTCAAGCCCGCATAGACGACTCCAGCTGGAGTCACCTGAACCTCTGTGAGACGTCCGCCAAATATATTCCCTGATGGAGTGATGTTGGGATTCGCCAATGTGCCCAGAACAATTTTCCAACTTGCACCACCGTTATTCGAGCGCATAAGAGCGCCAATCGTGGCAGCGTAGACGATGTCTGAGTCATTTCTTGAATTGTCGACGGCTACATTCCAAATATAGTCCCAGGGCGGATCGAACGTATGCGGTGAATTCGTTGCGGTTGATGCGAGTCTACTCCACGTCGCCCCGTTATCTGTAGACTTGAACATGCCATCGCCGCGATAGGATGCGCCTGATTTGGCGGCCGAATTACCGTATAGTTCACCGGTCCCATAGTACCAGGTGGCTGTCTTTCCTGCTCGTTTGTCCTGGATGAGGCATGAAACACTGTGAAGCTCGTTCGGCACCGTCGTCTTGCTCCACGTCGATCCTCCATCTACGGAGCGCCACATGCCACCGGAGACACCTCCGGCGAGAATCACGGCTGGATTGGTGGCATCCATGGTAAATGCCCGAGTTCTTCCACCGATATTGTACGGACCCCTTCGTGCCCATTCTGCGACCAAGCCCCCTTCCGTCTTGCCGCTCTTCGACAACTTCAGCAGTTCTGCTTCGTGAGACGGTATCCTGGATGCCACTATGAGTTCCTTCGCGCGTATGCCCCGGGGAATCTCGCCAGTTGCTGGATCATGATATTTCATCCATTCAAAACGCTGCCGTGCACCAGGATCTTCGTTCACTTCAATGGCGGATTCAAATGTGTCGATCTCAATCCTTTTTTGCATGTTCTCGTAGGCCATGAAGAAAAAGACAAGACTCACTGAGGCAGCCAAAGCTCCCGCCAGGATACGATTTGCGGCGATTCTCATTCCTGAATTCATTGCGATCCCTTCGATTTTACTGTGATTTGATTGGCTGTTTTCAGAATACCAGGAACCATCTTACGAAGAACGTGCTGGCAGCGTATCGACACATAGCCTTGCATGGCCTAACAAAATGTAACGGTTATTCAGCATCATTTCAAAGAAATC
>Ga0315286_10000130_pt1 | contig 53088 bp, 50 predicted proteins | sample YL17G10_0_MG_FD_205038 | JGI IMG/M metagenome (GOLD analysis project Ga0315286, IMG submission 205038) | Sediment microbial communities from Yellowstone Lake, YNP, Wyoming, USA - YL17G10_0 | ecosystem: Environmental > Aquatic > Freshwater > Lake > Sediment | place: USA: Wyoming | collected...
TTTTATCCGTCGCTATCGCGAACCGGGCCGCAGAGCCGCAGGCGCAGCTCCGCTCCGTCGGCACCCTGCCGATTGCGGCGCGGATCATCTCCTTGGCCGCTCCCTGGGCCTTTTTCAGGTTGTCGAACACCATCTCGATGGTGACATCCTCCTCGCCTTCCTTCCAGCAGTCGTAATCCGTCGAGAGGGCGATCATCGCGTAGCAGATCTCCGCCTCCCTGGCCAGCTTCGCCTCGGGGACGGCCGTCATCCCGATGACGCCCCCTCCCCACGAACGGTAGAGACGGCTCTCGGCCCTCGTCGAGAAGAGGGGCCCCTCCATGCACACGTAGGTCTCGTTTCGGTGAGCGGCGTGACCCAGCTGTATTCCCGTCTCGTAGAGGAGGCCGCTCATGACCGGACAGAAGGGGTCCGCGAACGAAACGTGCCCCACTACACCGTTTCCGAAGAAGCTGTTCGGTCTTCCCTTTGTACGGTCGATGATCTGGTCCGGTATCACGACGTCCCTCGGCCTGATCTCCTCCTTGAGGCTTCCCACGGCGCTCACCGATATGATCCTTTCGACCCCCAGGTACTTGAGCGCCCATATGTTGGCCTTCACCGGGATCTCCGACGGGAGGTGCCTGTGCCCCGCGCCGTGGCGCGGGAGAAACGCGACCGTGCGCTCACCGATCTTCGCCAAGGTGATGCAATCCGAGGTTTTTCCGAAGGGAGTGTCGATGTCGACGCTGTCGACGACCTTCGCGCCCTCGATCGAATAGAGCCCGGTGCCTCCGATGATCGCTATCTTCGCCTCCGCCATGCGCGCCTCCGATGAAGGGTGTACGTCAGGGCCTTCCTGAAGTTTTCAGGAATTTTAATTTCTCTTTCTCGAGCTCGAGATCCCCCGAGATCCGGAAAAGTTTCATCTTCGACCGGTCGCCGCGAACGATGGAGACCGAGCTCTTTGGTACGTTAAAATAATCAGAAATTATCTCTACGGCATCAGAATTAGCCTCTCCCCCCACAGGTTTCTTCCGGGTGTAGAGGTGGAGCACGCCGTCATCGGGAAAAATGCCGCGGCGGGAGCTTGAGGGATGTATGCGCGCCTCGCAGGTGTATACCCTCCGTTGCTTCGCACCCATGCGGAAAAACCCCCACTAGGTTCGCGGACCGAATATGGCGCTTCCTATTCTGACCATGTTCGATCCCTCCTCGATGGCCGCGGCGTAGTCGGAGCTCATCCCCATCGAGAGGCAGACGATGCCGCGCTCCCGCTCTTTCAGACGCTCGAACGCCGCGCGTGTGGCCCTGAAGGCCTCGCGAATCCTCGCCTTGTCGCCGGTAAGTGGTCCAACGGTCATGAGGCCCCTGATCACGAGGTTTTGCAGCGGCCGGAGCTCGTCGACGAGCTGGAAGAGCCGTCCGGGTTCGACACCCGATTTCGTCTCTTCGCCGCTCGAGTTGATCTCGATTAAAACCTCGACCGGCCGCTCTGCCCTCCGCTCGATCTCCAGCGCCGTTTCGAGCTTATCGATGCTCTGGATCATCGTGAAGATGGGGAGGGCCTTTTTCACCTTGTTCCTCTGGAGATGGCCGATGAGATGCCATCTCACCCCGTCCCTGACGGCTGAAAACTTATCCTCGGCCTCCTGGACCCTGTTCTCCCCGATGAGCGTGACGCCCGCGTCGATGGCTTCGTTTATCCTGTCGGGCGGCACCGTTTTCGTGACGACGACAAGCTCGACCTGATCCTTTCGCCCCGTTCTTATCAGGGCCTCCCCGATGGCTTCTCTCACCCTCTCAAGATTGTCACGTATCGCGGGCATCGTTTTTCACCTCCGCTATGGACGCTCCTCACGGTTTGCGCTGCCTTGGGTCGTTTATCCCGTCCCATCCGATCGGCGCCGGGAGTTCGGGGCGGCCTTTTGGCGCTTTTTCCCTTTTCCTCCCATCCTCGTACAGGAGACGACCTCTCCGCGCAACAGCTCGTAGACGGTCGTGCACTCTTCGAGCCGGGGGAGACCGTGCGCGGCGAGCACGACGGCCGATCCTTTCCTTCTGAGCTCCGAGAAGAGCCCAAGCACCGACCGCGCCGAGTCTTCGTCGAGATGGGCGACGGGCTCGTCGCCGAAGAGGTAGAGCGGCTCTTTCAGAAGGGCCCTCGCGGCCATTCCCTTCTTCTTCTCCCCTTCGGAGAGCTCCCGGGGTAGGAACCCCGCCTTCCCGCCGAGACCGAGCCGCTCGAGAAGCACGAGGGCCCGGGGCTTAAGCTCCCTGGCGCTCCCCCCCAGGAACACGTGGGGGGCGAGTATGTTTTCGAGCAGGGTGAGCTCCCCGATCAGGAGGGTACTCTGGGGAATGAAACCGACGTATCGCTCCCTGAATAAGGAGAGCTCCGTCTCCGCCGCACCCGGGAGATGCACCCTGTCGAACGCCATCTCCCCTTCGGTGGGGGGGGAGATGCAGGCGAGGAGGGCGAGGAGGGTAGATTTTCCGCTTCCCGTTGGCCCTCGGACAAGGGTGCAGGTTCCCTCGTTGACGTCGATGCTCACATGGTTCAACGCGCGAACCCCCGCCGCCCCATCCCCGAACGGAAAATAGGTCTTCGAGATGGAAATCGCCTTTATGCTCAAGGGGCACCTTTCAAGAGGCCGTCGGCGTCGCGTTTCAGCGTGGAGGCCGTGAGAAGGGCGCCGATGATGACCGCGATGACAGCGACTCCGAACGCCGCCTGACCCCCGATTCCGATAAGTTTCAGGAGATTCAGGCTCCGCATCCCCAGGAAGAACGACGGGAGGGCGAGGGCGTGCCCGAGGATCAGAAGCAGGATGAAAACCACCCCTCCGAGCGAGCCGGTGAAGGAGACGATCGAGGTCTCGACCGCGCCGAGGAGGAGAATGTCGATCCTCTGCGCGCCGTGGATCCGGTATATCGCGAGCTCATCCCCCCGCGTGCGGGTGAGGAAGAAGGCGAGGGCGGCCAGGAGCAGGATGCATATCGCAAGCGCGGCGAACGCCAGCACGAGGAAGAGGCGCTTCGCATCACTGAGCGCGGGGAAGCCGAGAACGCTCCTCGCGATGTTCCCGAGGAACAGGACGCCCCCGACGAGGAAGGCGGTCCCGAAGGAGAGGATCGAGCCGAACCTCCTCCTCCCTATGTTGGTGAGTGCGCACCAGAGGATGTTTCCGATCATAGCCCCGACGCCGTGACGCTCCACGCGTACTGAAAAACAATCAAACCCCGGCTTATGCGGCCGGGGTCAGTGTGGGCGATGCTGGACTCGAACCAGCGACTTCTACCATGTGAGGGTAGCACTCTACCGCTGAGTTAATCGCCCGCTAGGTTTCATTATAACGGGATTGGGCCGGGCTGTAAAGAAAAAAATGTCAGAAGGCTTCGCCGCCAAAGAGGGGAATCACTCTTTCCTCTTGAACGCGGTTCGTTTTGTTAGTACTCTTCTCTCGTCATGCAAAGGCTTGCTTGCGCAGCGCTGCTGTTTTTCATCGCCGGGCGGCATCTTCTGGCGAGGGAACCCGGCGGTCCGACGAGCCGTTTCGATACCGCCCGGCCCGGAGCCTCCGCGGGGGGATCCGATACGATCCCGAGCCTTGGCGAGTCAGAGGCATTCTACGTATTTCCGAAGGGAAGAAGCTTCAGAAATGCCGCCTTCCCCGCCGGGAATGTATCTAAGGGGAGCGAACCGTCGGAGGTGAGTCTCCCGGGGGAGGAGGCGGACCCCCAGGCTCAAAACGGGCCATCGGAGAGCGGTCCACCCGGTATCAAGCTCCCGAAGGACGGAGACGGCGCTCCCCTCCGCTTCGCCGACGAAGTCGCCGTCCTCCGGATGGCCGGGGACGGAGACGTGAGGTGGTTTCTCTGCCTGAGGGACGGGGATCTCTTTTATCTCCCCGAAACCCATCTCACCGGCCCCGCGCGGACTGTTCCCTACGACCGGGAAGGGAACCTCGTCATCGGCAGGGAGCTCATCGATTCGAGGAACGGGGTTCCCATCCGATACGAACCCGGCGACCTCGAGATCGTCCCGCCCCGCTACGGCGCTTCAGGGTACGAGGGAAGGGTCCTCAACCTGAGGAGAGAGGCCCGGGAGAACTTCATCGCTCTCATAGAGGGCGCGGAGCGGGAAGGCGTCAATATGCGGATCCTCTCCGCCTACCGCACGGCCCGGTACCAGTCGCTCCTCTATGAAAACGCCTTCGCGCGGTACGGCCTGCTGCAGAACAGGGTCGCGAAGCCCGGGCACTCCGAGCACCAGCTAGGGACCACCTGCGACCTCACCACCGACGAGATCCGAAACGGTCTCTCCTGGGAGTTCGAGAGCACGAAAGCATTCGCGTGGCTGAAGGAAAACGGGCACAAGTACGGCATCTTTCTGTCCTATCCCAAGTACGGGGAGCGGCACACTGGATACATCTACGAGCCGTGGCACTACCGTTACTTCGGGAAGGAGAAATGGGCCCGACACATGGACCAAAACGGAGTGTTCCTCGCGCGGTAGAGATGCGGCTTGGGTGCTTTGTGCTTGACAAGGAAAACGGACACATTATCGTAAGAGTTCAACGACCGAAGAGGCGGATCATGATGCGCAATACGGCGAAACAGTTTATCCGGAGCGCGGCTCTGGCTTCTTTTGGGGTGTGGGTCGCGCTCCACGCGTACGCCCAGCAGCGGGTGACGTCGAGCCATGCCCTCGCGCTCCACGGCGACGTTAAGTACGGTCCCGCGTTCACGCGTTTTGACTACGTGAACCCCGACGCCCCCAAAGGGGGGAGCGTGAGGCTCGCGACGGTCGGCACGTACGATAGTCTTAACCCTTTCATTTTGAAGGGAGTGCCCGCCGCGGGCACAGGGCTCCTCTTCGACACCCTCACGGTCCAAGCCGACGACGAGCCTTTCACCGAGTACGGTCTCATCGCGGAGAAGATCGAAGTGCCCGACGACCGCTCCTGGGTCGCCTTCACAATCAGGGCCGAAGCAAAATGGAATGACGGGAGCCCGGTCACGAGCGACGACGTGGTTTTCTCCTTCGAGACTCTCGTCGCGAAGGGGCACCCGTTCTACAAGGCGTATTACAGCGACGTGGTCAGGGCGGAAAAACTGGGCCCCAGGAAGGTGAGGTTCATCTTCAAGCAGGGGAAAAACCCCGAGCTCCCCCTCATCATGGGCCAGCTCCCGGTGATTCCGAAGAAGTACTACACGGACAACCCATTCGACAGGACGAGCCTCGACCCGCCTCTGGGGAGCGGGCCGTACCGGGTGTCGGAGGTAAAGCCCGGCCGTTCCATTACCCTGCAGAGGGTCTCCGACTACTGGGGAAAGGACCTCCCGGTCAACAGGGGACGCTACAACTTCGATACGATCCGCTACGAGTACTACCGGGACGAGACCGTGGTCGTCGAGGCGTTCAAGGCCGGCGAGTACGACTTCCGGGTCGAGAATGTGGCCAAGACCTGGGCAACCGCCTACGAAGGGGCCGCTTTCAATAGAAAGCAGATAATAAAAGAGGAAGTACCGAACGAGAACCCCACGGGTATGCAGGGTTTCATCTTCAACACGAGGAGACCCCTCTTCAAAGACAGGCGCGTCCGTCTCGCATTGAGCTACGCCTTCGACTTCGAGTGGACCAACAAAACCTTTTTCTACGGCTCCTACACCCGGACGAAGAGCTATTTCTCCAATTCCGAGCTCGCGTCGAGCGAACTCCCGGCCCCCGGGGAGCTGAAGCTCCTCGAGCCTTACCGGAAGCAGCTCCCGCCCGAGGTTTTCACTCGGGAATACGCCCCCCCCGCGACCGACGGCTCCGGGAACATCAGGACGAACCTCAAGAATGCCCTCGACCTTTTGAAAGAAGCGGGGTGGGAGCTCAAGGATGGGAAGCTCGTAAGCGATGAAGGCAAACCATTCGCGTTCGAGATCCTCTTCGACCAGCCGAGCGGAGAGCGGTTCACCATCCCCTTCGCGAAAAACCTCGAGAGGCTGGGGATAACCGCGACGATCCGAGTCGTGGACGAGGCGCAGTATGAAAACCGGATCGATAACTACGATTTCGACATGACTTCGACCGTGTGGGGCCAGAGCCTCTCGCCCGGGAACGAACAGAGGGACTTCTGGTCCTCGGCAGCCGCCGACAAACCCGGTTCCCGGAACCTCGCCGGGATAAAGAACCCCGCCGTCGACGCGCTTGTCCAGCGGGTCATCACGGCCCCCGACCGCGCGAGCCTGGTCGCGGCCTGCAGGGCCCTGGACAGGGTCCTTCTATGGGGGTACTACGCCATCCCCCAGTGGCACATCCGCGCCTACCGGATCGCCTATTGGAACAAGTTCGGGAAACCCGGGCTTAAACCGAAATACAACCTCGGTTTCATCGACACCTGGTGGATCGACAGCGAAAAGGAGAAGGCCCTCGGCGGCAAATAGATTGCAAAAGCGGGGCCCGAAACGACGTGCTCAATTACATTTTACGACGGATCCTCCTGATCATCCCGACCCTGATAGGGATCATGGTCATCAACTTCTTTATCATCCAGGCCGCTCCGGGGGGGCCCGTCGAGAAGCTCATCGCGCAGGTGAGGGGATCGCGGGTACGCGCGACGGAGAGGATCAGCGGAAGCGGGGGCGAGGCCGAGCAGCCTCAAGCCCGGGGGGCCGAGGGGGGCGAGCGGATCACGGGCAAGTACCGCGGGGCCCAGGGGCTCGACCCGGAGCTGATAGGTCAGATCGAAAAGCTCTACGGCTTCGACAAGCCGCTGGTGAAGCGGCTGCTCGTCATGATGGGTAACTATGCCAGGTTCAATTTCGGCGAGAGCTTTTTCAGGGACCGGAAGGTCTTCGATCTCGTGCTCGAGAAGATGCCCGTCTCGATCTCCCTTGGCCTCTGGACCACTCTCCTCGTCTACCTCATCTCCATCCCCCTCGGGATACGAAAGGCCGTGAAAGACGGGACCCCTTTTGACGTCACGACGAGCTTCGTAGTCACCGTAGCCTATGCGATCCCCGAGTTTCTCTTCGCCATCCTCCTCATCATCCTCTTTGCGGGTGGTAGCTTCATGAAAATTTTTCCTCTACGGGGTCTCGTCTCCGAAGACTGGCGCCTCTTTCCCTGGTACATGAAGATCGTCGATTACCTCTGGCACATCGTTTTGCCCGTTACGGCGAGCGTAATCGGGGGGTTTGCCGGACTCACCATGTTCACGAAGAACTCGTTTCTCGAGGAGATCAACAAGCAGTACGTCGTGACGGCCCGGGCGAAAGGTCTCGACGAGAAGCGGGTTCTTACCGCCCACGTCTTCCGGAACGCAATGCTCATCATCATCGCCGGTTTCCCCTCGGCTTTCATCAGCTCCCTCTTCACGGGGACCCTCCTGATCGAGGTTATCTTCTCCCTCGACGGGCTCGGCCTCCTGGGGTTCGAGTCCGCGATCAACAGAGATTACCCCGTGGTCTTCGGCACCCTCTATGTCTTCAGCCTTTTAGGGCTCTTGTTGAACCTCGCGGGGGACCTGATGTACATGTTCATCGACCCCAGGATCGACTTCGAGCGCAGGGAGGTGTAGGTGCAAAGGGCTCCCTCAGGCCGCCGGCTCCTGACCCCTCGGTTCGGGAGGCGGCTGAAGAGCTTTACGTCGAACAAACGCGCCTTCAGGGCTCTCATCGCTTTCGCGGCGCTCTTCACGGTCAGCCTCTTCGCCGAGATCATCGCAAACGACCGTCCGCTCCTCGTCCGCTTCGACGGTCGATTATATTTCCCGCTCTTGAACGCCTACACGGAGAGGGATTACGGCGGGGAGCTGGAGCTCGAGCTCGATTACCACGACCCGTCGCTGAGCGGGCTCATAAGGGAGAAAGGGTGGATGGTCTGGCCTATCATCCGCTACCGTTTCGATTCCATCGATTACTACCTCGACGTCCCGGCGCCGGCTCCCCCTTCGAAAAAGCACTGGATCGGGACGGACGACCAGGGACACGACGTGCTCGCCCTCATCATCTACGGGTTCAGGACCTCGGTGCTCTTCGGGTTCGTGCTCACGGCGGTGAGCTCTGCCGTGGGGATCACGGCGGGCGCCCTCCAGGGGTATTTCGGCGGGCTCCTTGACCTCCTCCTCCAGCGCTTTATCGAGATGTGGGCCTCGCTCCCGACTCTCTATCTTATCATCATCCTTACGAGCATCATCCAGCCGACTTTCGGCCTCCTGCTCCTCGTGCTCCTGCTCTTCAGCTGGCTCTCCCTCGTCGGCGTAGTGAGGGCCGAGTTCCTCAGGGTGAGGAACTTCGAGTTCGTAAAGGCAGCCCAGGCGCTCGGCGTGCGGAACGGGACGATCATTTTCCGGCACATCCTCCCCAACGCCATGGTTTCCACGCTCACCTTCCTCCCCTTCATTTTAAACGGATCGATCATCGCCCTCACCTCCCTCGACTTCCTGGGGCTCGGTCTCCCCTCGGGAAAACCCTCCCTCGGGAGGCTCCTCGCCCAGGGGAAGGCAAACCTCCAGGCTCCCTGGCTCGGCATCACCTCCTTCGTCGTGCTCTCGGTGCTGCTCACCCTGCTCATTTTCATAGGGGAAGGGGTGCGGGACGCCTTCGATCCGAGGAGGGAGATCGGATGAGATTGCTCGAGGTTTGCGACCTCTCCGTGTCGTTCCGCGCGGGAGGGAAGGTCGTCGAGGCGGTGAAGGGCGTGTCCTTCGCCATCGACCAGAGGGAAACCTACGCCCTCGTCGGGGAGAGCGGCGCCGGGAAGTCGGTGACAGCCCTCTCGATCCTCCGTCTCCTTCCGCCCTCGAAGGCGTTCTTCCCTTCGGGGCAAATCCTCTTCCGTGGGTCGGACCTCATGAAAGTTTCGGAGCAGACGCTCCGCGATATCCGCGGCACGAACATCGCGATGATCTTCCAGGAGCCCATGACATCCCTGAACCCTCTCCACACCATCATTAAGCAGGTGGGCGAGACCCTCGTCCTTCACCAGGGGATGAGCGAGAGGGAGGCGAGGGGGAAGACCCTCGAGCTCCTCGAGCTGGTGCAGCTCGCGGAGGCCGAAGAGCGGCTCGACGCCTACCCACACCAGCTCTCGGGGGGACAGAGGCAGCGCGTGATGATCGCGATGGCCCTCGCGAACAAGCCGGCCCTCCTCATCGCCGACGAGCCCACCACTGCCCTCGACGTAACCATCCAGGCGGAGATCCTCGCGCTTCTCGGAAAGCTGAAAGAGGAGCTCGGCATGTCGCTCCTCCTCATCACCCACGATTTGCGGATCATGCGGAAGATGGCCGACAGGGTGGGCGTGATGAAAGACGGGCGTATCGTCGAGACGGGCGGGGTGAAAGAGGTCTTTTCCGCACCTGCCCATCCATACACCAAGTTCCTCATCTCCTCGGAATCCCTCGGCTCTTCGAAAGAGCCGCAGGGAGACGGTGAAGAGGTGGTGAAATGCGGGAGGCTCAGCGTCGCCTTTCCCATCTACAGGGGGATCTTCAGGCGTGCGAAAGGGTACGTCAACGCGGTGAAGGAGGTGAGCGTCGTCGTTCGGCGGGGGAGGACCACGGGGCTCGTGGGGGAGAGCGGGTCGGGTAAAACGACCTGCGGCCTCGCCCTCCTGCGGCTCCTCCGGAGCAGCGGCTCGATCACCTTCATGGGAAAGGAGATCCAGGGGGTTGCAAGCGGGGAGCTCAGACCTCTGAGGCGCGAAATGCAGGTTATCTTCCAGGACCCCTTCGAGAGCTTGAACCCCCGCCTCACGATAGGGCAGATCGTGGAAGAGGGGCTGAAGGCGCACGGGGTGGGGAGGTCGAGGGAGGAGCGGGAGGGAATGATCGCGCAAACCCTCAAAGAGGTGGGGATCGACCCCGAGTCGCAGGGAAGGTACCCGGGCGAGTTCAGCGGCGGGCAGAGACAGCGGATCTCCATCGCGAGGGCGATAATTCTAAGACCGAGGTTCCTCGTCCTCGACGAACCCACCTCCTCGCTCGACATGACGGTGCAGACCCAGATCCTCTCTCTCCTTAAAAACTTGCAGCAAAAGTATAACCTCGCGTACCTGTTTATCAGCCACGACCTCAGGGTCATCCGTGCGATGAGCCACGAGATCGTGGTGTTGAAGGACGGGAGCGTCGTTGAGCACGGGCTTTCCGAGCAGGTGTTCAGGGAGCCGGCCCACCCCTACACGAGGAACCTGATGAGGGCCTCTTTCGACCTGGAGACGTCCTGAAACCCGCTTTCCGGGATAAAAAAGTTTTTTTTTAAAAGTCGCGGCGCCTTTTTTAGGCGGCGGGAGGTGCGCTCATGTCTGCAGTGATCCCCATCGGGACTATGGTCAACGCGGCGGCTGTCGTGGCCGGGAGCCTGATCGGGGTCATCCTGAAGCACCGCTACCCCGAGAGGGTGAAGGGGATTGTGTTCCAGGCGATCGGGCTCGCGACCATCGTCATCGGGGTCAAGATGGCCCTCGATGTGAAAAACATCCTCACCCTCATCTTCAGCCTCCTCGCTGGCGGGATCGCCGGGGAGCTCGCGGGGCTCCACGAAAGGCTCGAAAAGGCAGCCGAAGGGCTGAAGTCGCGGTTGAAACGCGTCGAAGGGAACTTCAGCGAGGGGCTCGTCACCGCCTTTCTCATCTTCTGCATGGGCTCGATGGCGATCGTCGGGTCGATCGACGAGGGACTCAGGGGTGAGCGCACGATCCTGCTGACGAAATCGGTGCTGGACGGGTTTACCTCCGTCGCGCTCGCTTCAAGCTTCGGGGCCGGGGTGTTTTTCTCGGCGATCCCTCTCGTTCTTTACCAGGGGGCTATCACCTTTCTCGCGTCGGTGAGCCAGACGTTCTTTACACCCCTCATTGTCGCCCAGCTCACCGCTGCGGGGGGGACGATGATCATCGGGCTCGGGTTGGGACTCCTCGATATAAAGAAGATCAAGGTCATCAATTTTCTGCCGTCCCTCCTGTTCGTCGTGGGTTTCACTCTCCTCTTTCCGGGGTAAAGGCATATGTGTACGAGCTACGAGCGGTTTCTCGAGGTGGACGTTAGGGTGGGGAGGGTGTCGCGGGTGGAGGATTTTCCGGAGGCGAAGAAGCCCGCTTATAAGCTCTGGATCGATTTCGGCCCCCTCGGGGTGAAACAATCGAGCGCTCAGATCACGAGGATCTACGGGAAAGACGATTTGCTGGACAGGCTCGTCCTCGCGGTGGTAAATTTCCCCCCTAAGCTGGTCGCCGGTTTCATCTCTGAGGTTCTCGTGCTCGGCGTCACCGGCTGTGCCGGCGGCGTCGTTCTCGTCGGTCCCGACAGGGAGGTGCCGTGCGGCCTCAGGGTTCTCTGAAGGAATGCGAGTATAATCTGTGTGACACGGAGGAGCGTGCCCGATGGAATGCAGAGTCGAGAAGAACACCGTCCGCTGCGGATGCACCTACGATTCATGTTCTCGAAAGGGTATCTGCTGCGAGTGCGTCGCCCACCACAGAGCCTCGGGCGAGATCCCCGGCTGCTTCTTCTCCAAGGCGGGGGAGGCGCGGTACGACCGCTCCCTCGCGGCCTTTTTGAGGGATAAGGGCGGGCGGTAGGTGCCGGGTCCGCGCACGAAAAGCAAAAAAACCCTTCGCAAGGAATAATCTATGATCGCAGAATACCCCCGCTTCTCGGAGCTCACCATAGACGAGCGCCCGGAGCTCCACCCTCGCTTTAAGACCCTCACCGAGGGGGTCTCGGAGTTCACCTTCGCGAACATATACCTCTTCAGGAACACCCACAGCTACCGGATCTCCCGGCTTGGTGCGGGACACGGGCCCGAAGGGCTCTACGTTGTCGCGGGAAACGACGACGGGAAGAGCTTCTTCATGCTCCCCTTCGGCCTGCCCCAGCGGAGTCTCCTCGAAGAACTCTTCGAGCGGTTCAGCTCGATGAAGGCGATACCCGAGAGCCAGGCAGTTGCCCTCAAGGGCATGGGGTACGAGACAATGGAGGACAGGGACAGCTTCGACTACCTCTACCTCAAGAGCGACCTCGCGGCGCTCCAGGGCCGGGCTTTTCATAAAAAGAAAAACCTGGTGAACGCGTTCATAAACAACTACACATACGTAGGAAAACCCCTCCTCGAGGAGTACAAGCCTCACGCGCTCGATGTGCTCGACTCCTGGTGCGCCCAGCAGAGCGCCGAAGGAGATTACACGGCGGCCAGGGAGGCCTTGGAGATGTCCGAAACCCTGAGCCTCTGCGGCGGCGTGTACTACGTCGACGGGACACCCGCGGGGTACACCCTCGGCGAGGAGGTGTCGGGAGGAACCACCTACCTCATACACTTCGAAAAGGCCGTTCCGGGGTTCAAGGGGCTCTACCAGTTCATAAACATGAGCTTCGCCGGGATTCTCCCCGACAAGTACGTGTATATCAATAGGGAACAGGACCTCGGAGACGAGGGGCTCAGGCAGGCGAAGTTGAGCTACAGGCCCCATGCGTTCGTGAAGAAATCGCGGGCGCACAAGCCCGCCGCTCAATGAGGAGTTGTCGAGTGGGACTCATCCACAGACTTCCCGAGGAGGTCTCCGGGAAAATCGCCGCGGGCGAGGTTATCGAGGGGCCCTTCTCCGTTGTGCGCGAGCTGGTGGACAACGCCCTCGACGCCGGGGCGTCCCATGTCGGGGTTTGGGCCCAAAACGGGGGGAGGGACCTTCTGCAAGTTACGGACGACGGCGAGGGAATGATCCACGATGACGCCCTCCTCTCGGTCGAAAAGCACACGACGAGCAAGATCAGGGATATCGAGGATCTGAACGGCCTTGCCACCATCGGGTTTCGTGGGGAGGCCCTGTCGAGCATCTGCGGGGTGAGTGATTTCACCATGCTCACAAAGAGGGCGGGGGAGGAGTGGGGGACGAAGGTCCGCGCCGCCTTCGGAGGCGAGCCGAGTGCGGAGCCGGCCGCCGCAAACAGGGGAACCGAGATAACGGTGCGGGACCTCTTCAAGAACCTCCCTGCGAGGCGTAAGTTCTTGAAACCCGAAAGGGCGGAAAACGCCCGGATCAAGGACGAGGTGCTGAAGAAGGCGCTGAGCTTCTGGGACAGGGGTTTCCTTCTCCGATTCGACGAGAGGATGGTCATCGGCGCCGCACCGCAACCGGATCCCCTTTCGAGGATCGGAGAGATTTTCGGGTCGGTGCTCGAACGCAGCCTCGTCCCCATCGAACACGGGGAGGAGCATTTCAGCATCAAAGGATTCGTCTCGGGCCGCGCCGCCACGCTGTCGAACAGAACCGGCCAGTACCTGTTCGTGAACGGACGACCCGTCGAGGACCGTTCCCTCCTCTTCGCGGTCAACAGCCCGGCCAGGGGTATAGTCCCGGCGGGCAGGTTTGTCCACGCGTTTGTCTTCATCGAGATCGATCCCACCCTAATCGACATCAACGTCCACCCCGCGAAACGGGAGATGAGGATCGCGATCGAGCGAAGCGTCCACGGCGCGCTTCACCGCTGCGTGTCCCGGGCCCTCGAAGAGCGGTTTTACGGCGTCCGGACGCCATACGATCGGGAAACACCCGCGGGTGAAGTGCCGGCGGTTCGAGAGCCCCCCCCACCCGAAGGTTCGGCCCGGCCCGGTGAGACGTACCTCGAAATACCGGGCCGGAAAACCCGCGGCGAGGCTTTTACCCCGATACCACCCGGGACCACCCGCGGGTTTTTTCTGGAAATACCCCTCGAGCTCCCCCGTGCCGACGCTCTTTCCTTCAAAGGCACCCTCTTCGGCACCTACTGCCTCTTCGAGGGAGAGGAGGTCCTCCTTCTCGTGGACCAGCATGCGGCCCACGAGCGCGTGCTTTACGAGCGCTACAAAGAAAGCGCGCAGGCGGATACGCCGATCAAGGGGCTCCTCGTGCCGATAAACCTCACGCCTCCAAGGTCCAGGTACGGCGAGATTTTGGAGAACAGGGAGGCCTTCAGACAGGCAGGGTTCGAGATCGAGCCCTTCGGGGACGACAGCATAAACGTCCTCTCGGTGCCGGCCTTCGTCCCCGAGGATTTCGAGGAGGAAGCGGTTTCGCGCATGATAGATGAGTTCTGCGAGGGAGCGGCATTACCCGCGGACCCGACTTCGTTCAGGGAACGCTTCCTCGTGCTCGCCGCATGCAGGAGCGCGGTCAAGGTGAACGACCCCCTCGGAGAGACGGAGGCGTTGCAGCTTCTCGCCGATCTCGGCAAGACCCGTGTACCCTTCGTGTGCCCCCACGGCCGTCCCACCTGTTTCCTGACCGGGAGGGAGAGTTTCGAGAAACTGTTCGGGAGGAGGTAGCTTCGTGAAGAGCGCGGTTTCGCGGAAGGACTTGGAGACCTGGTTCGACCGGTTCTTGAATGTCTCAAACGTGCAGGACTCGCTCCCGAACGGCCTCCAGGTCGAGGGAAGAGAACGGATTGCGAAAGTGGTCGTTGCCGTGAGCATCACCTTCGACGTGATCGAGTACGCGGTCCGGGTGGGGGCAGGGGCGATCGTCGTCCATCACGGGATGTTCTGGAAACACGACGACCCGACGGTGAAAGGACACAGGAGGAGGAGGCTCGGAAGGATCCTCGAGCACGAGATCAACCTTTTCGCCTACCACCTTCCCCTCGATCTCCACCCGGAGCTCAGTCACAACAGGCTCATCCTCTCGAAGATCGGGGCTGAGCGCATCGAGGAATGTGGGGACCTCCACAGGGACTTCACTTACGGACTCAAGGGGATCTTCCCCGCGCCCGTCGATTTTTTCGAACTTGTCGCACGGGTCGACGCGGCGCTTCGCGCGGAGGCCCGTTTCTTCAAGTACGGGGCGGACCGGGTCGGGTCGGTTTTCGTCGTGAGCGGGGCGGGGAGGTCCCTCGCCGACAGAATTCCCATGCTAGGGGTAGACGCGTACCTGACCGGCGACGCGCAGGAGAGCACCGAATACATCGCAAAGGAAGAGGGGCTCAATTACATCTACGCCGGGCACTACAACACGGAGAAGGTCGGGGTCGAGGAGCTCGGCAAGAGGATAGCGCAAACCTTCGGGGTGGAGGTCCTCTTCTACGAGACTGAAAACCGGCTTTGAGCCTGGTCCGGCAGCCGCTCCAAACGGGTCGACCCCCGTGCAAACCGCGCTCCGGGGCTAAAAGATTTGTAAAGGGTCATGTTCTGTATTAAACTCTAAGGCGAGAGCAGAGCGGGGGCTCCGATATGGCGGAAGAAAGCACCTTGAGGCATCCGGTCGTGAGCGGCCTCTTCTATCCTGAAGGCGCGCAGGAGCTCGAGCAGACCGTCGACGGGTATGTGGCAAAGGCGGACAGGGCCTCGCTCTATAGAACTATTCGCGAGCAAACGGGGATCCCGGACCCCGAGACCCTCACTCCGATCGCGCTCGTGGCGCCTCACGCCGGTTACATATTTTCGGGGGCCGTTCAGGCCTGCTCCTACAGCCTGCTCAGCGGCCGCGAGATCGACACCGTCGTCATCGTAGGCCCTGCCCATCAGGTGAGCTTCAAGGGGATTTCGGTGAACCTCGACGGCGCCTTCAAAACCCCCCTCGGACTCGTCGACGTCGACCTCGATTTCGCGAAAGGTCTCATCTCGTACAACAAGCATATCTGCGACAACGAGGAGTCTCATCTCACCGAACACGCGATCGAGGTCCAGCTCCCCTTCGTGCAAAGAGTCGCGCCGAAGGCGAAGATCGTCGCGGTGTTGATAGGCGAGCAGCGATGGGAAACCTCCCTTCTTCTCAAGGACGCACTCCTCAGCGTCATGAACGCCCGCCCGGGGCGGTACGTCCTCGTCGTGAGCACGGACCTGTCGCACTACCACGCGCACGTCGAGGCGGCCGAGCTTGACAAAGTTCTTATGAACGACCTGCGGAAGATGTCCGCCGAGTCGTTCTTCTCCGACATTCAGGCCGGAAACGCGGAGGCGTGCGGTTTCGGCGGGATTATCACGGGAATGCTGCTCGCCCGCGAGCGGGGCAAGGGAAAGGCCGCCATACTCTCCTACAGAGATTCCGGCGAGGTGTCCGGCGACAGGAGAAGAGTGGTCGGGTACCTCTCGGCGTCGCTCTACTGAAACGCCGTTCCATCCGCCGTGCGACGAGCATCACCCTGCGCCCTTGAAATTTCTACCCATCCCCCATATACTCCAGTACATTACGAGAGCGGGTAAAGGCGCGGGATCCCGGCGGCGCCATGCGGGGGGTGCGACATGCTCAGCACGGAAGAGCGAAAGACGCTTTTGAAGCTCGCCCGCGACACTATCGAAGCGCGGTTGAGCATGAAGAGCCCGCCCGAAGGCCGCGCACCTGGCCCCGCGCTGGTCCAGCCGAGAGGGGCGTTCGTCACCCTTCACGCGCGTGGACGGCTCCGGGGGTGTATAGGGTACGTGGAAGCGATAAAACCTCTTTTCGAGACCGTGCGGGAAATGGCAGCCGCCTCGGCCTTCCAGGACCCGCGGTTTTCTCCCCTCACCCCGGCGGAATACGGTGACATCGAGATCGAGATCTCCGTGATGTCCCCTCTTCGAAGGGTCGCGTCGGTTGAAGAGATCGAGGTCGGGACACACGGGATCGTCATCAAGAGGGGGCTCCGCCAGGGGCTCCTCCTCCCGCAGGTTGCGACCGAACAGGGGTGGGACCGGGACACATTCCTCGAGCATTCCTGCTACAAGGCCGGGCTCGGGGGTGATTCCTGGAAGAAACCCGATACGGAGATCTACGTCTTTTCCGCCGAAGTGTTCTCGGAAAAGTCCTTCTGAAGATCGAGGCGCTGCGGTGAAAACGATCGTCCACGTGCTCCCGCGCATGTCGCAGGGCGGAGTTTTACGCTGTGGGTAAAATACGCGATGATGATATTACCGCTACGGGCGCAAAGACTGAATCTTATTATGAGTTTCTTGTTTCACGTTATGTAGCCCCGCATTTCACCGTCACAATACAAAAAGCACATATCAAGAATCCGAATACCGTGACTTTTTTTTCCCTTTTGTTCATCCTTGCCGCGAGCGCGATGACGGCGGATTTAAAACACCTCCAAAGTTTTGCATATAGAACGCTGATTGCCGTAATAATACAGCTCAGCTTCATCCTCGACTGCTCCGATGGGCAGCTCGCGAGGATAACGGGGAGAACAACAAAGCTCGGCGCCTGGTTGGATAAAATTTTTGACAGGGTGGGTGAGTTCATCATTTTCTCCGTGTTCGGCTATGCTGCCTGGCAGTTGAAAATGAACGTCTTGTTTGTCTTTCTGGGGGTCACAACTGGGTACTGCCTGTCCGCATTCACCAATGCGATGGCGCTCTCGAGCAGGGTGATATGCGATGATGCTTCCACGGTCGAAAAGGTAAAAAGGGAGGAAGCGCGGCAAACCTCACAAAAAAGAAAAACCGAGGATTCACGATTCGCGAATGTACTCAAAAAAGTATTGTTTTTTCTCAACTTCGGCATAGGAGAGCGATACCTGTATCTGAGCTTTTTTATCGTAATAAACAGGCTCGATATCATGCTCTATATCTCCACCTTGCTCTCTTTTATGAGAATGATTGGTATTTCACATCATTTCGGACGATACCTGAGAAGGATCGACCGTATAACGCTGCAGAAAAAAGCAATATAAGACCCCATGCATACCATGCTTGACAGAAAACCCGATTCTTTTTTTTCGCGTCTTGCGATAAAACACCTTTCAGGTCCTTTTGCAAATGTGTTGCTGGGCTTTGGAGTGAAAAACGCAAATACGACGACCGTTGGTTCCTTCTGTATCTCCGTCACGGCGGCAGCTGCGCTGTTGCTTCTCGATCAAAATCATTTTTTTAACAGGGCGTCAGTCGCTTTTCTGTTAGCGCTTTCCCTCCTCTTTGAATGCGCCTTCGGCGAAATCGCGGGCCGTTGCAGCGACACGCCCCTTTTCGCGAAATGGCTTCGCCATTATCTCGGGAGAACTGCTGAAATGGCTCTTTATTCAACCCTCGGGTATTTCGGCTGGCAGTCATATGGACATTTCCACTTTTTTATATTTGGGATATCCTCAGGTTTTCTCTTCACCTACCTTTCCATAATTTATGCCGAAAGGGACAGTATTTTGTTGGAAGAGATCAAGAAAAGTGAGTACCGAAGCGCAGGACGCACCGGCGATTCGTGCCGCGAGCGGCCGCCGCCGACTTGTCTCACGAGAACCCTCTTTTATTTTCCTATGGGCAAAGCGGAAAGGCATATGATGCCTGTTCTATTCCTCTTGTGCGGGAGGATAGATATCCTGCTTTTCGTCGTATTTCATCTGTCAATCATTCAATCTGTTCTTGCAACGCTCGCCGTATCGAGTCAAATGAGAGCGGAGACGGAGGGGATCAAGTCCGACAAAAAAGAATCGGCTTCGAGGGAATGAGCCATGAAGAACGTTTACTACTTTACCAAGAAAATCTACCAGTTCTCTCAATCAAAGCCCATATTCAGCGCACTGGGCGGGACGGTATTAAGCTCGACGGAGTTCCCGATCACTTCACTTTATTACTTGATGAAAAACGGCCCGTTCCGGCTGCGTGTCTGTGAAAGGTCCTTCAAGCGACTGGTCGACGCCGTGCGGGGGGTGGTGCTTTGCCACAGCGGGGATTATGTCATCCCGCCCGCAAAGAATTACCGGCGGGTTTTCGTCTACCATGGCACGAGCGACAAGGTATTCGACGCAAAAGGCCCCGACAATAAGCTGATGGCAAACTGGTTCGAGTACTACTTTGCAACGGGAGAAAAAGACCTCTACAAGCTGAGGAAATACACCTTCGACCCCGAAAACCTCGAAGGCAAGATCGTAAAGATAGGCATGTTCCGCTCCGATCCCATACTGAACAAAACCTACAGCGTTGAAAAAATACTTCAGAAATACCATATAGAAAAAAAAGATGACAGGAAAATCATCCTCTATGCGCCGACCTGGAGCTGGGGCGGCGGAACACTGCGGGAGTGTTTCGACACCTTCGCGAAGGAGATTACGAAATACCACACGTTGATCGTCAGGCCTCATTTCAACGATAAAGAGGGCATCAGGCACATGCTCGAGTGGCAGAAGAACAACAGAAACAAATACCTCTATATCTTCCGGCGTCAACACGAGGATGTAATGGATTTCATCTACATCTCCGATCTTTTGATAGGAGACAATTCCTCGGTAAATTACGATTTCGCCCTCACGAAGAAACCTATCGTGCTGGTGGATTCATGCGAAAATAAAAGCCTCTTTATCCCTCCCGACGAGTACAATATCAAGCTGTGCTGTCCCCTCTATACCGAGGGACGGGACAATATCCTCGATAAAATCGAAGAGGCATTCTCAAATCCGATCTATAGAAATCGCATCGAGCGGCTCGTCGACAGGAGTTTCTATTTCAATGACGGGCATGCGGTAGACAGGGCATGCAGCTTCATCGTGGATACTCTCGACAAGATGAAGCTGCTCGATAAAGAAGAGACCCTGCAAAAACTTAAAGGTAAATTTACGTACGTTGATAGGACTGAATATGAATGAGGGATGGGAATGATAAAGTCGATTGAAATACTAACTTTCACCCCTGGGAGGACCGAAGAGGGCGGGATCTACGGGAGGAGCCACCTCGCTGAAAGGCAGATTCCCATATATTTTTTCCAGCATCTCATCGTATTCACCCGAAGGCATTATCAATTCTAAATAACCAGCATAATACTCACCATGTTCCTTCTCCCCATATATCGTTTGTTCGTAGGACATCCCATATGACGGCTTTCCATCCTTAAAATTCCGAAAACGATAATTCTTAAATCTCAAGTTCTTGATGATCGCTCTCCCCAGATGGACCACATACCCGTCGACATAAAAATCAAAATTGCACGTCTTGAAGCCTTTCTCGAAAATGGATCGAACGAAGGGCATGTGAGCCCACCCGCCGTTCCAGAACTTGGCTATCCCGTGTTTTTTCCATGCCTCCATCTTTACCAGCATGCACGTGGCGTTTGTCATACCGTACTGATGGGGTTTTTCACGGACATATTCTGTTCGCAGCTCCGGATTCTCCCGATCTTTAGGTCCGATTACTCTTACCCCCCTTATTCCACCGATAACCTGCCCGACGGACATCACGGCGGGGTCAAGTTCAAAGCATGGAAGAGAGTTCTTCAGGACACCTTTTCGAAGGATGACGGTGTCGTGATCGAGGATGAAAACGTAATCGGTTGTCACGTGTTTCAACCCTATGTTCAGAGAGCCGCCATGACCCTTGCTTTTCAAAAATGAAATCGGGATTCTCGAATAGTATGACGGGAGCGGGATCCCGTTCCGTACGAGATGGATCTTGCCATCCTTCGCAAGATATTTCTCGTATTCTATCATCCGCCTTTCAGAGGAATGATCGTCGACGACGATGATTTTTCCTATCTCGTGCTCGGAGATATTGCACCTGATTGACTCATAGAGTTGTCTGAGCAAGAGGTACTGATCTCTCACCGCGATCAATATGTCGACTTTCATATCAACCTCCTCAGTAATTCCGCCGCCCTTTTTGCCGCATCGCCGTCGGGTTTGTAAAACGTTCGTTCAAACCGCCGGCTGATCTTGTCCATGTATCTGCCCGGCTCATTTAAAGTTTCCCGTACGGCTCGCCACACGTTTTTCGGACGCCTTACGACTTGACCGCATTCCCAAAGAGCGATCTTCGACCTTTTCCACAACCACCTTGGCCGATTGCTCAAAAAAACAAACGGCCTTTTGAACGAAAGAAATTCACGGGTGACCGATGAAACATCCCCCGCGAGAAGATCGGCGGCGGCCATGAGAGGTACCACGTCCGGGAGAGAATCGAAAAACCTCGCACCCTCAATCCGGGTGATTCGTTCTTTGAATATCTCAACCTCCCCCGCCCGGTATCTTTTGATGTTGGGGTGCAGTTTGACGATCAGGTTGACGTCATCCGGCTTGTTCTGCAAAAAGGCATTCCTGAATTTTTTCCACGAAGAACTGAATCCGCTGTCCTTCACCCAAGTGGGAGCGTAGAGGACGGTCTTCCGCCCCGGGTCGAGACCCAGTCGTCCCAGAACTTCTTCCCGCTTCAGCGTTCCCTGAAACACCCTGTCCAATTTGGTGCACCCGACGAGAACACCGGTTCCTTTTTTCAACAAACCCCGCCTTCTGTACCTCTCATACGCATCCATGCCGGGAATGAAGAAGAGATCATACTCCAAAACCTTTCTCTGGTAATCGAAGGATTTATCCGAAATCCCGTGGAACACCTGAACGTGCTTGACACCGTCAAGATCCCTGAAGCAGCGCATGCTGAAATCAGGATAGACGATGATTTGAATTTTATTCGCAATTAAATAGTCCCTGATTTCTTCGACATTTTCAAAACAGCGCACCTGAAGAGAAGGGTGATCCTTTTGGATGAAGGCACAGGTGTCCCGTGAATCGGTACAGATCGTTCCCCCCGCTTCATGCGCGATGTAGGCGATGCTGGGGATCTGGTGGATCGAACCTTCGATGAAGTAAGCGATGGGAACTCGGTCGTTCGGGAGCATGAGAAAAAAGACCCCGTTTATTTATTCTGCACACAAAATCGCCGCGGAGAGGCAGCGTGAACATTCCACCGCTCTCGCGAAGCCTGTTACATTACAGCGACACCGGCCTCCTTCAAATAGCCCCCCAGTGCATCGAGAAAGCGGCCGATATCCTCTTTGTCGATAGCTCCTATATTGGCGACCCTGAAGGTGTTTTCTTTTGCTCCCTTTCCCGGGTAAATAGTGAATCCCCGTTCAAAAAGGTAGTCATGCATCGCAGTAAATTCATAGTGCGGATCCGCCGGCTCGATGACCGCCGTGAGCAGCTTTGACTGTTGTTCCATGGGAACGAGGAAGGTGAACCCAAGAGCCTTCAATCCTTCGACAAGAGCCTTCCAGGAATCCGCGTACCTCCTGCTTCGTCCCCCAGCCGTCTCGTCGAAGAATTCATCCAGCGCCCGGTCCAAAGCGTAAGCGATTTGGACCGGGGGAGTGTACTGCATCTCCCCCGTCTTTTCGAAATACGAGAACTGCCGGAACAAGTTAAAGTAGTAATTCTTCACCGGGTTTGATGCGGTTTTTTTCAACTTATCTTTCTTGCAGATCACGAAGCTGATGCCTGCCATACCCTGTATGCACTTGTTCGAGGTTGAGAACAGGTAATCGATGTCGTCCTTCCGGACATCGATGACGATCCCCGCGTAGCTGGAAACCGTGTCGACAACCACATCGACGTCTCTCTTGTGAGCGATCCTGGTGATATTCTCGACCGGGTTCAGCATGCCGGTCGTGGTCTCGTGGTGCACCAGGACGATCGCCGCGATCGCGCCGTCGCGGGAGAGGATCCGTTCCACCTCGCTCTCCTGAGGGTAATCCCCCCAAGGGAGCTCGTACACGACCACCCGTTCGTTTCCGTAGTAGGTTCGCGCGATTTCAACCATCCTTTTCCCGTACGCGCCGTTGTTCACTACGAGGATCTTCTTCCCTTCGGCCAGAACGGAGCTGATGCACGCATCCATCGCCCCTGTGCCCGACGACGCGAAGGGGATGGCCGTGTACCGATCATCCCCGTTCACCACGCGGACGAGCTTCTCGCGTATCTGGTTCATAAGTCTGCAAAACTCCTTCTCCCTCGGGCAGATATCGGGGACAACCTGCGCGTATTTCACCGAATCCGTCGTGGTGGCGGGGCCGGGGTTGAGAAGTATGTTGCGTTTCACCGGTTTATTCATTTTCTTTCTCCGCGATTTTAGGATATACGTTTTGCATCGCTCTCTTCAGATGAGACTCGTCATCGATCTCCGCCCACACGAGATCGTCGATTCGGTTCACGGCGATAGGCACCCGCCTCGAAATGCTGCTCAGGGCGAACTCGTAGTCGCACTTCCCGGCGATTTCAGGGTTTTTGTTTTTCCAATCCCTGAGCTCGTCGAGCACGGATAACGAAAGCTTTGAAATGCCCACCAGCTCGCCGTAGATATTCTCCAAATCCTTTCTTTTCTTCGACATTCTGACGAGGCAGCCATCCCGATCGACCTCGATGTACACCTCATCCCCGGAGCCGGTTCGGCCGCTCGCGAGAATCACATCCGGGCGAGGGTCCCCACCCAACACGGGTATGGACCTTTGCTCGAAGAGCAGATCCGACTCCAGCAGCAGGAAATCTTCGCTGATGCGATCGAACATGGTCGAGAAAGTATAAAAGCTCCCCGTGACCTCGTATGTGCTGTTTTTCACGCAGGAGATCTGGCGGTGCTTCTGCGTGAGGGATTCATAGTATTCCGATTTATAACCGGTCCCTATAAGTACATGCTCGATCCCATTCTTTAATAGAATTCCGATGGATCTCTCGATGATGGGCATTCCTCCGATATTCAGAAACCCTTTCGGTTTTTCGTCGAAATGCCCCTTGAGGCGGCTGCCGACCCCTGCAGCCATGTATACCGCGGTCTTGATCATATTGGGAACCTTCAGCGTTCAACGGAGTAAAAACGACATGAGCCTTTCCTTCACTTGATGGGGCTTTACGGTGGGTCTGCCCAGATTCTTTTTGGAGCCCTTTTGAATCGCCACGTGGACAAAGGTGAGCGCGGGAGCGTTTTTCCAGTCACCGATGGTTTTTTCCACCTCTCCGAGCTCGTTCGTAGAGCATGCCTTGTCGTACCCGCACGAATGCGCGATCTCGACAAAGTCCACGTTCGCCGAGACCGTGTCCTGCCCGCCGGTGGAATCATGGGAGTTGTTGTCGAGCAGGAGGTGCAGCATGTTGCTCGGACGGTAATAGCCGTTGGTTGCGAGCGACCCCATTCTCATGAGCAGCGCACCGTCGCCGTCTATGGCGATGACCCGTTTGTCAGACCTCACCAGCGCGGCACCCAGCCCGATCGAGCTCACGCACCCCATGGAGCCGATCATGTAGAAGTTGTGCGGCGAATCTTGAAGCTCGAAGAGCTCTCTTCCGGTCTTTCCCGTCGAAGTCAGAACGACGGTGTCGTCGCCCTTCAACCCCGAAACCACCTCGAGAACTTCCAGCCGGGTCGGTCTTACGGGGGCCGTCTTCCCGTATGCCGTCTCCCCCCGATGCGCCGCCCGGGCGATGCCGGGGGCGGTGCCCCTGGACAGTTTCTCCTCGGAAAAAGTATTTTTCCGAACGAGAAAGAAGTAAGGTTTGTTCTTCCGGATATGCTCATCGGCGGCGTGCAGCTGTCGTTCAATTTCATCCATTTCCGTCGAGAGAACGCCGTAGGGAATCCTACAGGTTTTCAGCAAAGCTCCCGTGATCTCGCCGACGAGCGTGTGCTCCGGCTCATCTTCCGCGCCCGGCTCGCCTCTCCAGCCGATGAAACCCAAAACCGGAATCTCGAAACACTCGTTGAGTGATGTCAAAGGGTTCAAGGCATTGGCCAGCCCCGAGTTTTGCATCAGCACGCAGGCTTTCGTCCCTCCGAGGTGAGCGCCGGCGGCTATCGCAACCGCTTCACCTTCATTCGTCGCGATGACGTATCGAAAGTGATTCATGGAATAATTGATGAGATCTTTCAGCAGGGAGCAGGGGACCCCGGTGAAGAAGGTATACCCCATTCGCTGAAGGAGCGTTCCAAACGCGTGCAGGTCGATCATTAAAACCCCCCCGCCTCGATGAAGTCGACGAGATCGTCAACGTCTATCCACCCTCCCTTTGTATACACCACCGTTACCGAGCTCTTTTTTACGAGCTCACCGAGGAGATCGGTCACGGAGAGCTTTTTAAAGTCGTCTCTCCGACTCATGTCATCGAGAATTCCTCTCAGAAGCGCAGTCCCTTCGGTTTCCGTCACTAAAAGCCCCGTCCACTCGCCGTCAGCGGTTTCAGCGCCGACGACCGCCTCTACGCTGGTGAGGTGGATGTCCCTGACCAGGAAATCGTTCGTGTAGGGAGCACTGCACCGCACGAGATCGCGAGGTTTTTGTTTTTGAGAGGCATCCGCATCCACCACAATCTTTATGTTGCCGCCGTGGTCGATCACATCGGAGATGAGGTGTTTTTTATAAAGGCAGTCTCCATAGGATATGATGCAGCTGCCGGTCAGGTATTGCCGGGCGCAGTAGAGGGAAAAAAGATCCCGTGTTCCTTCGTACTCGTCGTTGTCCACCGTCTTGAAGTTCGTTCCCGTGATGATTTCTTTTTTATACCCCCGCACGACGACGACGTCCTTTATTCCAAGGCTGTTGAAAATATCGATGGATGTGAAGAGGATCGGACTCCTGTTCACCTCCAGCATCGCCTTCGGCCTGTCTTTTGTGATCCCCGAAAGTTCGTCTCCCCGGCTGGCGGCGAGGACGACGGCGGTGTATTTTTTCCCCTTCGTGGGAAGGTATTTCATCTCCGCTTCCTGCAGCTCTTTCGCCCCTTGAAGACGAAAGATCTCTGTAATGTTCGCGATCCGGTCTTCAACGTTCACCAAAGACCGCGTTTCATGGATGTCCTTCGCGATATCCTGCATCGTTCTGATGGAGGCCCTCATGAGATGGTTGGCCCAGATGACGAGGCTGATTCCAAGGTCTTCGAAGCGGCTCGTGGGTGTGGAATAATACTTCGTGGGAACGATCACGACGGGATGTCTGTTTCCCCATTCTTTCATGAACGCCTCGATGTCCGAGGGATTACTCTTCTTGCTGTGGACAAGAATCGCATCGGCGCCGGCGAGTCTATAGGCCTCCGCCCTGTGGATCGCTTCCCTCAGTCCCCAGCCTGCGATGAACGCTTCAACCCGGGCGATGATCGAAAAATCCTCGTCCTTCTGAATGTCTTTTCCCGCTTTGATCTTGCCGCAAAACTCGTCGATATCGGTGAGCTCCTGTTTCTCACCGTCGATAAAGGAATTTGTTTTCGGGAATACCTTGTCCTCTATGCATACACCGGCGATACCCCTCAGCTCGAGTTTTTTGACCAATCTTTGCATGTTGTTGAAATTCCCATACCCGGTGTCGCCGTCGAGGAGAATCGGTATGGTCGTGACATCGCTCATGAACTCCAAAACCTCCATGACCTGCGTCCAGGAGGCTTCGTTGCTGTCCCTCACACCCATCGAGGCCGAAATCGTAAGGCCGCTCGCCCAAATGCCGTTAAACCCCGCCTCTTCCACGATTTTCGCGCTGATCGCGTTGTGGGCTTCGCAGATGAAATCCAGCTCGGTCGAGTTGAGCATCATCCGCAGCGCGGACGTTTTTCTCATTTTATGCGGACCTTCCCCGTTTAGAAGAATACACGCCTGAAAGAAACGGCGTCAAGAAAAAACCCTTTTCGGACGCCCCTCTATGAACCCAACAGCGAAGAACACGGCGAAACCGGCGGCGAGGCTGTAGGCCGAGCTCAGAGGGAGCTTCGCGAGCCTGAAGAGAAGAGCGGAGCCGGCGCCGACGGCGAGGGTGATGAACCCCGTGTACTTTCCACCCCGCTTCCAGTGGAAGAGCCCGAAGAGGAGAGGGACGAAGCATAGGAGTATCGACGAGGAAGCCACGGAAAGCTCGACGATGTAGTTGGGCCTGGTCATCGCGAAGGCGAACACGAGGAGGGTGAGCGCGAGGATGAGGACCCTCCCGACCCACACTTTACGCCGTTCTCCGAAGAGATCGCGGACCACCATCGAGGAGAGGGTGAGGATGATCGAGTTGGCGGTCGTGACGGAGGCGAAGACGATGCTGAGAGCGAGGGGGAGCGCGAGCCGGTTTCGCATGAGCCCGATGATCTCGAGGATGATCTTGTCGCGGTCGGACACGGCGCCGAAGATCCCCCGTTCGGTCCCGAATCGCGCGGAAAAGCCGATAAAGGTCACGAGAAGTGTATACAAAACACCGAAGATGCCGAAGAAGATGATCATCCGTCTGAGAGCGGTGCGGTCCTTGAGGATGAACAGGCGCTGGAGCACCTGGGGGTTCGTGAGCGCGAAGAAGAGCCATGGGATCGTGAAGTTCGCGAAGAGGGCGGGGGTCCAGAACCGGTTCGGGAAGCTCTGCAGCTCGAACCCGCCGAAGCGCTTCGCGACCCACGCGCCGCCGGCGATCGCGACGCCGACCATAAAAACCCCCTGAATGGAGTCGGTGAGCGCCACACCCCGCAAGCCCCCGATGAAGGCCCACAGAGCGATGGTGACCGATGCGATCGCCACCCCCGTAACGAAGTCAAACCCGCCGAAACGCTGGAAGATGAGGGCGGAACCGATCACCTGGCTCGAGGTGTAGGGGATGAGCGCGGCAAAGGAGATGACGGCGCCGAGCGCCCCGCTTGCGTTCCCGTAGCGGCCGGTGAAAAGCTCCATCGGAGAGATATAACCCTTATCCCTCCCGAGCCGCCAGATCCTGGGTCCGTAGAAGGAAAGGAGGAGGATGGTCGAGACGAGGTAGGCCATCTCGAATATGAGTGCCCCGACGCCGTGCTGATAGGAGAGCCCCACGAGCCCCACCATCATGAAGGCCGAGTAGGTAGTGGCGGCGTAGGTCCCCGCCGACAGGGCGCCGCTCATCGTCCCGGAGGCGAGATAATACTCCGCCTGGACCGATCTCGCCTTGTGAACGATCACGGCGATCGCGGTGCCGGCCGCGAGGTACAACGCGATGAGAACCAGAAACGCGTTCATTGAGGTTTTCCTCCGCCCGTCATGGGTTCGATATTAACATAATGATAAAATAGTTCATTATTGCATCCGGGGAACCGTATATTAGGGGGAAAGGAGCGATAAGCGCAATTGTCTAATACTAGGGAATGGCCGCTTGTCAGCGTGTGTGTCCTCAGTTTCAACAGGCTGCGTTATCTCCAACAGACCCTTGACACGTTCAGGGACGCGTGCACCTATCCCAACCTGGAGTTTGTCTTCGCGGACAATGGCTCGTCAAGGGAGGTCGTCGAGTACATCGATGGTCTGGAGTACGCCCACAAGAAGATCATCAACATGCAGAACAACGGGATAGGCCACGCGATGAACCAGGCGCGGAGGGCCGCGTCGGGCGATTACTTCTTCAATCTCGAGAACGACTGGGTCTTTTTCTACAAATCCGACTGGATGGAGAGGGGAGTCCTCCTCTTCGAAAGGGACGAGAGGGGAGAGCCGGTCGAAAAAAGACCCCACGGGCACCCCCTGGGGCTCGTGAAGTACAAGCTCGGCGCCGGAATTCCCAACTACACGAACAACCCGTCTCTTATGTCGAAAAAGGCCTTTCGGGACGTCGGCGAGTTCCCCCAGTACGGGAGAGAGTACACGTATGTTTCAGAGGACGTCCATCGCATTGAGCCGCATTATATAAAGAGATTCAGGGAGAAGTACGCATGCGCGCTTTCGGAAACGCCGTGCGCGCTCCACATCGGCGGATACACGACGAACCCCAATTACGGCAATAGGGGAAAGCGGGGTTTCGGCGAGCTGGACAGCCTCCTCGGCGGCAGGTGGAAGGACGGCAGAATGAATGCCACCTACGTCATTATGAAAGCGAGAAACCGCTTTCGGTTGAGAAAGGCCCTTCGGAAATACCGGGAGTTCGAACGCCGGAGGGGGAGCGGTGGATAGGGAGCTTCTCAACGCAGTCGTCGTCACGTACAAAAACAGAGATATCCTCGCCAATTGCCTCACGACCCTGTACGGTTCGCTCGGGTATTGCGGCGTGCCCCATGTAGTCACGGTCGTGGACAACAACTCGTCAGACGGGACGAGGGAGCTCGTAAAAAAGAGTTTTCCCGGGGTGAATTACATCGAGAACGGCGAGAACCTGGGGCTCGCGAGGGCGATAAACATAGGGGTACGGTCGCTTCCCGACGCGCCTTACACCCTCATCGCGAACGACGACGTCGAGCTCTTCCCGGAAACGGTCGGCCGCATGCTCGACGTGTTGAGCGATTACCCCGACGCGATGGGAGTTCCGGCCAACCTCCTCCGCTCCGACCACTCCCCCCAGCGGATGAAGCTCCGCATCTATGGCCTCAACAAAGGCAAAAGGGACCGTATCCGGTATGTCTCTTTCCCCGGCACGACCGCCTGCCTGTACCGCACGGAGGTACTCCTGGAGTTGGGGCTCTTCGACGAGTTTTTTTTCTTCTACAATGAGGACCTCGATTTCTCGATACGGGCAAAAAGACGGGGGGTGAAGTTCATCTTTGACCCCCGTGCGAAGGTGGTCCACCTAAGAAGCCAGGGGAGGGTCAAGGGCGAGCGGTTCGTCAAGCCTCACCAGTTCGCTAATGATTACTACCTGTACTGGAAGCTTTATGGACCGCTTCTCGCGTCATTATACCTCCTGGTCGCGCGCCTGCGCATTTGTGCTATGAAGAGGAGGCTCTCTCGCGCGGGTGAGTCGCCCAAGCTCGATCTCCTGGGAAAGGCCGAGGAGAGACTCGGGCGCACCGTGGTCGATTTGAGAACAAAAAGATGCCACCGGAAAACCATGCGAAGGGGGTGAACGGATGCTCCGCAGGCTTAAAGCGGCGCGCGCCGCCCGTCGTGCCACCCCTTTGACGCGTGAAACCGTCGGATTGCTGCGGGACCGGATCGGGAAGATCGTAGCCGAAAGGGGCCGCTGCGTGATCGCCGTTGCGGGAAGCCCCGGGTCTGGCAAATCGAGATGCGCCCGCCGGATAAGGGAGCGCGGGGTTTTTTCGTACCCGCCGCGATCCGTCACGGTCATCGACGACCTGAAGACTTCGGAAGGGACAAGGGTATCGAGGGGGGGACTAAACAAGGCCCTGCAAGCCGACGGGAGGGTCCTCGGCTTCCTTTTTGACTACAGGGCAGCTCTGTACCTGAGACGCGCGGACCTCTGCATCCTCCTCATGGCGCCTGAGGGGGCGAGGCTCGACAACCTTCGAAAGCGCTCTCCCCGGAGCCGCGAACGGTACGGGAAGGCGCGCTACAGGCTTACACCGCTCCCCCTCTTTGCGCGGCACCCGGGTTCTCTCTTCGTGTGCACGGAGGACCTTGCCGCTCTGTTCGAGGTGACGGCATGAAGATCTGCATCGATGTAGACGAATGCCGCACCTCATAGTATTTTTTCTGAGATTTAAGTAAACTTTACCGGCGAAGCAGCTCACACATGCCCGCGAACAATAGAGAACTGCGAAGGCTCAGAAGGGAAATACGGCGGCTCAAGTGGTTTCCCTCCTATCAGGATTTTCCCGAGCTCGGGATCAAGGGGCGCAGGAACGACTTAGGGAGGTACGGCTGTCTTGATTTTTCACTCTGCGCCGGCAAGGTCGTGGCGGATTACGGGTGCAACCTCGGTCAGGCGGCCGTAAATGCGGCGAAGGCGGGCGCTGCGATGGTCATCGGGATGGATTCCCAGAAGGACACGATCGCCGCGGCCCGGAAGATAAAGGACTTAATCTCGCTGAAAAATCTCGAGTATCACGTCGTGGATTTCAACGAGCCGGTCTTTGAAAGTTCGATAAAAGGGATATTCGGCGGTGAGGTACCCCACATTTCGTTTTTCCTGTCGGTTTACAGGACGAAGGAGCTTCGCGACAGGGACGGGTTGCTGAGGTTCATCGCCGACAACACGCGCGAGATGATCTTTTTCGAGGGGCATTCGGACAGGCGGATCGACACGATCGAGTATTACGAGGGGGTCTTCGCCAAGTTCGGGTTCAAGGCCGAATTTCTCGGGTACAGCCAGGGAGACACCAGGCCCTTTTTCGTCATACGGTTGCAGCGATGAAGTGCGGCTATTTTGTCGCGGGTTCGCTCCACTACCTCCCCGTCGTTTTGCCTCTCATGGAGGAGACGGGGGGGGTTCTCATCACCTTCAACAAGGGAGCCGCCGGACTCCTTGGCGAAGGGGCGGACGCCGTCCCGCGTGTCGCATTCTTCAGAGGGTACAGGGACCTTCGGGATAGGTTTTCGGGTCTGAACATCGACATTCTCGTTCACCCGAGCTTCTCCATTCAATACTTCAGAGGGATCTCCGGCCTCACACATGTTCAGGTGTTTCACGGCGTTTCCGATAAACCCTTCGATTATCATAAAAGCCTGAAGGAGTACGACCTCATCGCCGTTTCGGGTCCCCTGCGGAAAGAACTCATAATAAAGAGAGGGCTCGCCCGCCCTGAGCGGATTGTGGAGATCGGCTTCCCGAAAATCGACCATTTTCTGCATTCTTCGTTCGATCGTGAAAGATGCACAGAGGAAATCGGGTTGGACAAAGAGAGAAAAACCGTTCTATATTCTCCCACGTGGTTCGACCCGAACGGCTTTTGTTCTTTCTCACGTTACGCAGCGCCGGTGATGAGGAAGCTGGGCGGGTGCAACGTTATTGTCAAGCCCCACGTGAATATCCTGAAGTACCGCCCCTGGGAGATCATGAAGGCGCACATCATGAAAGGGCCCAATTGCGTATTAAAGGCAAAAAGCACGAGTATACTTCCGTACATGGCGGTGTCGGACCTGATGATCACCGACATTTCGTCGGTCGCTCAGGAGTACCTGGCCTTCGGAAAGCCGATGGTGTTCGTCAACCCTATGCCCGGCAAGGCCATCCCCGAAGAGTACACGCGGATATGGCGGTGCGGCGACGTCGTCGATGACCCACGGGAGCTTTCGGAGGTCGTGCGGAAGAACTTGGAGAACCCCGCAAGATACAGCGAGGAGAGGACCGAGGCGCTCAGGAGGATCTTCCTCCCCTTCGATGGGAAATCGGCTGCCCGCTTCAGGGAATCGCTTGAACGGATAGTTGAATCGACGGCGCGCGATAAAGGATAAATATGTCCATCTTCGGAAAACGTGATTTGAAAAAAAAGATCTTGAGCCCCGAGCTTGAATGGGCCCTCTCTTACCTGCGCCCATATTTATGGGGGCTCGCGGGTGTTTTTGTTCTCACCTTTGGACAAAACTATTCCTTCGCCCTCCTCCCCAAGTTCAGCACGAATTTTCTCTTCGAGCTCATATCCCCCGAGAAGATCCATCTGTTGTACAAGTACTTTTTCATACTGCTCGGCATCATCGTCGCGAGGGCCCTGTTCCAATTTTTAAAAACCTACTCCATGAGGGTCATCACCCAGTCGGCGGTCAAGAAGATCAGGGACGACTTTTTCATCCATCTCATGTCCCTCGACATCGATTTCTACAGCAAGTCCCAGACCGGAAACATCATCACCATCGGCATCAACGACACCGAGAATATTAAAAACCAGTTCTACCAGGACATGATCAGCTTCATCAGCAGCTGGATCATGCTGTTCATCATCGCAGTACGGCTTTTCATGTTGAACTGGTTGCTGACCTTCGCCAGCTTTGGCTCCCTTCCGTTTCTCTACTGGGTCATGAAGGTCATCGGGTCAAAGATCCGTTCGGTGAGCAGGAAGCTCCGGTCGAACCTCGCGGACCTCTCGGTCAATCTCCATGAGACGCTGACGGGGATCGAAGTGGTCAAGTCATTCGCCCAGGAAGACCAGGAGATCGGCCAATTCAAAAAAAACACGAAGAATTATTTAAAGACGTTCCTGCGTCTTTCCACGCACACCACCCTTTTCAGCCCCCTCAATGAGGCTATAATCTATTTGTTCGCTTTGATCCTCGTCGCACTGGGAAGCATCTTCATTCTCAAGGGGGAATGGAACGTCAAGGGTCTCACCGAATACCTCCTGCTTCTCGCCATGCTGAACGGGCCGATTACGCAGATACCGAAGTTCATCTCAGAATTCAAAATGACGACGGCGTCGATCGAGAGGTTCACCTCGGTGCTTTCGATCAAACCGAAAATCCGCGAGAAATCAAATCCGGTCACCAAGAAGTTGAAGGGACAAATAGAGGCCAAGGGGCTTTGGTTCAGGTACGATTCAGATAACTGGGTGCTGCGGAATGTCAATTTCAGGGCTGATGAGGGGGAGGCGGTCGCGTTGGTCGGACCGTCCGGCGCGGGAAAGTCCACCCTCATAAAGCTCATCCCCCGTTTTTACGACTGCCAAAAAGGGAGCATCCGTATCGATGGGGTTGACGTGCGCGACTACGGCCTGAAGGAGCTGAGGACCCAGATCGGGATCGTTTCTCAGAACGTGGTGCTTTTCAACTCGTCTGTGCTCGAAAATATCAAATACGCGAAAGGCGACGCGACCGAGGAAGAGGTGATCCGGGCCGCAAAAAGGGCGTACGCCTACGACTTCATCATGGGGTTCCCCGAGCAGTTCGAGACGAACGTGGGGGAAAAGGGAGTTCGACTCTCGGGGGGCCAGAAGCAGAGGATCGCGATCGCGCGGACGCTCCTCGTTGACCCGCAGGTCCTGATCCTCGACGAAGCGACATCGTCCCTGGATTCAGAATCCGAAAGGTACGTCCAGCTCGCGATAAACAACCTCATGGAGGGGAGAACTTCGATCATCATCGCCCACCGGCTCTCCACCATCACCCACGCGACGAAGATTCTGGTCATGGAAAAGGGAAAGGTCGTGGATATCGGAAAACACGAAGATCTGCTGAAACGGTGTCCGCTCTACAGAAAAATCTACAAACTGCAATACTCGCGATGAGGGGTTTGGGGAGTGTGCATGAGCGGGTTCAAGACGGATTCTTTTTACTACGATCTGATTTCCCGGTATGTGGCTCCTGCTCATCCCTCAAATCGAAGTTCGGTTGAAGAGGGGAGGAGTGCGCGGATTTCGGCAGCCGCTCTCAGGGCGGCCCGCCCGTCCGCTTTGTAGAAGGTCAGCTCCCTATGCCTTCGAATGGCGGAGATGTACCTGTGCGGGGTTTCGAGAACCCCATGTATCACCGGCCAAACTTCCGCGGGGTGGGTAACGACTTCCCCGCAATCCCAGAGCCTCTTTTTTTCTCTCCGCCAGAGCCATTTGGGCTTACAGCTCAGAAACACCATCGGGCGCTGGAAGGCGAGGTACTCGCGCATCACCGCCGAGACGTCCCCGGCGATCAGATCGGAGGCGGCCATCAGCGGTACGATATCCGAAGCTTCTTCGAAGAGGCGCGTGTTTTTCCGGCCCCTGAGCAGCCCTTTGAACGCCTCGACCTCCGCTTTTCTGTAGCGCTTTATGTTCGGGTGGAGCTTTATGATGAGGTTTATATCCTCATCGGGTTTTTCGGATAAGGCCACCCGGAACTTTTTCCAGGAAGAATTAAAGGACTTGTCGACCCAGGTCGGCGCGTAGAGGACGGTCTTGTTCTCCTGGGGGAGACCGAGCTTCTTCAGCTCTTCCTCCCTCTTCAGTCCCCCGCCAAATGCCCTGTCGAGCTTGGGATATCCGACGAGCACTCCCGTGCCCTTTTTCAGGAGCCCCTTTCGCCTGTACCTCTCGTAGGCCTCCACGCCAGGTATGAGAAAGAGATCGTAATCGAGGACCTCACGCCGGTAGTCGTACACCTTGTCGGAGGTGCCGTGGAACAGCTGGACGTGCTTGACGCCCGGCAAGTCCCTGAAATACCGGAGATGGTAGTCGGGGTAGAGGATAACCCTCACCCCCGATGCGGCGATCTCCCGCCTGATATCGTCGATCGCCGGAAAAAACCTGACCCGCAGATCGGGGTGCTCCTCCCGGATTCGGCCCGCGGTGAGATCCGATGTCGTGTAGATGGTCCCGCCGAGCTCGTGGGCTATATACGCGACGCTGGGGATCTCATGGATGGAAAAGTCGATGAAATAGGCGACGCTATCGCTGTTCCGGGGTCGATCGGTCATACGCGAGGATTGCCGGATACACTTCCTCCTGTGCTTTTTTCAGGTCCGCGGGGAAATCGATTTCGATGTTCGGGATGTGCGAGACGTCGAGGGGAACGAAGAGGTCCTTGTCCAGGATGTCCTCGACGGCTTTTTCGAAGAAGAGGTTCCTTTCGCCGCTCGTGCTGTAGCGCTCGAGGGCCTCGGCGAAGGGTATTGTTATGTTTTTACCGAACTTCGCGATCCCGATGAACTCACCCTCCGCCTCTCCGACAGGGATCGTTTTCGCCAGTTTGACGATCCTCTTCTTGGAATCGGTGGTGAACTTGACCTCTTCCTTACCGCACTTCTTGTAGTCGACCGCAAGCACGTTCGATTCTCTGCACTCGATGAGGAGCTTGACGATGTCTCTCTGAAACAGCACATCGGCGTTGAAGTAGACGAAATCGTCGTTCAGGAAGTGGTTCCGGGCGAGATAGAGCGAATATATGGTGTTCGTGACGGCGTAGTCGGGGTTTTCGACATATGAGACGGTCCGGATCCCCTTGTAGGAGGTACCGAAAAAGTCTATGATCATCTCTTTGAAATAGCCGACCACGATGACGGCCTCACCGATCCCCGCGTGGTCGATCGCGTCGAGCTGCTGTTCGAGCAGGGTTTTATCCCCTATCTTCAGGAGGCACTTCGGCACGCCATCCGTAAGGGGTTTCAGCCTCCGCGACGCTCCCGCCGCCAGAATGATCGCCTTCATGTCGTTTCCCAATATACTAAACGCACCGTGGAAGTACAAGGAGTATCGACCCCCCCCCCTGGTTCTCATTGACTTTGCGTTCCTGTTTAGATAATTTCCCTTGGAAGTGTTCCGTCCATGATTCGTCCCCGGCGAAATTCAATCGTGAATAGAGTAAAAAACGATGAAATCTCTCTTGATGCTTGAAGACGGCTGGTGCAGCGAATGCGCGAGCTTCACCGGCGAAGGGGAAATCTTCGGAGAGCTCGTCTTCAATACCGGCCTCACCGGCTACCAGGAAATCATCACCGACCCTTCATATCAGGGACAGATCGTCATGATGACCGCGACGATGGTGGGGAACTACGGCATCAGGGACGACGAGAGCGAGTCCCTCCATATCCACACCGAGGGGTTCGTGGTGAAGGAGTACGGGGGGGATCGCCTCGGAAGCGGGGAGGGAACGGCCCTGAAGCCAGTCCGCCCCCTGTACAGGCCGTTTAAGAACCACAATAAACCGGAAACCCTCCACGGCAGGGTCGTGACGAGCCTCGCCTCGTACCTCAGCAGCCAGGATGTTCTTGGCGTCGAAGGGGTGGACACCCGCTCTCTCACCAAGCATATCAGGGAGCAGGGGGCGATGAAGGCCGGGCTCACGACAAAAACCCTCGACAAGACCGCATTTTTACGCAAGGTGAAGGAGGCCCCCGGCCTCCTGGGGCGCGACCTGGTGCGCGAGGTGGCATGCGCGGAGCCCTATCTCTACAGCGAAGGAGACGCCGAGCGGATCGCCGTGCTCGACTGCGGGATCAAGATCAGCTCGCTCTACGAGCTCGCGTCGCGGGGGTGCAGGGTCGAGGTTTTTCCCGCCTACACTGCGAAGAGCGATATCATGAAGACCGGACCCGACGGCATCCTCCTCTCGAACGGCCCCGGCGACCCGTCGGCGCTCCCGTCTATCGTAGACCTCGTCGCAGGGCTTATCGGCGAGCTTCCCATCTTCGGTATCTGTCTCGGCCACCAGATGATCGGGCAGGCCCTCGGGGGAAAGACCTTCAAGCTGAAGTTCGGCCACCACGGCGGGAACCACCCCGTCCGCGACGAGCGCACGAAGAAGGTGTTCATCACCACCCAGAACCACGGCTTCGCCGTCGACCCCGCGACGCTGAACGCGAAGGACACCGAGATAACCTTCGTGAACCTGAACGACGGGACGAATGAGGGGCTGAGGCACAAAAAGCTCCCTCTTTTCTCGGTGCAGTTCCACCCGGAGGCGGCGCCGGGACCCCACGACACTCTCTCCCTCTTCGAGGAATTCCTCACCATGATCGGGAAGAGGTGAATCTCACATGCCGAAGAGAACCGACATTAAAAAAATCCTCCTCATAGGATCGGGACCCATCGTCATCGGGCAGGGCTGCGAGTTCGATTACTCGGGAACGCAGGCGGTGAAGGCCCTGAAGGAGGAGGGGTACACCGTCATCCTCGTCAACAGCAACCCGGCCACGGTGATGACCGACCCCAAAATGGCCGACCGCACCTACATCGAGCCCCTCTCGACGGAGACCGTAGCCACCATCATCGCCCGCGAGAGACCCCAGGCCCTCCTCCCGACCCTCGGGGGGCAGACGGCGCTGAACCTCGCGCTCGCCCTCTCGGACAGCGGCGTTTTGCAGAAGTTCGGCGTGGAGTGCATCGGCGCGGACATCGACGTCATAAAGAGGGCCGAGCAGCGCGAGCTCTTCAAGCAGGCCATGCTCGAGATCGGGCTCGATGTCCCGGTAAGCGCGCTCGCCCACTCCCTCGACGAGGCGAGAGAAGCCCTGAAAACGATCGGCCTCCCCGCGATCGTACGCCCGAGCTTCACCCTCGGCGGCGAAGGCGGGAGTATCGCGGGCACCGAGGAGGCGCTCCTCCAGTCGGTGTCGAGGGGGCTCGACTCGAGCCCGATCAGGCAGGTCCTCATCGAAGAGTCGATCTACGGCTGGAAGGAGTTCGAGTACGAGGTGATGCGGGACAAGGCGGACAACGCCGTCATAATCTGCTGTATCGAGAACGTGGACCCTATGGGGATACACACGGGGGACAGCGTCACCGTGACGCCCGCGATGACCCTCTCGGACAGGGAATACCAGTACATGCGCAACGCCTCGATCGCAATCCTCAGGAAGATAGGGGTTGAGACCGGAGGCTCGAACGTGCAGTTCGCCATGCACCCGGAGACCGGGAGGATCGTGGCGATCGAGATGAACCCGAGGGTCTCGAGGAGCTCGGCCCTCGCCTCCAAGGCGACGGGGTTCCCCATCGCGAAGATCGCCGCGAAGCTGGCCGTCGGATACACCCTCGACGAGATCCCCAACGACATAACAAGGAAGACGCCGGCCAGCTTCGAGCCCGTGATCGACTACGTCGCCGTGAAACTCCCGCGGTTCAACTTCGACAAATTCCCGGGGGCCGCCCGCGAGCTCTCGATACAGATGAAGTCGGTCGGAGAGGTGATGGCCCTCGGCCGCACCTTTCTCGAGGCCCTTTTCAAGGGCCTCAGGGCCCTCGAGCACTCCCTCAGGTGGTACGAGGTCGCCGCGCTTAAGAGCACCGAGGAGGTCCTCGGGTACATCGGCAGGCCCACCCCCGACAGGCTCCCCTTCGTGTTAGAAGCCCTTGCGCGCGGGGTAAGCGAACCGGAGGTCGCGCGGCTCACGAGGATCGACCCATGGTTCGTCGGCCGGTTCGCGAAAGCCGCCCGTTTCATCGAACACCTCAAAAAGACGCCCTTCGGCGGCGGCGCCCTCCGGGAGGCGAAGATGATGGGCCTGGGCGACGCCGAGATCGCGCATTTCAAGGGGATGGATGCGCACGAGGTGAGGCAGGCGCGGAAGGCCGCGAAGATCATCCCCACCTACAAGATGGTGGACACCTGCGCAGCGGAGTTCGAGGCCTCCACCCCCTACTTCTACTCGTGCTACGACGCTGAGGACGAGTCGATCCACAGCGGGAAGGAAAAGGTGCTCATCCTCGGGAGCGGGCCGAACAGGATAGGGCAGGGGATAGAGTTCGATTACTGCTGCGTCCAGGCGGCCTTCGAGCTGAGGGACCTCGGTTACGAGACCATCATGGTGAACAGCAATCCCGAGACGGTGAGCACCGACTACGACACCTCCGACCGCCTCTACTTCGAGCCGGTGACCTTCGAGGACGTGATGAACATCATCGACAAGGAGAAGCCCTCCGGGATCATCGTCCAGTTCGGCGGTCAGACGCCTCTCAACATCGCCCGGTCCCTCGAGGAGAAGGGGGCGAGGATCCTCGGGACCTCCACCCGCTCGATCGACAGGGCCGAATCGCGGGAGGAGTTCTCGAAGCTGATCGGCGAGCTCGGCCTCACCCAACCGAAGAACGGTACGGCGAAGAGCGTCCCCGAGGCCCTCGGGATCGCGTCCTCCATCGGTTACCCGATCCTCGTGCGGCCCTCCTACGTCCTGGGCGGCAAGAAGATGGCGATCTTCTACGACGACGAAAAACTCATGCACTATCTCGTCGAGCAGTTGAAAATCTCGGAGCATAACCCCATCCTCGTCGACGAGTTCCTCGAGGACGCCTTCGAGTACGACATCGACGCGGTCTCGGACGGGGAGCTCGTGGTGATCGGCGGAGTTCTCCACCACATAGAGGAAGCGGGTGTCCACTCGGGGGACTCGGCCTGCACCATCCCCCCGGTAAAGTCGAAACCGGCCTGGATCGAGGAGCTCAAGCGGCAGACGAGGCTGATCGCGAAGGCCTTGAACGTCGTGGGGCTCATAAACATCCAGTTCGCGGTGCGAAACGATGTGGTGTACGTGCTCGAGGTGAACCCCCGGGCCTCCCGGACAGTTCCCTTCGTTTCGAAGGCCACGGGGTATCCCCTCGCGAGGATCGCGACCGCGGTAATGATGGGGAGGAGCCTGAAAACGCTCGGGATCACCGAAGACCTCGAAGTGAGCTACGTGTCGGTGAAGGAGTCAGTGCTCCCCTTCAAGCGTTTTCCCGGGGTGGACCCGTTGCTCGGTCCCGAGATGCGCTCGACCGGCGAGGTGATGGGGACGGGCGCCTCCTTCGGAGAGGCCTTCTACAAGGCGGAGCTCGGCGCCGACACGCCGCTCCCGACGAGCGGCACGGTGTTCATCAGCGTGAACGATTACGACAAGCCGACGATCCTCCCCGTCGCGAAGCGGTTGAGCCAGCTGGGGCTGAAAATCACCGCGACCAAGGGGACGGCTTCCTACCTCTGGGAGCACGGTGTGTGGGCCGACGTGATCCAGAAGGTCCACGAGGGGCACCCGAACGTACTCGACTACCTCAAGAGCGCAAAGGTCGCCCTCTTCATCAACACACCTCTCGGGAAGGCCTCCCAGGTGGACGACTACCGGATGAGGGTCGCCGCCATCCAACACGGTATCCCCTACACGACCACCACGTCGGCGGCGCTTTCCGCGGTGGAGGGGATCGAGGCGAAGATGAGCGGGCATATATTCGTTCGGCACTTGCAGGAAAACTGGCGCGCATGTCTGTGAAAGGGGAAACGCCGCGGCGAAAACCGCTCCGAGAGCCGCTCTACGCTTCGTTCACTTTGATGATGACCTTCATGGTGCTGCCCGGGCTTCGATCGATCTGATCGTAGGCCTTTCCATAGTCGCAAAAATCGAACTCATGGGTCACGAGCGGAGATAGCCGCACCTTTCCCCGATTCACGAGGTCGATCGCTCTGTCGAAATCGTCGATGACGTACCGGGCGATCCCGATGAGCCGAAGCTCCTTTTCCTGGACCGATCCCATGTCGAGCAGGGCGCTTCGCCCGAACACTCCGACGACGACGATGTCGGTACCCTTCCTCGCGATCTCGACCGCCTTCCCGATCGTCTCGTTCACGCCCACGCATTCGACGATGAGGTCCGCGCCGTCCGCGCCGAAGGCCTTCGCGACCTCGCCCGGCAGGTCGGCGGTCCCGGGATTCACCGCGAAGTCGATGCCGCACTTCCGGGCGACCGACAACCGAAAGTCGTTCAGATCGACGACCATCACCGATTCCGCCCCCCATCCTTTGGCGACCTGGGCCGTGAGGTTCCCGATCGGCCCCGCGCCGAAAACGAGCACCTTCCTGCCTTTCGAGCCGCCGCCTTTCTCGACGGCCCGGACTCCGACCGCCGTCGGCTCGATCATCGCGCCTTCATTCATCCCGAAGCCGTCGGGGAGCTTAACCAGCTTATTTTCCGGCGCCGTGAAGAAATCGGAGGCGGTGCCGGTGGTCTGGAACCCCAGGACCTTGAGATCGTTGCAGATGTTGGGGAGGCCGTGGGTGCAGGCGTAGCATTTTCCGCAGGAGACCTGGGGCTCGATCGTCACCTTGTCTCCGGGTTTGAAGCGCTTCACATTTTTCCCGGTCATTTCGACCACTCCGGATACCTCGTGTCCCTGAACGACCGGGTATTTCTTGTAGGGGTGAACGCCGTGGTACATGTGAATGTCGCTCCCGCACACCCCGATCCGGTGGATCTTTACGATGACCTCGTCATCCCCGTACTTCGGCACCGGCACGTCCCTGAACTCGATTCGTTTCGGTTCCGTCATGACCGCCTGTTTCATTGTCCTCTCCTTCACGCCGTGTCTGGCGGCAGGCCGCCGCTGATGAAATTATTCGTCACGCTGCGCTGTATACGCAGAGCGCGTGCGCGCCCTGCGCGCCTTTACCAGAGAGTATACCCTCCGTCGATCACCATGTCGCTCCCCGTGCAGTAGCGGGCGGCATCCGACGCGAGATAGACCGCCATTCCCGCTATTTCCCAGGGCTCTCCGATGCGTTTTTGGGGTGTACGTTCGATCCATATGGGGTGAAGATCCTTCGCCGGCTGCAGCAGGTCGGTGTTCACGTACCCCGGGCTTATTGAGTTGACGCGGACCCCGTGAGGGGCCCACTCGGCGGCCATGCTCCTCGTGAGGTGGATGACGCCGGCCTTCGCCGCGTTGTATGACACCTGCGGCTGGGGAAAGTTCACGATCTGCGCCGACATGGAGGCGATGTTGATGACCGAGCCGGATTTCTGCCGTATCATGACCTTTCCCGCGGCCTGCGCGCAGAGAAACACGGCCTTGAGATTGAGGTCGACCACGACGTCCCAATCGGCTTCGCTCATCTCCTCGGCGGGGACATTCCGGCACGTGCCTGCGTTGTTCACCGCGATGTCGAGCCTCCCCCATCGCGAGAGAATACGCTCGACCATCCCGCTCACCTGGTCCTTCTTCGAAACGTCCGCCTGGACAGGGAAGCACTCCAAGCCGAGAACAGTCAGCTCCTCGGCCGTTTTTTTGGCGCGCTCGAAATCGATGTCCACCACGGCGACCTTTGCCCCCGCTTCAGCGAGCCCCGTCGCGATACCGCGCCCGATGCCTCTCGCGGCCCCCGTCACGAACCCGGTCTTGCCCTTCAGGCTGAAGAGATCCAGGATCCCCATCTTTCTCTCCCCGTTCAGGCGCCCTTTTTGCGAAGCATCGGAGCGTCCCCGTCGAAAAGGTGGATGATTTGCGGGTCGAAGTGGAGCCACACCGTTTCGCCGGAGCGGTGCCGCTCGGTGGCGGGGACGACGGCCTTCACGTCGCTGCCCTTGCCGTCGTCGAGCCTGATGGTCAGCACGGTGTTCTCCCCCTGGAACTCGAGGATCTTGAGCGTTCCGGGGATGGAGTTCCCCTCTTTCTTCGCCTCGCCGACCTTGATCTGCTGGGGGCGCACGCCGATGGTGACTTGTGTAGTCGAGGAGCCCGGGGCGATTTCACCTATGAAACGGAACGACCACTTCCCATTGGGGGAGGGGACGGCCACGCTCGAGGCGCTTTCAATCCTCCCCTCGATGAAGTTCATCGCCGGCTCCCCGACGAAAAAGGCGACGAAGCGGTTTGCCGGACGGTTCCAGATATCCTCCACCGTCCCGATCTGCTGGAGCTCCGCCTTGTGCAGGATCACCAGCCGGTCGCAGAGCGAAACCGCCTCAGCTTGGTCGTGGGTGACGTACACGGTTGTGTTGCCCATCTCGTTGTGGAGGTGGCGGATCCGCGCGCGGATTTCGGCGCGCACACGCTGGTCCATGTGGGAGATGGGCTCGTCGAGCAGGGTCAGGTTTGGCTGCCGGACGAACGCCCGGGCGAGCGACACCCGCTGCTGCTGGCCGCCTGCGAGCGACGACGGGTACTTGTGAAGGATCGAGGTGAGGTCGAGGAGCTCTGCGATAGACGTGACCTTCTTCTTGACTTCCGAGTCCTTCATCCTCTTCGCCCTGAGGGGGAAGGCGATGTTCTCGAAAACGGGGAGCCTCTGGTAGAGGGCGTATGACTCGAAGGCGAGGGCGATGTTCCGTTCGGCGGGGCCAAGCTGGTTCACGACCTTGCCGTCGAAGAGTATCTCCCCGCGTGATATCTCCTCGAGCCCCGCGAGCATCCTGAGCGTGGATGATTTTCCGCCTCCGGAGGGTCCGAGGATGGCAAGGAACTCCTTGTCGTTGCAGGTGAAGGTCACGTCTTTGACACCGATGACGTTCCCCCGGGGGTAGATCTTCCAAACTTGCTTGAGGTCGATTCTGCTCACGGTTTTACGCGCTCCTATGATTTTGAGGTGATTTCCATCGTTTTCGGGAAGAAGTACATGTGGTCCGGGTCGAATTCGAGCCAGACCTTTTCGTTCAGACAGTAGTCACAAAACCCCTTCTCCTCCCTCGCCCTGACATAGAGGAAGGTGTCCCCGAGCTGGAAGGTGACGACGCTGCTCTCAGCCTCGTGGACGATCGCATACACGGGCAGCTCGAAGGAGCTCTCGGAAATCTTCTTCTTGCTGATCGTGATGTACTCGCACCGGATCCCGAGACGGGTGACTGCCTTGCCGTTCTCCCGTCGTTCGGCCTTTTTCATCGCGTCGAGCAGCTTGTCACGAACGGGGACGGCGAAGAGACCCCCGACCTTGAAGAGGGTTTTTCCTTTTTCATCACCGATCTCCCCGTCGATGAGGTTCATGGGGGGCTCGCCGATCAGTCTCCCGACAAAGTCGGTCTTCGGGGTGTAGTATATCTCCTCGGGTCGCCCCTCCTGCTCGATCGAGCCCTTCCGGAGGACCACAATGCGGTCGGAGAGGGCGAGCGCCTCCCGGTAGTCGTGGGTGACGTAGATGATGGTTGCACGGTACTTTGCGGCGAATTCCTTGAGCAGGGTCTGGGTGGAAAACTTGAGCCGCGCGTCGAGGTGGGCGATGGGCTCGTCGAGGAGGTAGACCTCGGGCTTTCTCACCAGGGCGCGGGAGAGGGAAACCCTCTGTTTCTGGCCTCCGCTCAGGTGCTGGGGGAGTCTTTCGAGCAGCTCTCCGATCCCGAGGAAGTCCGCGATTTCCTCGACCCTTCGTCTCTCCTCCTCGCGGGTCAGGTTCAGCCCCCACCGGGGAGCCCTCAGGGGGAAGGCGATATTGTCGTACACGTTCAGGTGGGGGTAGAGGTTGTAGCTCTCGAAGGCCATTGACACGTTGCGTTCCTGGGGGGGGAGGTCGTTCACGGCTCGGCCGTTGAAGTAGATCTTCCCGGAGGTGACCTCCTCGATTCCTGCGATCATCTTGAGGATTGTGCTCTTCCCGGCGCCCGTCGGGCCGAAGATGGAGAAGAACTCCCCCTCCCTGCAGGTGACGCTCACGTCGCTCACAGCCCTCTTTCGCCCGTAGAGCTTGGTTAGGTTTTCGAGTCTGACTTCGGCCACGGCTATTCTTCCTCCTCTCCTTCTTCATCCTTCGGTCGGGGACCGAAGACAAACAGCGACACGGCGAGGGCGGTGGCGACAATCGCCCCCACCCACATGGGCGCGAAATTCTCTGCGAACCTGATCCAGATGAAGTTCGCGAAGATCCAGGTGATGATCGACCAGAACAGCCAGTCTCCCATTTTCATTCGCGGCAGCATGGTTTTCCCCTCCTCACCCTTTCACCGCGCCGAAGGTCAGCCCGCGGATGATGTAGCGCTGCATGAACCAGGCGGTGACGAGGGTCGGCAGGATCGCGATGCCGGCGCCCGCGGCCATCGGTCCGTACTGCACGTCCATCGAGCCCCAGAACGAGGAGATCAGAACGTTTGCCGTCCGCGCGCTCATCCGCGTAAAAAGGAAGGCGTAGAAGAACTCGTTCCACGACCAGATGAGGCAGAAGACGGTGGTGACCGCGAGCCCCGGTTTTATGAGGGGGAACACGACCTTGCGGAACACCTCCGTCCTGTTGTAACCGTCGATCATCGCCGCCTGCTCGAGCTCCTTCGGGACCTCGTTGAAGAAGCCGTAGAGGAGGAAGGTGGCGAAGGACGTATTGAAGTAGACGTACAGCAAAATCAGCCCCACGTGGGTATCGAGCAGCCCCAGAGACCGGAACAGCACGAAGAAGGGGATCGCCGCCACCACGCCGGGGAACATCCTCGTCGAAATTGTGGTGAAGAGGAGGTGCCCCCCCCCCGTGTTCCAGCGCGCGAAGCTGTACGCGGCCATCAGGGAGACGATCATGACGATGACGGTGCTCCCCACGCTGACGATCAGCGTGTTGCCGAGGTTGAGCCAGAACGGGAAGCTGTAGAAAAGTTTATGAAAGTTGGCGAGCGTCGGTTTGAACTGTACGAGCTTCTTCAGCTCGGTGGTGAAGATGTCCTGCGGCCCCTTGAACGCCGTCAGGTAGATCCAGAGGAGAGGGCCTATCACGATGAGGAGCACTATCAGCGTCACCACCCAAAAAACAACCTTTCTGAGCATCGGTCACCTTCCAGAATTAAAAGATCAAGATCCCGCCTATTTCAGCGGCGCGAGCGCCTTCATGAGCTGACGGAACATGAGGGAGCAGACCGCGATGGTCAGGACCAGGGAGAATATGGCCATCGAGGAGCCGTAGCCGATGTCAAAAAACACGAAGGCGGTGCGGTAAACGGTCCAGTCGAGGAGCTCGGTTTTCACGCCGCCACGGGTCGTGCCGTAGAGCGGGTCGAAGAGGCGGATGAGCCACATCGCCCTGAGCACGACGATTATCATGATCAGAGGGGTGAGCATGGGGAGGGTCAGCCTCCTGAAGATGTACCCTCCGCGCGCCCCGTCGACCGTTGCGGCTTCGAAAACGTCACGCGGGAGGCTCCTGAGCCCCGCGAGGAGCACGAACACCGAGAACGGGAACCACTGCCAGATCGTTATCAGGCAGATTGTGTAGAGCGCGAAGTTCGGCGACCACCAATATATCCTTTTGAGGCCGAGCACCGTCAGTATCTGGTTCACGGCGCCGAAGTCGTACTCCAGCATGAAGTTCCAAAGGAGGGACAGCACGAGGGGCGCCACGAGGAGGGGCAGGAGACCCAGGCCCCGCACCACGTTCTGCCCCTTGAAGTCCTTGTTCCAGAGCATCGCAAGCCCGAGCCCCACGGCGATCTCGGCCACGATGCAGATCACGAGCACCTCAAGGGTGCGCCCGAAGGCCTCGAGGAACGCCCTGTCGTGGAGCATCTGTCTGTAGTTCTTGAGGCCGACGAAGATGGGGTCCGCCTGCATTCCCCACTCGTGGAACGAGTAAAATATGCAGTAGATAAGTGGGTAGATCATGAACAGCGCGAGCAGGAGGAGCAGGGGGATAAGGAGTGTCCACTTGAAGTTCTTCTCGTTGGTGAGCTTCTCCCAGACCGTCGGTTTTCGTGCCGCCGCGGGAAACCACCCTTCCGCCTGCGTCGATGTCGTTTCACGTGCCATTTTGATGTCGCCCTTGTCCATTTTTTCCGGCACCGCGCCGGTTTTCGCCAATGCCGCCTGATTTTTATTACACGGGAGTTGCCGGGGGAGACCCCGGCAACTCCGATGATAGTCGTTTCACACTCTCGCTTACTTCTCTTCCCTGATGGGGACGGACTTGTCGAACTTCGAGGTGAGCTCGATGGTCTTGCTGACCGCCTCGTCAACAGCTTCCTCGAGCGTCAATTCCCCGCCCATGGGCTTCGCGAAGACGTCCATCTGCATCTCGTAGACCTTGCCTCCCGCCTTGCAGTTGAAATACCAGTAGTTGGGGACGTACTCGGCCTGCTCGGGCCAGATCTCGGTGAGGTAGTCGCAGAGGATCCCGAAGGGGTACTTGTTCTCGGGGGTGTGCCACGCGGGGTCCTCGAGGACGTCCATCCTCGTGGTGAGCTGGCCGCCCTCTTTCATAACGATCTCCTGGCACTTCTTGGAGGCGACGTACCGTACGAACCAGTAGGCGGCCTCGGGGTTCTTGCTCGCCTTGGAGACGCCGAAGGACCAGGCGCCGGTGTAGGGCTGTCGTCCCACCGTGGAGTAGATCCCGAGTTTCCCGTCGGGGACCTTCGCCTTCACGATGCTCGCGGCCCAGGTGAAGCAGTTGGAGAAAAGGTGGGGGTTCACGATGGCGCGCCCCTCGCCCTGCTGGGCGACGACGAAGTCGAAGTTCGCCGTGAGGGACCCTGGGGAGCACCACTGGAGCTCGCTCTTGTACTCGGTGAGGGTCTCGAGCAGTTTCTCCCTGTTGTCGAGGGTGAGGACGAACTCCTTGAGCTTGCCGGCATTGTCCCTAACGACCGTCACGTAGTCGGAGCCTTTGCCCCACAAGCGGCAGCTGATCTCGTCGTTGATCTGGTAGGCGCCGGCCTCCATGGTGAGCCCGTAGACGTCAAACTGGAGGGTTTTCCCCTTGAGCTTGTCGCCCTTCTTCCGGGTGAAGAACTGCCCCTGGTCGTAGATCTGCTTCTCCGTGGTCGCCGGAGCGAGGGCGTACCCGTATTTCTTTTTGAAGTTCGACTTCTCGGTCACGTCGTCGAAGACGTCCTGCCTGATGAACATCCCCATGTGGTAGGTGTAGAAGGGGAGCACCATCTGCTCGCCGTAGGCCTGGCCGCAGATCAGGATCGACGGGGAGTGGTGCTTTAGGTCCGCCATCATGGCGTCGACCTTCCCCGGGTCGTACTTGTTCGCGAGGTCTTTGAGCTTGAGCATGTACGCGGACCACTCGGTCGTCCACGCGGTTTCCACGTACACGACGTCGTAGTAGCCGGTCCCCGCCACGAGCTCCACGTTCTCCTTGGAGTACACGACCGGAGAGGCCACGCGCTCGATGTTCACCTTTACGCCTGTCTGCGCGCTCCACTCTTCGATGGCGGGAATAAGCTTGCCGTGAACGTCTCCTGATTCCACGATCGCGTTGAGCGCTCTTTTATTCTTGATCTTCGGAATGTCCTTGAGTCCGAACACATCCTCCGCCTGGACGAGGGTCGCCGCGACGCCGAGGACAAGAAAGAAACACACAATTACAGCGGTCAATCTTCTCATCTGTGATCCTCCTTCTTGGATTTTACGTAGTATTAATACCTTGTAAAACGTTCAGTCGCCGTCTCACCCCCTTTCGCTGCGGCTCGGTGCTTCTCTTTGTAACTCTCTCCACCGTACAATTGTGAGTTATCATACATCATACATCTTTTTTGTCAAGATTTTTTTCAGTGATAATATTTGTTGACAAGATCGTACTAAAAGGTATGATAACATATAAGTTGTGTCGGCGGAGGGCTGGGGTATGCTGAAAGGGATCGAGCACATCGGGCTCAGTGTCGCGGACCTCGAGCGTTCCATCGAGTTCTACTGCTCGGTACTCGGGTTCACGCAACTCCGGACCCTGGAGTTCGGCTTTGAGTCCCAGCTGGGGGAGATCAACGGGATGCCGGCCTCCTCGGCCAGGATCGCCCATCTCCAATCCGAGAACGGGATGCTCGAGCTCTTCGAGTATACGACCCCGCGGGGGAAACCGGTACCGCCCGACGCGCGGCAGGCGGACAACGGGTACATACACATCGGTATCACAAGCACGGATGTGCGGGGAGACTACGAAAGGCTGCGAGGGCAAGGGGTGCGTTTCCTCGGGGCCCCCGTGGAGCTGAGGCCGGGGGTATGGGTCGTGTACTTCCGCGGGCCCGACGGCGAGGTGTGCGAGCTCAGGCAGGCTTGAACGGAGGCGGCGAAATGGATTTGCGGCTCGGCGGGAAGATCGCGGTGGTGACGGGAGGAGGGGGGGCGATCTGCGGGGCGATCGCCCGGGGGCTGGCCCTCGAGGGAGTGTCGGTCGCGATATGGGACATCTCCCTCCAGGCCGCGGAGAGAAAGGCCGAAAAGATCAACGGCGAGCTCAGGGACATCGGGCAGGGCTTGCGCGCGCAAGAGTTGCAGCCCGGCCGCTCAATGCGGAGCGAGGTCTGCGCGTTCGAGTGCGACGTTCTCAGCACCGTGAAGGTGAAGGCGGCCGTCGAGCGGACCATCGAGCGCTTCGGCACCATAGACATCCTCCTGAACGGCGCCGGCGGGAGCAGGAAGGAGGCCACCACCTCCGAGAGGTTGAGCTTTTTCGACCTTGACCCGGAGGCGATGGAGCAGGTGGTCGGGCTGAACTACATGAGCGCGGTGCTCCCCTCGAAGGAAGTCGGGCGCGTCTTCGCGGAGAAGAGATCGGGGGTCATCCTCAACATTTCGAGCGTCAGCGGGACGAGACCCCTCACGAGGGCGGTGTCCTACTGCAGCGGCAAGGCCGCGATCAACAACTTCACCCAGTGGCTCGCCGTGTACATGGCAAAAGAGCACTCCCCGGCGATCCGGGTGAACGCGATCGCGCCCGGTTTCGTCCTGACGGAGCAGAATAGGTTCCTGCTCGAGGACCCGGCCACAAAGGGGCTGACGGAGAGGGGGAGCGCGATTCTCGCGCACGTGCCAATGGGCCGGCTCGGAACGCCGGAGGACATCGTGGGCGCTGCTCTCTGGCTCCTCTCTGACCAGGCCCGTTTCGTCACCGGGGCGGTGATCCCGGTGGACGGCGGGTTCAGCGCGCAGTCGGGGGTGTGAAAAAGCGCACGATGAAAAATTCGAATTACCCCATTGTGAGCGAGGTTCAAGTTGCAGAGCGGTTGGAGACGGCCTTCAATTCCCACCGCTTGGCCGGCAAACGGATCCTTGCGATCATCCCCGACAACACGCGGTCGGCGCCGATCGATCTGTTCTTCCGTGAGCTCCACGCCCTCTGCCGCGGCCGGGTACGGGCGCTCGACTACCTCGTCGCCCTCGGCACCCACCCGGTTCTTACCGAGGGCGAGCTGTGCAGACGGGTGGGTATCACATCTCGCGAGCGGGATGAGACCTACCGGGACACGGGGATCTTCAACCATCGGTGGGACTTGAAGGAGACTTTCGTTTCGATCGGCGCGATCCCGCGGGACGAAATCGAAAGATTGTCCCGGGGGATGCTGAACGAGAGCGCGGAGGTCCTGATCAACCGGATCGTCCTGGGCTACGACATGCTGCTCATCATCGGGCCGGTCTTCCCCCACGAGATCGCGGGGTTTTCCGGCTCGAACAAGTACCTCTTCCCCGGGATATGCGAGCTCGGGTTCACCGACGTCACCCATTGGCTCGGTGCGCTGCAGACCAACCTCGAAACGATAGGGGTGAAGGACACGCCGACGAGGAGCATCATCGACCGGGCGGCCCGGCTCGTTCCGGTCCCCATTCTCTACTGCAACCTGGTGGTCGACGAAGAGGGGCTGAAGGGCCTCTTTATCGGCGAAGACGCGGCCGCCTGGGAACGAGCGGTGGAGCTCTCGTCGAGGTTGAACATTCGCTACGTCGACCGGCCGTTCAAGCGGGTGCTCTCGGTCGCGGCCGAGAAGTACGACGATTTCTGGACCGGGGCGAAGGCCTTCTACAAGATCGAGCCTATCATGGAGGAAGGGGGCGAGCTCGTCGTCTACGCCCCCCACATCAGGGAGATCTCCAAGACCCATGGGAAACTGTTTGAAGAGATAGGGTTCCACGTTAAGGAATATTTCCTCGCCAACTGGAAGAACTACGACCGGTACCCGAGGACCGTGCTCGCCTACTCATCCCTCGTCAAGGGCGCGGGAACCTACGCCGGCGGCGTGGAAACGCCTAGGGTGAGGCTCACCCTGGCGTCGGGGGTGCCGAAAGGTCAGTGCGAGCGGTTCAACATCGGGTACGCGGACCCGCAGGGTATCTCTCCTTCGGATTGGGAGCGCGGGGAACCGGAAGGGACCAAGGTGATCCCGAACGCGGGGGAGGTACTCTACAAAGTGAAGGAATCCCACGATGAGTGACGTTCTCCCCAACATCAGACAGCCCAACCTCAAGAGCAGGGTGTACGAACTGCTCCTCGACATGATCGTGAACGGGAAGTACCGGGAAAACGACATGCTGCCGCCCGAGAGGATCCTGTGCGAGGAGCTCGGGGTCAGCAGGACCGTCGTCCGGGAGGCGGTCAAATCGCTCGAAAGCCGGGGCGTCTTGAAGGTGATCCACGGGAAGGGGATCAAAGTAATCCCCCCGACGGGGAGCGACATAAGCGAGGCGTTCATGCTCTACCTTCGGAGAAAGAGCAGGGACGTCACGATGAAGGACCTCGTGGAGATCCGCTACGTCATCGAGACGGAGATCGCGAAGGTAGCCGCCCGGAGGGCGGGCGAAGACGATATCATCATTCTGGAAAAGATCATCGAAAACATGGAGCGTGCCGTCGGCGATTCCGGCGCCTTCGTCCTCATCGACCTGGAGTTCCATCTTCATCTCGCGTACATGACGCGGAACATCCTCTTCGTTACCATCCTCGAAGCCCTCGTCAACCCCCTCATGGTGAGTTTCAAGGAAACCGTCGGCACCCTCGACAACGAGCGGAGCACGGAGGAGCACGCCGCTCTCTTTCAGAGCATCAAGGGGAAGAGGGACGGGGAGGCGGGGGAGCTTATGGCAAGGCACCTGGAGCACGTCGAGAGAGTCCTCCGCGAACACGGGAAGCTTTAGCCGATCGGTGGGAGCGGGTGAGCCGGAGGGATCGAGCGATGTACATTCTGTCCGCCGATTTCGGCACCACTTCCCTGAAGCTCGCCGTCCTCGACGAGGCGCTTCACACCGTCGCTTCCCGCAGGGTCGCCTACGCCTGCGACGTCGGGGACGGCGGCAAGGTCGAAATCCCGCCGGAGAGGGTTCTCGGCGCCTTCATCGAAGGGATGAAGACGCTATCCGGTTACGCGGGCGGGATCGAGGCGTTCGTGTTTTGCGTCTTCTGCCCGTCTCTTTTGCCCATGGACCGGGAGGGAAACCCGCTCTACCCTATCATCACCCACCTCGACAGGCGGAGCGTGGTGCAGGCGAAGCGGGCGCTTGCGCGCGTCGGAAAAGGGCCGTTTCTCGGGATCAGCGGGAACATCCCTTTCCCCGGCGGGATATCCCTTACGAGCATCCTCTGGCTGAAGGACACCCACCCGGGGCTCTACGAAAGCACCAACCGGTTCGGTCACCTCAACACCTACCTCCATGGGATATTCACAGGATCCTCCGTCATCGATCCGACGAACGCGAGCTTCACGGGGTTGTATGAAACGATAAAGTGGGGCGGTTGGTCCGAGGAGCTCTGCGGTATTCTCGAGATCGACAGAGGCAAGCTTCCCGAGATCAGACCGTCGGCGTCCGTCGTCGGGGGCCTTTCGGCCGCGGCCGCGAAAGCGACCGGGCTGAAGTCCGGGATCCCTGTCCTCATGGGAGCGAACGATACGGCGAGCGCCGCGTTCGGAGCGGGCGTGGTGGAAAGCGGGGCGATTCTCAACATCTCGGGGAGCAACGAGATCATCACCATCGCCGCCGACACTCCGCTCCCGAGCGAGAAAGCCTACCTCAGGACCCACGTGATCGAGGGGAGGTGGCTCCTCCTCGCGATCACCGTCGGGGGCGGGGCCCTCGAATGGTTCAGGCGGGAGTTCTACGGCGAGCTCGATAGGCAGGTCTTCTACGATAGATTTTTACCCGAATTCATCGGGGAGCGGTTCGCCCCGGGCGGGACTGCGTCCGCCGCCTCGCGCGGCGTCACATTTTCACCCTACCTCGCCGGCGACAGGCACAGTATCGAGCAGAGGAAGGCCGCTTTCGAGGGGTTCACCCTGGAATCGAAAAAAGGGGATTTCCTCGCCGCGCTCCTCCTGGGGATCTTCGAGCCTCTCACCATGCTGCTCGACCTCTACAAAGACAGGATCGAGCTGAAAAAGGAGATCGTTCTCACCGGCGGCCTCGCGAGCGGCGCCTGGGAGGAGCTTAAAAAAAGGGTGTTCGCGGAGTTTCAATTCAGGCGGGTCCGGGAGTGCTCGACCATCGGTAACGGGAGAATCGCCCTCTTGGCGCTTGGGATTTAGGCCTCTCTCCCCAGCTCCGAGAAGCTCTCCCTTAAGGCCGGGTAGAACCTGCGGTAGAGGGCGTATCGGCTGTCGTAGAGGGGGTAGAGGGCGGGGCGGGGCTCCGTTTCCGTTTCGACCTTGAGTTTCGAGGCCGCCTCCTCGAAGCTCGACCAGACCTTGAGCCCCACCCCCGCGACGATGGCGGCGCCGAAGGCCGCGCCCCCTCTGCTGCCGCTCACGGTGAGAACGCGCTTTTTAAAGATGTCGGCGTGTATCTGGCGCCAGAGGGGAGACTGGGCCCCGCCGCCGGAGGTCGCGATGGAGGAGAAGCTCTTCCCCATGTCGGAGAACAACTCGGCGACGTCCCTGAAGCTGAAGATGACCCCTTCCATGATGCTGCGGAACAGGTCGCCCTTCCTGCTCGTCGTGCTGAGCCCGATGAAGGCCCCGCGGGCGTTCGGGTCCGTGTGCGGACAGCGCTCGCCCTGGAGATAGGGGAGGAAGGTAAGCCCCCCCGAGCCGGG
>Ga0315286_10000131_pt1 | contig 53084 bp, 35 predicted proteins | sample YL17G10_0_MG_FD_205038 | JGI IMG/M metagenome (GOLD analysis project Ga0315286, IMG submission 205038) | Sediment microbial communities from Yellowstone Lake, YNP, Wyoming, USA - YL17G10_0 | ecosystem: Environmental > Aquatic > Freshwater > Lake > Sediment | place: USA: Wyoming | collected...
AAAAGCCGTGCCGCTGGTGACAGGCTGGAGAGGCCGGGCTTGCTGCCTGACGCCGGCAGCACTCCCGTGCCCGTCTCGGAGGCCGCACTTCCTATGAACTATAATAGTATAGCATCTGTATCACAAAGCCAGCACCATTTAAAAAACTTGCAAAGAAGACCTGATCATGAAGCCCCATCTTTGGGCCGCGGTCGCATTGGCTATCGCGCTTTCGTCTGCGCTGACGGGCTTCATTACGCCTGCGGAGGCGGTCTGCTCCGATTGCGACGGCCAGACCGTGACAGTCGACCAAAGCGTCCTTGTCAACCTGAACCCGGCAACGCCCACGTGCTCCGGCGATGCTGACCTTTGCGCATATTTCACTTATGACAAGAGCGGCGCCACAGCGGACAAATGGAAGGCCATCTTCAACGTCAGCGGGAAGAGATTGCTGATAAAAACTGGCGCAGTCGTGACCGTGGTGGACGTCCCTACGACAGGAGGCGAGAGAGGATCTCCAGGCATACATATCATATCCACATGCGACCTGGGCGTTGAACTTGGCGGAGCCATCGTCGTGGATTCCGTCAATCGGCAGGCAGGGGACATCACCCTTGACATAGGCGGGAACGTTTCCATCAATGGCACCATCTCAAATATTGATACTGGCACGGGCGGGAAGCCAGGCAACGTGACCATCTCGTCCTGCTGCGGCACGATATCGACGGGCAACATGTCGCTTATACAGACAGCAGGAGTTGACCCTGGCGGGGCAGGCATAAACATCACCACCTGCTGCAGCGGCGGAGACATCATTATCAAGGGCCTCGTGGAGGCGAGCTACAAGGGCGGCGCCGCTCCCACGATAAACGTCGTGGCGTCGAATGGCTCCATCACGATTGACGGCAACACGTTCCTGGGGATAGAGTCAGGAACGCAGAGGAGGATCACGACAGGCGTTGTGGTGAGATCCACGAATGACCCCGTCCCGGGAAGGATAAACCTGCAGGCGAGGGATGACATAACCGTTCTTGGCAACACCATCCTGCAATGGCAATATCCAAACTGCGGGGCCGTGGCCGTCAAGACGGGGTCGAACAGCGCCGTCGGAGGCACCATCGATGTCAGGTCGACTGGCGGGAACATCATAGCATCAGACAGGGCTTTCGACAACGCCAACCGTTTCAACACCAACGCAATAAACAACCTGTTCGCCAAGGGCAGCATCACGCTTTCGTCGACCGGAAGGTCCAACAGCGTCCAGTCAGGGGATCCGCTGCTCATGGCTGTGGTGAGCACGCGCGCAGGGAGCAGCGGCACAGGCGGGACGAACACGCTCAGGTCATATGGAGGTGGGATAAGCATAGGGTCCAAAGCGCAGGTCTTGGCAGACGGGACCGCCAGCGGAACCAACTTGCTCACATCATGCACCGGGATAATCAACCTTGGTTCCATACTGCCGGCAGACTTGAATGCTTTCGACGACAGCGGGGCCTGCACACCCAGCGAGCCGCTTCCTTTGTTCCAGGGATGCTGCATATCAGGTTCCCTTTGCCAGTGCATGGCCGAAGAGGAGTGCGGCAACGGTGCCGTCGAGGGCAGCGAGGAGTGCGATGACGGTAACACGGACAACTTCGACGCATGCAGGAACGACTGCACACTTCCTTACTGCGGCGACGGCATAGCTGACGCTGGTGAGCAATGCGACGACGGCAACACTAACAATCTCGACTCATGCAGGAACGATTGCACACTGCCATACTGTGGCGACGGCATACTGGACGTGGGTGAGGCGTGCGACGATGGGAACGCGAACAATCTGGACGGCTGCAGAAACGGCTGCACGCTGCCATACTGCGGCGATGGGATTGTGGACGCCGGGGAGGGATGCGACGACGGGAACAATGCCAATGGCGACGGATGCTCTGCAAGCTGCGCGGACGAGTATTGCGGCGACGGTGCCGTGAACAACCTGCCATTCGAGGTGTGCGAACTGCCAGGGACGCTCAACAGCCTGCTATGTGCCCAGTCAACGCAGGATTGCGATGCCATGAACAGAACTGGAACGAGGGACGCATACGGGAACTGCAACGGAGCCTGCGGGTGCAATCCTGATAATTTCACCTATGCGTGTGTCAAGGGCAGCTGTGGCGCCACGTGCGCTGTAGATGCGGACTGCAACGACAACAACACTCACACAGCCGACAACTGCGACCTGTCAGAATGCGCTTGCATCCACACGTACATACCGTACTGTGGCGATGGGATTGTGGACGCCGGGGAGGGATGCGACGACGGGAACAATGCCAATGGCGACGGATGCTCTGCTGTTTGCCTGAACGAGTATTGCGGCGACGGCGTCGTGAACAACCTTCCATTTGAAATATGCGAACTTCCCAACACGCTCAACAACCTGCTGTGCAGTCAGACAATGCAGAATTGCGATAGCATGAACAGAACCGGAACGAGAGACGCTTATGGAAACTGCGATGCTTTCTGCGGATGCGTTCCAGACAGTTTCACCTACAACTGTGTCAAAGGCAGCTGCGGGGCCGAATGCGCTGTCGACCCGGACTGCGGGCCTGACACCTGCAGCACAACATTTGGCGATTTTTGCAACGGAACGAAGCTCACGGAGTATGACAGCGACAAGATTCTGGATTCAACGACCGTCACAGGCAGCGCTGACAACTACTGTTCCGGGGGATGCACATGCACGGACAACGAGGCCAGCTGCCCTGCGCCTCCCACCAACCAATACTGCGTGAAGGGCGTTTGCGGCGCAGCATGCGCGGCGGACGCGGACTGCGATGACCCGGATATGCACACTGCGGACAGTTGCAACCTCTCAGGATGCCAGTGCGAACACGTCCCGATACCGTACTGCGGCGACGGGACAGTCAACCAGCCGAGCGAGGAGTGCGATGATAACAACACGAATAATTTTGATGGCTGCAGGAACAGCTGCATCCTGCCGAAGTGCGGGGATGACATAAAGGATCCGGCTGAGGAATGCGATGACGGGAACGCGGCAGACGGGGATGGATGTTCAAGCAACTGCACTTACGAGTGCCCGCGCAGCGGCTCGCCGCACCTCTCCGACGGGACGTACGTCAAGCATGTCAACCTGTGCTACAAGGTTGGCGACGACCCCGGGCCTGAACAAGAGGAGCATTTCCGCGGCAGCCTTTACGCGTTCACCGGCGAGCAGATTGAATACCTGTTCGTTGTCCGCGACTACAACGGCAGCCTCAACATAGGCCACGCGAAAGCCGACGTCAACGGCGTCCACGAAGCGCTGGCGAATCCGGCGCGGCTACCCGAGACGTGCGACGGCCTCGGCGCCACCAACCCTGCCACGGACAAGGCGTTCCACATACTCCTGACCGTGGAGCCGCAGTGGTACGGCGACTCCGAAATAACGATAAGCGTCATGGACTCGTTCGGGGACGAAAGGCTGCTGGCGCATAATGAGAACTGGTTCTTCAACCCGTCGATAAGCCTTGACGTGAGCACGAGCGACGGAATGCCCATACGGTTCGAGCCGCTGCCTTACGGCGCGGACGAGGACAGCGAGCGCTGGGTCCACTCGCTCAACAAGATAATGATCAAGAACACCGCCCAAGGCGGCGTCAACATGTGGATGTACATCGCGGCGACGAACCTCTATGACCCCACCGGCGCCTCGAAATGCCCTGTCTCGAACGTGCTCAAGCTGGAAAAGAACATGTTTTACCGCGGGTGGTCAGGAACGCAGTGGCAGTCCGGCGAAGGCTGGACGCAGCTGAACGCATACAATCAGAACGACGGGTGCGGGATGTACGGCACGTGCTACGGCGGAACGCCGGTCCCTGACATCCCGCCGATGTGCAACATACTCACCAATCAAGGCACACTAGAAATAGAACTGAAGCTCCACTATCCCAAACCGTGCGTCGGCAGCTTCAGCCAGGGGACGATATACATCTTCGGGAAAGCGTTCTAGCCCAATGCCGGGCCGGGACTTTTTAGTCCATCCAGCGAAATAATAACCATGCATGCCAAGGGCGGCACAGATGTAAAGGCCAAGGATCCTACGATTTCCACGGAGCGTGATGCGGCGCCTCCCGGAACCCTTGACAAGTATGAAATAAGGCTTGACGAATCCGTGGCGCACGTGGAGATAGCGCGGAAGCCGGACGAGTTCGTGCCCGTCTACACGATGACGTTCCCCAAGGCAAGCCCTGCCACGGCCGCGGTCCTGGACGCCGTCCGCGAGAAGCTGCTCATCGACATGTCCGTGCGGCCCGAATCCATGATGAGCCAGGAAGACCATGAGAAGCTCCGCCTCGGCTTTTTCTCCAAAGCATTGGCGCTGATAAGGCGGGAGCTGCCAAGGACGCCGGAGCAGGAAGCGAAGGTGCTGGCCGAGATCCTGACGCACCGCTCGCTGGGACTGGGCGAGATGGAAATCCTCCTGAGGGACGAGAACCTCGAGGAGATCGTCGTCAACGGCGCAAAGGAACCGGTCTGGGTTTACCACCGCCGCATGGGATGGCTCAAGACGAACCTGCGGATCGCATCGGAGACGGACATATACAACTACGCGGCGTCCATAGGCCGCAAGGTCGGGACGCAGATAACCAACCTGCACCCGCTCATGGACGCCTACCTGACGTCAGGCGACCGCTCCAACGCCACGCTGTTCCCGATAAGCTCGCTGGGCAACACGATGACCATCCGCAAGTTCGCGCGGCGGCCGTGGACGATCACGGACTTCATAGAGGCCCGCACGATATCCAAGGAAGTCGCCGCATTTCTGTGGCTGGCCATACAGTACGAGATGAACATCCTTATAGTGGGCGGCACTGCGTCGGGCAAGACGAGCCTTCTCAACGTCCTGACGTGCTTCATACCGCCCACGCACCGCGTCATCTCCATCGAAGACACGCGCGAGATACAGCTCCCGAAATACCTGCACTGGGTGCCGCTGACGACGCGGCCTGCGAACCCGGAAGGCAAGGGAGAAGTGACGATGCTGGACCTCATGGTGAACTCGCTGCGAATGCGGCCTGACCGGATCATCGTCGGCGAGATACGCCGCTCGCGCGAGGCCGAGACGCTCTTCGAAGCGATACACACGGGACACTCCGTCTACTCCACGCTGCACGCGAACACGGCGGACGAGACGGTGCGGCGACTCACGAACCCGCCCATATCCATCCCGGAAACGATGCTCGGCGCGCTGGACATCATAGCCGTCATGCACCGCGACAGGCGCAGGGACATAAGGCGCGTGCTCGAGGTCGCGGAGATAGCCGGGAACCCGGGCGATGCGAAGGTGGAGCTGAACATGGCGTTCCGCTGGGTCCCTTCCAAGGACGAGATAGTGGAGATGCAGAAGCCTTCACGGACGCTGGACGAACTGAAGCTGTACGCCGGCATGGAATACGACGACTTCCTCGCCGACCAGAAGGAGAAGATGCGCATACTGGACTGGCTGGTCAGGAACGAGGTCAAGGACATCAACGCCGTCGGCAGAATAGTCTCGGAATACTACGCCGACAAGGAAACGCTGCTCAAGTCCCTGGATGCCAGGGAGACGAAAACGGCTCCGTGAGCGACTGGCTTCTCAAGGAATTTAACCCGGCGCGGACAAAAATGAAGCATGTGGTGCGTGCGTATACTTTCTGCCGCCCTGCTTGCGGCCACTGCGCTTGCCTGCGTGGCCGCCGCCCTCAACGACACTCTGCCTTTGGCCATCAACTGCCCCGCTGAGGCGAACAGGTCCTTCGTGCGCCCCAGCGGCTTCTTCACGGCCAACATCACTTCCAACCAGTATGAAGGCCAGGAATCCGTTTTCAAGGTTTCGCCAGCCGCTTCAACCACTCTCCTGACATGGCCGCTTAACCCGTTCCTGCTGCAGGCCAGGCCTGCCGGCTCTGCGGAATGGAAGGATGCGTACACCGTGCGGCGCGGCGACCAGCTGGTCGAGCTGCGGTTCAAGGACAGCGCCCAGGCAGCGGAAGGGACGTACGCGCTGCGCATCTTCATATACGGCGCTGAAGCTGCATCCTCTGCCAACGCCGTGGCCGTGGACAGCACGGCGCCCACGGTGAGCTTCGCCAAGGCGTCGGAAAAGACGCCGAGCGTGCGTGCTGCTTTCTTCGCCTGGAAAGTCGGGAACGAGCACCCTGGGCCCCTGTCGTATGCGCACTCCCTTGACGGGCTGACGCAGGCTGCGTGGGGGGCGGACCCGAACGCGACGCTGGCTGAACTGCAAGACGGGTTCCACAATTTCACTGCCATGGCGAAGGACGCCGCAGGCAACGTGGGCTCTTCAACGCCATACACGTGGCTCGTGGACACCCAGCCGCCCCAGTGCGAAATCCTGTCGCCTGCGGACGGTTACACTGTTCCAGCCAGGGCCGACGCAGAAGTCAGGTACAACGACACATACCTGAACCTCAGCTCCATCGGGCAACCCGTCGCAATCTGCATGGACAACAACTGCACCAATGCCACCGGTTCTGGCAGCTCCTGGCGCGCGTCGTTTGACACGACGGATCTGGACGAGGGGCCGCACACAATAAAGGCGATGTGCAGCGACAACTCAGGGAACCGGGCGGATGACGCTGTGACCGTCAACGTCTACCGCGGCGGCAGCACCGGCCCTGTGGTGTTCCAGATAAACGGCGGCGCCAAGTACACGAATGGATGGACGCTGAACATAACCGTGACGTCCGTCCCTGAATACGCGCCTGACCGGATCAGGCTGTCCTGCAGCACGAACTTCCCGCCAGCCTGGCGGCCGTACCCTCCAACGGAACCATATGCATTCGACTTGTCAGCCAACGACCAGTACGGATGCGACCACATGCATGACGGCATCAAGAACGTATGGCTCCAGCCCGGCCATGGCGAGACGCCGTGGATTGCGTTGTCAAGCGCCGCGATCATCCTGGACAGGACCCCTCCGGAAGCCAAAGCGTCGCCGCTGCCTGGGGAGACGGTGCGCACCGACGCTGCCATCACAGTCACCCTGAAGGACCTCGGACCTGACCCGTCCGGAGTGGACGCAGCGACGCTTTACTACGAAGAACCCGGCGGCGTGCTAAAGCGCTTCCAGAGCGGCGTGCCTTTCGTTCCCGGATGGACTGAAGGCCGGCACGGCCTTTACGTGAAATTCGCTGACATGGCCGGGAACAAAGGGAGCCAAACGTTCGACTACAGGGTGGACAACCAGATGACGTACGCCTTTTCAATAATCCCGGCAAACGCTTCCGTCGCCGGGCCCGGCTCCATGGTGACCGTCAACGTCACCACATACGGCGCCGCCCTGGAATGGGCCAGGTGCGACAACGGCAGCGGGCCCGTCGCGTTCCAGAGCGGCGTGCCTTTTGCGCTTGGACGGAGCGGCAACCAGACGCTCCGCGTGTGCGCGAAGGCTTCTGGCAAGGCTGAAGAGTGCAGAGCGTATGCTTTTTACGTGGATGCGGACGCCCCCTCCATTTCGCTCTGGCCAGTTCCAGGGACGGAGATAGGGCAGAACTGGACGCTGGCTGCCACCATAAATGACGCGTCTGCCGTGGATGCGGCGTGGTTCGACAACGGCAACGGCACACGGATGCCGCTCAAGGGCGGCACGGCTTTCTCCCCGGGCTGGGACACTCCGGGGGCCAAGATGCTCACGGCCTGGGCCAACGACACGTTCGGCAACTCCAACATGACCGCGTTCAACTACACCGTCAAGGAAGGCCAGGTCCAGCAGCCGCCGTGGCAACGTCCGGAATGCGTCCCGACGGAGCAGACGGAGCAGAGCTGCTCTGACGGCAAGGACAACGACTGCGACGGGCTCGTCGACAACAAGGATCCGGACTGCAAGGCTGATGCGCCTGCCTACGAGCTGGCGTCAGATGCGTCGGCCTACATGGAGATCGAGCAGGGCGCGACAGCGACGCTGAGGCAGACGGTCAGCAACACGGGCCGCGTGCCGCTTGACCTTGATGCCGAGGCCGTTTCTCCTGAACAGATCCAAATGACGCCCTCACGGCGCTCCTTGCATCTGAGCGTCGGCGAAGGGGGCGCCGCCGAATTCACCGTGCACGTGCCGCTGAAGGCTGCGCCTGGCGATTACAAGGCCACGCTCAAGTACAGCGGGCCACCCGTGGATGGCATGGGCGTCCCGCCAAAAAGCAGCTCCTTGGTCGTGGCCGTCCGCGAAGCCAAGATAAACGGCGCCACGCTCTCTTCGCTCATGTCACGCGTCGAGTCGGACTTGCACGGATATGAGCAGAGGCTGACCGCTTTGGAAACGCAGGGCATTGACACGTCCGAGACGCGCAGCAAGGCGGACGAGGCGCGTCAGGAGCTTGCAGTTGCCAGGAAGGCCGTGGACGACGATGACGCCGCGGCGCTGAAGAGCCATATGGAGAGGGCCATGGCCATAGAAGACACTATGCCGACCTCGCTGAGCCTGCTCGAGTTCGTGGCCTCCTTCCTGGCCAGCGCGCCCTATATAATAGGCGCGACCCTGCTTTTCCTTTTCGCCGCCTATTTCGCGTCGCGCTTCATCATGCCTTTCATGGATCTCCGCAAACGGCTCGCAGAGCTGCAGAAACAGGAAAGCCTGATGATGCAGGCGCGCAGGAACGCTGAAATACAGTATTTCAGGAGGCAGCTTGACGAGAAGACGTTCCGCAGCATCATGGTCCAGGAGCAGACGAAGCTGCTGAACATAAGGACGCAGATCGGGGACATAAGCAAGAAGACGCACGGCCTCTTTGGCGCCATGCTGAGCCCGTCGGAGTTCAGGCGCTTCTACGCAAGCGCCATCCGCAACCGCTCGCTGAGGGCCGCCGGGCATGAGCGCGTGCATGTGAGCGCGCTCAGGCAGCGGTGGCTGCAGGCTAAACCGACTGCGGCAGGGCCTATGCCAAGGCAGGAAAGGCCGGAGACACACAGCCATGCCATGCATGCGCGCGCGAAGAAGGCTGAACTGTCCGGGCTCGAGAAGCGCCTGCACTCGCTGCGCGGAGCGGAACGGAAAGAAGCGGAGGCCATGCTGCACATGGCGCACGACTACGCCGACCGCGGCATGAATTCCATGACCGACTATTACGTGCAGAAGGTCAAGAGGCTGCTCAGGGAATAGCGGCGCTACACTTGCGCCAGTATGACCGTGTAATTCTTTCCGTACGCCTTGGCGCAGCGCGGGCAGGTTGTGTAAAAGAAGTAGAGCTTCTTCACCGCATTGCCTTTGCTGGCCACGTATGCATGCATTTCCTTTGCCCACTTGCCTGCGTTCTTGTAGGGGCCCTCGAAAACCTTCGACAGGAACGTCCCTGATATCCGCTCCATCTTCGCGCCCGGGACGTCTTTGCTCACGGCGATGTAAAGGTCGGAACCGAACATGCCGTCATCGCAGAGCATGAGCGGCTTCGGCGCCAGCGCGCCCGCGGCTTTTATCCGCTCCATGTTTCTGACGATGACGGAACCGAAGTTCAGCGGGATGTGAAAAAGCGAGCGTGTGCGGTCCTTCAGGAACAGCTTGTCCTTCCATTCAACGGTCTTGCCGTCCCAGGGCTTCGGGTCGAAGCGCAGACAGCAACCGGTCTCGGACTTGTCGTAGAGCTTGTCCATTGGTTTTCTTTTCATCATCCCGACTTAAATAACTTGCCGTCGGAAATGGTTATAATCCGAAACGCCATCAAACATGATATGCCTTTCACCCCGCAAGACAGGCGGATCGATTCCGGCAAGGATTTCGCGAAGGCGCAGTCGCCGGACTTCCACAAGGTCTACTACAAAAACAACAGCGCTTTCCTGGAGTTGCTGGCTGACGGGATCGACAAAAAGAATCCGGTGATCGCAGACTACGGCGGCGGGAACGGGATACTTGCGCGGCAGCTGATAAGGATGCTGAACAAGCGCAAAGTGCGGTGCGCCATCGACATCATTGACGTGGACGCCGCCAAGAAAGTCCCCGGGAAAGGCGTGCGCTTCATCAACGCGAACGCCATGGAATACCGCAGGAGGAACCATTATGATTATGCGTTGTCGAGGTTCATACTCCACTATTTCAACGAGAAAGAGCGGATGGCGCTTATCAAGAACGTCTACGGCAACCTCAAACCCGGCGCGCTTTTCCTGCTCATCAGCTGGGCCATAGATGACGAGGGCGCACGCAGGAAGAGAAGGCAGATACTGGACATCGTAGAAAGGCGCATGGGGCTCCCGAAAAGGGCTGCGCTCAGAACGGACGCCATCATCGGCATGTGCAAGAAGGCCGGCTTCGCCGTGGCCAGACGGAAGAAGTTCACCTCCTTCCTGAGGACCGACGACTTCTACAAGAACAGGTTCAGGCTTCCGGAAAGCGCCGTCAATAGTATAATAAAAGAGACGGGGATCAAAGGCCACAAAGAGTCGCAGATTGGTTTGCTGCTGAAGAAGTGAGCCCAAGCCGTTTATCTGCCATGGCACGGTATTCTGCGGATGGCCCGCGATGGTTCAACTTTTGCTTTCCCGCCTGTAGAGGGGCGGCGGCAGAATTGTTCCCATAGCACGGAATCAGGTCCATCTTGAGTTCTGCCGGCATTAGCCGGTCCCTGTTCGTGCCGCTTCGCCTGCAAGCCGAACATGAGCCGATTCCCCACGTTTATAAACAAAATGGAACCCCAGCCTTACTAAGGTAAGCTGTTGGTGCATGGCTCCGCTAAAGCCGTCATATACACGGTCTACTTTTTCGCATGATTCTTCTAAAATGCCTTCCATGCCCCGAAGCCTTGCACTCAACTGGCTGGCATACAAGCCGGTATCCGGACCGAAATCTCTGTCCAGCAGAAGCTGCAGGCACCTGTTGACATACGCCACCTCTCTGGCCACGTCATCGGATTCCACGGGTTCACATCCGCATCTTTTAAGCGTTTCGTAAAGGGCCGCCAGTTTTGCTGCGAAAGCGCCGGCCGCATCGCGCACAGGTCCCATGTAAGGTTCCGTCACGTCCCGAAGCTCTTCACCGGCGCCCAGAGGATATGGCTGCATCGAGATTACGGAACAGGTCGTTGATTCGTCCAATCTTCTGACAAACGGCACCGTTTTCCTGCTATAGCCAAACAGCCAATTGTCCTCGTTGGTCACGGGCACAACTTCAACCACGTGCCTTTCACCGGAGCTGCCGCTTTCCATCTGCAGGAAAAAGTGTTCGTAAAGGTCGAGGCATCTTCTCTGCAGGGTCCGCCTTGCCATCTTCGCTTCTTTTGCCATCTTGGGAAGGGCGCAAAGGTCTGGAAACAATTCCTGCATTAGCCGCTCGCGTTCCTGCCAGAATCCCTCCGATCTAGCACTGCCGGACGGGAGTATTTCCTGAGTTATTTTCCTTCGCCTTATGGGTGTCGTGCGTGTGACAGTCAGAAGGCCGTCCGCTATGTATGCTTCGAGTCGGTCGCCTAGGCAACCCAGCAATTCGCCTCTAGCTTTTCCATACCTCTCTTCGAGAGGAAGGAACTTGCCATCTAGGATGGCTATGTGGTCCGGCTTTATCGCTGGAACGGCCAGCGTCCCGTGGCCGGTCTCTTCCATTTCCGTTCCGCTGTCGGCGGTCATGCGCTTAATCAGACGGGAAGTTTTTTAAGCCTTTGGTGCGACGCAACAACGTACCGGAGTACTGTTATTGTACCGTTCGTGCAGCACGGGGCCGGATGCAATCGTGGAAAGCAACCTGCTGGACCGGATCTCCGGCTCCAGCACGGTCGGTCATGTTTTTGCCCCGGAAACCCGCCGGGTAGACAACAGTGAGCACCGTTGGGACCTGCTCTTATTCCAGGACGTGCACCATAGCCATAAGCTGATCCCCCGCAAAGCCATTTTTATCCGCCCTGGCACAATATAAAATGTATGGAGCTGGACAGAGTCAGCACTGGCGTGCTCGGGCTGGACAGCAAGATAAAGGGCGGCCTCATCAAGGGCAGCGTGAACCTCGTCACTGGGAAGACCGGGACCGGGAAGACGAGCTTCTGCGTCTCCTTCCTGCACTGCGGCATCGAGAACAATGAGCGCGGCGTCTACATAACGACCGAGGAGACGGGCGACGACATAAAGAAGGACGCGCTGAGCATGTTCAACTGGGACCTTTCCGAAATGGAGCGGAACGGGATGCTGCTGATGGTCTCCATCAAGCCGATATTCCCGAGCAAGGAGGCCACCGACATCAACCACCTCGTCCGCCTCTACATCTTCGACATACTCAACAAGATAGAGGAATCCGTGAAGCGCATCAAGGCGCAGCGCGTCGTCCTCGACTCCGTCTCGATCGTGGAGCTGTTCATCAAGGACGACTACATAAGCCGCGTGGCGCTCGCTGCAATCGCCGAGAAGCTCAGGAGCCTGGGCGTGACTTCGGTTGTGACAGCCACGATCCCGGAGGAGCACATGGGGCTGAGCGGTTCCGGCATAATAGAGTTCATCGTCGACTCCGTCTTCAAGATGGACTTCGTCCCGGTCGCGGAGGAGTTCAAGCGCACGCTGACCGTTCGGAAGATGAGGAGGACCGACCACTCCACGCTGATACATCCGTTCGAGGTCACGCCGCTCGGCATCCGGGTGATAGAGATATGAAGCTGGCGGTTTGCGTGCTTTTTCTCTCCCTCGTGTCATTTCACGGCGCCCTTGCCCAGCAGAGCCTGGAACTGGAGCACATCATCGAGCTGACGTCCGGCAGGAATGCGACCATCATGGCCGCCGTATCATCCGACACGGCGACGGAGCTGCCTCTGCTGGTTGCATTGGACTGCTGCGGCGTGGAGGCTCCGCAGGCGGTCAGCGCAGGCCCGGACCGCGAATCCCAGTTCGTGCTGAAGGTCCACGCCCCGCTGAATGCGACGCCCGGATACCACACCCTCACCGTTTCAGCCGGCAGCGCATCCAAGACTATAACGATAAACGTCAAGGAGAGCGACCTTGCCAACAGGATGCCGGGGCTGACGCGCTATGCGGACTCGCTGCGGCTCATGGCCAGCGAGGAGGCCGCCAAGGGGGCGTCCATGGACGACGCCAACGTGATGCTCGATTTCGTGAGCGACCGCCTCGCCAAGGCGCGGATGGCCCTGGAAAACGATGACGAGGCTGCGCTGTACGATGCGCTCATGGCGACGGAGCGCAAGCTCTACCACGAGATACCCCTGGCCATAAGCTCGGCAGCGGGCGCCGCTTCGCTGCGGGGCTACATATGGGCCCCCGTGGCTGTCATCGCCCTGGCGGCGGGACTGATACTGCTGAGAATGAGATCGTGATTTCTAGGCTGGTTCAAAGTTCGTACGTGTTTCCCAGCCTCGCTTCATGCCTTTTTCTAATCCCGTCTTTCATCGTTTCCAGCGTGGTCTCCTTGGCCCCGCCGTCCACCTCCAAACGCGCCAATAAAAAATGCTCAGGAAGATTCTGGTCCCACAATCTCCGTGCTTCTTCCATCAGCTTTTCGTCTTCAGGGTAATGGCGACTCTGGATGGCTTTCAACGCTTCGGAAGGCGACAGCGCGTGGACAGTATGAATGGTCACGTTGCCAACAAGGATCCCCGTGTCATACAGGGCATCGAGATAGCTTGCAAGCTTCAGTGCCGTGCTCCCGCCGGACGGCGCCACGAGAACCGCATATTTCGGCATTAAAATCCGTGGGGCCGAAGATTTAAATCCTTTGGGATTTTGCCACGCCTTTCCCGCGATGCCATGGGCCGTCCGCATTTAAGCCGCTGATGCCAACTATAAACATGCCTGCCGCAGCACAGAAAGGCTACATCCACGCACGTGCGGAAGCGGCCGACGGAACAGCGGTGCTGACATGAAGGTCCCGTTCCTCCCAATCTCAAAGGAAAGGTCCAAGGCGATCTCGCGGCACTACATGGGCATTGGCGAGCGGCTGGAACGGCTTTTTCCCGGCCTGCGATTTTCCCTGGAGCAGGCCGAGTTCCGGATCGATCACCGGGAGTGGATATCGCTCGGGCTCTACTGCGCCCTCATCTACTTCTCCATAGTGTTCTCGGCCATGCTGACCATCTTCACCGTCGCACGGATGGACGCTTTGCGTGCGCTGTCGCTGTCGGGACTGAGCGGCATGGGTGTGGGCTTCGCCGTCTTCTTCTATTTCGGGACGTACCCGAAGTTGTATGTGTCGAGGCGCGTCAAGGCCATCGAGCGCCACCTTCCGCACGCCCTTCGCCAGCTGCTCATACAGGTCCGCTCCGGCATGCCTCTTTACAACGCCGTCGTCTCCGTGAGCAGGCGGAATTATGGCCAGCTGTCAGAGGAATTCCGTGCCGTCGTGAAGGAGATAGACACCGGCCGCTCGGAGATGGATGCACTGGACGGGATGGCACGCCGCAATCCTTCATTGCATTTGCGCCGCATAATGTGGCAGATAACCAATTCCATGCGCACCGGCGCGGACATAGGCGCCACCCTGAAGGAAATCGTGGACACCATCATGGAGGAGGAAAAGGTGGAGATAAAGAACTACGGTGCGACGCTGAATCCGCTCGCCCTCTTTTACATGATGGCCGTCGTGATATTCCCGACGCTGGGCATCGTCTTCCTACTCGTCATGTCGTCGTTCGTCGGCATGGCGCTCGACCTGCGGCTGATCCTGTCAGGCATCCTGGCGTTCATCCTGCTTTTCCAGGTCATGTTCATCGGCATCGTGAAGACGAGGAGGCCGTCGGGCATATGAAAGGCGGAAGGGGAAAATGCTGAGACTGATGCCCGGGCGGTACCGGCTGAAGCTGGAGGAATGGCACAGGTATGCCGGCTGGAAGAAGCCCGCCACGTTCTTCCGCGGCGCGCTCACGCTCTCGCTGGCTGCCGCAGTCCTGGCAGCCCTGACCGGCAACATGCTGCTGGCTCCGCTCGCCTTCGCCGGCGTCTTCGCCCTGTTCCACGGAATGCTGCTCCTGGCTGTGGAGAAGCGGACGGCCTTCGCTGAGCGCGTCCTTCCCGACGCCCTGCAGCTGATGGCCGCCAACAGCAGGGCAGGCTATATCCCGAGCCAGGCCTTCCTGATGAGCGCCCGCGACGAGTTCGGGCCGCTCTCAGAGGCCATACGCACCGCGGGGAAGGAGCTGGTCACCGGGCAGAACATGGAAGAAGCGTTAGGCACGGTGACACGGAGCATCCACTCCGACGCCCTTGAGCATACGATGCAGATGATAGCCGAAGGCATCAAGTCCGGCGGGAACTTCTCGTCGCTGCTGGAGGAGACGGCCAACGACATACGGAGGACGCAGATCCTGAAGAAAGAGATGAAGGCCAACGTGATGATGTATGTGATATTCATCTTCTTCGCCGGCTGCCTCGGCGGACCGATCCTCTATTCGCTGTCGGCGTTCCTGATAACCACGATAAGCTCCATAGGCGCGAACACCAATGTGCCTGCAGTTGCCATGAAGACGCCTTTCCTCAAGCTCGGAACCGTCTCCGTGCCGATGGAATTCCTGCAGGTCTTTTCGCTCGTCGCCATATCGATCACGACCATCTTTTCCGGGCTAATAATAGCGATGATATCGACAGGGCGCGGCAGGACGGGCATAAAATACATGCCCATCTTCTTCGCCATAGCCATGATCGTGTATTTCGCGTCCGGCATCATGATACAGAGCATGTTCGGCAGCATGATACCGCACGCGTGACGCATGTGATGCCCATGCAGTGGCTGGACAACCGCAACCTTTCGCCGCTTCTGCTGACCTGGCTTTCCAACCTTTATAAGGCGGGCCGGTCAATTATAAGACAGATGCACATGGCAAGGAAAAAAGGCCAAGCAGCCATGGAATACTTGATGACGTACGGATGGGCAATCCTCATCGTCATCATCGTGGTGGCGGCCCTCTACGCAATGGGGGTCTTCAACGTCGGCAGCGGCACCGTCAAGTGCAGCCCTTGCTTCAAGGACTTCGCTTTTGTCGACTACGCTGCGGGAACGCTTGTGCTTAACAACGGGCCGCAGGAGATATACCTCCTAAGCGTCACCGGAGGCAGCCTGCCTGCGACGACGCTGTACTCGGCCGGCAAAGAGATACGCATAACCGGCATAAGCACGACCGGCAATGTGGACATGTCCGTAAAATACAACACCACAGCCGGGCTGAACCACACAACGAACGCCACAATCCACAACTAAGGCGCTCGCAAGAGAGCCTTTTCTTTTTTCTTTTTTGACGGCCAGACGGAGCTATGCCTGATAAGCTGATGGAACTAAAAGTAAAGCATGATATCCTCAAAGCCGCTGCCGGCAGGGAAGCGCTTCGACATCATACTCGTGACAGGCGACGTCTACGTCGACCACCCGCTGTGCGGCACCGCAGTGATTGCGCGGACGCTCGAGGCTCGCGGCCATTCCGTGGGCATAATAGAGACGCCGGACTGGACGAAGGATGCGGACTTCACGAGACTGGGCGAGCCGCGGCTCTTCTTCGGCGTGTCGTCCGGCGCGATAGAGAGCATGCTCGACAACTACACGCCCATGCTCCGGCGCAGGGCCACGGACGAGCACAAACGATACGTGCCGCAGAAGCCTGACCGCGCCGTCATCGTGTATGCGAACATGATCAGGAAAAACTTCCGCGGCGTGCCGTTGGTGATCGGCGGCGTCGAGGCGTCGCTCCGGCGGTTCGCTCACTACGACTACTGGAGCGACCGCGTCCGCGGGCCGATAATCATTGATGCCGGCGCCGACGTGCTCGTCTACGGCAACGGCGAACATGCGACAGCGGAGATAGCGAAGAGGCTCGACGGCGGCCGCGGACTGGACGGCATCGAAGGCACGTGCGTCATCCGCGACACCGTGCCGGCCGGCTTCAAGCTGATGCCGTCGTTCGAGGACGTGGCGGCGGACAAGAAACGTTTTTGCGAGATGCAGATGATGCTCAACAACGACATGGAACTAGCGCAGATGGCTGGCGGAAAATGCGTCCTGCAGCACAAATGCCACCGCTATACTCCATGGGAACTGGACGCCATCTACGAGCTGCCTTACAGCAGGGACGTGCCTCCGCACGCAGCCCACATGAAGGGCATGCAGTTCAGCGTCGTCACCCACCGCGGCTGCATAGGGAACTGTAGTTTTTGTTCCATTGCACTACACCAAGGCTGCCACATTGTTTCGCGCACGGAGCGTTCCATACTGAAGGAGATAGCGCAGCTGACGAAGCACAGGGATTTCCGCGGCAGCATAGACGACCTCGGCGGGCCTTCCGCCAACATGTATGGCATGGACTGCCGCCGCTGCGGCGGCGAATGCATCCGTTGCCCCAGTCTAGACCGGAGCCATGCGCGCCTCCTTCGCCTGCTCAGACGAGCGCGCCAAATAAAAGGCGTCAAGCACGTTTTCGTCCGCTCCGGCATACGCTACGACCTCGCCATGGACTCGGAAGAATACATACGGGAGATAGCGCAGCATCATACGTCCGGATACCTTAAGATAGCTCCGGAGCATTGCAGCGAACCCGTGCTGAAGCTGATGAACAAATCATTCCCCGGAAAGCTGGAGAAGTTCGTCTCCTGCTTCGAGAAGGCGAGCCGCGACGCGGGAAGAAAAGGCCAATGCATAAAGTATTACCTGATCGCCGCGCATCCCGGCAGCTCCGCCAAGGAGAATGCGCAGCTTGCGGCCATGGCCAAGAGGCTGGGCCCCGACGCCATCATCCAGGTCTTCACGCCGACGCCGATGAGCCTGAGTGCGTGCATGTACCACACGGGCATGGACCCGCGGACGGGCGAACGCGTGCACGTAGCGCACACTTTCAGGGAGCGCAAAGACCAGAAAGAGCAGCTCATGGAAGCAGCTTCGCCGAAACAGGTGCATGCATTCCGCGCCGAGTTCGGGAGGCGCGACGCTAAGGCGCGCAAGCCGGAAGAGCGCCGCGGAAAGCACATTTAATAGCCGGCGGGACAAGCCAATGATATGGTCGTGGCTGAGCTGACCTTCGCCGCAGTCATCGGCATCCTGACCGTCGTCATCGGCGTCCTTGTCAAGATAATCGGGTTCCCCGACCAGTTCCGGCTGAACCTCAAACGGAAGTCAACGAAAGGCCTGTCAACGCTGTTCTATTCCCTGGCGTTCGTCTCGTACGCACTCTGGACCGCCCACGGGCTGCTCCAGAACGACTGGGTCCTTGTCGTCGGCCAGGGAGTCGGCATCATAACGACCGCGATGATAGTCGCCCAGATAATCGCCTACAGGAACAGATGAGCCGGCTGCTTGATGGCGCTAAGAAGCGTATGTTATCGACACGTCCTGGCCGACTGCCTCAACGGTGAAAAGGAACTGGCCTTCCTTCTGCGGCAGCGCTCCCGTGAGATTGGCGCGGCTTTGCGCATGGACGTCGCTCAGGCCCGCATACGTCCTGACCTTCAGCAGGACCGTTGAATTGGCTAACGATGCGGATTCGACGCCGGACGGGAAGTAGACTGTGGTTGTCACCTTCGCCGGCGGGCCCTGTGAGTAGACCATGTCCGCGTATTCGCGCAGCTTGTCTGCGGCCGCTTGGGCGTATGAAAGCGAAAGGTCGCCTGCTGCTTCGTTCTGGGTCGTGGAGACATGGATCCATATCGGTATAAGCAGCGCCAGGACGACGCCGGCTATCAGTAGGTACTCCATGGCCGCCTGGAGCTTCATGGGTAATTATTGGCTGCGACTGTTATAATGCTTGAACAGCGGCCGGGCTGCAAAAAGAATGGGGTCGGCGAGATTCGAACTCGCGTTAGCTGGTGTCTTCTGCCACAGCCGGAGAAGCAAGCCTCCGGATTCCGCTTTGCGGCGTCTTCTGGACGGCGAGACTATGAGAGAACAATGAAAGATCTGCCTTCGATCGTGGCTGGCAAACGAAGAACTTCTGATGGCATCGGTTTATCTGCAAAAGTCAAATCCCGGTGAAGCGGAGTTCCAGGGGTTCCGGAAGCCCCTCCAGTCTGTGGGTTTCATAATATTCCCGAGCTATGCCGCTTATGGTCAGATAGTCGAGATTCATGGTTGGTGTGCCGTGTATCCACACCCTTCTTTTTTCCCGTTCTGGTAGCGGCAGAAGGGCCTCGTGCGACTGTGCAACAGCCTCCTCCGCAAGAGTAAAAACTTGATCGTAGTCATTTGTCACGGGCAAGTCTCTGACCCTATCCGCGAGGCATCCTCGCGCGTATTCTTCGGCACGTTCCAAGAACCTCCCAAAATCGGCCATTTCCTCTTCCACCCACTCCTTTTCGAGCAAACGCAGCAATCGCGGGTGGGGATCACTGATAATGGCGTCAGACGGTGCGGTCTTCTGCAGATAGGCGTACAACGTCTCCCAGCGCGGGGTGGTGAATTTGTGTACCTGTTCCATCCGTTCTTCGCCTAACAGAAGTTCTGTGATCACCGGACGTATCCTGATGGCTGTGGTCTCTTTGAGTTTCCTTGCCTGAGCGGAAATTTCTTCCATGCTCTTTCTGGAAAACTTTTCGTGGCCTGGAAGCCCTTTGGTGCCCTTCAAGTATTTCTTGAGCTTCCGGGGGGTGTAAAGCTGCGGGTAGTCCAGAAAATCAGATAGGCCAACCTCCCTGATCGCTGTTTCGAGCGTTCCCACGCTTGCAGAGAGAGCCGAAGCGTAGGGCTCCAGATTGGCCAAAAACCCCTTTATTGCGAGCGCTTCCGCAACTGCCATGCCATACGTGGCGTCAGTCCTCGTGGATGCCGGGAAATCGTGGCGAAAGGTTTCGTAGAGCAAATTCAGCACATATTGCCCTGTATAGTTTGGTTGCCTCTGATCTGTTTTCTTGGCAGTTTCCATGGACCAGACTTCGAAGAAAGAAATAAAAAGACATGGGGTCGGCGAGATTCGAACTCGCGTTAGCTGGTGCCTCTCTCACCGCCCCTGACGGGGCTCGATTTTCCAATCGCAAGACTGGAGCCAGCCGGGTTACCATTACCCCACGACCCCTTTCACAGCGAACCCGCCTAAATGCCTTTGGTGGGCGGGGTGTCTGCTATTGCACGCCCGCCTTATCGTTGTTCGACACGCTACAGGACGCCGCACTCGCCGCAGGCCGCTGATACGTTTATATGATTCGTTTTTTAAATAGATACGCATGAAGTACAACCTCCGCGTGACGCTGATGCTTGTGACGCTTTTTCTCGCGGCGCAGCTCGTCGGCCTCTTCCTCGTCAACGGCAGCATACAGGAGATCGTGACGACGCCCGGCGGCCAAGTGGTGATAGAGCACTCGGAGACGCCGATAGAGAGACCGCCGACGGAAGGCGCCGGCTCCTTCGCATACATCCTCATCGGCGTCGCGTTCGCGACGCTCCTGCTGCTGCTGATCATCAGGCTGAAGCTTTTCTTTGTCTGGAAGGCGTGGTTCTTCCTTGCGGTCTGGCTCACCGTGACCGTGGCGCTGTCCGTGTACCTCAATGCGTTCATGGCTGCGGGCGTCGCCTTCCTCCTCGCGGCGGCCAAGATCCTGCGCCGCGACCCAATCGTCTACAACGCCACGGAGATACTGATATACTCTGGCATCGTCGTCCTCTTCGTGCCTGTGTTCGATGTCACATGGACTGCCGCGCTGCTGCTTGTAATCTCTGCGTACGACATCATCGCCGTCCGCCGCACCAAGCACATGGTCTCGATGGCCAAGTTCCTTATGAAATCGGAGCTGTTCGCCGGCCTGTCGATACCTCTTGGAAAACACAAAGCGCGCGGGGAGCTGAAAGGGACGAAGGCCAAATCCATCAGCGGCGCTGAGGCCGAAGGCCCGCACAGCGCCATACTGGGCGGCGGCGACATCGCATTCCCGATGCTCTTCTCCGGCGTCGTGATGGAGTCGCTCATAACCGGCGGCCTCGCGAAGGCAACGGCGTTCGCTTTAACGCTCATAGTCACGCTCTGCGCCACGGCGGCGCTTGCTTACCTGTTCAAGATCGCAGAGCGCAACAAGTTCTACCCTGCCATGCCGTTCCTGACCGCCGGGTGCCTGCTTGGCTACGGGCTGGTCCAGCTGCTGCTCATGATATAGCAATATAGCAAACGCTTTTCTTTCCGCCGGCAGCAGATAAAGCATGAAGCCTGCACGGGCCGCATCCATCGCACTGATGTTCTTCCTCCTCGTCCTGGTCCCTTACAGCCTCATGAATGCCCCCACAGGCAGCGTCCGCGGCGTCTACGACAACGAGCCACGGCTTGCCGACAAGCATGTGGATGCGGCCACGCTCATATCCAAGATAAAGGCAGCGAACGCCAACACGTACAACTATCTTGTCGGCCACGAAGCGACGGATTGGACGGACCTTCCTGCCTTTCTGGACGCGGCCGATGAGGCTGGAATTGACGTCTGGGTCACGCTGCTGCCGCCTTCGGAGTCGCCGCCTTACGGCACGTCCTATTCCGAGCCGCACAGGCTGGACTTCCTGGCATGGGCGCACGCCATCTCCAACCTGTCAGCAAGCCACAAGAGTCTCAAAGCATGGTCCATCGACAACCTGAACTACGACTGCGCCTTTTTCACGGACGAGTATTTGGACTCCATTGTGAAGGCGTCCAAGGAAACAAGGGTGGAACTGAAGTTCATCCCGGTCGTCTATTACACGGCGCTGGGCATGCCCGCGTGCCAACATCTGTTCCGCCACGCCGACGCCGTCCAGTTCTACTATCGCCACGAATCTTCCACGCCTGACGTGGCGAGCACGGACACGCTCGCTGATGAGATCAACGCGATGCGCGCCAGAGGCAGGCCGGTCATTCTGGGCCTCTACGCCTCCTGCCTAGCGGAGAACGCGTGCCCAAGCGCTGTTTATGTCCGTTCCGTGCTGGAGAAGTCGCAGGGCCTCGTCGACGGCTGGATGGTCTATACGATGCAACCTGACAAGGCTGCGTTCGCGCCCGTGGCCGAGATATACGGCAAAAAATAACCCGTTTTCTGTCTGGATAGTGGTTAATTTTGATATTTAAAGCGCCGCAACCAAGAATAAAGCATGATAGTGGAGCTGGAGGACAGCCGGGTAAGGCACGAGATGAAGAAGCGCAAGATTGACAACCTGGACCCGGACCTCGGTTTTGAGAACGAACTGGCGGTTTAGGATTCGGCTATGCTTTGCAAGACTGTTTCCTAGGCCACGAATATGGCGAACGTCCGCATCAACGGGCTGACCTGCCGAGCATCCATTTGAAGGCGGGCAATACCTTTATTTTTCTGCCACCGCCCGTTACCTCATCCTCATCAGCGTAGGTTAGGATAAGCCCTTCATTCAGTTTGAATTTCTCCATGGCCTCGATGAGCCCTCCAAGCTCCCGAGCCTTGTTTTCCTCGTTCAGGCTATGGCAGACCTGTATAGCTTCTGTTATCTCCATACCTTCCTTGACGAGGAAGTCGCATTCGCCCCGGCCCTTGAAATAGAAAATCTCCTTCCTTCTCCTGCGAAGCTCCAGGTGGACTGCATTCTCCAGCGCCCTTCCGGCATCGTCGGAGAACGAGAGCGATACCGCCCGGGAGAGGCCGTTGTCGATGGAGTAAATCTTTTTAGGGCTGACCAGCTGCTTCTTCGGTGAGTAATCGAACCTCGGCACACTGAACAGCAGGTAGCTGTCCTCGAGGTAGGATACGAACGATATGGCGCTGTTGACGGAGCCCAGGCCGAAAGCCTTCTTGAGGCTGTTGTAGGTGAACTCCTTGCCAATATTGGACATGAGGAACAATGCCATCTCCTTCAACGCTTTGAAGCTTCTGAGGCCATGCCTCATGGCTATGTCCCTGGCGAGTATGTCGTTGAACAGTTCACGCAATACCTCGTCGTTCCCGGATTTGATATAACCAGGGAAGCCTCCCCTTTTCATGTACTCCGTGAATGCTTTGGGGCCCGGCTTGACCCCGGCCAGCCTGGTGAACTCGCCAAAGGAGAATGGGAAGACCTCGTGCCTTATGTGCCTTCCTGTCAGTCTGGTGCCAAGCTCCCTGCTGAGAAGCGATGCATTCGAACCCGTTATGACAACCATTTTGCCGCGATCCAGCATGGGTCTTATGAATGTCTCCCATCTGGGCGCATTCTGTATCTCGTCGAAGAAATAGCAGTCCGAGTCGCCGTTCTCTTCATGGAAGACCTCGTCCAGTCTGGAAAAGTCGGACGGTTCGAAACCTTCAACCCGCGGGTCCTCAAAGTTGAAGTAGTATGTCTTCCCGCGCATTTCCATGAGTTGCCGCAAAAGCGTGCTTTTGCCGCATCTTCTTATGCCAGACAGTATAAGTGCGAACTGGGGCCTGACGTCCAACTCCCTGAGGCCGTCCCTTTCCACGCCGTTGTCCAACAGCGGCAGCTCCGCTGCCTGGGACTTCGCCACACTTCTGAGGGTTTCCTTGAGCATCATACCAAAATAATGATCGCCGTTGTTTATAAACGTTTTCATTAGTAATGCACACTATTGTTCATTAGTAATGCACAACTTAATGCTTGGGGTTGTCTAGGTCGTAAGCCTGGCTACGGAGAGATGAGGCTAAAATAAAGCCCCAGGCGAGGTTTCCAGCGCCGCCGCACCTTCTTGGATGATAGTGCGGTAAGAGGGCATGTAAGCAGACATCCCACCCGCCTAAAGCCTTTAGGTGGGCGAGGTGTCTAGCTACCGACGCCCTCTTGCGCGATTGAACTCGCGACCTTCGCCTTTTCGTGCGTCCGTGGACTTACCAAGGCGACGCTCTACCGACTGAGCTACTGAGGCTTCGCGTTTGTTATTAAGATTGGGGACGATATTTAAAAGACGCTATGCTGCATGCCACGGCGCTTCTGGTGCTGGAGAAAGAAGGCACGTTCCTGGTGGTGAAACGCAACAACGTGACGTGGCGCGGCATGTGGTGCTTCCCTGGCGGACACATGGACGCCGGGGAGACGCCCTTCGAAGCGGCTATGAGGGAAGGCGCCGAAGAGGTCGGCAGCGTCTCGCTCGAGGCCCGACCGTTTGCGCGGTTCAAACACGGCGTCCCTCCCGGAGAGCGCGGCGGTCTGCCGGCGCATGAACACGACTGCAGCGTCTTCCGTGGCGAGCTTGTTGGAGACGTTGAACTGTCCGAAGAGAACTCTGAGTATAGATGGGTCGCGCTTGGCGAGATGAAAAACATGGAGACAACGGAATACACGAAGATGGCTGTGAAGGCGATGGGATCGCATGGGAATGCTTTTAATGCGCTTGGACAGAAATCAAGCATGAAAGAAGCGTCCGGTTACGGCAAGACCATACTTTTCGGCGAGCATTTCGTCGTCTACGGCATCCCGTCTATAGCCGCCGCGATAAGCTCCAAGACCACGGCAACGGCGGCAAAAGACAAGGCGCCGGGCGTGAAGATAGACGACCGGCGGCCGGAAACGCCAGGCTACAAGAAAGAGAAGTCCGGCCAGCAGACGCAGTCGCTTGCGCTCATGCTCAAAGCCATGGGCATCAATCCGGACGAGCCCATAAAGATAACGCTTGCCGGCGACCTCGTCGCGGCGAGCGGCATGGGCGCGTCGGCTGCTTCGTGCGTCGCCATGACGCGGGCGCTGGCCTCCTATATGAACAGGCCGATGACGGACGAAGAGATAAACGCCGTGGCCTTCGAAGGCGAGAAAGGCTATCACGGGACGCCTTCGGGCGTGGACAACAGCGTCTCGACGTTCGGCGGGCTCATATGGTTCAAGAAAGGTCAGCCCAATATCATTGAAAAGATAAACGTGAAGGATCTGATGGAGATCATAATCGCTGACACCGGCCTCACCACTGACACGGCCAAGGCCGTCGAAGGAGTGCGCCAGCGGAAAGAGGCGGAGCCCGAGCGGTACGGGAAGCTTTTCAAATCTGCAGAGGATCTGGCAGCCAGGGCAAGGAAAGCATTGGAGGCGTATGACCTCAGGGAGACTGGGCGGCTCATGAGCGAAAACCACAGGCTGCTGCAGCAGATAGGCGTCTCGTGCAAGGAGCTGGACCGTCTCGTTGACGTTGCATTGAAGAACGACGCCTTCGGGGCCAAGATGACAGGCTCTGGCCTTGGCGGCAACATCGTTGCGCTGACGCCGGGCAAAGAACTGCAGGAAAAGGTCGCAAAGGCTATAGAGAAGGAAGGTTTCAAGGTCATTAGGACGAAGATTGGCGTCTGAACACGCGGGTTACGTCCATCGGCGAACATGCCAGGCCGATGCTTTTAAAGACACTGTCCGGTTTCTTTTCATGAAGATAATCGTAGGCATCACCGGGGCATCTGGCGCCGGGTATGCCGTGGAGCTGCTCAGGGCGCTGAAGGAGAAGGGCGTGGAGACGTTCCTCGTCATCAGCGAGTGGGGCGAGAAGCTGCTTGAAGCGGAAGCCGGAACGGGCCTCGATGATGTCAAAAAGATGGCCTCCCACTGCTACGGGAACGACGACATGGCTGCGCCGATAGCCAGCTCCAGCTTCCTCGTCGACGGCATGGTCGTCATCCCGGCCACGGTGAAGACGTGCTCCGAAATAGCAACGGCGCACTGCGGGACGCTCATAACCAAGGCTGCGGACAACATGCTGAAGATGCGGCGGCCGCTCGTCGTATGCGTGCGAGACACGCCGCTGAGCGCGCCTGCGCTGGAGATGCTGCGCAAGATTGCGCTTGCCGGCGGCATTGTCATGCCGCTCAGCCCCGGGTTCTACCACGAGCCAAAAGATATAAAAGGTCTGTACAAGTTCATGGCAGGGAAAGCGCTGGATGCGCTTGGGATAGCGAACGACGAATACAAGAGGTGGGGTTCATGAGCTTCCGAAGCTACCTTGACAAACTCAAAGACGGAGGCAGGCTGGCTGTCGTTAAGAAGCCGGTGTCCCAGAGCTTGGAAGCTGCCAATGCCATCAATGCATTCGGCGAGAAGCCTGTCATTTTTGAGAAGATAAGGGAGAGCCAGTTCCGTGTCGCTGGGAATGTATTCGCAACGAAAGCGCTAGTGGCAGAGTACCTGAGCTGCAGCGTCGCTGAACTGATACCACGCATGGCGAATGCCATAAACAATCCGACGAAACCAAACGTTGTTGAGCGCGCAGCATGCCAGGAAGTCGTCGAGGACGTGGATCTGGACAGAATGCCGATACTGCTGCACCTGAAGCAGGACGGGGGGCGCTACGTTTCGTCCGGCGTGATGATAGCGAAGGACAAGGAACTGGGTCAGAACGTCTCGTTCCACAGGGCCATGCAGATTGGCAAGGACCGATTTGCCATACGCGTGCTGGAAAGGCACACGCACGAGTTCCTGAAGAGGAACGATGGCCAGGTCGACGCATGCTTCTGCGTCGGCTGCGGCGCGAACGTGCTCATAGCCGGCGCGACGTCCGTCCGCCTTGGGCAGGACGAACTGGAGATAGCCAATGCCCTTGAGCCGCTGGACGTTGTGAAGGCCAAAACAATGGATGTGCTCGTTCCAGCGGACGCAGAGTGGATCCTTGAGGGGACGCTGACGATGAACGAGCCGCATACAGAGGGGCCGTTCCTGGACTTGACGGAGACGCTGGACACTATTCGTGAGGAGCCCATCTTCATCGTCAGAAAGATAACGCACCGCAAGGATGCGATATGGCACGCGCTGCTGCCCGGCGGCCTGGAGCACAAGATACTGATGGGCATGCCGCGCGAGCCGACGATATTCAACGAAGTCTGCAAAGTCTGCAAATGCCTGGACGTGAATGTCAATCCGGGCGGCTGCTCGTGGCTCCACGCGATCGTGCAGATAGACAAGCAGCACGAGGATGATGGAAAGAAAGCAGCAGAGGCGGCGTTCCGCGGGCACTCGTCGCTGAAGCATGCGTTCGTCGTCGACAAGGACATAGACATCTACAACCCTCTGGACGTGGAGTGGGCCATGGCTACGAGGTTCCAGTTTGACCGCTGCGTCGTCCCCATCGGCAGGCAGCCCGGGTCGTCTCTTGATCCTTCATCTGAGCCGGGGACGAAGCTGACGATGAAAGTGGGCTTCGACCTGACGAAGCCGCTCGCGCCCCCGAAAGGCAAGGACTACAGCAAGGTGAAGTTCCCGGCCGTGAAGAAGGAAGATTATCTTTAGAGGACGACATGAAACTGACGAAAGAAGAGCAGGAGATGCTGGACGGGAAGCACGGAAGAGCCGTGAAGAAATCGATGGAGATTCTCACTGCATTAGGCGACATCTTCGGCGCCGAGCGACTCATCAGCGTCGCGTCCGTGCAAATCGCTGGCGTCAGCTACCACAACCTCGGCGAAGCCGGGCTCGATTTCCTGGCGGAGATGGCCAAGGACGGGAAGACGCGCGTGCTGACGACGCTGAACCCCGCGGGCATGGACATGGAGAACTGGCGCGCGCTCGGAATCGATCCGGAATTCGCCAGGCAGCAGGAACGCGTCATCGAGGCGTTCAAGCGCATGGACGTCATCACGACCTGCACGTGCACGCCATATTTCGTAGGGAACCTGCCGAGATTCGGCGACCATATTGCATGGAGCGAATCCTCTGCAGTGTGCTTTGCCAATTCCGTCCTCGGCGCGAGGACCAACCGCGAGGGCGGACCTTCTGCGCTTGCTTCGGCTCTTACGGGCAGGACGCCGGAATACGGGCTGCACCTGGACGCGAACAGGCAGGCGAAAATCGCGGTGGACGTCAAGGCAGAGCTGAACGGGGCGGACGACTTCGGCGCGCTCGGTTATGCCGTCGGCAAGAAAGCCGGCAGCAAGATTCCGCTGATACGCGGCGTCAACGCAGCGTCCGTAGATGAACTGAAGAGCTTATGCGCGTCAATAGCGACATACGGCGGCACTGCGATGTTCCACATGGAAGGTGTGACGCCAGACAAGGCCACGCCAGCTGATGAGACGATAGAAGTAACGGCTGAGGATATAGCCAATGCGAAGAGGGAACTGAACGACGAGACGGACATAGACTTCGTTTCGATCGGCTGCCCGCACGCATCGCTGACGGAGATAAGGCGCATAGCTGAACTGCTCCGCGGCAAGCGCGTGACGAAAGAGACGTGGATACACACGGCCCGTCCAGTGAAACGGACGGCCGATGCGATGGGCTACACCAAGGCCATCGAAGATGCCGGAGCAAAATTCGCATGCGACACGTGCATGGCCGTGGCGCCGTTGAAGGGAAGGTTTCACGGCCTTGCGACAAACTCAGCAAAGGCATGCTACTACGGGCGCGGCTCCAACTCATTCAAGGTGAAGCTGAAGCCGCTTGAGGAATGCATAAGGATAGCGACGGAGGAATAGCATGGAAACGCTGGCAGGGAGGAAAATATTCGCAGGGAAGGCGTCCGGCCAGGCGCTGGTCTCATCGCAGCCTGTGTCGTTCTACGGCGGTGTGGATCCTGACAGCGGTATCGTCGTTGAGAAAGGGCATCCGCTGGAAGGCAAGTCCGTGGCAGGCAAGATTCTCGTCTTCCCGTCCGGCAAAGGCTCAACGGTTGGATCGTACACGCTGTACAGAATGAAGAAGAACGGCGTCGCGCCCGCCGCAATAATCAACAAGGAATGCGAGGCCATCGTCGCTGTCGGCGCGATAATCTCAGAGATACCGTGCATTGACAGGATTGACATAGAGAAGATAGCGGACGGGACGAACGTAACGGTGGACGCAGCGAAAGGCGAAGTCAGCTTCTAGGGAGCGCTTTTTAATCCGCGCCCCAAATCATGCTTATGAAAGGCATAACGCTGGTCAAGCTGGGCGGTTCGCTGATCACTGACAAATCCAAGCCGTTCACCGCGAGGAACGACGTCATCAGCCGCCTGTGTAGGGAGATAAAAGAGGCGCAGCCGATGCCGCTGGTCGTAGGCCACGGCGGCGGCTCGTTCCCGCACCAGTCCGCGGCAAGGTATGAGACGCAGAAAGGCGCCATCAACGAGAACAGCTGGGAAGGCTTCTGCGCCGTCCAGAACGACGCGGCCAAGCTGAACCGTATCGTTGTGAATGCGATGCTTGAGGCAGGCATCCATGCGGTTTCGTTCCAGCCGTCAGCGTCGTGCATAACAGAGAACGGCAGGATAAAGGAATGGGACATGAAAGCGCTGGAACGCATGCTCGATGCAGGCGTCGTCCCTGTGCCCTACGGCGACGTCGCCGTGGACAAGAAGCAGGGCATGTCCATAATCTCGACGGAAGAGATACTCCTCTACCTGGCGGAAAAGCTGAAGGCTAAGCGCGTGCTTTTCTGCGGCAAGACGGACGGCGTATTCACGGCGGACCCAGGCAAAGACGGCAATGCGACGCTCATAAAAGAGATAACGAAGAAGAACTTCTCGGAAGTCCGCGGCTATCTCACCGGCTCCGACGGCACGGACGTCACCGGAGGGATGCTGCACAAGGTCGAACGCGCGCTTGAAATAGCCAGGAAAGGCGTGACCGTCGAGATCATCAACGGCGCGAAGGACGGCATGCTGAAGAGGGCGCTGATGGGCGAGGCTGGACTGGGGACCGTCATAAGGTAGCTGCCAGCCTCGTATGCGAACGGTTTAAAAAACTAACCCCTAAAGCACTCTATGGATCGCGGAGCCATACTGGATGCAGACAGGACCATATACAAGGGAGAGAGGGGCTTCATAATCCTTGACGGCATTGACTTTTTGGCCAAGGAGCGCGTATGCGGCAGAACAGAAGCGGACGCGGTTCTAGAACTTGACAGAAAATACGGGAGCCTCAAGGGGACGGGCCTATACTCATATCACATCTTCATTGACGAACTTGTCAGAACCACTGCATCAGCGCTTGAAGGTGTCCGCCAAAGCGATGTGCGCAAAGCCTTGCTGACATACATGAGCAAGCCAGAACTGGCATACGTTTTCTCCAGCGGGCTTATCCAACTGTTCAAGGAGCGGGGCTACGCCACCGTCGCGATAAGCGGCTCGCCTACCGAAATGGTGCAGGCGTTCACCGAAGGTTTGGGCGTCGACGAAACCATAGGGACGCTCTTTGAGGTTGACGCTGATGGGAAGTACACTGGAAGAGCCCTTGAGAACTGCACCGTCCATGATGTCAAACTCAAGAAAACAGAAGAATGGCTCGCGCGCAACCGTCTTGATCCGGCCGCATGCGCTGGCTGCGGCGACAGCGACCAGGATGCGTTCCTGGAGCTGGTTGGATATCCCGTGGCTATACATCCGAGCCCAGAACTGGAAAAGAAAGCGAAGAAAAACGGATGGCTGATCTGTCAGGACGACGAAAAACTGCTTGCCTTGGTCGCTGATTATATTCCCCGGGGTTGACGATTGGTGAAGCTGGCAAGAAGAAGCGGGCTCGGCACGATCATAAAGTAATCAGAGTGTTGCAGCGTATTTTCTGACTTCCGTTTCGATGCTCTGCTCCAGCCTGCCCAAAAGTTGCGGGTCGCCCATCTTGTATGCCCTGATGCCGGACATGAAGAAATTCCGGTACTCCGATGTTCCCATCTCTGCGGACAATATCAGATGGTTTGACTCTTCGGCCGTCTCTGGACCGGCAAGCTCCATGACAAGCCCGTAGGCGGCTTCTGCCAGTTCTTCCTTCTTTGGACCTCTCAAAGAACTGATGGCTCTAAGGCCCTTCGCCAGATCCGGGTAGTCATCTTCAAACGCCTCGCCTGTCAGGTGGTGCTCGGCTGCAACCTTTTCTGCGAGCTCTTCTTTGAATCCCGTGAATCTCCTTTTGAGCAGCTCCTGAGCCGCCTGCTCTTCTGTCCAGCCAAAGTGTGCCAGGAGCCCGGCGAGGAAAAGGTATTGGGTGCCGTGAAGGCCCTGGGCGTAAGGCACCACCCAGCGAGGGCAGTCTTTCAGCGAATTCTTCTCGTAGAGCCGGACCATGCTCTCCCCGAGCACCGCAAGCGGCGAATCCTCCGGGAAGATGAAACCTGCCTGGGCAAGGTCTCCGTCTTTTTGCATTCGTTCCCTGCCGACGAAACGTATCCTTCTTTCGATTATCCTGTGCCCGGAGCCTTCCACAACCCTGTCGCCGACGATGACGCCGTTCCCGACCATCGATTCGTAAACGGTTGGCGATCCGCCTATGGGCTCCCCGTACAGCTCGAGGACCGCGGGGAAAGACTCTTCATGCCGTTCTATGACCTTGCGCATGAGGTCGAAATCCCTTTCGGTGATTGCATCCCAAGGAGCGGTGCCTCTGAGGCCGCGGACGTACTCGGCTCCGACCGGCCCGTGCTTGCTTTTTTCTGTGGCTCCGCGGACAATGTCGTGCATCTTCCCTGTGATGGCAGCGATGCGCATGCCCGACTCTGTCATCTGGTCGAAGCCCTGTGCCTTGGAAAGCGCCATCACGACCACCGGCGCGACGTTGGCAACGGCATCCACGTGGCTCTCGTCATGGGCTTCGCTGAGCTTGCCGGCTGCGCGGGCTTTCGCGAACTCCGCTCTCATGAGACGGTCTGCCTCCGCATACACCGGGTCGTTCTTGTAGTCCATATCATCACTTCAATCCGGCAGTCAGCATCAGCGACCTGCTCTCCGGTCTCAGCTGATACGGATTCTCTTCCAGTTCCAGCGCTTCCAGCAAATCCCTGACCTTCTCGTCCTGCCTTGAAACCCTGAACCCTGCGCGCTCCATGGTCTGGATCTGCCTCTCAACTGGCCTGTGGCCCTCCAGCATGAGTATGTCGTCGGCCTCGTTGAATTCGCCTCTTGCGATGCGTTCTGCCCTTATCTCCCCATAGCTACGCCAGAATGCTCTGATTTCGTCCATGGCAACTGCATCACCCTCCAAAAGAATCGGTGGAGGCTCTTCAAGGGCCTTCGGGTAGGCGGCATTGAACCTGGCTATGTCCTCTTCTTTCGTCGTCCACTGCCTGTCGTCGTAGTCCTTCTCCAAGGCCATCCTGACCCTTGCGGGATGCTCCCATTCGGGGTTGTGCCAGTCAGCTATGAGGATGGCGCCGTTTTCGGCCAAAGCATCGTAAAGCGCCCTGAACGGCTTGCCCAAGTAAGCGTGATGGTGTATCGTTGCGACAGCGGATACAATGTTTTGGCTTCCGGGCTCCACCGGCCTGCCTCCGGTTTTCGCCGGGTCCATGATGTCTATGTCCCTGCAGACAAGGACCCTGAAATTTTTATCCTTTTTCAGGCCCTTCTCCTCGAGCTTAGCCGCGGCCGCTTCGATGCGGCTGCCGGACGGCTCCACGAGGGTCGAATATAGCCTTTGAAGGTCGAACCCCTGCATGTCAAGCTCGCTGTAAAGGTCAACTGTGCTTTGCCCGGCGCCGATTTCCAGATAATTCGTCCTGATGCCTATCCGCTGCATCCGTTCCAGAAAACGCGCCACTGATTTCGCGTTGGCATCCCGCAGCAGCTGGGAGAAATTCCCAAGCCCGCTCCTCGTTATCGCCTCCACGACAACCTGCATCTGCCGCGGCGAGCCGCCTTCCCATTCGGAGGCGTAGAGTCTGTCGCTCTCCACTCTGTAGGTCCCTATATGGAGCCCCCAGCTCGGATAAGCATAACTTGGGACTTTCCTCGGATCGCCCGGCCTCGGCACGTTGGGAGCATGCTTCAAACGGACTTCAAAGTCAGGCATTTTTCACCAACCACAATTTAAGTCGCCGGACGGGTCGGCAAGAATGGACTCCTCTACTCGATGAAATCGACGCCAAGGATCTTCTCGACTTCCCTGCGTTTCTCCGACGTGAGGGTTTTCCCTGGGCCGTATATCTGCGTAGAGCGCACGCCCGTGACGATGAGCATGGTCCTTATCGTGTCCCCAAGTTCCTTTATCACCTGCGCTCCCCAGATGATCTTGGCGTCAGGGTTGATCTTCGAACTGACCGCCTCGACGATCTCCTGGCATTCCTTTATCGTGATGTCCTCACCCCCGGAGACGTTTATCAGCGCGCCTGTCGCTCCCTCGATTTCCACGTCCAGAAGTGGATTGTTCAGCGCCTTTTCGACGGATTCGACAGCGCGGTTCTCGGTGTCGGACTCGCCCATGCCTATCATCGCCAGGCCGCCTGAGCCTGCGACGGCACGGACGTCGGCGAAGTCCAGGTTGACCAGCCCAGGCTTGGTGATGAGCTCGGCTATGCCCTTGACTGCATTAACCAGGATCTCGTCGGCCACCTTGAATGCCGTGAGTATGGAGACGTCCGGAACGATCTCAAGCAGCTTGTCGTTCGGGATTACTATGAGTGTGTCAACGATGTTCTCGAGGCTCTCGAGGCCTTCCTGCGCGTTCTTCGCGCGCTGGCGCCCCTCCATCGTGAACGGGAGCGTGACGATAGCGACGGTGAGCGTGCCGTTCTTCTTCGCGATGTCAGCGACGACCGGAGCGGCTCCTGTTCCCGTGCCGCCGCCGAGGCCGCACGTGATGAAAACCATGTCAGCGCCATCAAGCGCCTTCTTTATGTCCTTCTTTGATTCCTTGGCCGCTTCCATGCCCACCTTGGGGTTGGCACCTGCGCCCAGGCCACTTGTAAGCTCACGTCCAATCAGGACTTTGTAGTCGCTGTCCGTGTAGAGAAGGTCCTGCGCATCCGTGTTTATCGCCAGCGTTTCGGCGCCCACGATGCCGACTTGCATGAGGCGTGAAATAGTGTTGCCGCCGGCCCCGCCTACGCCCACGACCTTTATCTCGGCCTTCCGGGATTCAAGAATCTTTCGCAGCTCTTCATCCGTTTCACGGCGCGGGCTGTCGTCAGCCATTGCCTCGGGCGAGACGGTTATCCTTTCGGCCATGAGAAACAAATGAATGGAAGATTTTTAAGCATTTCGCTATTTTTGGTCAACTATAAATAGATAAAACGAGATGTAGTGCTTGCGTAGTGCTCACGTAATGCGCCAAATATGGAGCCTGCTGGGGGTGGCGCGACGCCTTCAGCGCGGCCCTGAAACTGTTTCTGCTGCCTCCGAGATGTCCCGGGGCGTTTCTTTGCCTTCCGCAGCCAAAGACGGCGTTTCCGGGCTTTTCGTAGCCGCTTCTGCCTTCTTGCCTTCTTCTGCGCCATCGCCGGGCTGGCCTCTGACGGCGAACGTCAGCTTCGCCACTTCGGGCATCCAGTTGCTGACAACGCCGCGGACCACCTTCTCAAGGAGGTTCAGCAGCTTCTTGTCCGTCGTTATCACCGTCTCCTTCGTCGCTGCGTCATACGTCGTTTCTGCCGTCGTGTTGTAGTGCTTCATGAGCAGGCGCAGCTTCTCTTCCACGCCATCGACTTTCCTGATTATGCGGACGGTGTAGTCCAGCCGTTTGCCGGCGAGCGGGTCGTTGAAGTCCACGCGCACGCGGCCACCCGAAACGGATTGGACCTTGGCCTGCATGCCGTCTATCCTGACGTAGATCCCGGGCGCCACGTCTATGCGCTGCCGTATGAACTGCGTGCGCGATATGACGCGGACCATTTCCCGGACGCGCGGGCCGAAGCCCTCCTCCGGCAGCACGAAGAACCGCTGCTCGCTGCCTACGTCCATCGTTTCCATGCGATTCTCGACGCCGCGGATGATCATGCCTGCGCCTATTATGACCGGCGCCGGAGCATACGCCCTGCCCTCGACGAATGCCTTGCCTTTCTTCGCCTCCTCTTCCATGGTGCAGTCGAATATCTCTCCGGTCTCCGCGATGCGCCCGACGTAATCGACGAGGACGAAGTCGCCCTTTTTCATAACCTTGTAATTGCGCGGTTGGTATAAAAACGTTGGTGAATCCGCAGAACGCCGGATTCAGGACGTGCCTGAATGCATTCCCTTCCCAAAGGGACGCGGGCACTACGGGCGTAAAGAAGGTTATTAATCCCGAAATCTTATTTAAACCGATGGAAAGGCTCTCCCTGCTGATGGCGCTTTCGCTGTTGGTTGCGACGGCGCTCTTACCTTCTGCTGTGGCTGGCATAGAGATATCCGGCACGACATCTGCGTCGTGCCAGTCTTCGGGCAGCTGTTCTTGCACCCCAGGGGATCTTTGTTCAGTCGCCCCCGACTGCTACACCGACACCTGCGGCTATACCTGTCCCTCAGTGTCACACGCGAGCCTCTCGAGCAACACCTGCTCTGCCGACCATGGCAGCGGTTGCCACTGCATCGGCCATAGCTGCATGGGCAGCTGTTCATGCACCATCAGCGGCACATGCTATTACACCTGCGCCAGCGGCTATGCAGACTGCGACGGGAGCGCCGGTTGCGAATGCCACAGCCCGTCCAACTGCTGCGGCGGAAGCGGGAGCAATTCCAGGTATTATTCGTGCAGCATATGCGACGGCTCCACCTGCGCGTCATGCGATGCGACGTCATGTGTGGAGCAGGCATGCGGAACCACCAGCTATTGCTCGTCAGGCAGCTGCCTTTCATGCGCGAGCGGGACGAAGAACTGCGACCAGAATGCGGCCAACGGGTGCGAATGCTCCGCGCCTTCAAACTGCTGCGTGGGGAACTTAAGGTATTATTCATGCACAACCATCTGTTCCGGCGGCAGCTGCGCCACTTGCGGAAGCGGCGCAGGGTGCTCGTTAGAGGACTGCGGGAGCGGCAGCTACTGCTCTTCAGGCAGCTGCGCGGCATGCTCAAGCAACCAACAGAACTGCGACCAGTGGGCACCCAACGGATGCGAATGCAGCCGGCCATCCGACTGCTGCGGCGGCAGCGGCGGCAACACGAGATATTACAGCTGCGGCATATGCAGCGGGCTTTCCTGCGCCAGCTGCGGCGCCTCCTACTGCTCATCCCAGGATTGCGGAAACTCGAATTACTGCTCTTCTGGAAGCTGCCTCAGCTGCTCTGCCGGCACGGCCAACTGCGACCAGGCTGCAGCCAACGGCTGCGAGACGAACCTGAACACGAACCTGAACAACTGCGGCGCATGCAGCAACGCCTGCCCTGACACCTATAGCGTGTGCGGCGAACCCACATGCGCGGGCGGCAACTGCGACAACACAGCCTATTCGGCTGGCCAAATCACCGGCTGCACGAGCGCAACGGGATGCAGCAGCAACGGCGTCGGCCAGCAGGTGTGCGCATGCAACGGCGCCGGCGCCTGCTCCGACAGCTGCGGCGACAGCATCTGCCAGAGCTGGGAAAGCTATGACGCCTGCTCCTACGACTGCGGCGGAGGCGACCCCACCATAGCCTCGGCCACGGACTATCCGGACCCGGCCAGCGCAGGGACGGACGTGAACTTCTCGGTGAGCTGGACCAACCCCAACGCGACGGAACAGATAAAAATGCACCTCTGCAAGAACGGCACCATAACGGGGCAGACGTGCGCAGCCGGCAGCTGGTGCGATTCGTCGGACTTCACGCTAACCACTCCAACTAGCTGCAACTACACGACCCAGGCCAACGACAACGGCACGAAAAGCTATTATGCGTTCGTCTGCGACGAGGGCAACAACTGCTCTGCGTCCACATTAGGCACGTTCACCGTCAACGTGGCCCCGAGCATAACGTCGATCACGGACTTTCCAGATCCCCTCAACGCCAGCACCCAGGCGGAGTTCGATGTCGCCTGGTCTGACCCCAATGCCACGGAACTTGCCAAGGCGCACATATGCAAAAGCGACTCGCTGTCCGGAGTGAGCTGCACCGCTGGCAGCTGGTGCGATTCTGCGGCCTTCACGCTGGCCAGCCCGGCCAGCTGCAACTACACGACTGTGGACGGCGGCGTGAAAGACTATTATGCTTTCGTCTGCGATGATGAGGGCCTCTGCTCGGCGTCATCTTCTGGCACGTTCACCGTCAATGCCGCGCCGTCCATAACCTCTGCGACAGCCTCGCCCAGCCCTGTCGATGCCGACGCGCAGATCCAGTTCTCTGCCGTGTGGAGCGACGTGAACGTCGGCGAGCAGGTCAAAATCCACGTGTGCAAAACCAATGCATTTTCCAGCGCCTGCACCGGAGGGAGCTGGTGCGATTCATCGGGCTTCACGTTGACTAGCCCGGCGGCGTGCAACTACACGGCTCAGATAGCCGACTCCGGGGCGCAGAGCTATTACGCTTTCGTCTGCGATGATGGCAGTCTCTGCTCTTCCTCGCGCGCCGGCACCTTCGCTGTGATGGTCACGACGCAGAACAAGCTGTGGGCCAAGCTGACCATCAACGGGACGTCCGGTTCCGTCTACCTGCCCGGCACGGGCCTGGCTTCTGCAGATGCGCTGGGCAATGTGCTCCCATACTACCCTGCGCAGAAATTCATCGCATCATACGTGGGCAACGTCCTCTATGGCTTCGCGCGGGCGGCCGGCACCACCGTTTCGATCTCCGCCTCGAACACGAGCGCCAACCACACGGTCGCGATGAGCGCCGACATCAGCGGAAGCAAGCTGCTGCTGGCTTTCACCAAAGGCGACTGGAGGACCATCTCGGAAAGGATAGCGCTGCTTGACGCGATGACCTTCCTGACGTATCCGTCGCCGAGCTTTGCCTACGGCCTCGGCAAGACGTCGCTTGCCACGATCATGATGGCGTACAGTTCGCTGGACATAGGCAACGATGCGGTCTACCAGCGGGGAGGGTACAGGCTTACTGCGCATAACACCGGAGAGTCCGGAGGGAAGGCTTCCATAAACGTGACGCGATAGCTCCTGCCCACCGCTTCTTACTATATAATATAGTCACCGGTCCTGCCAAAAGCGGCGGGTCTTCGCATAGCTCTTCTCCGCCTCCAGGATGTCGCGCAGCAGGCCGTCGCCATGGCTCATCCTGGCGAGTATGCGCCCTGCCGTGGACGGGCCGATGCCGCGGCCCGCAAGCACCTTCAGGGCGTCGGCACCGCTCGCGACGACCAGATAAGACCCTGCAAGCAGGCGGTCAACGATGGCCCGCTCCTCTGCTGTCATCGCCTTTTTCTTCACGTGGTTCTCAAGCAGCGCCTTCGCTTCCTGGACGCGCTTCAGCGGGACCGAAGCCAGCAGTCGCGAGCCGCATCGCCGGCACTCGAACGCATCGGCTTCGCCCACCGTGCCCATGTAGGCAACGTTTGTGCAATTGGTGCAGACCAGGCCTATCTTGGTGCCCAGGATGCGCTCCCTGAAAATGGCGAAGATCTCGTGCTCCGGCCTGGGCTCGCCCACGAGCTCGTAGCGCTTGAGGATGCCCAGCCTGGCGAAATACGAAAGGCCAGCGCTCTCCGAGACCTTCACTTTTCCTGCCGTCATCAGCCGCAGCACGTCCGACGCCCTCTCTACGTCCAGCTTCTCCTGGAACAGTTCGTTCAGCGCTTCGCGGAAGACGGGGCTGCCGCGGTACGCTTCGATGACCTTCTTCAGGTACGGCTTCCCAACGTCAGCGTCGCGCGAGATTATTCCGAACCTCCGCGCCACATGGGAGAAGCGCCAGCGGAAGAGATCCGTGTCCGGCAGCGACAGTTCCAGCGCCTGGCGAAGGATGCCTGGTTCGAGCCCGCGCAGGACTGCGGCCACGTCGCGCCACTGCGTGATGTCGCCAAGGCGGAAGACGATGCGATAAGCATCTGCCTTGAGGCCGATGGAACCGAACTTGGACGCAAGGAGCGATGATACTGCGCGTCCGAGCGTCTCATTGACAAGCGAACCGAAACAGGAATGCACGACGAGATAGGCGTCGCCTTCGAGCAATCCGTATTCCAACGACAGCTCGTCCGCGCCAGGCATGCGCTCATGCTTCTGCGCAGCGTCAACCATCATCTTGGCCGCCTCCGGCGAGACCGGATAATCCTTCAGCGCGGCCTTCCCGTCCCTCTTCACCGCGGCCCTGAGCATGCCCACCTCCTGGGCGACCTCGTAAGGGACGGGTATGAGCTCGCCTTCCCATGCCGGTATCGCGGCGTCGTAGCTGTGCAGCGGCTCGGCAAGGATGCGATCTTCAGCCACTTCTATCATGCGCCAGCCGTGGCCGTTGACTATGAACTCCGCGCCCGGACCGCCGTGCAGCGAGACGAACTCGGCGTCCAGCGTGCCTACGTTCTGGCGCGAGACGATATCAAAAACTTTGTAGCTCTTAACGTCCGGGATGGTCGTAAGGTTGCCGAAGTAGTACGAGAACGCCGGCTTCCTGCGCTTCAGGACGAGCTTCGGGAACAATGATTTTTCCCAGCCCGCCTGGCGTGCCAGCGTCACAATCTCCTCCATCTTCATCATTCTCTCTTCGTGGCCGTCCGCCTTTGCGTCCTCCTTTGCATTGAGCCATGCGTATCCGGCCTTCTGAAGGACGGCGCACACGTCCAAGACGTCGCGGCTGCGCAACGCATGGAACGGCGCCGCCTTGGCTGTCGTTTCAAGGATTTCCGCGAGCGGCGCCTCCCACAGCTCCATGGACATGCCCACGGCCTGGTGCGCCAGGACATCCAGCGACTGGCCGTATACCCTGCACGGCTCCATCCTCCCTTCGATGGCCATCTTCGCGATTACGGCGGACTCGAAGGCGTCGTCCACTCCCGTTGCGATTATCACGCCTTCGGAAGTCCTGCCGAGGCTGTGGCCTGCGCGGCCCACGCGCTGGAGCATCTTGGAGACCTGGCGCGGCGAGCCGTACTGGATTACAAAATCGACGAGGCCGATATCGATGCCTAGTTCCAATGAGCTGGTGCACAGCAGCGCCTTGAGCTTCCCTGCCTTGAACTCGTCCTCGGCTTTCATGCGGACCTCCCTGGACAGGCTGGAGTGGTGCGTCTGCACCGGCAGGTCCGGCCTCGAGGATTTGAGCCGCGACGACAGGCGTTCTGCGGCTTCGCGCGTGTTGGTGAAGACGAGCATCGACTGCTTCTTCTCGATGGCCGACGCTATGAAGTCTATCCTCCGCTTTGCGTCCGTTTCCGTCTCGTCATCCGCGGCTTTAGCTGTGGCCGGGGCGACGACCGTCAGGCGGACGCGCTCGCCTTTCTCCGTGTTCACGACCTTCGCGTCGCGCATGAAGTAGCCAGCGACGTCGTTCGGATTGCCGACCGTGGCTGACAGGCAGACGATCTGCGGATCCTTGCCGCCGGCGGCGCGGATCAGCTTCTTGAGCCGCTCCAGGCCGACGGAAAGCTGGACGCCTCTTTTCCCGGCGACGAGCTCGTGGACTTCGTCGACCACGATGAAACGGATGTTGGCCAGGTGCGCCCTCATAAGCTTGCCTGTCAGCAATGCCTGCAGCGTCTCCGGGGTGGAAATCATCATGTCCGGCGGGTTCTGCGCGTGCATCGTGCGCTCATACTGCGGCGTGTCGCCGTGGCGAACCGATACGTCGAAGCCGAGCTTCTGGCTCCACCACGTGATGCGGCCGAGCAGGTCCCTGTTCAGGCTGCGCAGCGGCGTCATATACAGCGTCGATATCGGCGGCAGGCTCTCGCGCTGCATGCGGTCGAAGATAGGGAGCAGCGCGCTCTCTGTCTTTCCGCTGCCCGTCTCTGAAAGGATGAGCACGTTGCGGCCGGCCATCACTTCGGGGATGACCATGCGCTGTATGGGCGTTGGCGAACGGAACCTCTCCTTCACCAGACTTCGGACTTCCTCGTGCAAAAGGTCGAAGGCGCTTCCCTTCTCCGTGCCTTTTGGCGTCCCCTTCGTCTTGCCGTCAGCCATGCGTCCTCCAGCCGCGCCCAGGCGAGCCCTTCCGCTGGGCGACGTGAAAATTTGTCGCCGCCCATATTAAATGAGTGTTTTCAGCCGAAGAGCTCTTAATGGCATCCATTGCCTCCCGATGGGAAAGTTCGAAGCGGCGGATGCCGCGCATCCCCCCTTTAAAGAATATATAAGAGGGGCCGCCAATAATTTTAAGCGATGTCCGCTTTTCCGTCCCGCCGGGCCGCCATCTGGACTGCGCTTGCCATTGCCCTGATGCTTTCCGCTGCCGTGTCATTCCATGCAGCCAGCTATGCCAAGGCCGAATGTCCTGGAGGCGTCTGCACCATCCAACCGGAATGCGACGCTTCCACGCCGTGCCAGGACACCACAAAAACGTGCGTTGACGGCCAGTGCGTGGCCGCGCTGACGGGCAGCAATCAAAATCCCCCAGCAACCTCCGTCGCAGGCCTGACCACCAAGTCGGACTTCGTCGCGGCCGTGGCCGCGCGCGGGGCGATAGATTACAGCAAGTTCAAGCCATGTGTCGGCGGCGGGCCGATGGCCGGCTTTCTGAAAGACGGTGTCAGATACGCATGGTGCTACCAGCAGGCTGCCAAATCGCTGTGGTACGAAGGATGGTCAGATTCTTACGGCACGACTGAAGAAGGCGGTCATGTCATAGAAGGCAGCGGCCTTCACGGGACCATACTGATATTCGACGCAGGGACGAAGACGTGCGGCGGAGGCGCCTGCCAGAACCCGCCGACATGCCCGAATTGCGTGCAGTTCCTCGCCGGCCGGTATGATGCCGATGCCCTCCCTTCATCCATCGTGAGCAACGCGGTGGCATCGCTGGACGGAAGCGGCGACGTGTGGTGGCCGGTGGTCAGGACTGGCAAAGCCGAGGTCAAGGGAGTGGATGTCACGTTCTACGGCGAGCTTGTCCAAACTGCCGGAGTCCAGAACATATATCTGACATTTGAGTGGGGAGAGGGGCAATGCAGCCCCAACAGCTATGCAGGGAAAACGATGTCAGCTCCTGGGGGCTACATCATGCCCGTTATCAGATCGTTCAAAGAGAATACGCAGTACAAATACAAGATAAGGGCGCACTTCGATGTCGACGACTGGGTCTACGGCGAGGAGAAGACGTTCACGACAGGGACGCGCGACTCTACGGAGACTGTGACTTTTGGCGATGACGGCGGAGAGTACGGCGCAGGAGAAGGCGGCACCTTCAATGGCGGCGGCAACAATGGAAACGGCGATGGTGGCACGCCTTCCGGCGGCAAAACGGTGGAGCCTGCCGGCGACCACAAAGGCAAATGCCCTGGGACGCTTGGCTCCCTCATAGGCGGAGCCAAAGGATGCGCATGCTACAATGAAGACTACTGCAGCCAGGGCGTGCTTGGCGTGTTCCTTTGGTGCGGCGGCAAAGGGCCTGGATGCGCCGCGGGGCATGCGTGCTTCGAGAAGGACGGAGCATACGGCTGCTGGCCAGTCAAAGGCTTCGAATCCTGCTCGCAGGCGTTCAGCGATTTCAAGGCGCTCATCAGGGTCTACGATGCCAACGGCAACAGCATGCTGGAGGACAGCGAGCACTCCAAAGCGATGGAAGACTGGCAGAACGGAAAGATGGCGCAGGCCAAGTACAGCGTGCTGAATGAATACTGGAAGCAGAAATGCAAAGGGTCCGGGGACGCGGACTGCAAGGAGATCTCCACGCATGCGGCAGAGCTGGCCAAGTACGACCTCAACGGCGACAGCTTCATCAGCGCCGACGAGTTCGAGAAGGCCAAGGCCGCGTGGAAGGACATGACTGGAACTGCTCCGGTCGGTGGCGGCAGCGGCGGCTGCCCTGGAGGGAACTGCGGCGGTGGTGGAGGGGGCGGGACCACGACCTTCTCTGTCGGCGAACTCATCGATGCAGGAAGGAACATCTGGAACATACTGGCCGGCAACACCTGCGACCCGGCAAAGGACACTGGAACGAAGTGCGACAAGGACGGCAAGCGGCTTCTTGAATGCAAGGACGGCGTCTGGACTGACATCGGGGAGTGCCCGGTTGTTGCACCACGATGCCCCAACATTGGCGATGGCGAGATGTGCCCGATAGGTTGCAAAATTACATGTTATTGCAATGCAGCGGGTGGGCCTGCGAGTGTAGAAGAGGGGCAGTATTGTGGAACTAAACCGGCAAATCCACCACCTATTTCGGGATGCATGGACAATTCCCAATGCAGTGGCAGCACCCCAGTATGCGGCGACGGAACTGACAAATGCTCCACTATAGGCAAATGCGTCCAGTGTAATTACGACTCCAGCTGCGACATAACGGCAGGCGAAGTGTGCCAAGGATGCCAATGCGTCCAGTCGCAGTCCGGTCCCATCGGCGAATGCGACAACAGCGCCGACTGCAACTCTCAGGACCGGCCTTACTGCTGCTTCATGACCGGCCTGAAATGCCCGACGCTGTGGGAATGCGTGCAATGCTACCAGGATTCGCAATGCGGCAGCTCTGAGGAATGCAAGGACGGCGCGTGTGCTGCGAAGGTGACGGGCAATATCATCACTGGCGACGCTACTACTGGAAAGATAATAGATGCCGGAGATAGCGGTGGCAGCACAACAAACAAGTGTCCTGACCTTGAGAATGGTGGGAAGTGCCCATCAAATTGCGATGGCTTCTGTAACTGCGCTGCGCTCCTTGCACCTGAATCCACACCTCCGGGAGGCATCTGTGAAACATCGGCCGATAATAATCCGCCGGCAAACACACCACCTACTACCGCAGACGCCACAAACTGCGTAAAGGAAGGAGGACGTTGCTCCGCCAGCAGCAAATGCTGCAGCGGGTTGAGCTGCGGTACAAGCGACACCGGATCGGAGAGCGTCTGCAAGGCAAGCGGCGGCACCAAGACCATTGCCTGCGATCCGCCATGCGACGCAAGCAAGAACAAGAAATGCGACACAACGACTGGAACGTGCGTGGACAAGAACTTTTGGGACAATGCTCTTGATTTCTTACGTGGCGTGAATGTCTCTGCCTCTGTGGGTGGTGGCGGTTCGGGAAGCTCTTCCGGCGCTGACGGAACCGCAAGCACTGCCGCTTACACCGGCCCCAGCACCGAGGTTATGGGACTGCTCGCCCGGGCCATGGCGCTCAAGTGCAACCTGAAGACTGGGCAGGGCAATCTGCCTGGCCAGACCACTCCGGGGAGCGACGGCACGCCCGGAGGATGCACGGGAGCCGGCTGCGGTGGCAGCGGCGGTGGTGCTGGCAACCAGTCCAGACCCCCAGGCACGCCTGACAGGTGGGGCAGAAGCTGCCTGCTGTCGCCCAAGGCTGTCACAGTCCGCGCAAGCTGTGGTGGCGTCGCCAACTTCACCATTAAGGTCACTGGACTGAACGACAGCAGCGCCGTGTCTGTGGACTGCGGCGGGGGACAGGCCGGCGCGGTTTCATGCGACTCCAGCAAATGCTCATTCTCCTGCACATACCCTGAGGCCGGCAACTACACGGCCAGGGCATCGATCGCATCCGTAGAAAGCGCTGTCGACTGCGGCAGCTCCAGTGTCACCTCCAGACCCCCGGGCAAGGCGCCCATAGCTGACTTCGCCTGGACGCCTGAAAAGCCGCTCCCTGGAACGAACGTGACGTTCGACGCCAATAGGAGCTGGGACCAGGACGGCGAAGGCATAACGGAGTACATATGGGATTTCAATTCCGATGGAACAACGGATGCGACTACTGGACTTAACGTGCTCATGCATACGTTCGAGCGCGGCGGAAGATACAATGTGACCCTCACGGTCAAGGACGTCGAATGCCTGACCAACTCGACTACCAAAACTGTTGACGTGGCCGTGCCCGTCAACCTCCGCCTCATCTCGGCAACTGACGAGGGGCCGGGCCAGCGCGTGTGCTTCGCGCTGGACGTCCCGCTCAACTACAGCGCCAATTACATTAACATAGCATTCGGCGACGGCGACTCCTACCGCGAGGAATCAGCGCCCGAACGCATATGCCACTTCTACATGCCGGGCAGGTACAACGCCAGCGTCGGAGTCATGTTCTCTGACGGACTGTTCTCCAGGGCATGGCTAAACGTCAGCGTGACCGTTGGGCTGTGCCCGCCCATTCTCGACTTCACGTTCTACCCCGACGTCCCGGGCATAGGCGATGCCGTGCGCTTCGACGCTTCGCGCAGCATGGACCTGGACGGCGGACGGATAGAGACGTATGCCTGGGCCTTCGGCGACGGCAGGACGGCTTCCTCGTCATCGCCGCGGGCTGACCACGTCTATGCCGCCTCCGGGACGTATGTCGTGACGCTCACCGCCACGGATGACGATGGGCAGACTAACACGATGGCCAAGGCCATAACAGTCTCGGCGCAGTCCGTGGACCTCACCGTGCTCGGCGTCTCGCCCAGGGAGCACGCCGTTGACGTCGAGTTCGGCATCCACGTTCCGTCAGGCTCAGAGATCAGCTCGATGGAGTTGGACTTCGGCGACCGCACGGACCGCTTCGCTTCCGCGGCTCCCCAGGGAAGGGTCAACCACAGCTACGGCGCCTCAGGGACTTACACGGCAAAGCTGCGCGTGGCGTTCCGCGGCGCGCTCGGCAACAGCGTCGGCGAGGACAGCGAAAACGTGACCGTGTCCGTCCTCGCTGAAGGCATATGGATACTAATCACCGACAGGAAAGGCGCATACATGGCCGGAGAGAACCTTTCTGGCAGCGTGGAGACGCGCTACTCCAGGGTCATACCAAGCCCGTCAGCCATGAAGGCTTCGATAGACGGGACGCAGAAGGATCAGATGGACCTGGCTTCGCAGATCCGCAGCCCGGAGCAGGCCGACTACAGGCAGCACAAGTTCAAGTACAGGATCACAGCCACGGGCGAGACGCGGCGGCTTAATGCGACCGCTTACGCGTTCAACTACACCATCATGGCCAACGGGACGTGCGGCAGCAGCGCATGCGCAGGTGCCGGATGCTCGTGCCCATGCAGCCCGCCATATCCGTGCCAATGGGAAACCCGCTATTCAGGCTCGTCAAGCGTCAGGGCATCTGACGGGCTGAAGTCCGTCTACAACGGCCAGGCCTCCATATCGCCGCCAGCTGACGCCAACAACGGCACGGCATGGACCGAGCTGACCAACGGCAACGCCAACGTCAGGACGACCATGCGCATGGCATGCGGCAGCGAAGCCTATGCTGGAGTCCAGACAGACGCGAACGGATGGGTGCACCGGGCTATAACAAGCGGCGAGCTTGCCCCGGTGGCAGGCACGGCTGACAGGGAGACGCTGATCGAGACGTTCGATGGAGCCAGCCTCTTCCCGCCAGCGAGGTTCTCCGAGAGGGGAGGAGTCTACAAGAACGGCGTCTACCAAGAGTTCAACGTGGGCGCGAAATGGGAAAGCGACCGGAACGGGCACGGCTATGTGCGCATATTGAACTACGACGCAACAGCCGCATACGAGATCGCATACCTGCCCCCCGCAGGGACGAAGCTCTGCGCCTACGCGCTTGCAGTCCAGTCCTCTGAGCCGTGGGAGAGGAGCTTCGAAGAGGAGCGCACCCTGACGTACGGCGAACCGTTCTCGAGGACTTACACTGACGATGACTTGGCAAGGACACTGAACGTCCCGGCGTGCACGGGCTCGTGCCAGACGTACATCCACGCATACACGGTCACGAAGACGCAGGACGCGGACAATGCAATCTCCCTGAGCAGCTCCAGGAACACGACGCAGAAAACGCTGACCATCTCAGCGGCTGCGACGGCGCTCATGCTCTCAAGGAACTACACATTCAGCCTGGACTTCGCCAACTTCAGGAACCTGCAGGCTCCGCAGGCCACGGGCACGCACACGCTCGCCTTCACGATAGCCGACGGCAACGCAACCCTGTCAAGCGCCAGCAAGGCTTTCACCACGTGCGCTGACGTCGACAAGGACGGCTATTGTGCCGGCACCGGTCCCAGCAGAGACTGCGACGACCTTGATGCGGATGTGCACCCAGGCGCCTCAGAGAAATGCAACGGCAGGGATGACGACTGCGACGGAGCCGTGGACGAGGACTTCTGGGGCACGATAGCCAAGCTTGGCGAATATTGCGGCACCGGCTCCTGCTCCGGGACATACGTCTGCAACAAGGAAGGCGTCCGGGCTGTATGCAGCGGCGCTTCAGGCGGCCACGAAGTATGCGGCAACTTCGCCGACGACGACTGCGACGGGCTGACGGACGAGGACGAATGCGGCTGCGTTGAAGGCCTCACGAAAGCCTGCGGCACGAGCCGCGGCGAGTGCAAGGCCGGCATGATGACGTGCGTCGGCGGCCAGTGGACGGCCTGCCGCGGTGAGACAGGACCCGGCGAGGAGGCGTGCAACAGAAAGGATGACGACTGCGATGGCATCGTGGACAATGTCGGCGGCGGCAAGTCTGCCGAGGCCACGAAATGCGGATGCTTCAAGGGCGCCCCGCCTGAAAAGGAGACGTGCAACGGCATAGACGACGACTGCGACGGCAGGGTGGACGAGAGCCTCACATGCTGCTCGGAAGGGGACACGCGCTCCTGCTCCGATGCGCTGGGCGCCTGCACTGGCGGGACCCAGGCGTGCGAAGGCGGCGCATGGGCTGCATGCTCCATCAAGCCTGCGTTCGAGGAGACGTGCTGGAACAGCATAGACGACAACTGCAACGGCGAGGTGGACGAGAACTGCGGTGAGCCGCCTGCGACAACGCCAACCCAGGGCGACAGCGGGCTCATGTGGTATGTCATTGCCGGGCTGGCCGTGGTGGTGGGAGCCGGGGCCGGGATGCTCTACCTTACAGGAAGACTGTAGCCGGCGGGCAAGCGAGACCCTTTAACCTTTTTATTCGACCTCGGAGAGAATATTACATATGTCGTCGCTGCGCATGACGCATGCCACTCTCGTGCTCTCCGCTGCCCTGCTGATGCTGGCCGGAACGGCTTCTGCCGAACTTGTGAATTGGAGCATCGACAGCCAGGCTGAATGGGGCGCAGGCTCCTTCAGCAACACCAATGCCAACGGGGGCACGCTCAGGGTGAACACGGGCAGGTCAGGCTCCTATGTCCTGCTGCATGATTTCGGCAGCAACGTGGACCTTCAAAGAATCAAGGTGGCCAGCCACATCGTAGAGACGACGGCCAGCGCCTCCATGCAAGTCTGGGTGTCTGACCTCAACGGGGATCAGGCATTCGCCAACGCCCCCTCAAAGACAATGGCCATACACAACGGCGTCGGCCAGGACAACGAGCTGGACTTCAGGGACCTTCCGTCCAAGCGGTTCATGAAACTGAACATAACCCTCGCCAACACAACTTCAGACAGCCCGGAGATATACTATTTCCAGGTCAATCACACCGCGGACAACACGGCCCCAACGACTGTAGTGCAGCCGACGAAGACGGGCTGGCTGAAGGACAACCAGAGCTTCGTGGCCAACTGCACGGACACTGGCGGCTCCGGCTGCAACCAGACCTACTACAAGGCTGCCTCGCAGGACGTCTGCGGCGCCAAGGTGGCCGGATACTGGTCTTTCGACGACGCGACGGCATCATCGGACCTGCTCCAGGAGACGTTCAACGACATCGATGGCGTGCGCGTCGGCTCCGCCTCCAAGCCGACGCCGGAAACGACCTCGAACTACGTCAAGTCGGGCAAATCCCTCAGCTTCGACGGCAATTCCGGCGGGGTGATGATAGAGGACAAGCCGACACGGGGCCTGCTGTACAACCCGCTGCTCAACAGCGAGCGGAATTTCAGCATCGAGATGTGGGTGCTCCCGAAGCGATGCGTGGACGACAGCGGAACGCCTGTGAACCCCTATCTCATCTCAAAGTGGTGGTCTGACACAGAAACGGGCGACTACATCATCCAGCTTGACCGCAGCACATGCAAGCCTGTCTTCACAGTCGCCAACAACCAGACCCACCAGTCGGGCTTCTGGATGGAGAACGTGACAAGTGGCACAGCGCTGCAGATCAACAACTGGAACTTCCTTGTCGCGACATTCAACAACAGGGAGATGAGGATATACGTCAATGGCCAGTTGGCTGCCCCTCCCAGGATTAACGACTACCTGACCAGCACGCAGGCCATGAGCTATCCCTATGATGACATATACGTGGGCTCCGACTACCTTGACGGCCACAACTTCAACGGATACATAGACGAGGTCAGGATATACGACAGCCAGCTGAGCCCCGAGGAGATTGCAGCGCATTACAGGCTCGAAGAGTTCTGGCTGGTCGCCAGCGCCGTGGGAACGCAACTTAAGCCGTGCGGCCTGCCGCCGGACAGCTGCGAGTTCTATGCAGAGGGCGAGGCGGGATGCCCATATGGCAAGATCTGCACCCTGCGCGTATGCGCCTACAGCAAGGACGGCAACGGCAATGTGGAAGATGCCGGGACACCCAAGCAAACGTACATGATAGACAAAGGCCTGCCCAACTGCTCCATTGACGCGGCTTCCAGGAACCCTTCGCCATTCAACATCACGGTCAACTGCAGCTCAGGTGCGACGCCCGTCAGCATCACCATAGAGAACAGCACTGACGGCATGTCGTGGCAAAACGCCAGCGACCAGTGCACGCGCACCAGCGGCAGCTACCCTGCGTGGAACTACACCTGCGCCATGGCCAACGGGACCGTAAGGCTCAGGGCCAACGCCATCGGCCTGTCAGGCACTCCTTACGCGGGGCAATCCATGAGCTTGAGCGTGGACACCGCAGCGCCGGCATGCGCGATAAACGCCTCGGGCACAGGGACGGAGGTCGAGGCCAACTGGACTTGCATTGATACGGGCAGCGGCATGGCGTCCGTAGAGGCGCAGGCCAACCTGAGTGGAGGGTTTGCGGCGCTGTCCAGCTTCGGTCCGGGCGGATGCAACGTCACGCAGAGCGCATGCTCCGGATCGTCATGCGTGGGCAACGCTACGTGCAACGCGAGCTTCACGGCCAAGGAATTCCGCGTGCGCGGCACCGACGGGGTGGGGAACGTGGCCGCCTGGGCCAACCAGAGCGGCGGGACGGACGCGGACGGGGACAGGTATCCGGCCGGGACCGGAGCAGGCATGGACTGCAACGACACCAACGCCAACATCCATCCCGGGGCTTATGAGTATTGCGACGGCGTCGACAACGACTGCGATGGCGTGGTGGACCAGCCGTGGCTGGCCAACGCATGGAACCTGACCAAGGCCTGCAGCGTGCCTGGGATGTGCGCTGGCGTGATCAAATGCAACGCCACCGGCACAGGGACGTACTGCGACGCCAAGGCGAAGGGAAAGGAAATCTGCGGGAACGCGATAGACGACGACTGCGACGGGACCGTGGACGAGGAGTTCGAGCTGGTCAACGGCACCAATAACGTGTCCTGCGACTGCGTCAACGGGACCACCAGGCCGTGCCCTAACGGGACTGGAGTGTGCGTGGCTGGTGTGAAGACATGCCTGAATGGCGTCTGGGGCGAGTGCGCCGGAAGGCGGCTCGGGACAGAGGAGATGTGCAAGAACGGCATCGATGACGACTGCGACGGACAGGTGGACGAACTTGAATGCGTGTGCAGGGACGGCGACACGAAGGTGTGCGGCGGAAGCCTGGGCGGCGCCTGCAAGAAGGGGACCGCCGTGTGCGAAAGCGGCGTCTGGAGCGACTGCATAGGCGAAGTCCGTCCGACGGAGGAGATATGCGGTGACAAGATTGACAACGACTGCGACGGCGAGATTGACGAGGCCGGATGCAGCGGCGCAGACGGTTGCTCCAACGGCAAGAAGGACGCGGGCGAGGACGGCGTGGACTGCGGTGGGGACTGCCCGGACGCATGCCCTGAGGCGACGGGGATAGAGGGCTGGATGCTCGTTGCCATAGCGGCTGTGATAATCATCGCGATGACCGGCCTCGTGGCGGCCCTAGGAAAAGGATGACCTAGGCGCAGAACGCGGGACATGCGGCTCTTGGGGCGGGGCCAAAAACCTATTTTATAGGGTTGACCAAAATTATTAGCATATGCCTGTAGTGCGCTCAACGGCCATGTTTGCGTTCTTGACGTCCATCCTGGCCTTGGCAGTTGTCCATGCCGCAGCCGACGCCGCCACTTGGGGCATCCCAGCCAATGAGACGTGGAACGTCAGCACAGCCATGTCCACGAAAACCAACGCCAGCGTCTCTGCTTATACTGTAGGCTCCTCGACGTTCCTGGCCATCGAGAACGAGACGCACAACGACGTCTTCCGGAGTTACACGTTCCATGACGGCGTAACCAGCAAAGGGTGCATAGAAGAAACTATAATATACAACAATCATATCCGCTGCCCTGGGTTTTCAGAGATATTTTACGCCGGCGACAGGACGCTCACGAATGCCCGCGTGGATTTCCTTAGGGTGGCCAAGGTGGGATACGGTGCATTGTATGGAGCCGTCAGCGGTGTCTACTCGGATTGTATAATGTACCTTGACGGCCTGAAGTTCGGCCATGCTGTCATCTCGGGAGGTTCTGTCACGGCCGGCAAATGGAAACCTTACACGCAGTGCAACTCGGGACGTTGTGGCGACGACTGCTCCTCGGTGGGGTCCGAACTGACCGAGATCCTTGCAAATCAGGATATCTTGCCGACGTTGGCGGGAACGAAGGCGAGCATCGAATTCACCAATCCGGGAGGACAGGATGGCGGCTGTTCTTCCACCTACCCGTGTGCTTCAACGAGCTATGCATCATCATGTTACTACCACAGAGTCTATGCGGTGCCCACTTCGGGTAGTAACTGCAATTACAGCAAATGGGTCGAATTCCAGATAGACTACACGCTCGGCGCGGTTGCGGGCATCACACCGAACTACACTGTCGTCAAGGACTTCGGGCGCAACGTTGACCTGAGGACGCTGACGGTTGTCACGCTTTTGAATCCGGGCTCCGGCGTCGAGGCCGATGTCACGGTCAGCGATGACCTGGCTTTCGACGGGAAGCCTTCCATGCATTTCGTTCTCAGCGATGGCAGCAACGCGCTTGACGTCTCTTCGCTTCCGTCAAAGAAGTATGCCAAGATCGTCCTGACGCTGCTGGCGGCTCCCAATACGCTGAACACCCCCGACATAAACAGCCTGGACGTCGAATACGTGGATGATTCGCAGCCTCCGGCGACCGCGATCCAGCCTGCTGGCGGCGGCACGTATGCCCAGGACGTAGTCTTCAACATCTCATGCACGGACACAGGCGGCTCCGGCTGCAACCAGACCTGCTACATGATGTCGAAGGCCAACGAATGCTCGCCGGCCGAGGTCGGATACTGGTCTTTCGAAACCACTGCCGGCAAAACCATCACCGAGCCTTTCAACGACCTGCACGCTGTCTTTGGAGGTGCGTCCGCCAGCGCGGCCGCGTGCGCACAAGGAAGGACTGGCTCATGTCTTTCGCTCAACGGCATATCCGGCTATGCGATGGTGATGGACAATGCCACGTCCGGCTTCCCGAACAACAAGCTCCTCAACGGCCTCGACGGCACGGAGAACGAGTTCTCCCTGGAGACGTGGGTGCAGCCTACGGACTGCAAGGACATCAACGATCAGGATTCGTATATAATCTCCAAATGGGGGGAGCCCCAAAAGGGCGATTTCATCCTGAAGCTCGTGCCTGACCCGTCTGACATAACCCTGTGCAAGGTCCAGTTCGTCGTAGGGAGCAACCAGTCCGGAAGCTTCGTGCAGGATTACATAAATGCGACCCATACCATCCCTGTCAATGCCTGGTCGTTCATCACCGCGACCTTCAACGCCGGCAACATGAGCCTTTTCATAAATGGCGAATCCGAAAGCAGCAAGAACAGCCAAGTCGGCAGCACCCAGCGCGGCGTCTACCCTGACGACGACCTGTACTTCGGCTCCTACCATGACGACAGCCACAACTTCGAAGGCTTCATGGACGACATAAGGGTTTTTGACCGGGCGCTCTCCCAAAGGGCTATCAGGGAGCATTACAATGGACGTGAGCTGTGGAAGGTGGCCAAGGTCGCTGGCACTGAGCTGAAGCCGTGCGGCCCGCGCGAAAGCTGCCAATACTATGTGGACGCCACGGCGATGTGCCCGGCAGGCCAGGTATGCACCCAGTTCGTCTGCGCGTTCAGCAAGGACGGCAACGGCAACGTTGAGGCGCTCGGAGGGCCGAAGCAGAACTACACCATAGACAAGGAGAACTTGCAATGCTCCGTCAGCGTCCAGCCAAGGAACGGCCCGGCGTTCAACGTCACGATTACGGCGGCAAGCGGCAGCGGCGCTGCCGGCATCAAGTCCGTGGATGTGGTGAACAGCACCGACGGCACGGCGTGGTACAATGCGAGCGACCAATGCGCACGCGCCGGAGGGACATACCCGACGTCATGGAATGCGACGTGCGCGGGCATGGCCAACGGGACCGTCATGCTCAGCTGCAACGTGACGGGGCAGACGGGCAAATACTACCGGAACACCACGGCTGCAACTGCCAGCGTCGACAGGGTGCTGCCGGCATGCTCTATAAGCGCCTCGGGCACAGGGACGAAAGTCGAGGCCAACTGGACTTGCATTGATACGGGCAGCGGCATGGCGTCCGTAGAGGCGCAGGCCAACCTGAGTGGAGGGTTTGCGGCGCTGTCCAGCTTCGGTCCGGGCGGATGCAACG
>Ga0315286_10000132_pt1 | contig 52952 bp, 55 predicted proteins | sample YL17G10_0_MG_FD_205038 | JGI IMG/M metagenome (GOLD analysis project Ga0315286, IMG submission 205038) | Sediment microbial communities from Yellowstone Lake, YNP, Wyoming, USA - YL17G10_0 | ecosystem: Environmental > Aquatic > Freshwater > Lake > Sediment | place: USA: Wyoming | collected...
CTGGAAATACAAAAAGCAAGAATAAGGTTGGTTTATTCATAGGTGCTTCAATTGTCCCTACTAAAGGAATTTTTATTGATTTACAAGGTCGTTTTATTGATGAGCAGGCGTTTTCAGTTACTGCGACTTTGAAATTTTAAACGGGAATTTAATATAAAAAAGGCGGTTATACGTGACTATAAGCCGCCTTTTTAGATCTTGTTTAATGAAAATATTCCTGTAATGCCACCACTTTAGTAAGCAGTTTTTAAGATAAACCGCTGGTTTCGGATGTTAGAGAAAAATAAAAAGATAAGCATGGGAGAGGAAGAATTAAAAAAACTCATACTCGCCATCCTAAAGGAAGTTGAATCAAATAAAACTTTTCCTGAGACCGTGAGAAAACAAGTTCCTATGCTATTGCTTTTTATAAAAACAAATGCTTCTTTAGAAGAAATGAAAAAAGCAATTGAGGCGCTTGTTAATGAAAAAAGAATTTTATTTTTTACTAACGACTTAATAACGCGTATGACTAAATCTATAAATCAGAATCCTCCTACTCGCGAGGCCTTGTTAAAACAACCTACAGACGATGAATTATTTGTTTGTGGGTGTGTAGTTGATATTAGTGAATAATTTTTCTAAATCCATAACAACACAATCCACCCGACCTTTTTTAGCCGCCTCGTGGCTCTAAAAGTCAGGTAATTTCGAATGTTAGTTAAAAGTGGCAAAAGGAGGGGTTTATACTACAAAATTCTTTTTCCAAAAGCGAAATTTCTTTATTCATGAGATAACTCATGGGGCGGGCGTGCCCGCACCACGCCCGCCCCAAGCAGGTCGTTCTCAACGATAGTTCGGGATAGGCTCGGCAATGCCGCACGAAGGAAGATTTAACGTGCCGAAAGCGGCATAGCGGACGAACCCGCTAAATAAATTCTGTTCTTTTCTTGTTGTAAAATGTTGAGGTGAGGATGCGACGGCTGGCAGCCGCCCGCGCCCGGCTGCCAGCCGGCCGAGCCGCACACGGATTGCATTAGCAAGAAGGCCGCCGCCGAGGCGGCCGCCCAGTTTGGCTTTGCCCTAGCAAAGCCAAACGGTATCCGGGGCACAACGGAGCGGCCCAAGCCGCGGTGCCATTAAGCACTCTCTTATAAACGAAGCCCGCCATAGATACAAATACAACAAAAGGCCAAGCGGGCGGGGCATATTGATCATGAAATCTTTCGAACCAAACGATAAACGTTTCTGATTTCGTCGCAAGAACACCGCCAGTCGAGACAGCCCTGCGATTTCGCGATGAAGTCGTAGGGCTTTTTATATGCAACGCATAGATTTGCGTCTTTTAGGGTGAGGTTCGAGCCACGAATTTTCAAAAAAATCTTTTTTGCGGCTTAAAATTTCCTGCCAAGCGACAGAACGCGAAACAATAATCCGCTTTACTCAAAAGTTTAAAAAAATCCTGTTAGATTTTCCTTCCTCTTACGTCTATTATAAGTGAGGGCCTAAAAAAGGATCCAACCATTCTCACTATAGAAAGGAGGGGAACATGAATGAACAGGGTTTTTATGACTTATACAAAGTGCTTGCAGAGACTAAAACCGCAAAGTCGGGTGATTATCCTCAGCTCTCTTTGGATATGATCGATGAGATAGAAGAGATGCTGCTGGATATGGATATTACCGCGGCGGCAAAGGAAAAAGCGATTCTGCTTTTGGCGCACCAGCAGTCCAAGACAGCAATCAGGGCTCTGAAGCGGTATATCCTCAAGACTGAGGATCCGGATTTGAAGATTTTTGCGCAGATCGGCCTCGATGAATGCCGGATGTGGAATGAACCGTAAACAGGATATTGGTAAACAAAATATATAATTTTCTAATATCTGTTTGGTAATTTTTTTCTTGACTTCTTTACCAAACAAAGTATAATTTAATTAATGTAATGTTTGGTAAGGAGGTTTAGAGATGGGGGTAATTAAGGGGGTTCTGAAGGAAGAATTGGAGAATTCGCGTGAAATGCTTAAAAGCTATCAGCGCGAGATCGCTAATGTTAAAGGTTGCCTCATAAGGAAAAAAATCGGCAAGAGATATTATTATTATCTGGCAAAAAGGCAGGGCGCTAAGGTGCGTTTTATTTACAAAGGCCCAATTTCCGCCGAAGTGAGAGATACCTACGCTAAACAACGTAAGCTTCTGCGTAAATATAAGAAGCTGCTTGCTCAGGTCAAAAGCCAGATCAGATTCATCAGGAGGGCTCTCCGTGGAAAAGAAGCAGTCTGAGTTGTGTCTCGAGGTCTTTCGTAGGTTCCATAAGGCCGGGCTATTGATCGATTGTATCCTGATCGGCAGCTGGTGTGCCTATTTTTACAACGATTATTTTGGTGGAACAGCCTATCTTGATCGCAGGACGCTCAAAACCCGGGATGTCGATTTTCTTATCGAAACGCCTTCAAAGATACGCTATAATATTGATGTGCCCGAGCTTCTGCAAGATCTGGGTTTTGTGCTTGTTTATAAAGGTGCAAAAGGCTACATTAAACTCGATCATCCTGATCTTCTGCTTGAATTTTTGACTCCCGAAAAAGGCAGAGGTACGGATAAGCCGGTGAACCTGCCGAAGCTGGGGGTGAACGCGGTCGCGCTGCGGTTTTTGAGTTTCCTCTCGAAAAATACCATCAAGGTCAAAGTAGAAGATTTTTATGTGACGCTGCCGCATCCGGCAAACTTTGCTTTGCACAAATTGATTATCTTTCAGCGTAGAATAAAAGAAGATAAGGCGCTTAAAGACAGGAATACAGCCATTGAGATTTTGAAGGCATTGATAAATAAAGGCGAAGCATCCGTAATAAGGCAAGTTTTTCGTTCAGTTCCTAAAAAGTGGCAAAACAAGATAATAAAAGGTTTAAGCGAAACCGGGGACAAAGATATCTTAGTTGTTCTACAAGTTAAAAAATAAAAGGAGAAAAAGGATATTATTGGTCTTGAAATAACAGCAGTATTTCATACAGATTATAATATCCTTGTATCTTTTTCTTTTGCAATTCTGTTCATTTTTGTGGATTTGGGTGAACACAAAGGCAAATTTTGCACGCACCAAAATTTGCCTTTGTGCTGTCGGTTTTGCAACGACTGATCGGTAGAGGCTCGGCATAGCGCCGTCCAGCTAAATCTTGTGTAACAGGCTCTAAGTGGACGAGCTTTTCCTAAAAATTTTTGTTTTTAATAAGTTAAACTTGGCTGAAGCGAGGACGCAGCGGCTGGCACCGAGGTTTCTAACTTGTCTTTGCCAGACGCAGCCGAGCCGCACACACACTGCATTAGCACGAAGCGAGCGGCCTAGCGAGCACCCAAGGAGGCCTGCGACTACGCAGGCCGACTGAAGCACGGGGTACCAGGGAGCGCCCCAAGGCGCGGGGCATTATAAGCAGTTTCATTATAAACCCGCTTTCCCGGATATTATGAACAGTTTCTCAAAAGCGGGCGGGGCCAGAAGATCAGAAAATCGTTCGAACGGACCCGATAAACCACCGAATTTATTTTTATCCTTCCGTAACTTCAAATTTCGCAGTAAGTTATACCAACCAATAAAAAATCAAATCTACTTGTGCCCACTTTGTGCCTTCAGAAAACTTCTTACCATTTTGAAATGAGAGTGGTATAATGGAAAAAAAGGAAGCCATATGGAAGAAACATATCTTACAAGAAAAGGTCATCAGAAATTGATCGAGGAACTGGAGTATTTAAAAACTGTAAAACGCAGAGAGCTATCTAAGGCAATTGGTGAAGCAAGGGCTCACGGTGATATCTCCGAAAATGCGGAATATGATACTGCGAAAGAGGCACAGGGGTTAAATGAGAAAAAAATCGCAGAATTGGAAATAAAGCTTACCTCATGTCGTATCCTCGATTATGAAAATATGTCTCATGATGAGGTTTTGATAGGAGCGACTGTGCGGATTAAAGATTTAGACAATGAAGAGGAGCTGGTATATACCCTGGTTTCAGAGATTGAAGCTGATTATTCGCAGAATAAGATTTCCGTCTCTTCTCCTGTAGGTAACGGGCTTCTCAACCATAAAGTTAATGAAATAATTGAAATTAAAATACCCGTTGGCGTTCTCAGATACAAAATATTAGAAATCTCAAGAGAGTAACCACAGTAATTTGGTTTTGCGGTGCCGGACGGGAGCAGTTTATGTAACAACATTACTCTCGCAGGGGCTGGACTTAACCGTTCAGCTCTTTTTGTTTACCATTTTGAAAAGTGAGTGGTATAATTGAGAAGAAGGAGAGTTAATGGACAAGAAAAGTTCGTTGGGGGTAACAGTATTTAGAATCCTAGTTATTGGGATTACTCTTTTTCGTGGATGGTGGAGTTGGAATAACCAGGCATATGCAGAGCCGCAAGAAGTAACCATTACAAACAACAAGACCGAGTATGAGCAAGGGGAAACCATAAAGATAACTATAGGAAACACCTTAGATAAGCCAATTTGGTATTTGGATTATCCTCGAGGCTTACAGGTTTGGGGAATTGAGAAATTTGAAAGTAATAAATGGATAGATCTGGCATATACAAAAGAAGCTTTTTTTCTGCCTATAGAAGAGGGCGGGAAAGAGCTATGTTACTTGGTCATGTTGGAACGACCTATAGGAAAAGTAGCTGAATTAAAACCAAATTCTGAATTTTCTTTCGATTGGAATCAGAAGATCTGTAGGGATAGGACCGCACCGGAAAAGCCTTTTGAACCGTTACTTATTGAAAAGGGGCTCTACAGATTTAGTTTCAGGTATGGATTAAGTACTAAGAAAGCTATAAAGCCCGAACCTTGGGAAAGAGTAGTAGATTTAGCGGAGGTAAATGAAATTCGCTCTAATGAGTTTACTGTTAAATAAATTAAAAACAGCAGGTTTCACCCTCTCCATAGTAAAAGGGCAATTTAAGTAATCCGTGTGCCAAAAATGTGCCCATTTTAGTGAAAAACATCGGGTAGCAAAGAAAAGAATCGGGTAACACCCAGACTCCAAATCCCGATTGACATTTAGAGGTTAATCCTGTAACATATTATCAATGTGAGAGTTAGAGAAATTAGTAGGGCAGACTCCCTGCCTCTCCGCCAGTATATTTTAGATGTAAAGTGTAATATTTTTGAGAAACGGTTTTAACAGTAATGAAAGGAGCGGGAGAAATGAGCGTGCCAATAATAGTGGGTATTATTGTTGTGGGTTTAGTAGTGGGCTATTTTTTGAGACATATTTTAGGCGGGGCGTTGGGGTTGTATAGGGTTGTTCCTGTTAATGAAGCGCACGTCAGAATATTACAAAATTCAAAGATGATATTTTCTACAAGACAAGGGAAGAGCGCGTACTGGGTGGTTCCTTTTATCACTAAATTGCATAAGTTGCCGCTTTGCAATTTGGCGATACCTGTTAATGACATAAAGCTTAATGACAAAAATATGGCTAAGTTTGTTTCCGATATAATGTGTTTTATAAACATAAACAATATAGATTTGGCTGTTGAGCGTTTAATTCTTACAGATACAGAGAAAGAATTAGGTTTCGATTTTGTTAAACTTTCTGAGGATTTGCGAGCAATTATGGAAAGTGTTGGGAGAACAGTGACGACGAAGCAGACCATTTTGGATATTTACATGAATAGGCAATTGCTCGATCAGGCAATTACTAAAGAAGTTGAGGTTGTTTTCCCAAAGTGGGGTATCGAGCTTGTTGATTTGGAATTGAAGGACATTAAGGATGCCCCCGGAAGCACAATCATCTCTGATATAGAAAGAAAAGTCGCATCAGAAATCAGGCGAGACGCGGACATAAGAGTTGCCACTACCAATAAAGAAGCAGAACTTATTAAAGCCGAAGCAGAAGAGACCTATCGCAAAAGACAAATCGAGAAAGATAAACAGGTAGGCATGGCAGAGCAGTTTAAGAACCAAGAAATCGCTACTAAAGAAGCAGAGGCAAATGCTCAGAAGATAGAAGCAATGAGAAAGCTAGAAGTAGGGCAAGCTGAAATTGAAAAACAAAAAATGGAACAACTCGCCATGGGGCAGAAGTTAAAATATACCATTGAAGCCGAAGGCCAGGCTAACGAGATACAAAATGTAGGTAAGGCCGAGGCAAACATCATACAGATCAAGAAAGAAGCAGATGCCGCAGGTACATTGAAGTTGGCCGAAGCTTTGAAACAGTATAATGATGTGGCTATAAATGTTAAAATCTTGGATATCCAGAAAGAGATTATGATCGCCAAATTTAACGCGCTTGCTCAGGCGATTCAAAAGGCGGATGTGAAATGGATAATGAGCGGAACAAACGCTCAAAAATTCTTTGGTCTTAATCTTGATGCTGAAGGCGGAGCGAATCTTCAGCAGTTTATTCAAGAGAGTGGTCTGGATATAGAGAAATTTAAGGAATTTCTGAATTTGAATAAGAATGTTAAATAACGCAGGGTCATTAGAGATTGGGTTTTTGGCGGTGTATTGAGAAAAAGAGAAGTTTGATGATTGGCGAGAATTGTACGATTTCTGTATAGCAAGTGAGTTGCGTAGTCGTAACCAATTGATTGTAATAGTGTTGGAAATGGTAGGGTGTATTTCCCTGCCTCTCCGAATTGATTTTCATCCTTCCGTAATTCGATATCCCGCAGTAAGTTAAATCATTCCCACAAAAAAGTCATTTTCTTTGTGACCCAATTGTGTCCATTTGAAAATCTCTTACAATTTTGAAATAGGAGTGGTATAATTAAGAAAAGGCATAAGAGGGTGAAAACGGATTACTCTTAACACAGACTATAACATTCTATTAAACTAGACTAAAATGCAACCATTAGAGAAAAGAAAACACAAGAGGATGAAGCGCAATTGTACAGTAAGGATTAGACCATTTCAAGAAGGTATGGATGCGAGTATATCAGCCAAATGGGATGTGGTTACAATGCAAAATTTGAGCGAATCCGGTATATTATTTACCTCTACGGAAAAACTTCCTCTGGGAGCAATGTTTGAGTTTAATATCTCCTCGCCATTTAACCCAGATCCGGTCCATTGTATCGGCCAAGTGGTCCGAGTCGAGGAAAAACAAAGCAGCAAAATAAGCGTAGCACAGATATCGGTTTACTCAATAGCGGTCTTATTCAAAAATATTGATGCGGATAAACAAGAAGCCATTAAGAAGATTTGCGGTGGTAATTAACAGAAGAACTGATGTTATTTTGTTACCTGTCTGTCCAAAAGTAAAGGAGCAGTTTAAGTAAGAAAAAAGGAGGTGTTCATGGCAAAATTTTTTATGTACGGAAAGTATACGCAGGATGCGTTAAAAGGCATCTCAGCCGAAAGGACGAAAAAGGCGACTGATGTGATAGAAAAAGCCGGCGGTAAAGTCAATTCTGCATATGCGCTTCTTGGTAAATACGACATCGTGGTGATAGCGGATTTTCCGTCTGTTGCAGACGTGATGAAGGCATCCATTGGTTTAAACAAACTGACTGGCATAGCCTTTACCAGCTTTCCTGCAATCAGTATGGAAGAATTTGACAAAATCGCTGTATAAGAAAAGGGATTACTGGCAGAATCGTTCCCGAATACAACTGGTAAATTTTAGAAGCCGAAACAAAAAGGGCTGGACTTAACCGTTCAGCCCTTTTTGTTTACCATTTTGAAATGGAAGTGGTATAATTGGAGGAAAAGGGGAAGTATGAATATAAAAAAAATCTTGAGAATTTGTGGTTGTATTATAATTATTCAGGGAATTATTTTAGTATTGACTGGTTTAATGGCTGGCGGTTGGGAGCATAGCCGCATTGAAGAAATGATACACCGAGGGAATTGGGGTGCATTCATTGGCACAGCGATGTTTAAACATATAATTTATGGAATCTTAAGTATAATTACGGGTGTTGGAACGCTGGTATTAAGCAAAATAGCTATTTATAGTCTAATTCCTATTTGCCTTTGGGGTTTTTGGTTCCAAACATATATTCATGGAGGCGAAATAGGCATTATGCTTTCGGTGTTATATACAGGCATTATTATATCTACCGTAATATATTTGTTTAGGAGTCAAAATAGCTGACATAAGAAAGTTAGAATCATCTTGCAAGGCTGGACTTCATGTTCAGCCTTTTTCTTTTAAGGATCTTGAGAGGTTGCTACATGCTTTCAAAGTAGTATAATTTACATACAGCCACAATGAGGTGGTTATGAGGTTTAAATAGGGTAAATTTGAAAGGCAACTCTTAAATATGGGGTTGCATTTTTTGTTAGGGGAGGGATTATGAGAAAGATTTGGGTAACGACGTCTTTCGCACTTTTTCTTTTTTTGTTTTTCTCTAGTTATGCAAAGGCCGAGGGGACCGCCGAGTTGATAGAGAAATACCTTCACGACGATAAAAGTTGCGGCGGTATAGTTGATTGCGTAAGTCCTTTTTATTTCAAGATAGCACAGAATGGGGCGGAGGCCGTTCAGCCTCTGCTGGAAGCGTTAAATAGCCAGGACTCTTTGTATGTTGAATACCGTTCGGCCTTTATTTGTTTGTTAGGGATGATTGGCGATGCGAGGGCTTATTCAGGTTTGCGGGCCATCTTCCTTGAAAATAAAAAATATGAAAATAAATGGTATGAAGAGGGTGAGAAGCGGAGTTTGGCGATTAGTCTCGGGGCGTGTTTGGGTGAGGAGAGTATTGATGATTTTGTTGCTCTTGTGGTTCAGGATGCGACAGGTGGGGCCTTACGGGCTATCAGGGGAATGTCTGGACAGGACTTTGGTGAAAATGAAGAGCAATGGGTTGAATATTTAAAGACGGAGGGGCATTTGGAGGTGTTCCGTGCTGAATGCCGCCAGGGTTCTGCGCCAATCCTTGGTTGAGAAGAAGATATGAAAGTCAAAATGATTACAATTGAAGAAGGGGTATTTAATGCTCGAGAATTTAAATCTTTTTGGATACGAAAGACAGGTGGTCTATCTTAACTAATTGTCCACTGAATGAGGGAAGGTCAACTCGGGGAGTATATGTTACAAGAAGGACAAGGTTTATTGTGGGTCCATCATGGCGGTCCTTATTATGACCATATAAATATCAAGAAAGTCGAAAAGGATTCTGTATTATTTGAAAGAGCGTATACTGTTGAAAGGGACGTTCCCTTTGGAGTCGAGCCTATAGCGTGGAGCTTTGCTCCAGAGATATCCTTGACCTATTCTCCGGAGTGGGTACGTGTTATATATATGGCTGATGAACAACAGGTCCGGAAGTTACTACAGAATAACTTTAATATCAATTCTTCTGATTCTTTAGGCAGAACGCCTCTTATGATTGCTTCAAGGTATCAACAACTTCCCATCGTAAAATTGCTTTTAATCCATAAAGCCGATTGTAACCTCAGGGATCGAATGGGCCGGACAGCGCTTATATATGCGAAGGAATTTCCCGAGGTTACTGCTATGCTTAAAGATGCAGGCGCACAAGAATAATTCACTAATTATGTTTGTGCCCAAAATATGCCCATCTAAAGGGGAAGTAATCTAAAATAACTGTACGATTTCTGTATACCAAAGGAGTTGCGTAGTTATAACTTCATGAGTATAATAGTGTTAGAAGTAGCAGGGTGTATTTTCCTGCCTCTCCGCCATATATTTTAACGCTGAAATCGCAACAAATACGAAGTGAGGTAGTTAAGACGCAACTTACTGATAAAATAGTAGGTTGCGTTTTGTTTTTGCGTGTTTTAAGTTGCGTGAATTTTCTTCCAAAAGTGTCCGAAAACTATATACCTAATGTATGCTCGAAAAAAAATTAATTATTGCTAGAACTGATGATATAATACGGCTAGATTGCATAGTTCACCTAATTATCAGCCGTCTGCTTTAGGGGCTATTAAGCCGGAACGGCTAGAGGAAATGTGGTTGACGGTATGAAAAGTTATTTTGAGAAAGTACGAAATTCCTTCCACCTAGAAACTTTGCTGCGGATTCTTTTTGTTTGTGGTATTGTTTTGTATTTAAGGCAATACTTGGCTAACCGTCCTCTCTGGCTTGATGAAGCCATGGTTTCTTTGAATATCATTAGATATTCCATATTTGATTTTTTAAGTCAACCTTTACCGTATCATAAGCAAGCGGCCCCATTTGGTTTTTTAGTTATTGAGAAACTGGCGACGTATCTTTTCGGAATAAGTGAATACGCCCTAAGATTATTCCCATTGATCTGCGGGTTCATATCTCTTTGGCTTTTTTCTCTGATGGCCAAGGTCTATCTTCAACGCAGATTTGTCCTTTTTGCCCTCTTTGGTTTCGTGATCACCCCCGCGCTGGTTTATTATTCATCAGAAGTTAAGCCGTATTACAGCGACGTCTTCTTTGTACTGCTTTCGTATGTCGTTATAGCGCAAAGCTGTTTAGGAGAACTGAATTGGCATAAAGCCGGAATGATGGGTCTTCTGGGCGCGATCATGATCTGGTTTTCATTCCCGGTCGTATTTGTTCTAGCAGGCATTGCGGCAACGCTTCTGTTAACCGCACTGATCCAAAGAGACTGGCCCAGGTTTTCAAAGGTCGGCTTTATTTCTTTTTTCTGGTTTATCAGTTTTATTTTTTACTATGCCGTTTCATTGCATAATATCATTCGTGTTCAGGGGCCGATATCTTATTGGGCAAGCGGATATATTTCTTTTGTGGACGCGAACAGCTGGTTAGTTGTTTTTAATAATATTTTGGGTTCTCCTCTGGGCTTTTCGAACTGTTTATGGCTTGCGGGATCGCTTTTTTTCATAGGAGGGTATTCTTTCTTTAAGGAGGACAAAAAGAAATTCTTTTTTCTTTTAACTCCGCTGATATTTGTTTTTCTGGTTTCAGGGCTTCATAAATATTCGTGTAAGACCAGGCTGGCTTTATTTCTTGTGCCAATTTTCTTTGTGTTGATCATCAATGGCGTGAGAACGGTTTCTTTAAGGATGAAAAAATACGGGCTAATTATTGACCTTTTATTGATCGGGATCCTGTTTTATGGTTCCTTATTCGCTGTTGGAAAAGGATTTTTAAACCCTAAAAATAAGGAAGACGTGAGGTCGGTTATTTCCTATGTTCATGGGTATAAACAAGCGGGAGATGCTTTTTGTATTTATACATCTGCGGAACCGGCGATTTTGTATTACAACCATCTCTTTGGTTATTCCTTTCCCAAAAAAAATTATAAATTATCTACCTATGGAGATCTAGAATCCATAAAGAAAGATTTGGATCAATTGCGATCTATCCCGCGCGTGTGGTTGGTTTTTTCTCATATTAAAAGTCATGACCAGCAGAGAGATGATGATTTAAGTATTAAATATTTGTTGCAGTCAGGAGGGAAACTGCTTGATAAGTTCTCCAGCGTAGGCGCGGGGGCTTATTTGTTTGACTTAAGCTATTTCCTGGATACTAACGCAGGAAGTTCTGCGTTTTAAATAAGCAAGGTGGGCAAACCAGCCGCCACTCTTTCATAAGTGCTGTATAATTAATCCGGAAGCAGTATATTACAATGAGAGTTCTGAGTTGAGCAAGAAAGGCATTCGTTTTGCCAAAGAAATGGTTACTTTGCAAAAAGAAAACAGGCTAACGAAGTAAGCTGAAGGAAATTCTCAAACTAAAACAACTTTTATACTTGGGCCGGACTTCATGTTCGGCTCTTTTTTCCTCGTGCCCAAAATGTACCCATCCAAGTTAAAATAATCTGATAAAACTGTACGATTTCTGTATACCAAAGAGGTTGCGTAGCTATAAGTTCATGAGTATAATAGTGTTGAGAATGGTAGGGTGCATATCCTTGCCTCTTTGCCAACTAGGATAGGGCGCTGCTTCGAATAGCAGATAACTTAGACTGAATTTTTTATTTTATGCTATAATGTATCAAAATGCTATTAATCATCCGTGCCAAAATAGATTCGGAAACCCGAAAGAAGATAGCTGAAGATTTAAAAGGCTACATAAAAATTGTAGTTGATATCCGGCGTAAAGTCTTGGCTGCTGGCGGAGAGAAACATGCAGACGGCGAAAGGCTTCTTTTGGAAGATGGGAGCCGCCAGGAAGATTTATGGGGAGCTGGTTTAGATTTGGAAACAGCCGAAATGGATTTTGATTCTCTGATTAATTTAAGGCCTACGCAGAATAAAAGCCGTGAAATTTTAGATGAAAAAATACGTAAAAAAGTTGAAGCGCTAATCCAATCTTTATTGAAAGATTAATAGAATGAATACCCGGGAAATAATTTTAAATATTGCCATAAATTTAGGACGCTTATGCCGTTGGGCCATGGAGGGCCGCAAGGCGCGAGTTGATCAGTTTTTGGCCCAGACCGCAGAATATCTCAAAACCCTGGAATCCGCGCCGAAATCAGATCGTTTTCTACCCACCTATGAATGGTTCAAAAATGACTTTGAGCGCCTCTCCCATGATGTCCGCATGGACGCTGATTGGGCTGAGTCTATGCTTACTTGGGCGAATATCTTATCCCACAGAGCTTCCTTAGCATAATAAAAAAACGGGGTCAGAATTGTTTTTACATGGTTAATAATGATTTCTCAGGCTGGACTTTCTGTTCAGCCCTTTTTTTGTGCCCAAAATGCGCCCATCCGAAAATTGCCTGTCATTTTGAGATAGGAGTGGTATAATAAATTCGAATTTTCCCGTTTGAAAACAACAGTTTTTTTGGTATGCGCTTTACTTTAGAAAGGATAAGAAGATGAAGAGTTTTATAGTAGTAATCATTTTATTATCCCTGACAATCCCTGCTTTTGCCCAATCCGGCAACGAAACCATCACCATCACAACTTATTACCCTTCGCCGTACGGAGTGTATGGAGTATTGACATTGTATCCGCGGGCAACTGAGCCAGAAAATCCAAGGCAAGGGGATATGTATTTTAATATGACAAGCTAAAGCGTGATGTATTACAAAAATGCAACTGCAGGCTGGGTAAATCTTACCGGCGGCGGCTCATCTTCAGGAGCTACCGTCACTGTAGAAGTATCCGGACAACACTGCGTGTATCATACCATAAACTCTTGCATATGCCCCACAAGTTTTTACGATTCTCCCGGCCCGATCCCTGCAGAAGCAAAAGTAATATCCTGCTCAACAGCCGATTTTTTTTATTGCTTTGACTCAACCGGGATGGGGGCCAATTGGATTGAAGCTGGAAAATGCAGCGCATCTATATCCGGAAATATGATAAATGTCGTTATCTCTCCTCCTTCTGGCAGCTGCGATTTTCGTGCGGTCGACACCACAACGACGGGGAGCTGCGGCGGCACAAGCTGCTGCACAGGAAAATACTCTTCTGCAACCGTAACATACAGTTACTAACAAAGTTATTACTTTATAACTAATTCCTGATAATAGCGAAGGGGAGGCTCAGGTTAAAAGCCTCCCCCCATTTTTTGCGGACAGCGCATCAGATGCCGGTCTTTTTACTGGAAAAATTTATGCGGCATCCGCATTTGCATTCTTTTTGCACTGCTAAAAAACTCAGGTGCTATAACTGGCGTCTTCCTGTTTTCTGTTCGGGTAACTGTCATTAAGAAAAGAAACAACAGCTGAGACGAGCGCGACAATTTGCCCCATCATCGCCCAACTCATGATTCCTCCCACACCTAGCCAGATTTACACGATTTTATTTTATTGCAAAAAAAAAATTATGTAAATTGGCAAATGCCACTTTTTTCTGACCTTTTTCCACTATCTTCCCGGTCATTCAGACGAGAGCTAAAAAAACTTTCGATAAGTTCCCCCAAGGAATTTTTTGTCTCGCCTCTTGTCAGCGTGTCCATGTAGTGATATAATCAGTTCCTAAGCAGGAGTTTTGACGAACGTTGAAATCAGGAAGTTATGACCCGGGGTCATTGTTTGCCAGCCGGGTTTAATTTTTCAGGAGACCAATATGCAGATCTTTGTCGGCAATTTATCGTTCGCCTCTACCGGGGCGGATATAAAGAAACTCTTTGAGCGATTCGGCAGCGTAGCTTCGGTTACGCTCCTGATGAATAAGAATGGCAGGAAATCCCGGGGTTTTTGTTTTGTGGAGATGTCCGATGAGCACAGCGCCCGCGCTGCCATCACCGGACTGGACAGCAGGGAATTCATGGGCCGTCCACTTAAAGTCATGGCTGCCCGCCCCAAACCAGTAAAAGAACCTGTAGTTGAGGAAAAAAGAGAAACCCGTTTCCGGGCCGTGGCAGAAACCCGTTATGCTCCTCGCCGGGAAATTTTTAAGGAAGAAGCCCGGTTTAAGCCCAAGCCTGTTGTTGAAAAATCCAGCAGGTTCAAGGGAGGCAGGCGTTCGAGCAGTTATCTTCGCAGGGCCACCGGCCGGGCTGATGAACAATTTCAGGTTACACAGGCATCGACGGGTAAGCCGTGGCAGAAAAGTAGCGGTCATGCTAAACCCTGGAGAAAAACCGAAGGACGATCTAAGCCTAAACCATGGGAAAAAAGCGAAAGGCCGGCCAAGCCCTGGAAGAAGGCCGAAGGCCATGCCAAATCATGGGAAAAGCCCGGAGAGCGCGCTAAGCCCTGGCAAAAAAAGGAAGACCGGTCCAAGCCCTGGAAGAAGGCCGAAGGCCAAGCAAAACCCTGGAAGAAATCAGAAGGCCCATCCAAGCCCTGGAAGAAGACTGAAGGCCAAGCAAAACCCTGGAAAAAATCAGAAGGTCAACCCAAACCCTGGAAAAAATCAGAAGGTCAACCCAAACCCTGGAAAAAATCAGAAGGTCAACCCAAACCCTGGAAAAAATCCGGTGATAAACCCTGGCGCAAAAGTAGCAGTCCTGCGCGAAAATCCCGTTCATCCACCCGCCAAAGGCAATAGACGCTTCTCCTCGCCAAAATCTTTTGGTGCCCTAAAAAGATCCTGGCTTTCAATGAGCCCATCCCGGATTTCTCGACGCGGTACGCCAATATCCTTGAAAGCTGCCTCGCGGCGCCATTTCAGTCATTTTCCGGCAGATCCCTGTACTGCGATTGGTGGATAAGACACAGTCACTCAAACTCTCTATTCAAGTTTCAAGGAAAAAGGATTATTTTAGCCGCTTGTGCAAAAACCTGTTAATACATAAGAAAGCCAATATTTATTATAATAAAACAAATGTAGTTAGTAAAATATATTGACAATATCAACTTCTTAATGTATACTTTAACCGATGAAGAAGATAATTGAGAGAAGAGATGAGGTACTCAAGGTGCTCGCAGGAAAACTGGAAGGGTTTTACCTGGCGGGTGGGACTGCTTTATCCTTGTTTTATTTTCAGCACAGAGAATCCAACGACTTGGATTTTTTTACGAAGGATTTCTCAAAACCGAAGATCGAAAAAATTATTTCCGTTCTTTCGGATCCCGGATTCACTATGCAACTTATCGGAGAGCAAACCCGGGATACAGCAGCAAAGATGAGCAGGTATTCGATGCAGATAGATAAAAACACTGCTCTGAAAATAGATTTTGTCGAGGATTTCTATGAGTTTATCGACCCCCTCAAGTCAGTCAATGGCATAGACGTGCTTTCCATTCCCGACATTTATTTCCGTAAAATCCTCGCAGCCTGCGGAAGTATCCCGAAAAGTGATTCAACCGGGAGAACGACATTTGCCGGCGGCAGGCAGGAAGTTAAGGATTTCTTTGACCTGTATTTTCTGTCTCAGACTTTCAAGCGTTTGTCCGATTATGCCCTGGCATATTGCAGCCAGCCCCAGATCGAAAGCATTATTGTCTGGTACAGGACGTACGACCGCACGCAGATGAAACTGGGTCTGCAGGATATTATCACCGACAAGAAAGTCCCATTTCAGGAAATGGAACGACATTTCAAAACCGAAATTGAAGAGATCATCAAGAGAGAGATCGAATAATGGAGAGTACAGAGATTTTCTGGGATAAAAAGTTCGGACGGGAAGAGGCCAAACGGGTGCTCAAAGACGAATCTCGCCCCCGTTTCATTGAATTTGCCGCACTGCTCCTTTCCCGGACCAACCAACCCAAAGCAGTATTCAAGGACTATCTGAGTAAAGCGGCATTCTGTAATAATTGGCGCAGGATAAAGCTGCGGATGCGCAAGGATAAATGGAGCGACAGCCGGATACTTTTCTGGGATGAGGTTTACCGGGTTGTCCGCCAGACTATAGATAAGAAAGAATTGAGGACTGCTTTTGAGAGAAATGTGGCCATAGATCCGGATATCAGAAAGCTCTGCGAGCAGATACGCCAGACCAGGAAACAGCAGGGCATGACGCAGATCGACCTGGCCCGGAAATCCGGACTGTCCCAGCAATCCATTTCTTTTGTGGAACAAGGCTACGTCAATATCTCTATAAGGACCCTTAAGAAGATTGTGGATGCCTTAGGATTGAAAATATCCTTAGCCCCCGCCTAAGAAAAGACCATCCCTAAGTTTTTAAAAAATCCTGTTAGATTTTGCCTCCTGTTACGTCTATTGTAGGTGAAGGAGGTGCACAATGACCAGACAGAATCTGACAATCCACGATCTACCACGTATTGAGCGTCCCCGGGAAAAACTTCTCAAATACGGCCCTGAACGTCTCTCCGACGTAGAACTCATCGCGATAATCCTGCGCACCGGCAGAAAAGGAGAGAGCGTCTTAAGCGTTGCTAAGAAACTGCTTAAAATAGCTGCGCTGGACAAACTTTCCGGCCTTGGCTGTAATGACTTGCGTAAGGTCTCGGGCATCGGTCCGGCCAAAGCCTGCGAACTGCTGGCTAGCATCGAGCTCGGCAAACGCCTTTTCCAGAACAAAAAAATTATCATAGCCCAGCTTCTCAAGCCCCAGGACGTCTTTGAGAACCTTAAAGACATCCGCGAAAGCAAAAAAGAACACTTTGTCGTTTTCTTCCTGGACTCCCGCAACCAGCAGATCCACCGCGAGATCATCTCCATCGGCACCATCAACGCGAGCTTAGTCCACCCCCGCGAAGTCTTCGAGCCGGCGGTCAAGCATCTGGCTGTCCAGGTTATTCTGTGCCACAACCATCCTTCCGGCGACCTCAATCCTTCAGAAGAAGACCTGACCGTGAACAAAAGGCTGTCCGAAGCCGGCAAGCTCCTGGGCATCGAAGTCCTGGACCACATTATCGTAACCAAAGACAGTTTCAGCAGCTTCAAAGAAAATGGTTTGCTCTAAAGAATAGAGGAGATAGATCATGGATAATAAAGATGTTGACAAACCCAATAAAAGTAATACAATTGTATATACAATTAGTTGGAATCCAGTCAAAAGCGCCCGGCTAAAGCGCATCCGAGGCGTTTCCTTTGAAGAGCTTGTTATCGATGGTAAAATAATAGACATCATTGATAATCCGGGAAGAAGAGGGCAAAAAATGTACGTATTTGAGTATAAGAAGTATATTTGGATCGCCCCCTGTGTTATTGAAGATGAAACTGTTTTTTTGAAAACTCTGTATCCTAGCCGTAAGTACCGTAAGTCTTATAAGAAAGGAGTTCGTGATGCGAAAGTTTAAGCTGACCAAAGAAGAACAGTGGTATGAAGACCACATGGAAGAATTTGTTCCTGTAAGTAGAGAAGAGTTTTCACTGCTCAAGCAGGCTATTGAACGCAAGAGAAAGGACGCTGTCCTGAACATCCGCGTCAACAGCTGGGATCTAGCTCAGCTTAAAGAGAAAGCCCGGAAATTAGGCATTAAATATCAGACTTTAATCTCCGAAATCCTGCATAAAGTCGCCCAAAATTAGAAAGATTCCGTAACCCCATGCCTTTAACCACGCCCAAAACCAGTTATATTTCCAATGAAATGTCCGCCTGCCTCAAGCGCGGTTCCAGAGCTTTTTCTAGAATGGAATAACTCTTGACTTATTCCATTATTTGGCGTAATATTAGAATAACAATATTAGTGTTCCAGAGTACTGGAATAAGAAAGGAGCGCCATGGCAAAAACCCCTTTTATTCCTCCGAAGTTACCGTCCAAGATCGATTATTCTTCTTTGATCAAAGAAATCGGCCGGGCCCATGATGCCTTGGGTCAACTCAATGGTTTGTTAGTGAATATTCCTAATCCCGGCTTGCTCACGGTCCCGCTTCTGACTAAAGAAGCGGTTTTAAGTTCCCGCATCGAAGGCACACAAGCGACCATTAAAGACGTCTTCGAATATGAAGCGCAAGCGAAAACAAGTGAGGATGACGCGAAAGAAAGAGATGTGCGGGAAATTATCAACTATCGCCTTGCTATGGACTTTGCCATAGAAGAATTAGCCAAAAGGCCGATCGCGGAAAATCTTTTGAAAAGAACGCACCATATACTTTTAGAGTCTGTTCGCGGCGCTCATAAGGAAAGGGGCAATTTCCGAAAGTCGCAGGTATATATCGGACTTCCCAACTCAAAGATCGAAGAGGCGGCCTATGTCCCGCCGCCGCCGTCGGCGATATTGCCTCTTTTAAGCAATTGGGAAACATATATAAATTCCGAAGAAGAAAAGGATGTTTTGGTACAAATAGGGACGGCGCATTATCAGTTTGAGGCAATTCATCCCTTTATGGACGGAAACGGCAGGATCGGCCGGCTGATCATCCCATTGTTCCTTTATCAGAGAAAACTTCTATCTCATCCGTTGTTATATATCAGCGAATACTTTGAAAGCCGTCGAAGCGATTACTATAGTTTGCTTAACGGAGTAAGCGAAGAAGGGGCCTGGGAGCCCTGGCTGAAATTCTTTCTGCAGGCGGTAGAATTGCAATCTTTAAAGACGCAGACAGTGGTTTTGAAGATCCTTGTTTTGTATCGTAAACTAAAAGAAGAAGTGTCCCAGGTCAACGCAGTGCATGCTGTTAGTTTGCTGGATATAATATTCGCCTCGCCCATTGTTTCTTTTGTAAGCATTAAAAAACGCATCCGGGCCCGCAGTTACCAGACAATATACAACCTGTTGGATAAATTCGTAAAATTAGGCATTTTAAAAGAAGTTCCGGGAAGGAAACGCAACCGGATCTTTGTTTTTCAACGTCTTTTAGATATTCTAAAATAATCGAAATCACAACCATGCCTTTAACCACGCCCAAAACCAGTTATATTTCCAACGAAATGACAGCCTGCCTCAAACGCTACTGGGGCTACACCCAGTTCCGCCCCTGGCAAGCCGAAACCATCCTCGCCATCCTCGACGAGCGCGAAACCCTGACCATCCTGCCCACCGGCGGCGGCAAATCACTCTGCTTCCAGCTCCCCGCCCTGCTCAAAGACGGCATGGCCGTAGTCATCTCGCCCCTGATCTCCCTGATGAAAGACCAGGTCGACGGCCTAAAAGACATGGGCATCCTCGCCGATTGCCTCAACTCCAGCCAAACCGCCCGCCAGCAGAACGAAGTCATCGACCGCATCAACGACAAACAGGTCAAATTGCTCTACATCTCCCCCGAACGCCTGCAAACCGAAGCCACCCAAGAGTTATTAAACTCTGTACCCATATCCTTCTTCGTCATCGACGAAGCCCATTGCATCAGCCACTGGGGCCACGACTTCCGCGACGAATACCGCCACCTCGGCGAGATCAAAGACAACTTCCCCGGCATCAACATCCACGCCTTCACCGCCACCGCCACCAAAGAAGTGCAGGAGGACATAATCGTCCAGCTCCGTTTCGTCCATCCCAAAGTCAACATCGCCTCAGTCGACCGCCCCAACCTGTCCTACCGGGTCATGCCCCGGGACAGCATCATCCCCCAGCTCATTGAAGTCCTGGAAAAACACAACAAAGAAGCCGGCATCATCTACTGCCTCCGCCGCAAAGACGTCGACGACATCTCCAAAAAACTGAATAAATCAGGCTACAAAAACCTCCCCTACCACGCCGGCCTCACCGACGAAGAGCGCCACCAGAACCAGGAACGCTTCATCCGCGAAGAAGTCAACATCATCGTCGCCACCGTAGCTTTCGGCATGGGCATCGACCGCTCCGACATCCGTTTCGTCGCCCACGCCGCCATGCCCAAAAGCATCGAACATTACCACCAGGAAACCGGCCGCGCCGGCCGCGACGGCTTGCCCTCATACTGCTACATGTTCTACGGAGGGGGCGACTTCCGCATCTGGGAATTCTTCTCCAAACAATCCGCCAACCGCCAGGTCATGCTGGAAAAACTAAGGATCATCTATAACTTCTGCTCCCAGCCCCAATGCCGCCACAAAGTCTTCGTCAACTATTTCGGCCAGGAATACGACCAAACCTCCTGCCAGGCCTGCGATTACTGCCTGGGCGAAGTGGATATGGTTGACGATCCACTGGCCCTCGGCCGCAAGATCCTCGACTGCGTCTCCACCGTCAGATACAACGACGACCAGGGCTTTGGCGCCGCCTACCTGGCCAACGTCCTAAAAGGAAATTCCACCGAACAGATCACCCGCTGGGGCCATGATCAAAACCCCAACTTCGCAACCTTTTCCGCTCAACCCCTGAATTCTATCCGCTACCTCATCGAACAACTCATCGGCCAGGGCTTCCTCGAGCGCCAGGGCGAATACGACACCCTCGAGATCACCGACCTCGGCCAAAAACTCCTGGCCGGCCAGATCATCCCCATCTTAGCCAAGCCCCTGGTTGCCGAGAAAAAGAAAGCCATCACCGCCAAGCAAAAAGCCAAAAAAGCCCAGGACTTCGCCGGCGTAGACGAAGACCTCTTCGAACTCCTCCGCGCCAAACGCGCCGAACTCGCCCGCAAAAAAGGCGTGCCCGCGTATCTCATCTTCGGCGACAAATCCCTCAAAGACATGGCCACCAACAAACCCACCACCAAGCAAGCCTTCTCCGAGATCTTCGGAGTCGGCGAGCACAAACTAAAAACCTACGCCGACCAGTTCATCAGCGTGATCAAGCAGCACGGAAAATAAACACCCCGGGCCTGAATAGCGAGCGGGCCAGAGCCGGAGAAGCCTCCGATCGGCTTCCGGAAAGCTGAACCGGGATAAAATATGCCCATTTTCCCACTTGACTACTTTCCCACTATATGCTACACTTATTCTGGAGGTGACAGATGAAGACAACCATAAAAAAACCAGCGGCACAAGAAAAATACCACGTAAACAGCCAATTTACCCCGGTGGGGATCAAATCCCTCGATATCAAAAACCGGATCAGCCTGGGAAGCAGGGCTGTAAAGAATATGGTCAGGGAAGGTAAAGTTGATGCTTATCAGGTTTTTAAGAATGATGAAGGAGATATTTTACTGCGGCCTACGGTGAATATTCCCGCGCAAGAAGCTTGGATCTATCAGAACCCTTCGGTATTAACGAAGATCCGCAAAGGCCTGACTGAAGCCCGGGAGGGAAAGCTGGAGAAAACAAAAAATGTGGATAAATTTATAGAAAAGTTATGAACTTTTTCTTAAGTTTTACTCCCACCGCCAAACAATCCTTAAAAGAACTCAAGGATGATCGGAGTCTCGAGAAGCAGTTTAAGGCTGTTGCGAAAGCGTTACGGTATTTGCGGGATAATCCCCGCCACCCCGGGTTACAGACTCATGAATATTACTCTTTTTCCGGGCCTAGCCAAGAGAAAGTATTCGAGGCTTACGCGCAGCAGAATTCACCCGCCGCGTATAGGATATTTTTTTATTACGGCGCACAAAAGGGAGAGATCGTGATTTTCGCGATCGCGCCTCACCCATGAAGCAAAACCAGGGACGCTTCCGGGCAAGCGTTTGCTGAGGAGGAGGATAAACTTTATGCTACGAATACTACTTTTAATATTTATTCCTTTTATTTTGCAGGGGCAAGTCTGCGCTCAGGGAATCGATAAGAAGGATTTATACGGAAAGTTTGCTCAGAACCAGGCAGCCCAGACAAGGTTTAAAGTAGCAATAAGCCAGACCGTAGAAATAGAGACTGATATAAAGCCATATCCGCCCTTGACTCAAAATTCCTATATTCTCGATGTTGATTACAATAATCAAAGATTGCATGTTAAAGGCGAAACACGAAATGATTTTATTGAGAAGATGATGGAGATAGCCAGCCGCGATAAAAAAGGGCCTTATGTCTATGTTAGGGATTTTTATTTTGATAAGGAAGATCTTTACGTTAAGGATGAATTTTCCCCAAAATTATTCGAAAAAATAGAAAAAAATGATTCATTGTACGTATATACAGCCAACCCCTGTAGGCCGTACTTATGGAAGCTCATGGAACTGGTCAGAACAGCAGGTTTTGGCAACAAAAGCGTCAAAGATGCTTTGGGTATGCCGTTGGGAGAGTTTCTGAACGGTTTTATGAAGTACCAGAATGATATGGGGCCATGTTTCGGAGCAGCGGTGGGTAATTTACTGGCAAAGCTTGATGAAAACTGTATAGTAAAGGTGACAGAGATCGTAGAAAAGAACGAGCCATGTTATGAACTGCAAGTCCGGATCCCTGAAGACAGTGTTAAGGAATTCCTTAAAGAAGGGCATGATCTATCCGTGGATACTGTTCCGGAATTTATGCAGCGTTTCGTTATAGGGAAAAAAGACTTTTTATTGAAGCACATTGAGTACGATTATTCGCTGAAAGCGAAAACGCATGACTGGGAAGGAAAACTCACGGAAGGAAATGTCCGGATCAGGGGTCAGATAGATTACGAATATCCGGCTTCAGAGTTATCGCCTCTGGAAAAGTATGCTCCAGTAGATAACTATATCAGGTATAAGGAGCAGAAAAAAAAGCCGTAGGCGCTTTATATAACAGCCGCTATCAGATTGACTTACAAGAGTAATATTTATTCATAATAAAAAGAGAGGACATATGAGAAGAATGTTTTCGCTGGTTATTTTGGTTTTGATTTTATTCTCGGTAATTGTTAGCGAATTATTTTTTTCTGCCGGGTTTGTTTTTGCCTATCCGAACGAGCCGGAAGGTTTTCGGGAAATTAAGTGGCAGACAGATAAGCAATCTCTGAGCGGGTTACAGAAAGATGAAAGTTACGGATCTTTTGCGATATACTGGAGAGAAAAAGATAATCTTAACTTTGAAGGTTTTCCGGCGACGAAAATATTCTATGGATTCACTGCGGATCATTTAGAAAACGTGCTTGTTAAATTTGAGCCTTGTGAAGCAGGATGTGCTTCCTCCTTGAAGCAAAAATTGATCGAAAAATACGGTCCCGGTCAAGCGGAGGGTGAGAATGTCATTGTTTGGCAGGGTGAAAAAACAAGTATCAGTTTGAAAACTGGCGGAAATGGGGTAGAGATCACTTTTCTGGACGCCGCTGCATTTATCAAAAGATTCAGCAATATGGCTGCCTTTAATTTAAAATTTAAAGCCAAGTGGGATGAATTATTAAGCCTTTATGACGCGGAAACCGCCGCCGGAAAAATCAAAGAATGGTTTGGGCAGGAAGGAAAGGATATTCTTGATTCTTTTGATGTCAGCCCGCAGGGGAAACAGATTTCGCTCCATTTTAAAGGCGCCGGTAATATGTTATTTACTCCTTCTCCCCAAAATGCCACCCGGCCAACAGCATCTCAAAATGTTTATAGTGTCGCGGAAGCGCTGACAATACTTCATAATGATCCCCAACAATTTCGCGGTAAAGATATCCTATTGCGGGCTGTTGTTGTTGACGGGGTTATGGGTTTTGGATGTGAGGATTTTTATCTTTTAACCGACGCTAAAAATGTTGATCTCTATTCCAGGCGAATTAAGGGTAATCTGACTCCGGAAGAACAGAAACAGTTTGATGAAATCCCGCTTATTTCCTCCGGCCCCACCTTAACTATGCCTAAGACAACATTCGGGGAAAGTGGCCAGAAAAAAGTTTTTCGCGGTCATTTCTTTGACAATAGCATGAAACCCTGCGGTGATGGTTGGAAGCGGTTTATCATTACTGGCAACGGATGAAATAAAACAAGTGGGCGTTTTTCGGGTTTTTAGAAAACAGATCTATTGCGCTTAATCGACAAAAGGAGAAGACATGGCAGGGGTAAGGCCATTAGGGCTAAAAATCTTCGGTGGATTGATTATTGTCGGGAGCTTGATTTCGGTGATCACTATTTTTTTGTTTATTATCGGAGTAACCGGTAAAATTCCTAAGATCGATGTGGAAAAAATGCGTGAGCAGTATTTCAGGGATCATGCCCGGACCGAGAAAAATATTGCGGAATTTGAGAAAATGGCGCCGCAACTGGAAAAAATGCATCTGTCGGAGAAAGCAATAATCGCTCATCCTGTTATCCGGGGGCTGCAATGGTGGAACCTTCTTGTAAGTATTATATTGCTGGTTCTCGGTATTGGTTTATTGATGTTAAAAGAAAAAGCCCGCAGTGCAATGATAATTTTTCAGCCGTTTTTTGTGGTGTCGGCAGGTATCGAAACATACCTGTCGTGGAATATAATCTACGATCTTTCCAAGAAATATGAGCCTGATTTTCCCGGTACCATACCTAAATCACTGCTCGTATTAGGGCCGGCAATATTCAAAGTGCTTATCGTGGGCGCCATCGCCGCCCTGATAATCTGGTATCTGAACCGCCTTAAAGTTAAAGAGCAGTTTGCATAGTTAAGTAAAACGTCTACATTACCGATGGGGGTTAAGATTGGCTGATCGAAGATCCGGGAATATTTACGCGAAAATTCCCGTTGCGAAGAAGAAAGAAATGTTCCGGACGCTCGCGCAGAACAAAAATATGCGTATAGAGCGGATCGTTTCTTTTGGTCAGACTACGCCGGAAAATACCTGGCTTAAAGAACCGCGCGATGAGTGGGTGATCGTTTTAAAAGGAGCGGCTGAATTGCGTTTTCAAAAGACGCCCAAGCGGGTCAGTTTGAAAGAAGGGGACTATATTTTGATCCCAGCGAACACGCCTCACCGGGTCGAAAGGACGCATCAGCGCAGGAAAACGATTTGGCTTGCAATACACTCGGCCTAAAAGGGGTTGTAGAAGAGAGAGTTCAAATCAATTATCGCAAAGGAGAGGCATATGAGAAAAAGCAAAATCGTCGTATCAATCTGGTTGTGTTTGATAGTAAGTGTTACTTCTGTTTTTGCTGCGGAACAGGCAAAAGTCATTGCCTTGCCCGCGCCGAGGACTGAGGCAGGAATGCCGCTGATGCAGGCGTTAAAGACCCGCAGCAGTACCAGGGAATTCAGTCGGAAAGATCTGTCTCTGCAGACCCTTTCGGATCTGCTCTGGGCGGGATTCGGTATCAGCCGTGCTGACGGAAAACGCACTGCGCCTTCCGCGCGCAATATGCAGGAAATTGATATCTATGTAGCCAAAGCCGCCGGGCTCTTTCGTTATAACGCCAAAGACAATGCCTTGGAACTGATCATTCCTGAGGATATCCGTGAGGCTACCGGAAAACAGGATTTTGTAAAAACTGCTCCGATCAATCTGATCTATGTCGCTGACCTGGCCAAGACGGGAAAAACAGGGGACCGGACGGATTCCTGGGTGGCATTGGATACGGGGTTCATCGCCGAGAATGTATACCTCTTCTGCGCTTCCGAAGGTCTAGCCACAGTGGTAAGGGGAATGTTTGATTCTGAGAAACTAGCAAAGACAATGAGACTAAAGCCTGACCAGAAGATCATCCTTACCCAAACCATAGGTTATAAACCGTAGACGCTTTATATAACCTGCGCTATTAGATTGATTTACAACTATAATATTTATTCGCAATAAAAGGAGAAAGAAATTTTAAGTTCATAAATAGTTATTAATGTTTGAGTTAAGTAAAGCGTCTACAGTTATTGCTTGCGTATCTTGGAAAGTGTGATAAACTGAAGAAGTAGAAGATTAGAAAATCTTTAGCTGACAGGACCGCATAAAGAAGACTGCTAACCTTTGTGCGGTTTTTTATTTTAGCTGAACACTTAAAAAAGGTGAAGAGACATGAAAAAAATCAGGACATCGAATAAGGGCAGGAAATGTAAACGCCACGGGTGCTTGCATATTTTGAGTATTTATAATCATGAAGAATATTGCCATATTCATCTCAGCGAGGGTTTTGAAATACCCAAGCTCAGGCAAGAAAACTAAGGACGGTTTTAACTTTTGTTCAGAGGCGCCGCAACACTTCGGCGCCTTTTTTGTTGAGCTGCGAGGGTTACAGCGGTATAATCACACAGGAGGTTCCTTATGCCCAGAGCTAAAATAATTTGCACATTAGGCCCCGCATCAGCGCAAAAGAGCGTGCTCTTAAAAATGATGCGTGCCGGGATGGATGTTGCCAGGTTAAATTTCTCACACGGAAAGCTTGCTAAGTGTTTGAATTGGATACGCTTGATAAGAGAGCTCAATCAAAAATATCGCCGGCGGATAAAGATACTGGGAGATCTGGAAGGCTATCGCATCAGGATCGGCAGGCTGAAAGGTGGCGAGCCGATCAAAGTCAAAAGAAATCAAGTCATTTGGTTGACCCAGGAGGATATCTTGGGAGAAGCCGGCCTCATGCCGTTTGATTACCGAGGTTCTTTAAGTCTGATAAAAAAAGGCCAGCATATTTATATCGATGACGGTAATATCGCGCTTAAGGTCGAAGCTATCGAAAAAAAGCGGCTCAAGGCCAGGGTGATGATCCCCGGCTTGATCAAGGAACGCAAAGGGATCAATATGCCGGATGTCCGGCTTGACTTTATTGGATTGACCGCAAAAGATAAGGCGGATATCCGTTTTTGCGCGGAACATAAGATTGATTATATCGCCCAGTCTTTTGTCCGAAGTAAGGACGATATCCTGGTTATCAAAGAATACCAGAAGAATTTTACCCATCACTGTCAGCTCATCGCTAAGATCGAAAACCGGGAAGGGATTAAGAATATTGACGGGATAATCAAAGTTTGCGACGGGATCATGATCGCCCGGGGCGATATGGGTATATCTATTCCCATCTACGAGGTGCCGATCGTCCAAAAAGTGATAATCAAAAAATGTAACCAGGCCAAAAAATTCGTTATCACTGCTACTCAGATGTTGGAGAGTATGACTGAAAATCATATTCCCACCAGAGCCGAGGTCTCCGATGTGGCTAATGCAATCCTGGATGGTTCGGATTACTTGATGCTTTCCGCAGAAACCGCTGTCGGCTTGTATCCTGCAGGTTGCGTGGAAATGATGAACAAGATCGTCGTTTTTACCGAGAAAGCGAATCCGGGAAGATGAAGGTCGGCTATTTGGTGCTGCCCGCAAAAACAAAGGGAGGAAACTTGAAAAATTTTTTTATCTCAGCAGCGATCATGTTCTGTTTTGTTTTTTTGACCGGCATGTCAGGCATGGTGCCGGCCAGCTATTCTCCCGAAGTAAACGCTTCCTATGACCAATTAAAGACTGAATTGCAGCAAAAGGGTTTTGATATCCAGAAGATGACTGATGCGGCCAAGCCTGTCAAAGACCTGCTTGCTCAGGGAGTGAAAAAAGAGGAGGTAAAGAGATTCGTGCTGGACCTGTACGACAAAAATCTCGATAAGGAATCTTTTAAGGATTCACTGGCTTCGGTCTCTGAGTTGGTCAGAGACGGAGAGGCATATAGAAAGGCACGCAATTTAGTTTCTTCAACTATTGATAAGGCGCAGAAGCAGGGTTTAAAAGGCAAAGAAATGGCTAAAAAGGTCAGCGAAACAATCGCAGAGCGAAAGTCGCAGCTGGAAGGGCTTAAAAGTGAGGGTATGGCCCGGGCGAAAAGAACGAAAGAGGGGATTGCTTTGGGTCAGCAGGACGCTCAGGGAAAGTCATTCTGGGATTTCTTTAAGGGCAAACCCCAACCTCAACCCCAGGCTGTGGCGTCGAAACCTCAGCCGGCAAGCCCAAGCCAAACCTTTGCTGTCTCCGGTCAGCAGCCGATCAGTGACGTGGCTAAAGACCTTGATAATGCGATCAGGCCAATACTGAAAAACCTTTTCTCGGACGCGCGGATAATTTCTGAGTCAAAATCTGCGCAAACTAAGGCTGACGGAGAGGTTTTAGAGAACTTTATCATATACAAAGTTAAGAAAAATCTCATCGTTCAAGACGGTTATGCGCTGCATTCTGCGTTTCGCAGCGCTGGGTTCGCTTCAAGCCCCAGACTGGGAAGCAAGCCTTCGGAGTGGCGCGGCAACGTGGCTATGTCTCTGATGAGAACAACTTCTTTAAGACCCTATTCATTGGTGATCAATGTGGACACCAACAAACAACAGATAACCGTAGAATCGTATAAGACGGGCTCAAAGTACGACCGATTGATGTAGACGTGAAAAAAAAGGAGAAGCCATGAAAGCCGGGATCAGATGCTACTGCATTTTCGTCTTTGTATTCGCTTTGCTCTTTATGCAAGCACCGCACAGTCAGGCTGCTGAACAGAGTTCATCCCATGAATACAGCCCTGTTGAATGGAGCTATCAGGGAAATGCGGTTCCGGAAACATATTGGACTCCATATTTGCCGCTCGCTCAGCAGCTGATCAGGTTCAAGATGGGTTTTCGTTTTTCTACTGGCACGATCGGGGTAAAATGCCCGATAAAACTGACATTTAGTTATGACCCGGCAAATGCTCAGTCAGGAAAAGACCTGCCAATCAAGATAAAGGCCGAAACCATAGGCGCAAGCTACAACACCTTTGAGAGCGCTTTTGGATTGCATCTTCCTAATGAAATTCAGATAGGTTTTATCGGTATAGCCGGAGTGCCGGATATTCTGCCCTGGTGGACTCTTCCCTGGGACTTATGCGAACTTCTCGGTAAGGTCCCCGGCCTTCCTGATGCGGTCACGGATAAAATCGGAATTGCCTGCAGCGCTATTCAGAACGTCGGGGTAAACATGGATACCAAAGAAGCGCTGCCTTTGCCGGGGGTAAAAAGTTTCCACGACGCCCGCACGCTTATGGAGGTTGATCTTTCTGAAGCTATTCCCGATTCTGCCAAGCAGGGCTTAGCCATCAAGCTGTATAATTCCATAAGCAGTTATTTTGGTTCAGCCGGCATGAGCGAGCTTTTGCTGATGATCAGGCTGGCGAAAAATCTGGCCAATGAGGATGCGGCAAGAGATTTTTTGACCGGCCTTTGCGGAAGCGCAGTGGATAAATTGACCAGCTTTGCCAAGATCTCAGTTGCCGGAGATCCCTATTTCAGCGTTGAAGGCGTGGAATTGCGCATGAATGTCCGCATGTACATTCCCGGAGGTAAAGGAAGCGGTACATACCCGCTCGTATTCACGGCAAACAACCAGGAAAAGACGGTTACCTTTAAAGATATCACTCCGTTTATCGGCTCCGGTGATAAGCTGGTCGTCGTCGTAGACAGCATGACCTATCAGTTCAAATTAAAACAGGGCTTGACTCCCCAGATAGGTATTTCGCTTGCGACCATAAACGTGGATTCGAACGAAAAATATGTCTCCCTTGCCAGCGCAAAAAAAGATTTTTCCGAGGGCGAATATAAACTGGAGATCCCTTTATCGCCGTCAACGGATATCAATCAGGGTCTAAGGGTTAATTCCGGATGTACCTCGATGAGCGTAGTCTGGGCCAGCCCCTTTGTGCCGCTTAAAGGGACGGTAAAGGTTTTTGACGGAAATACGCAGGTTAAGATTCTGACTGAAAGCAGTTTTAAAAATGCGCACAATGTGATCGTCCCCGGGCTTACGCAGGGTAAAAATTACCGCTTTGTCGTGGATTGCGTCAACGACCAGGGACAGCAGATTCCCGCAGGAGAAATATCCGGCTCAACCCGGACCAATGACTGCCCGATGAGGATAGAAAATCCTTCCGACGGAGCGTTGACGCTTTCCGGCCCTTCTGCCGAAGCCGGGCAGGATTGGGTCCAGTTATCCTGGACAACCAACCGGGCTGCTTCTACCGAGGCATTTCTTTCGCCATCTCAGGATATTTCGGTAAATTATATTGCCTCGATAAAAAAGCAAAGCGGAGAAGTTATCACCGGATGGGCTACCCGCGGAGGATTGCGCGAATTTGTTACGGAACATTCTATGCGTATGACTGGACTTGACCCGGGCACGACTTACTATTACAATCTGCGCTCCTGGACTTTTCAGGATAATGATGAGACTAAACAGGACACCGGAAAGGTCGGTTATGTGGGACAGGTTGCCACTCTTCCTCCGCCTCCTCCGATAACTACTATAGTCGACGCTTTGCAGGGAAACACCGCAATGAAAAACGTTCCTATTGAGGTCTGGAAACAGGCAGGCGCAGGCCCGGTGATGACCGTGACAACCGGCAATGACGGCCGCACTCCGCCGGTACCTCTGGATATCGGCATTCCATACGTTATGAAAATCAGGAATCAGGAGTGCTTTAAAGACGCGGATTCATCTCCGATAACCGCAACCGGAGACCCGTATCAGCAGGACATTGACCATGTGTTTATTACAGCGGCATATAAGCCGCCGCCGGGAGCATATGTATTTGACCGAAAAGGCCAACCCATAAGCGGAGCAACGGCTACTATGCAAACGCCTGCCGGTCAGACACTCACCACCACGACCGATGCCAACGGATATTTTATTTTTACGCCGGCTTACATACCGCCGTCATCTACGACCATCACCATAGCCAAACAAAATTACGTTACCAAGCAGGTTCAGGCAAAGGTCGAACCATGCGTTGCCACGCGCAAAATGACTATCGAAAATGTTACCCTTGATTCTGTCTTTGCCACAGTCAATATTTCCGTAAAAGATTCCGGTAATGCCGCGATCAATAATGCAGCGGTAGTGGTCAAAGAAGGCAATACCCAACTCGCCAGTTTATCCACCAACGCGCAAGGCAAGGCGAGTTTTACCCATAATTTTAATGACAACAATGCTAATGCCCATAACCTTATGATCACGGTAACGCCTGCGCAGGCAAGCGGCATCAAACCGAATACAAAGGCAGTTTCGACTATCGGCGGCTCAACGCAGGATGTGGAGATCATGTGTTTAAAACCTGCTCCTCCACCGGCAATCCCTCCGTTCGGCGCTGAGCAGTTAAACTTGAGGGTCGAATCTGTTGCCGGGACAACTGCTTTGGTAAAATGGAATAAATATCCCTCTGCCGGAACGTTCGGAAAATACACGGTTTTTAAGGCAGCAAACCTTACGGCAATGACAGGAGCCGTGGTCAGTACGATCGCGGATATCAATACCACCGAATACAGGATAAACAATCTGGCAGGTAATACGCAGTATAAATATATCCTGATCATCTATTCTCCGAGCAACCAGGCATTGGTGGGTCCGGTAGCAGTCAATTTTAAAACAACGGCGACTGCTCCTGCAATAAGCAATTTCAGGATATTGCCTGAGACAGTAGAAGCAGGCCAGAACGTCACTGTCAGCGCGACTCTTACTGACCCTGATTCACAAGTGAAAAAAGCTGTTCTCAAACTGATTAAAGAGGGGACTAAAACAGAAAAGGCGCTTGTATCAAAAGATTACGCTTCGAATAACGTCCAGTTCAGCTGCACGTTTAGCGTTAGTGCCGCCGATATAGGCAAGTGTGCAATTTTATTGGAAGTAAGCGATGAGGCAACGACCGTCGGGCAAGACTATACGATGATGGTGGTTGCGCCAAAAGAGGAAACAACAGTAAAAGAAGAGATCCAAAAGCAAGAGGAGCCGGAAGAACAAAAGCCAGAAGAGCAAAAGCCGCAGGTATTGAAACCAAGGCCGCAGAAGCCGCAAGCCTTAAAGCCGCCGGCAGAGCAGCCACCGGCACAGCAGCCGCAGGAACAGAAACCAATAGAGCAGCAAATTCAAGCGCAAAACATCCAAGAGCAGCAACCCGCAGGAGAATTGCCTGTTCTGGAGAAAACTCTGCTTAAATTTATCAGCAAGCCTTCCAGCGCCTATGTTAATAAAGAATACGCCATTAAGTTAGGAGTACGCAGCCTTAAGGGCAAACTCTTGGAATCGAGATTCAGCCTTGATTGGGGCGACGGCAAAAAGGATCAGTGTGAAACAGAGATTTCTTTAAACCATGTATACCAGAAGGAGGGCAAATATACGATTGCCGCAACAGCCTCGCTTAAAACATCCGGCGGTTTTATTGCCCCTGGACCGATAACTTCAGAGGTTACAGTCAAAGTCAAGCCGCCGACTGTTCTGCTTTCAAGGGGCGCAAGCAAAGCCGGTGTGCCGGGCTATAACTTTGTGATAAAAGTAGTAGAAGGCTCATACCCGGTCCAATCCTGGATGTTTTCTTTCGGCGACGGAAAGAGCGAGTCAGGCAAGGCAGAAGTAGCTAAGACTATTAATCACCTATACCCCGGCCCGGGAGAGTACAAGGTCGAGCTTTCGGTAACTGATAAAAGCAACGCAGTGACAAAGAAATCATTGAATTTGAAAATAATGCCTCCGCCTGCGCCAAAAATCACGGGAGGCAAGACTTCAACCGGGATTGAGCCGAATGTAGCCGGGCTTTTTTGTTGAGGCAAAGGAATTGAGGCTGTATAACATTACGTAGAAACTGTTCCTGCTGTGGGCATAGAGAGGAGTAATATGAACAAAAAAACCATTATTTTGATATCAGCGATTTTATCAATGACTTGCTTAGCGTTTGCGCAGTCGCAAGAGAATATCCCTCCAGAATTTGCCGTTGTCGAACTGGTTTCTAATGATTTGCCTCAATCTATAGAATTTTGGACACAAGCTTTTTGTCCGGATAGCGGGAGAGCTATGGAATACAAGGTTCCGGTCGGTTATCGGGTAGAGTCCTGTAAAGGCGGGCCGGTAGGTTCTCACGGCGGTTGTTCTTTTTGCGGAATGTCAAAGATCAAACTGGTAAAAGGGGAAGATGATGTTTATTCCGAGAATGGCGTTTGCGGTCCGGCGGTTAATCAAGCTTGGTCTTCAGAGCCAACTTCCGGTCTTTGCGACCAAGGAACTCTTGACGGGATCGGTTGTTATTCCAGCTATAAAGGCGGCTGTAATTGGTGCTGGACTTGCGGTAAAGGCAGAGGAAAGGTCACCTGTTGCGGTAAAGAATAAACCCAGGGGGCGCTTCTGGGGTTTCTAAGCAGGGGGGGACATGGCTGATGGAAGATTTTTATGAGGGCAAAAAGTTATTTTTTCACACGGCCGGAAGTAAAAAAGGAATTTGATCTTAAAAAATAAGAAATGGAAATAGGGAAATAGGGGTGGCTCGAAAAGGGACACCCTTGGCCTCTCGGGGCCGAAGTAGCCCGCAAAAACATCGACAATCCAAACGCAGCTTTATTTACGTGCGGGTGATACTCGAAGGTATGGAGTAGATGGAATAGTATGATAGACATTGGAGGATAAATGAGATCATCATATTTGTTCGTCTTTGCTTTTTTGCTCGTAAGCTCTTTTGTTTCGATTTGCGCCGCTCAGGAGATCACCGAAGAACAGGCGGTATCCATTGCCGGTTCTACGCAGGATGTAAAGGATTTAATGAATTTTTCTATGGATGTAAAGACGTTAGTCTTTAAGACCGGCGGCTGTGATATGATCAAGCAGGTCAGCGGTGAAATTGTAAAGTGTACCCAGGAAATCGATAAGCCTGCCTGGGTCGTTGTGTATCATAGGGAAGACGCATGGCAGTCTGCAAAGGCCATAGCCCTTAAATTCGGGATAGACGCGAGGACAGGCGAGATCCGGTCGCAATATCCGGGATCAGAGTATATAAAAAACAAAGGTTTCTGTAAAACAGATCAGGATTGCGTGCTTCATTATACGCTTTGCGGTTGCGTAAATTATATAAGTGCGGGGTTTGAGCCGTCAAGTATTGTGTATGAGATGTGTAATCCTTCAGGGCTGGGGCTGGGGTTAAACTGTACATGTATAAACAATACGTGTAGTCAAGAAAGAGAAAAGGAATAAAGAGGCCTTTCCCCGAGGTTTTGCGTGGGGCGGTTCATGGAACTTTAGAACTATCATGGTTAATTACCGCAACATCGATCTTCATAAGATCGCACGCTCGGCGATAGAGAAATACGGGTTTGATTTTATACCCGGGCAATTGGTGATCGATGAGATCAATGCCATTACTCCAAAGCAGTTCCCGGATGATCCCCAAGCCGGGGTCAGGGATCTGCGCGGGCTTCTTTGGTCGTCGATAGATAACTCGGAATCTCTGGACCTTGATCAGTTGGAATACTGCGAGCGCAGGGCTAACGATGAGATCATCGTCAAGGTCGCTGTTGCTGATGTTGATTTATTCGTCCCGAACAGGTCCCTTACCGACATTTACGCCGGGGGTAACGCAACTTCGGTCTATGCAGGCATCGATGTTTTTCCTCTTTTACCGCACCGTTTGTCGACAAACCTTTCTTCTTTACTGCCTGAAGTCGATCATTTTGCTCTGGTCGTTGAATTCGGCGTTTTCCCCGACGGAGAGATCGGCCCGGGCACGATCTATCAGGCGGCCATCCGCAACAAAGCAAAACTTGTCTATGAAGAGATCGGCAGCTGGATCGAAGGTAAAACCGGTATTCCCGCATCAGTCGCCCGCGTTGCCGGCCTAAAGGAGCAGTTAGAGTTACAGAATGAAGCCGCCGAACGCCTGAGCAAATTTCGCATCGAGCAGGGAGCTCTTGAATTTGAGACAATTGAAGCCAAGCCTGTCATCCGCGAAGATAAAGTCGTGGATCTGCTCATCCAGGAAAAGAACGTCGCGAGGTCGATCATCGAGAATTTCATGGTAGCTGCCAATGTCACCATGTCGCAATTCCTCAAAAATGCCGGAGTCCCGATGCTCCAGCGGGTCGTGGTTATTCCCAGGAATTGGCCGGGGATAAGAGAAGTCGCTCTTTCTTATCATGAATCATTGCCGATTCAGCCTGATTCCAGGGCGCTGGCTCAGTTTTTGCATAAAATAAAAATTGCAGAACCTGAGACCTTTCCCGACCTTTCTTTGACTATCGTAAAATTGTTGGGGCCCGGGGAATATGTGATGCTCCAGCCGCAGGCAACTTCTCCTGGGCATTTCGGCCTTGCGGTCATGGATTATACTCATGGGACAGCGCCTAACAGGCGTTATGCCGATCTGATCATTCAAAGGCTTTTGAAAGCGGTTTTGGACAAGCAGCCTTGTCCGTATAGCCGGGATGAATTGATCGGATTTGCCGCACATTGCACAGATCGCGACCAAGCCGCCAAAAAGGTCGAGCGTTTCATGCGTAAAGCAGCTGCCGCAGTATTGTTAAGCGATCAAATAGGTAAATCATTTGACGCGATAGTCACCGGTGCGTCCGATAAGGGGACGTATGCGCGGATCATAACGCCTCCGGCTGAAGGCAGGGTCATGCGCAATGCAAAAGGATTGGTTGTCGGCATGAAAGTCCGGGTCCGTTTGATCGGTATGGATCCTTATAAGGGCCAGATCGATTTCGAAAAAGAAAAATAGAAAAAAACGGGGTCAGAATTGTTTTTCAAAAACGGGGTCAGAATTATTTTTGACACCTTGGCGCCGAAACACTCAGGCGCCTTTTTTGTTGAGGTGTGGTACTTGTAGCGGTATAATAAAACTGTCATTCGCACGGAGTTTTGCGAAGGCGTTTGATGGGTTGAGTGTCTAAACCATATTACAAAGAAAGGTGTATATGAAAAAAAGAAAAATCGCTGTATTGGCATGGTTGTGTTTGATAACTTCTGTTACTTTTGCTTTTGGGGCGGAAACTGCAAAAGCCGTTAAGCTGCCGGCTCCGAGGACAAAGGGAGGAATGCCGCTGATGCAGGCATTAAAAGAGCGTAAGAGTGGACGGGACTACAATCAGAAAGATCTTTCTCTTCAGACCCTCTCTGATCTGCTCTGGGCAGGATTCGGTGTTAGCCGTGCTGACGGAAGGCGCACCGCTCCTTCAGCGGCTAATGTACAGGAGATCGATATCTATATAGCTAAAGCCGACGGGCTTTTTCGTTATAATGCGCAGGAAAATGTTTTGGAACTGACCGTTTCCGAGGATATACGTGAAGTCACCGGAATACAGCCTTTTGTAAAAAGCGCCCCGGTCAATCTGATCTATGTCGCTGACATGTCAAAAAAAGGAAGATTCGGGGCACAGAAGGATTCCTGGTCGGCAATTGATACGGGGTGCATCACAGAGAATGTATACTTGTTCTGCGCTTCCGAAGGTCTATCCACAGTGGCGAGGGGATTGTTTGACCCTGAGGAACTCTCAAAGGCAATGCAATTAAGGCCGGACCAGAAGGCCATTCTTACGCAAAGCATAGGTTATCCGAAAGAAAACTAAGGGACGGTTCTCATTTATTTCAAAAGGCGCCGAAACAAATGGGCGCCTTTTTTGTTGAGAGCTGATTAGAAAGGCGGTATAATTGAACAAAGATGAAGTAGGTGGGATGAGAAGAGCGATCCTTCTGCAATTGGGCTTACTGCTGGCAATGGTGGCATTAGTTCTCGTTGGTGTGATTATCGCAGACCGCGTCCTTATACAGCCCCGGGAACACAATTCATTAAAGGCGTTGGTGGTTTGGAAAGCGGTTGGAGGCGTGATAGGTTATGTTTTGGTGGTTTTTAACTTTGCCTTGAGAATGCTGCTTGCGGAGGATGTGGGCTCGTTCATCGGGAATTTGTTCAGGCAGACGACAAAACGGTAGACAGGCGCTGCCTGCGGATTTTGACGATCCGCAGCTTTTAGAGGAAGTAAAGGATATATGGCTGGAGTGAGAAGAGAGGGAAAATGACAAAAAAAGGTTTAGTTATATCGGGTTTAGTAATCTTATTTCTTAGTTCCTTATGTTTCGGAGAGACTGTTATTAAAAATGTCACGATTTTTAAGCATGCCGCATCCGGTTTTTATATGGAATTGTATCCTGAGTATAGGAAAGGCGAAACTTTGATTAAGAAACAAGGGTTAATTGGAGCAAAAAGTGCCGAGAGTACGATTTTCAGCGTAAAAAATTCTGAGAGAAACGGCATGGGGTGCGGAGATATCGGTTTTGTTATATCTTTCGAGAAAATAGATGAAACGGGAAAGAAAAAAATAAAAGATTTTTATGGTTTTGGCCTTAGGCATCCCCGTAATACCGAGATAGAAAATATCCTGCACAGTAATTCCCCCCAGATAAACTGGGAAGTTTATTTTTACGAAAGGGAAGAAGAAGACAGGCATCTGGATTATTATGCGTTTTTTCCTCAGGAAAAAAATGAACTGTTAATAAGGATCTCTTTCTGTTATAAGAAAAGAGTTATGGATATTATGAAAGAAAAAATAAAAGATATGATTTCTACAGTAAAAATAACTGATGTGAAGGGGACAAACTAGCAAAGTAGGCGACGTCCCTATTGCTCCGGGGACCTTGAGCCCCAACAACTTACAAAACCGTTAAAATTTTTTTGAGGCTGGATACCAATCCGGCCTTTTTTATTTGAAAATTCCTGTTAGATTTTCCCCTTTCATGCGTCTATTGTAGTAGAGGATATCAAAAGCTATGATATCTTCATGAACAGTATTGGCGCGGGAGGAGGACAATATGAGCAATGTCATTTCGACGGATTTTGTGGGAAGTAAGATATACGAACTGCGAGGTAAACGGGTGATGTTGGATAGAGATTTAGCCCAGTTATACGGAGTCCAAACCCGAGTGTTGAATCAGGCTGTAAGACGCAACAAAGAGCGTTTTCCTGACGATTTTCTGTTTTCCTTAAGCCGCCGGGAGATCATGAACTTATCACAAATTGTGATAAGTTCACGGATTAAACATGCGCCAAATGTCTTTGCGTTTACGCAGGAAGGGGTGGCAATGCTTTCGAGCGTGCTGCATAGTGAAAGAGCCGTTAAAGTCAATATCCAGATAATGCGTGCTTTTGTGATGATGCGCCGGGTCGGTTTGACCTACGTGGGGTTGAAACGAAAGATAGAAGAAATGGAACGTAAATATGATAGGAAATTTTTGGTCGTTTTTGAGGCGATCAGACAACTGCTTGAACCGTTGCCACTGCCGTCCGAACCTAAGAAGCCGCCGATAGGTTTCAGCAGGGACTAAAGCCGGCTCATCTATAATTGCCGCCTTTTTTGTTTAAAGGAAAGATAGTTATTGTTTTAACACCTTGCCCGTGTTAAAATCATAAAAATTCACCTGATTTAGGATAGGATATCCTGAATGAAGATACGGGCAAAAAAAATTTTGCTTATTTTTTTCATTACAGTTTTACTTCTGTCTGCGTTGTATCAGGTTCTTGTAATACAGGCCGGGAATGTATTTGTTTCTAATCTTCGGCGCCTTACCGGGCAAACTGTTTCAATAAAAACTCTTACCTGCCTGCCTCCTTGCAACTTTCACCTTAAAAATCTTGAGATTGGCGAACGTAAAGACCAGAGGTATTTTTCCGCTGAGAGGATATCGATCTCTGTATCGCTTCTTGCTTCTTTATTGCAGCGTCAGCCTGTTTTTACAGAGATACTCGTCTTCAAACCCGGATTGTATTTTGAACGGGAAGAGCCTGCGAAATATCCGGCTCGAAAGCCCGGTGCGCATAATGCTGTTTTTGCGCCAAGTCGGCTGGACATCTCAAACGGCACCGTAGAATTTATTGACCGCATGACGCCGGCCGGAAAAATCGGGATCACCCTTTCCCGGGTTATTGTTCGGGCAGTGATCAAAAACAACAAGCCTTCAGCCGGGATTGTTACGTTCAAAGCAGATGCCGATCTTCTCCTGGGGCCGCAGTCTCCGTCTGGCAGGATCAGTTTGCATGGCCGAACGGATCCGGAGTCCGGCGTGGCAAAAGCCAGGCTCGAAATAAAGAATGTCGATGGCCTATATCTCTACCCGTACTACGCACAGTGGCTTGACGTTGAGAAGGCGCATTTCCAGAAAGCGCTTTTGGATCTTTCGGCAGACATAACCGGTACCGGAAAAAAGTTTACAGCTTCCTGCAGGCTCGAACTGACCGAAAATCAGTTTATGCCGCTGGCTCAAGGCCGGGAGCCTGACCGGCCGCAGAAACTGGCAATGCTGGTCATAGATATATTAAAAGCGCTTGATAATAGAAGGGCGTTTGTGGATTTTAGCATCCGATTTGACGCCGATAAACCTCAGCTTGATTGGACGCCGTTGGCAGACGCGCTCCAGGAAAAGATAAAAAAGGGGGTCGCGATCAGGCCCGCAGAGATTCGTGATGTGCTCAAACTTCCTGAGTCGCTGATCAAAGGCACCGTCGGGAAACTGGGGGGGATGACCAAAAGCATCATGGGCCAGACTATGGAACTTGAACAACAGCTGCAGCAATCCATACAGGACACTTTTATAAAAGTCACTCCGAAGCAGGGTAACTAAGATATAAGGGGGCGTATGAGAGTAAAACTTATAGCTCAGAACAGTGATTTCCGGCAGCTCTGGTTGAGCCAGCTGGTCTCTTCGTTCGGTGACCGCATCACTCAGATGGCATTGTTAACGCTTTTTCTTATTTCCGGTAATGATAACGGAGGTAAAGTCGCTGTAATAACGTTTTTTACTCTGCTGCCTTATTCGGTATTCGGGCTGCTTTTCGGAGTGATGGCTGACCGGTTCTCCCGCAAATACCTCATGGTATCCGCTGATTTCCTGCGGGCAGCCCTCTTGGTTATCGTGGCTTTTTCCTGGGCGATGAACCGCAGTACTGATTTTGTCTTTCCGGGAGTTTTTATCCTCGGGACGCTTACCGCGCTTTTTTCGACCTCAAAATTGGGGCTTTTGACGAATATAGTAGATAAAAAAGACCTCGTCGAGGCAAATTCAATCGTCGCTACAACAGCTACCGTTACCACGCTTATCGGGACGTTCTTTGCCGGCGGCATAATCCGGATTACAGGGGAAACCGCCGGGTTTTTTATCAATGCGGCTACATACGTCATCTCAGCGCTCTTACTGCTGCAGATGGCCGTGCAGTCAAAGCCACAGGAGGCTCCTGGGTTGCAATCGTTTGACGCGCTGTTCGAGGATTTTTCTTCGGGTCTGCGGTTCATCAGGAGGCACAGGCTGATAAAAAATCTCATAGGATTAAGCTGCGTGTTTTCAGTTACAAGCGGATTCGGTTATATCCTCATCCTTAACTACTGTTCACAGACTCTGCGCTTGAGCTCGCAGGGGTTGGGGCTTGTCCTTGCCAGTCTGGGCCTTGGAATGGTGCTGGGCGGGCTTATTCTTTATAAGCGCAAAGACAAAGTCAATTACGACCGCGCTTTATATTTATCTTTTCTTATCCTCGGGGTTTTCTTAAGTATTTTTCTTGCTCATCCGGGATTTTATGGGACGATAGCGATCCTGTTCTGCGCGGGGGTCGGAGGTGCGATCCTGACGATAACCCTTGATACCATCGTCCACCATATAACGCCCGATGAAGCCCGGGCAAAGGTCTTTGCTGCGCGGACTGCCATTACCAATACCGTGTTCCTTGTGTCGTTGCTTTTGGTCGGGTTGGCGATCAAGTCGATTCCTGCGGTGACGATGCTGGCAGCACTGGGATGTATAAGTATTATTTTCTTTCTTGTCATCTATCTTCCGCGCCGGGGCTGGACGTATCGCCTCGTACGCCTTACGGTGTGCGTATTAATGAAATTTTTGTTCAAGATGCGCGTCAGCGGACAGGAAAACATCCCCGGGACAAGGAAGCTTATCCTTGCAGGCAACCACACCAGCGTCTTAGACGGGATCGTTGTTGCCTGCGCCTACCCAAGGCGGGTGTATTTTATGACCGCTGATACCAGTTTTCAAGTAAAGCCCTGGGGATGGGTGCTTTCCTGGTTAGGATACATCCCGGTTAACCGACAGGGGTTTACCAAAGAAGCCATTGCCAAGGCAGTCAGTCTGCTCAAGTCCGGAAACACCATCGGCATATTCCCGGAAGGAAGGATAACTCCCGACGGCAGGATCGAAGAGGGAAAACGCGGCGTGGCGCTTATTGCCCGGCTGGCCAATGCCGATATACTTCCGTTCGCAATCGAAGGCGCGTACGAGGCGTGGCAGGTGCCTAAAAAGAAGATCAAACGTTTTCCTATTGAGCTGAGGTTTTCCCAGGTCGTAGATTCAAGCAAATTCGATGTCCAGGAGGAACTGGTTCAGGAAGTTATGAATGAGGTCTCCAAAGTCAAGCTGGAACTTGAGCGCGAAGGCTACCTGCGCGTCGATCCGGACGAGATCGTCAAATACCTAATTAATCCGGGATAGGCGCTATGAACGAAACAAGCGGATTTCTGGCCACGCCGGATAACGAAAAAATAAGTTACCGCCATTGCTGCGCGGGAAAAGACACGGTGGTGATCGTTTGCCATGGTTTTTACAACAGCAAGGACAGCGATTATCTGGTCTCTTTGACCAATGCGCTGAGCTCAGAGTATGACGTCTTTGCATTCGACCTGCGCGGCCACGGCAAAAGCAGCGGCCTGTTTGCCATGACCAGCCGCGAGGAAAACGATCTGGCTGCTGTCCTGGACCATCTTAAAGGAAAATACCGCAAGGTCGGCATGATCAGTTTTTCAATAGGATCGGCGATCGCGATCAATGTACTGTCAAAACGAAACGATGTGCAGTCGCTGATATGTATCAGCCCGGTCAGCGATGTGTCCAGGATCGATTACCACTTCTGGGATCTGGATATCGCCAATGACTTAATCTATACGCTTTTTACGTCGTCTGGAAAAAAAGCCAGAGGGGTGCGCCTCGGGCCGTTCTGGCTCTGGAAGGAAAAGCCCGCGGAGAATGTCAAGAAGCTGCAGATACCAGTGCTTTATATACATGGCTCCAAAGATTGGGTGATCCGGCCGCACCATTCCCGGAGGCTTTACGCCAACACCCGCTCAAAGAAAAAATTCGTGTTTATCGAAAACGGCACGCATGCAGAATACCTGCTGCGTGACCACTACCAGGATATGCTTGTGCTTATCAAGGATTGGTTTAGCCAAACCATCGACTAAAAGGAGAGAGAATGAAAAGTTTTTTCATCACCCTGACTCAGCTGATATTTTCGCTTCTGATGTATTCCATGGGCACGCTTTTCTTCGGCATAGCGCTGGTGCCGGCGCTGGCCATCGTATTTAAGGCCTGGCAGTTCGCGCAGGCGCTTCATCCGCTTTCGCGGTATTTCCTTATCGGCCTGTCGATTTCAGCCGGCTTTATCGTTTTCGGGCTTTCGCTTATCCTTGTGGTCGGCTTGACCCGGACACTGCTGTTTATCCGCCTCAAAGAGGGCAATTATTCGATTTTCTCCTGGCAGGCTGTAAAGTGGGCGTTCGTAAGCAGCCTGTATTTACTGATCAATTTTACTTTCATGGATTTTGTGCTCCTGACGCCGTTTGCCAACTTGTTGTTGAGGCTTCTTGGAGCCAAACTTGGCAAGAACGTCCAGATAAACTCAAAATTCATCTTTGATGCCACTCTGCTTGAGATCGGAGATAACACCGTGGTCGGAGGAAGTGCTATCATCATCGGGCATATCGTCGAGCGCGGCATCCTGAAACTGAAAAAAGTAAAGATCGGCGCCAACGTAACTATAGGTTCTCATTCAACCATAATGCCCGGCTGCGAGATAGGCGATAACGCGATAATCGGAGCAGGAGCCGTCTTATTGAAGCACACCAAAGTGCAGCCGCGCGAGATCTGGTTCGGCGTGCCTGCTGAATGCATCAGGCACAGGCCTGTTCCGGCTCAATCAACGGAGGCAGGTAATGCGCAAGGCCAGCCTTAAAAACGTAACTATTATCGAGCTTCTGGTAGCGATAAACCGCAGGTTCTCGAACATCCCTGCAGTGCAGGCAAAGCGCGGGGACGGGTTCTACTCGATCTCGTACATCGATCTAGGCCGCCACACATCGGATACATCGTATACCTTGAAAACCCTGGGCGTAGAGTGGGGGGACAGGGTGGCGATCCTGTCTGAAAGCAGGCCAGAATGGTCGGTCGCATTCTTCGGCATAGTGTCCTGCGCCGGGGTTACTGTTCCGATGGACGCCAAGCTCAGCGACGCAGAGATAGAATTCATTCTCAATGACAGCGAGGCGAAATGCCTGTTCACTTCAGATCACTTTATCGAGCGCATCCTGGCTTTAAAGCCGAAGCTGAAATTTCTCAAACAGATCATTCTTTTCGACGACGCACAGGGCGAAGGGCTGATGTTCTTAAAAAATTTCAAAGTCCCCGAGAACGAGGTCTCCTACCGCGAGATAACGCCCGATGATATCGCGCTGACCGTCTATACCTCAGGCACGACCGGCACGGCAAAAGGAGTGCAACTGACATTCAAAAATCTTTTGTTCGAGGTGATGTCCTTAAATGATTACGTTGAGTTTAAACCCGGTGATCAGTTCCTGTCTATACTTCCGCTTAACCATATGCTGGAGCTTACAGGCGGGCTTATCGCTCCGTTATACGCAGGAGGCACGATAACCTACTGCGACAGCATAAAGCCGACGAATATACTCAAGCTCATGCAGGAAACAAAGACTACGACCATGATCTGTGTGCCGCTGGTCTTAAAGATGTTCCATGACAGCATCATCAAAAAGGCTGAAGGCCTGCCGGGGTTTAAGAAAAAGCTGTTTTTCGGCCTCATGGCTTTATCCAAGTTCCTGCTTAAATTCAAGATCAGCGTTGGCAGATCGTTTTTTGGAGCAGTCCACAGCCAATTCGGCGGCCGGCTGCGCTGTTTTGTTTCAGGCGGGGCACCGCTGGACCCTATAGTCGAGGAGAATTTTTCGGCAATGGGTTTCAACGTCCTGCAGGGTTACGGCCTCACTGAAACATCCCCGGTCATCACAGTCAATACCTTTAAGGAGCGCAAGTACGGCTCAGTGGGAATTCCGCTCAAAGGATTAGAAGTAAAGATCCTTCCGAACAGCGAAACCGGCCGCAAAGAAGGAGAAATAATCACAAAAGGGCCGCAGGTCATGCTTGGTTACTACAGGAACCCTGAGAAAACCGCTGAAGTCCTCAAAGACGGCTGGTTCTACACCGGAGACATCGGCTATTTCGATAAAGACGGTTTTCTTTTCATTTCCGGCCGCATCAAAAATATGATCGTGCTGGGTGCCGGTAAAAAAGTGTTCCCTGAAGAAATAGAAGAAGTCATGTCAGCCAGCCCTTTGATCAAAGAGATCTGCGTTCTGGGCCGGGTCGCAGACAGGGGCGCTCGCAAAGGCTGCGAAGAGGTCTATGCTGTAGTCGTGCCTAACTTAGATCCCTTCGCAAAAGAGGAAAGGGACAATAAGGAGATCGTAAAAAAGAAGATCAGCGAAGAATTATCGCGGCTGGGCGGGAACCTTGCCGAATACAAAAGGATAATGGATTTCGATGTCTGGTATGACGAGCTGCCCAAGACCTCCACCCGCAAGATCAAAAGAAAAGTATTGTTGGAGCTCATATCCAAAAAGCAGGCCGAAGAAGGGATTGAAAAGAAGGAATTTATCGAGTCCGCGCCGGTCCATGAGGATGAGTTGACGGTAAAGCTCAAGCAGATCGTTGCTGACCTGGTAAAAATGCCGATAGATCGGGTGAAAACCGACTCAAACCTATATAATGACCTGGGTGTCGATTCTTTGATGAAGGTAGAGCTTTTATCCGGGATCGAGAAACAATTCGGTGTGCATATCCCGGACCAAGCTGCGTACGAAATAAACACCTTCAGCGACGTAGCACGTTTCCTGAAGGAGTATAAGGCGGGGCGGAAGGACGACGAATCTATTTCAGAAGAGGATGTTTCCAGGCTGGTAAAGGATAATATTCTGTTGAAGATGACCAGAACGGCAACTTATTTTACCATGAGAACGTTCCTCATGCTGTATTTGAAGCTAGAGGCCGAGGGCTCTGAAAATATCCCGCCAGAGGGGTCATTTATTATCGGCGCGAATCATTCGAGCTTGCTGGATTTTCCTATCATATTCTGCAGCCTTTCGTACGCAAGAACGCGCAAGGTCATCGCGCCCGCAGCGCATGATTTCTTCTACACAAAACCTGTGCGCAGGATGCTGGTGGAGATGGGATTTAATACTTTCCCGTTCGAGCGCATGGGAAATTTCGTAAAAGGGCTTAAGATCTGTTCAAAGCTTATTCAATCCGGCAAATCCATCATACTTTTCCCGGAAGGAAGGCGTTCTGTCAAAGGGGAGCTGGGAAAATTCAAACCCGGGATCGGGTCGCTGGCTTTTGAGCTCAACATTCCGATCGTGCCCTGCTACATAAAAGGCGCGTTCGAAGTATTGCCCAAAGGCAAAGTCATCCCGCGCAGCCGGAATGTGACTATCATTTTCGGCAAGCCCTTGAGCATGGATGCATATAAAGGACTCGCGGCGGCAATGTCGAAATACGATATCTACGAACGCATCGTCGAAGATCTGCGCACCGCCATAGACGAACTGGGAAAAAACTAGGGGACGTTTCCAAGTAAATGCGATGGATAAAACAGCTTTAACGAAAAAAGTCAAAGAATTTGCTCTGGAATGCGGTTTAGACCTGATTGGTATCACCGGCCCTGAAGAATTCCGGGATTATATCGACCGGCTGGCCCCGAATGCCTATATGTATGAGCCGGGGTATACCAAAGACCGCGTGGAAAAATGGAGTAAAATGGCGCAGCCAAAAGAAGTCATGGCTGAAGCCAGATCAGTTATCGTGGCAGGATTTTATTATTTGACCGGCGATACCGTGGATGCGACAGCTTCCGGCAAGCCATGCGGCAGAATAGGAAGAGTCCTCACGCACGGACATTCCGGCGTTTATAAACGCATCGTGAAGCTGGCTGAATTCCTGACGAACCAGGGCTTTCAGGTCAAGGGCGGCATACACCGTAAATCTGCTGCTGTCAGGGCCGGGCTGGGATTTATCGGTAAAAATACGTTAGTCAATAATGCAAGGTTCGGTTCATGGGTGGCGTATCAGGTTTTAGTCACTGACGCGGAATTAGAATTTGATGCGCCGTGCACAGTGAATGGCTGCGGAAACTGCCGGATCTGCGTGGACAAATGCCCCACAAACGCATTATTTGAGCCTTATAAACTTGATCCCCGCAAATGCATTACTTATATATTGAACCAGGAGAAAATTCCTCCGGAGTTCCTGGAAAAAATAGGAAACCGCATACTTGGCTGCGATATCTGCCAGGATGTCTGTCCCAAAAATAAAAACCTGGCCCCCAAGAGCGACGCGGAATCGGTACTGCCGGAAAAGATCGGGGTAAGCCCTTCGTTACTTGTGTTGCTTTCCATGAATGAAGAGACTTTCCGGTCAGAGGTGTTAGGAGGCATAGGAGAGAAGTTTTCGCAAAGCAGCAGCGGTTTTATCGAAGAGATGGTCCCGAACACATTCCAGAAAGCCGGCGGCAAGATAATGGTATATATGCGCAATGTCCTTTTGGCGTTGGGGAATATAGGTGATCCGGTGGCAGTTCCGTATCTGGCTAAAGCGCTGATGTTCCCGCAGCCGCTGATACGGCAGCAGGCAGCCTGGTCGCTGGGAAAAATAAGGACTTCGCAATCCAAAGAGGCTTTGGAAAAAGCTTTAAGCTCTGAACTCGATGAGGATGTCAAAGCGGAGATTGGATCGGCGATCGAAAGGATAGGAGAAGCCTGATATGGCGATATATAATGTCATAAAACCTCAGGGACAAAGATTGCTTAAACCGTTCGTCAAGCTGCTCGGTACGTCTGATCCGAATTTTTTGACCTGGCTGGGATTGGTCTTTTCCCTGTTTGCGGGCTGGTTTTTCTTAATGTCAGAAAACAGAGCGATGCTGCTTTTGGTTATTCCCTTTATCTTGTTACGCATGGCTTTCAATGTCTTGGACGGAATGGTGGCGCGCCAGGCAAATAAGACCACTGCGTACGGAGAAGCCCTGGCAGAATTTATGGACAGGCTTTCTGATGTAGCGATTTTCTTAGGAATGACCTTCTCCACATATTGCTCGGCAATGTTCGGGTTATTGGGCATCATCGTTGTTCTCATCGCAAGTTATGTCGGCATCCTCGGCAAAGCGGTCGGTGCCCAGAGGCAGTTCGGCGGGATCATGGGCAAAGTCGACCGGCTGATTCTTGTCATGGTATTTGCCGCGGCGCAGTATCTCTTTGCCGGCAAATGGGCCTGGGTGCCTGAACGCTTGAAGAATTTCGACGTCCTTATGATAATAATCATGGCAGGAGGGGTCGTCACCGTTATCCAGCGGTGGCGTGTGATCGGGAAAATATTGGCACTGCCAAGCAGCAGATGAGCGATTAATTACCGTCACAGATAGAGCGGAGCTTATAATGGAAAAATCAATACTTTTGAAGGCGCTTATTATCTACGCGTGTTTTTTTATTTTCTCTGTGTTACTGGCTTTTGTGGTCCAGAGCTTGCGGCCGAAAAAAGATGACAGGATGAATATATGGACACGCATCGTCAGCTGGATGTGTATTGTGCCGATATTTATTTTTTCCGCCTATTTCGGCAAGTACACTTTTTTGGTCCTGGTCGGCCTGCTGACGTATTTCGGGCTTAAAGAATATCTGCGTGTGATCAAGATCAAACCCAACTGCGATTATTGCCGCACAGCTTTTGGTTTGAGTTTTTTATTTTTGCTCTGCGCGTTTTTCGGCCTGAATGAGATATTTTACAGCTTGCCTGTTGTAGCGGTGTTGACGATTCTTCTGGTGCCGGTGTTCACGCAAAAGCCGCAGAATAGCGTTTACCTGACCGCCGGGAGTCTGACGGGAACGCTGTACGTCGGCTGGATGTTCAGCTTCCTTATTCTGGTGCGTGATCTCCCGGGAGGGTTCGGATATATTATATTCCTGGGCACGATGGCTGCGGCTGTGGATAATCTGGCTTACGCTTTCGGCAAGATATTCGGACAAGGCAAAAAGAAATTGATCCCTGAGATCAGCCCCAACAAGACCGTTATCGGGTCAATAGGCGGTGTGCTTGGAACCGTTTTAGTCGCGTGGCTGTTCAGGTTCGCTGTCCCTGGGCTGAGCTTTGGCCAGTGTTTGCTTTTGGGTTTACTCCTAGCTATCACAGGGCAGCTTGGAGACCTGGTCAAGTCTGCGATCAAGCGGGACATGGGCGTCAAAGACATGGGGAATTTGATCCCCGGGCACGGCGGGGTTTTGGACCGTTTCGACAGTTGGCTCTTCAGCGCTCCTTTTATATATTTTTACCTGAAGTTCTTTGTCCGATAGGAGGCCATAATGCATACGAGTATAAAAGCTATATTATTTTTCGCTGCAGCGGCTTTTTTAGGCGCTCTCGGGCAGTATTTGTTCAAAACAGGGGTCAGAGAAGTTTCTCAGAATATGTTCCTGTTGTTGACCAGCTGGAGAATATGGCTGGCTGTTTTTCTGTATTTTTTGGTAATGTGGTTGTTCATTCTGGCGTTCAAGGCCGGAGGAGAGCTTACCGTGCTTTATCCGGTTTACGCAACAACTTTCATCTGGGCAGCTATTATCGGAAGGTATTTATTGAACGAGACATTTTCAATAGCAAAAGCAATAGGTATGGCCCTGATAATCTTCGGCGTGTTCTTCATCGCAAAATAAGAACCGGTGGAGATTTCCGGAAGTCAAGAACCTTAGAGGCGTCTCCAGGTCTTATTAACGTTAAAGAGGTATAATTGGAATCGATTAAAAAGGAAAGGTCAGTTGGCCTGATAGTGATACGAATAATGATGTTAGTTTACAGCATTATTTGTTTTTCTTACGATTTATTTATTGGACAGGCGTGTGCTTCATATTATGTTTTAATAAATTCATACTATGTGTTTTTAGGTTTTATAAACATAAATGGTCTTATTTGTTTTATTTTGAGCTTAAAGGTTTTACAATTAAATAATAGGGCGCGTATATTCGCGATATTTTATTCTTTTTTAATGATTATTTCGCTGGCAGTAAGTTCAATATTGGTTTTCGGGTCTGGGATTCTATCATGGCATTATTCTTATGAATACAGTCTTTTAGCCAAGCATATCCTTTTACAAATACCAATTTTTATCGTATTCCTTGTTTACTTCAGTCGTTCCAACGTAGAGGAACAATTTAGTCCCCCTAAGGACAAGTGGCAAATTATCAATGAATCAATGAGTAAAACAAGTTCCGAGAAATAGGAGACAGGTCCGACGCTTTTTGTGGATGAGGCTAAAATGGCGGACCGGTTCCCTATTATAAAGAAGGAGGTTTCGAGTGAAGCTGAAAAAGCCGCTTTCTTTCTTTAAACGTATTTATAAAAAAGAATTAATTCCTCTGCCGTCAATGTTTTCGCGGCCCGGTTCTGATCCGTTTGTGCATACGCATCATGCTGATAAACGCCCTATGGTAGATGTTTTTTACGCGACAGATCGGGAACGTACTTATCGTTCCGGAAATATGGGATATACTGCCGGCCGGGATTCAGAGTTACATTTGGGTAAAGCATTGGTGCGTTTGGGGCCTCGGAAAATGACTTGGGATGGAATTGTTCGACAGACGCTGGAAAAAAAGCCGGATTCGGTTATGTCACTTTCGGTTTTGAGTGTTAAGGAAATAGGAGATCTATGGACAGTATCGTCGCTGGGTCAGCAGGATAAAAACCGGAAGGCGTTACGTAAAAAGCAAAGCATTGCGTTCGCCAAAGAGATTAACCGCAAATTACGCAGATCTCATCGCAAGGAGATATACATTTTTGTGCCCGGTTTTAAAGTCTGTTTTGAGGACCCTATCCTGGTCGCCAGGTCTTTGTGGCATTATTTAGGGTATGACGGGGTGTTTTTGGCATATTCCTGGCCTGCGACTCCCGGTCATCTGGCCGCATACGGACATGATGTTGAAACGACTAATTATTGCTCCAGGAATTTTCGTTTGTTGCTGGAATTTTTGGCGAAGTCGACGGATGCTAGGCAGATCCATCTAATCGGCCATAGCGCCGGTTCCAGGATCGTGTGTAATGCGTTGAAAGAATTGCGCCTGATCAATTACAAGGCAAGCGAGGCTAAGTTGCGTAAAACCCTTAAGATAGGGCATGCCATGCTGATCGGCGCAGATTTTGACAGGATGATGCTGCGTTCGTATTACAGGGATAATATTTTAGATCTGGTGCGCAAGGCAACTATTTATGTTTCCCGCAACGATATGGTTTTGAGCATGGTTGGTATACTTTTCGGGACACCGCGACTGGGGGATAAGGTGCGTAAGGACCTTTCAGAAGAAGCGCTGAGAGTTTTGCGCAATGATGAAAAGGTGTGTTTCGTGGACGTGACTAACGCACAGGGCGCAGAAAAAGGAAGCGGGCACTTATATCTTTTGACAAGTCCGGCCATAACCAGCGATATGATCTTGACTCTGCGCGACGGTTTGCATCCAAGCCGGCGCGGTCTGCGATCTCAGGAAAAAGGCCTGTATTGGTCATGGAAAAAATAAAGAGGGAGCGTTTCCCATTTTTGCATAGAGGCGCCGAAACAAATGGGCGCCTTTTTTGTTGAGGTGCGAAGCCCGAAGAGGTATAATGAAAGAATGCCAAAGCTAGACTCTATGAAGAGGAATGTGTCAAAAGATTACCTGGTAGGAGATAAGGCCACGGATGGCTTGATAGCCGAGCTAACCGGTTTATGCTCATCGTCCGATACGGAATTCCTGATGCGCGAGATACTGACCAGCGCGGTAAAGCTGGGCATTGAATCGCGCGATAAGGGAGATTTGAAACTGGTGAACAACGCGCTCAAGGAACTGCGCTATGCCTTCAAGATATTTTCTCCTTACCGCAATACCAGGAAGGTGATCATCTTCGGATCGGCGCGGTCAAAAAAGACGTCGCCGGAATATATCATGGCCGAGGAGTTTGCCCGGAAGATCACCCAAAAAGGATACATGGTGATAACCGGCGGAGGGCCGGGCGTGATGGAGGCTGGCAATAAAGGCGCTTTGCCGGGAAAGGATTTTGCTTTGAATATCCGTCTTCCCTTTGAACAAAAGCCCAATCCATATCTGGATGAAAAAAGCCGGCTCATCAATTTTAAATATTTTTTCACCCGCAAGCTGATATTTGTCAAAGAGAGCAATGCTACAGCGCTTTTCCCGGGAGGGTTCGGCACCTGCGACGAGGGCTTTGAGATGCTGACTCTTATCCAGACCGGCAAATCCGCTCCACGGCCGATACTATTGATGGAGCCGAAAGGTTCGGAATATTGGAGCGCATGGAAAGGGTTTTTCCGGGAGCAATTGGTAGGGAAGGGGTATATCAATAAAAATGACTTAAGCCTTTTTCGGACGGTTCGAAACGTTGATGAAGCGGTGAAGCTGATAGAAGATTTCTATAGGGTGTATCACTCAATACGGTATGTCGAAGATCTGACTGTGATAAGGCTCAACAGGACGGTCTCCGGCAAGGTAGTAAAATATATCAATGAGGAATTCAAAGATATTCTGACGGACGGTGTTATCCGTCTTGCGCCACCCACTGCAGAAGAGGTACAGAAAAATGAATTCCCGGACCTGCCGCGGCTTGTGATGAATTTCAACCGTCGCAGTTACGGGCGGCTGCTTGAGTTGATCTGGTCTCTTAATAAATAAGAACGAAACAGTTTCCGTTCCAAAGCGGAAACTGTTTCCCGATTGGATCGGAAACTGTTTCTGGTTTGAGCGGGAAAGTGGGATATTAAACGCGGGTGAATATGAATACTGAGAAGAGAGCCTTCACAAGATTTTGTATCACCGGAACAGTCATGATTCAATCAGGGACTGCGGGAACAGTAAAAACGATCAAAGGAGAACTGCTGGATCTGAGTTTCAAAGGAGGCGGGTTTTGCACTCAGGAATCACTTGCGAAAGGCAGCAGTGTTATATTCCTGTTTTTAAATAAAGGGCTGGGTTTACGTTTGCGGGGAGAGGCCAAAATCGTTTCCGTGCAAAAGATCCGGAATAAAGGAGTGGACGTTTTTAAATACGGCATACAGTTCAGTAAGCTGGATAGCGAGGTATTGAGGGATATTATACTTAAACTCCAAAAGGATACTAAGAGGGGTTTGGCGTAATAAGAAGAAAGTAAAGAAGAAATAGTTAGTAGGGGATGTTGCCTTTTTTGTGCTGAGGCGCTGGAAAACTCCGGCGCCTTTTTTGTTGAGGAAAGGTTCTATTAACAGACTATTGTTTTGAGGTATTTTCGAAGCAATCTGGAAATTGCCCCCTCCCCAAGATAGAAACCTTCCTGAGAAAATTGTAAAATCGAAGAAGAAAAATTTAAAAAAAAACTTTTCGCCACATGTCAGGTACACTGGAAAGAAAACGATTTCTTTAAGTTGCCTGTTCCACCTTGATTTTAATATAGTAGTATGGCATATTATAAATAGACTACATTAATATTTTATTGTTGTCTATCAGGAATTAAAGTGAGCCTTGACGATAATGGGTTAACCAGTCTTTTGGTTAGCCAAAGCCACGGATCGATAAGGAAACAACTTTTATTTTTTATCTGTTTATCGAAAGCCGGGTTGCCGAATTAAGGATTTGGCAACCCGCTTTTTTTTAGAAAAGATCATGCTGAAATCAGCAGTTATTTTTTAACGGTTTCAATAAAATGGAGAGGGGAATATGAAGAAAAAACTATTCATCGAAGATTTGGAAAAAAGAAGGAGTACTTCACCGTTATTCATTACAACAAGGGCTGAGGGAGAGACGGGTTCTTCACCGGACAAGCAACAGCCTGAACAATCAGGTCATAAATGGCACTCCCCACGTGTTTCGACAAATGTGGCAGGAGAAGAAGGGGATTCTTCTAAATCTACAGATGGTCCACAGGCAAACGGTGATGGGAATAATGGTGGTGACTTAAATCATGGCGATAATGGAAATCATTATGGGCATACAGATCCCAATGAACATGGTAATGATTTCGGGCATCATAGAGATGAAAGGATAGGCACTCCTCAGCCGATAGCGCCTCAGCCAGTAGTTGGTAGCGGCGGCGGAGCAACGACATTAGCAATGGGTGAAGAAGGCGATGGCCCGATCCCGATAGCGCCTCAGCCAGTAGTTGGTAGCGGCGGCGGAGCAACGACATTAGCAATGGGTGAAGAAGGCGATGGCCCGATCCCGATAGCGCCTCAGCCAGTAGTTGGTAGCGGCGGCGGAGCAACGA